>VYMD01000032.1_pt1 | contig 54659 bp, 44 predicted proteins | sample 5115311 | NCBI WGS metagenome assembly VYMD01 (sample SAMN12291779, study PRJNA351875) | freshwater metagenome | isolation source: freshwater lake | place: USA: Michigan, Wintergreen Lake | collected 2013-08-08
CCCCCACCCACCCGACCGTTCTGACGCCGTGCACACCGCTGCCCCTGAGCTGAGCCCCGCCCTGCGGGAGAAATTTGGCCGCATCCGCGCCTTTGTGATGGACATGGACGGGGTGCTGACCGACGGTTTCACCTACGCCTTTGCGACGGGAGAGGGCGTGCGACGCTTTCAGATCAAAGACGGCTATGCCCTGCAGCACGCCGTCAAGGCCGGCTATACGGTGGCGGTGATCTCGGGCGGCACGAGCGAAGGCGCCGAGAAGCGCTTTGCACACCTGGGCATTCGCGAGGCGCACTTCGGCGTGGGGCATAAGCTGCCGACCTATCACGATCTGGTGCTACGCCACCAGCTGGCGCCCGAACAGGTGCTCTACATCGGCGACGATATGCCCGACTATGAGGTGATGCAGCAGGCGGGGCTGCGCTGCGCCCCGGCTGACGCCTGCGTCGACATCCTGGCGCTGGCGGACTATGTGTGTGCGGCGCGGGGGGGCTATGGCTGCGTGCGCGAGGTGATCGAGACCGCCCTGCGCGTGCAGGGCCGCTGGCACGCCGACCACAGCTTCACGTGGTGAGGGGGCGATGGTGAACGCGCCCGGCCCCCGCAGCACCCACGCGTCGAAGTTCTGGCGCGAGCTGGGGCTGTTTGTGCGCATCGCGCGGCCGGGCAACCTGCTGATCGCGGCGGCCACGTTCACCCTGGCGGCCTATGTGTCAGGCCAGCGCACGTGGAGCTTCGCGGGTGACTGGCGCTATTGGCTCGAGCTCGCGCTGCTGCTGGTGATCATGGCCGGGGGCTATTGGGTGAACGACGCGTATGATTTCAAGATCGACCGCATCAACCGCCCCTCGCAGACCGTCGTCGGGCCGCACCTGAGCCGCAAGAAGGTGCTGAGCGTCTATTTCGCGGCGACGTGGCTGGCGCTGACGCTGAGCCTGCTGCTGTGGTGGAAGTGGACGCTCATTAATGGCTGCGCAGCGGTGACGCTCTACCTCTACGCCGCCTATTTCAAGCGCACGGCCGTGATTGGCAACCTGGTGATCGCCAGCCTGACAGCGCTGGTGGTGCTGAGCGGGGCGCTGCTTTATACGCTGGCGCTGCCGCTGCTGTGGGCGATGGTGTTTGCGTTCGGCATCACCTTTGCCCGCGAGGTGACCAAAGACGTCGAAGACATCCGGGGTGACCTGCAGCACGGGCTGCACACGCTGCCGATCCTGCTCGGCATTCGCCGCACCAAGTGGGTGCTGCTGGTGACACACGCACTGATGATCGGCGCCTGCTGGGTGCCGGTGCTGGTGCACCACCTGCTGGGGCATAGCGACCTGCTGCGCTATGCCTATACGTCAGTGCTGCTGGTGCAGCTGCCGCTGATCTATGTGATGGTGCTCGTGCGGCGCAGCCGGCGCCCCGCCGACTTCGGTGAGCAGGCCACACTGCTCAAGGCCGTGATCGGCGGGGGGCTGATCAGCATCCTGCTGCTGCCGAGCTGAAGCAGCCTACTTCTTCTTCGCGGCGGGCTTGGCCTTAGAGGCGGCAGCCTTGGCGACTTTGGGGGCCGTTTTCAGCGCGAGGATGGGCGTGTCGAGCTGGGTGCTGAGGTCCTCGACGATCGAGCCCTGCAGCAGCCGAGCGATGCCGGTTCGCCCATGCGTGTACATGGCCAGCAGGTCGCTCTTGGTGGTCTTGATGAGCGTGGCGATGCCGGTCTCGATATCGTCCACGTTGTGCGCCTCATAGCGCACCTTGGGGTAGCTCACCAGGCGACTGAGGGCAGCGAACTGCTTCTGTGCGAAGGCGGTGGTGATGAAGTTATCCGGCGAGATGAGCACGGTGACGACCAGCTCGGCACTAAAGAGCTTGGCAAACTCGATCACCTGATCGATGTGCTCCTTGACGGGATAGCTGAAGTCGGTGGCGAACAGGATACGCTTGATGCCGGTGAAGGCGGTGCGGTCGGGCACCACGAGCACCGGCACGGGCGAATAGCGGATAGCCCGCTCGGCGTTGGTGCCGACGAGGCCGCCGTGCAACAGGCCGGTCTGCCCGCGCGTGCCCATCACGACGAGGTCAGCCTTGGCGGTGTCGATCTTCTCGACGAACTGCCAGGGGGCGATGTCGGCGTGCAGTTTGCGCGTCAGCTTGAGGCCCGACAGGAACGGCTGCTCGGCCAGCTTCTCGACATCCTTTTGGATGCGCTCGCGGATCTCACGCACGAGGGTGGCGTCGATCTCAGGAATGATAGTGCCCGAGCGAGCCACAGTGTGGAAGGGGCGGTCATACACGTGCACCAAGTGGATGGTGCCGCCGGTGCGGCGGGCGATCTCAGCGCCCAACACTAGGGCGTTGTTCGACACCGCTGAGAAGTCAGTGGGGTGAACGATATGAAGGAAAGCCATGACGTCGTGTTATTTAGGTATATAGCAAGGTACGGCCTGCGAGCGTTCCAGTGCCTGCCTGTGGAACGGTGGAGAGATTGGCGCGGCTATCCACAGGGCCTGCGGCAGCGGTGGGCTTACCTTCGCCCTATGCGTGTATCGAAGACCGTGCTGACGCACCTCGAGACGATTTTGCAGTCGTCGGGCTATCGGGTGCGGTATGAAAAGGGCAGCTTCAAGGGCGGCTACTGCGTGCTGCAGGACCAGCGGGTGGTGGTGGTCAACAAATTCTTCCCGCTCGAGGGCCGCATCAACACGCTGACGGATGTGATCGGCACGCTCGATCCGGCGAGCATTCGCACTGACCTGCTGAGCCCCGATGAGCTCAAGCTGCTGAACGAGATCAAGGCTCGGCTGATCGCGGTCTAGCGCCCGACGGGGGCATCGGCGGGCGATGCATCTTTATAGCCCGGTGAACGACACGATTCGACTGACGTTTTTGGGCACGGGCACGTCGCAGGGCGTGCCGGTGATCGGGTGTGACTGCCCGGTGTGCAGTTCGACCGACCCACGCGACCAGCGCCTGCGCTGCTCGGTGCTGATCGAGACGCAGGGCAAGGTGCTGGTGGTGGACACGGGGCCTGACTTTCGGCAGCAGATGCTGCGGGCCGATGTGCGTCACCTCGACGCGGTGCTACTGACGCACCAGCACAAAGACCACATCGCGGGCCTAGACGACGTGCGTGCCTACAACTTCAGGCAGCGGCGGGCGATGCCGGTGTGGGCTGATGCGCTGACGCAGGCCCAGCTGCGGCAGGAGTTTAGCTACGCCTTTGATGGCACGAACTATCCAGGCATTCCGCAGATCGCGCTGCGCGACCTGCCCGAGGTACCCTTTGAGGTCGAGGGGGTGGCGGTGACGCCGGTGCACGTGCTGCACCACCGACTGCCGGTGTGGGGCTTCCGCTTTGGCGAGTTGGCCTATGTGACCGACGCGAGCTTCATCCCCGAGGCCTCGAAGCCGCTGCTGCGGGGCCTCGATGTGCTGATCCTCAACGCGCTGCGGCTCGAGACGCACATCTCGCACTTTAACCTCGCGCAGGCGCTCGAGGTGGTGGAGGAGCTGCAGCCGCAGCGCGCCTATTTCACCCACGCGAGTCATCTGCTGGGGCGGCACGCCGACATTGAGGCCACGCTGCCGCCGCATGTGCGCCTGGCCTATGACGGGCTGGTGCTGAACTCGCCCGAGGTGCGCCCGGTGGAATGAACCGCTAGACGCGGATGCCCATGACGAGGATGTCGTCGATCTGGGGGCGGCTGCCCCGCCAGCTGTCTATGGTGTGACCGAGCAGCTCGCGCTGACGACTGACCGGGTCGGCGTGGTGCTTGAGCAGCAGGTCTTTCAGATTCTTGACCATGAACTTGCGGCCGCGCTCGCCGCCGAACTGATCGCCATAACCATCGGAGAAGGCGTAGAAAATGTCGCCCCGCTGCCAGGTAATGCGCGTGGTGGTGAAGCGCTCGATCTCGGTGTAGCTGTGATAGCCAATGGGCACCTTGTCTGGCTCGACCTCGTGCATCTGTCCATCGCGCACGTAAAACAGCGGCCGATTCGCGCCGGCGAAGGCGAGCTCATTGCGGCGGGTGTCGAAGCAGAGCAGCGCCACTTCCATGCCGTCTTTAGAGGCTGAGGACGAGCCGGGCGTGCCAGCCACCTGGCGCAGGGTCTGCTGCACGCGTTTGTCGAGCCGGGTGAGAATTTCCCCGGGGTCGCGGGCACCCGACTGACCGATGATCTCTTGCAGCAGCGAATTGCCCATAACGGACATAAAGGCGCCAGGCACGCCGTGGCCGGTGCAGTCGACGGCCGCCACATAGGTGAGCCCATCGGTGCGCAGCAGCCAATAGAAGTCGCCCGAGACGATATCGCGCGGCTTGTAGAGCACGAAGGCGTCGGGTAGCGCCTCTTTGAATTCATTGTCAGGGGGCAGAATCGCCTCTTGGATGCGGCGCGCGTATTGGATCGAATCGGTGATGTCGCGGTTCTTCTCTTCGATTTCGTGCAGGGCTTCGTTGAGCTGCTCGTTGGTGGCGCGGATCTCTTCGTAGGCGTTTTCGAGCTCAGATTTCTGGGCGAGGATTTCGGTGTTCGCCTGCTGCAACTCTGCGGTGCGCTCGGCGACTTTTTGTTCGAGCATGCGCTTGTCGGCCTCGAGCTGAGCGATGCGCCAGCGCAAGAATCCGTAGAGCGCCGCCAGGAAGACGAGTGCATAGATGCCATAGGCGAGCCAGGTGCGGTACCACGGCGGAGCAATGGTGAACGTGTAGCTGTCTTCCGCACTGAGTTGGCCATAGGCGTTGCGGGCGCGCACGCGCAGGGTGTAGGTGCCCTCGAACAGGTTGGTGTAGTCGCGGTAGGACTCGCGCGTCCAGCGGCTGTAGGTGGGCTCGATGGGCTCGAGGCGGTATTGAAACTCGGTGGCCTCGGGGTGGTCATAGGATGTGGTGCCCACGCTGGCCCGCAGCGAGTTGAACGCATGGGTCACCTCGGCCTCGGTGCGCGTCGAGTCGTGCAGGCCCATGTAGATGATCGCGGCGCCGGTGGAGTCGGCCAGGGGCAGCACCGAGCGGATGAGCGCGCGGTAGGGCGATAGGAAGCTCTTTTTTACCGAGGGGTCATAGCGCACGAGGCCGTCGTCGCCGGCAAGCCAGAGCGCACCCCCGTCGGCGGGGGTGTCGGCATAGAGGCGCACGATCTGTTGCTCGGCCACGCGGCCCAGGGGTGTGCGCAGGGCGCGGGTGGCGTCGCCGATGCCCTTGAGTTGCCACAGGCGCTGCCCCTCGGCCGCCGAATAGGTGAGCGCCCAGGTGAGCTCGCCCTCGGTGGGCAGCAGGGCGCGCACCGCGCGGGGCAGGCGCGCGAGCTCACTGCCCAGCGGCGCGGCGAGGGCAAAGCGACGGGTGGGTTCGTCGTAGGTGTAGAGGCCCTGCCGCGTAGCGAAGAGCAACTGACCGGCCACGAGCGCCGCGCGGGTGCCGTCGGCGAATGGTAGCCCGTCGTCGACGGTGAAGAGCTCGACGACGGGGTCGGCGTTCTGATAGATGAGCGCGCGGGCCACGCCGTTGGTGGCGTCGCCGAACCAGAGGGCCACACTGCCGCCGGGGCCGGGCGCTGGGCTCTCGACGATCCAGTTCACCTGGCGGTCATAGCCGGGCAGGCGGCCGACGAGGGCCCAGCCGCGCGGGCCCCGCTCGAGCACACCGATGCCGTTGATGAGGCCCACATAGACGCGGCCGGGCTGGTGGCGCGCGGCGTGCAGCACAAAGGCAGCCGAGGGGTCGTCGCCGCCGACGGGAGCTAGCGCGGCGCCCTTGAGCGCGAACACACCCTGGGTCGAGGCCACGAGCAGGTCGCCCTCGACCGAGGCCAGGTGCCAGGCCTGCGCGGCCAGCCCCGCCACCGGCGCGAACGCGGCGCGCTGACTGGGCTGCAGGGCATAGACGCCCGTCGAGGTGGCGGCATAGAGCGTGCCGCGGTGGCGCTGCACGGCGAGGGCGGCACCGGTGAGGCCCTGGCCGTCGCCAAAGCGCGTGAGCGTCAGTGGCAGCTCGACGTGGGCCAGGCCGCGGTCCATGGCCAGCCAGAGCGAGCCCTGGGCGTCGGGGCGCAGTTCATACACCTTGCCGGGGGGCAGGCCGTCGGCGCGGCCGAGGGTGCGCAGGTGGCGGCCCTGACGGTCGATCAGGTGCACCCCACCCCGTAGCGTGCCGAGGGCAAACTCGCCGCTGGGCAGGGCCGCGCCGCAGTAGAGCTGATCGTCGGCGAGACGGGGCGCCAGATCGCTGGGCAGAGGCTGAAGGCCGAGCTCGGCGTCGTAGAGGAACAGGCCCACGCCCCGCGTGGCGATGAGCACCCGTCGCTCGTTGTAGGGCAAGAGGGCGTCGATGCGCTGGCCGATGTCGGAAAAGATCTGCCCGCTCTCGACCGTCTCGAGCGCGTCGCCCTTGAGCACACGCAGGCCCACACCCAGCTCTTGCACGAATAGTTGGCCGTTGGCAGAGAAGGCTTTTTGGTAGCCGTCGTTCACGAGAGCCTTCCAGGCCTTGGCGCCGGTGGGGCCGAAGCGCGCGAGGTGGCTGCCGAGGTTCAAGTAGAGGTCGGGGCCGACGGCGACGAGCTGATAGACGTTGGCAAACTCGCGCGCCTCGGCGGGCAGCTGCTCGACGAGCGAGCGGTATTCGAGCAGTCCCTTGGCATCGGGCTCGAGGCGGCCAAAAGAGCCCTCGGCGCCGACGTAGATGCGGCCATCGGCCCCTAGCGCCAGCGAGCGCACGCGGCGCCCCTCGACCGGAATCACGCGCCAACTCTGGCCGTCGTGCTCGACCACCCCCTCGACGTTGGCCGTGTAGAGCAGTCCGCGCCGGTCGAAGCAAAGGGCCCAGTTCTCGGGGTGGATCTGCTGCGCCTTGAGCGAATAGTACTGTAGGAAGGGCGAGCCGGCCTCGTCGGGGCGGGGCGTGGGGGCGGGCGACTGGGCCTGGGCCGTGCTGAGCACGAGGGCCAGGGCCAGGCACGCGGCGGTGTAGCGTAGGGACATCAGGCCCCTAAGCTAGGAAAGGCCGTAGCCCCGTGCATAGACCGCAAAAAGGGCAGCCCGCTCAGCGGGTGAAAGCCTCGATGGTGTAGTCTTTGGGCAGGGTGACCGTAGCGTCGTCGACCGGGCGCAACTTGAACTCTAAGCAGCGCATGGTCATGACCACACTACCCTGGGGCAGCTCCATGTCCATCTGTAGTCGCAGCGGCAGGCCGCGCACCTGGGGCACGTTCGGCAGGCTCGGCATACCTGCAGTCGCCATGAACTCAGAAGAGAATTCCACCTTTTCATACACGAGCATCCGCATCTTGGCATTCACCCCATTGATGAGGGCTCGCATTTCATAAACCGAGCCAGTGACGCCCAGCGCGGTGTCGGTGCCCACCCGCTCGAAGCGTTCGACCTTTGCATTCTTGGCGGCGTTGACCTGCGCCGAATCAAATGGCAAACGCTTGGCGCTACGGCTGTCATGGTCGATGAGGTAGCTCTCTTGCTGCCCATTGAGCATCAGCATCTCCATCATGAGACTAGCCCCTCGCATCGACATGGCAGCGTTCATTTTTGCCTTGCCCCCCTTGATCTGCATCTGCATACGCATGCGCATGAGGGGTTGCTCGGCCTCGACACCTCGTGGTTTCATTTCGAGCAAATAGGTGACCTGCCCCTCAAAAGGCTCTACACGTGGGGCATCTTGTGCGCGCAGCGAGGTGGTGATCAGCAGAGCGAAACTGATCAGCCAGAGGAGTGCATGCTTGTTCATCTCAGGAAAATGAAAATCTAAACTACAACAAAACACAAGCGCCCCACGAGGGGGCGCTTCTAGTAAGGCCCAACTGAGCTTAGGCCATAACGAGCACAGGCCGGGCCTTGACGCGGGCCTCAAACTCGTGGCGGAAGCGGCGGATGGTGTTGCGCACGGGCCAGGCGGCGGCGTCTGCGAGGGCGCAGACGGTGCGCCCCTCCATGTTGTCACACAGGTCGAGCAGCAGGTCGAGGTCAGCGCTGTCGCCGGTGCCATTCTCAAACTTGGCCAGCAGCTTGACCAGCCAGCCGGTGCCCTCGCGGCAGGGCGTGCACTGGCCGCAGCTCTCGTGGTGGTAGAATTTGGCCACGCGGTGGAGGAAGCGCACCATGTCGGTGTCTTCGTCGAGCACGAGCATACCAGCCGTGCCGACCATCGAGCCCATGCTCTCGCCGGGCTGACGGGCACTGTCGAGCGAGGCGTTGTTCATGGTGATACCGGGGTGGCCGTTGAAGTGCAGGATGTAACGCTGGCCGCCGTGGGTGATGGCCTCGTCGCCATCACCCGCCACGTAGGTGACGGGCAGCACGGGCACCGAGGCGCCGCCGGGCACGACAGCTTTGATCTTCTTGCCATTGCGGGGGCCACCGGCCACCTCGTAGATGAGCTGCGCCAGGGGCACACCCGAGGGCAGTTCGTAGAGGCCGGGCTTGTTCACGTGCCCTTGGATGCCATAGAGGAAGGGGCCGGGGTGGTCTTTGGCGCCCAGGCCGGCATACCACTCGGGGCCCTTGCGTAGCACCAGCGGTACGTGGGCCAGCGTCTCGATGTTGTTGATGGTGGTGGGCTTGCCCCAGAGGCCAAACTGCGCCGGGAACGGCGGCTTGCTGCGGGGATAGGCGCGCTTGCCCTCGAGCGATTCCATGAGCGAGGTCTCTTCGCCGCAGATGTAGGCGCCAGCACCCTTGTGCAGATAGACCTCAATGTTCGCGCCCGAGCCGAGGATGTTCTTGCCAATGAAGCCTTTGGCATAGGCGTCGTCGACTGCCTTTTGGAGCATGTCGATCCAGTCGGCGTATTCGCCGCGGATGTAGACATAGGCTGCGTCCATCTCCATCGCGTAGCAGGCGATGATGGCCCCCTCGATGAACAGGTGGGGATTGAACTCGAAGAGGCGGCGGTCTTTGTACGTGCCGGGCTCTGACTCGTCGCCGTTGCAGGCGAGGTAGCGGGGCACGCCGGGCTGCTTGGGCGGCATGAAGGACCACTTCAGGCCCGCGTTGAAACCCGCCCCGCCGCGGCCGCGGATGTTGGCCGCCTTGACGGTGTCGATGAGGGTTTTGCGGTCTTTGAACTTGCCGGTGAGGGTCTCGCGCAGCATCTCATAGCCGCCGTGCTGCACATAGGTGTCGATCTGGTGCAGGCCAGCAATCGGTGGCAACAAAACGGGCTGGTAGTTTCTCCAAGACATACGACGGGGGTCTGAGCAGGCTGCAAGTTGGCAATGAATGGGTTTCGGTGGACAAGCCCGGGGGTAGGGAGAGCGCTTTAGAGTGGGTCAAAACGCCCGCGCCCGGCCTTGAGGGCCGGGCGCGGTGCACGAGGTATCGGTCGGCTTAGAGCACGAAGCCGAAACGCAGCGACGTGACGTAGCCGGTGTTGAAGCTATTGCTGCCCTTGGCTTTCGGGGGGGCAGGGGCGGGGCTGAGGGCACCGTTGACACGGGTCTGGCCGTTCTGCAGGGTCTCTTCGATGTTACGGAAGCTGGTCAGCAGGAACTGCAGGCCAAACTCCACACCCAAGAACACGCGCTCGGTGACGTAGTAGTCGGCACCGACCACACCTTGAATGCCGAACGTGGTGCTCGCATTACCGAAGATATTCGTGGCGCTCACGCGGTCGGTGGGGTCCACGGGGTTCACGCCTGCGGGGGCAGGGTTGTCGTTGATCTCCCAGTTTTGGCTGAACGAGGTGAACAGCAGGTCACCACCGACGTAGGGCGACAGGCGCTTGGTGCCGGTGAAGTGCTTCTCGATACCGAGGGCGATGCCAAAAGTGCTGTTGCTCAGCGTGCCGTTGTTGCCGTCAATATTGAAGTTGCCGTTGCTGTTGAAGTTCAGGCCCAGAGTGGCACGGCCAGCGAGCTGGTCGTTGATGAAGTAACGGCCACGAAGACCGAAGATCTGGTTGCCCTGGTTGCCAGCGTCGATGCCGAAGTTGTCACCGAAGATGCTCTGGATGGTGCCTTCCACGGCGATATCGCCTTGGGCAGGCTTGAGGCTGGCGTCTTGGGCGACAGCCGTGGCGCTGATCAGAACCAGCGCGAGGAGGGTTGAGATGCGATTAAACATTCTTAAGATGGGTTTGGTTAGCCCAAACAGATTGAGGGACAGTTTGCACTAACACTCGTCCGTTCGGCGGCGCAAAGGTATGAGAAGCTCAAGAACTACAAGCCTTTTTTGGCTATACACTAAAATTCTAGTGGTGTCGTTAGCAGGCGTTTTATCGTTTGGCCGTTTGAATGCCCAGGTGGCGCCAGACCACGCCTCGCCCGACGCCATCGTAAGTGCCCTATATGCGGTGATCTCAGGCCCTGTGGGCCAGGCCCGCGACTGGGACCGTTTCAAGGGGCTCTTTGCTCCCGGCGCCAAAATGATGGCCGTCTCTCGCAAGAACGACGGCACCTCAGTGCTCACCCCCCTCTCCCCCGACGACTACATCACCCGTTCGGGACAGACGCTCGTGAACATGGGCTTCACCGAGGTGGAGCTGGGCTATGAGCAGCAGCGCTTCGGCGAGGTGATCCACCGCTGGAGCGCCTATGAGGGGCGCATCGCTGCCAAGCCTGACGCTCCGCCGCTGCGGGGCGTCAACTCGATTCAGCTCGTCTCTGACGGCAAGCGCTGGTACATCCTCACCGTGCTGTGGCAGGCTGAGTCAGGTGACCTGAAGCTGCCGAAAAAGCTGGCCAAGAAGGCCAAGCCAAGCTAGCGCTAGAGCCTAGCCCTCCGCCCACTCTTGCTGCTCGGTGGCGCTGCGCAGCAGGAGGCGCCGCGCGCCAGGTGGTCCACTGACGGAGAAGGTATAGGACTCCACCTCTTCTTCACCGTCGTCGCTGTCATAGCTCAAGCGCAATGTCTCGCCCTGCACCTGCCACCGGCCGGTGTAGGTGGTGGTCTGTTCGCCCGAGTCGACCCAGACGCCTGAGCCACCCGCGATGGTGCGGCTGGTGATGGTGATGACGAAGCGGCCATCGGGCGTGAGGCGCGCGCGGCGCTGGCTCTCGCTCACCGAGCTGGCCTGCAGCTGGCCGTGCTGGCGGGCGTCGAGGCTGCTGGTGCCGATGTGCGACCACGAGCCAACTAGGCTGACGGTCTGCCCTAACGCTGACTGCGCTGCCAACATGAGGCTCAAAAACAGCATTCGCATAGGCTAAAAGTACAGCTCGGCACCGTTCATCTGGCGCATGATTGACACGGCAGGCGTCGTAGCTTTGCGGCCGCTAAACCGCTGACCCTTATTCCTAGACATGGCTTATCTGTTCACCTCTGAATCGGTCTCTGAAGGTCACCCCGATAAAGTGGCCGATCAAATCTCTGATGCCATCCTCGACGCGATGCTGCGGCAGGACCCCTACTCGCGCGTGGCCTGCGAAACGCTGGTGACGACGGGCCAGGTGGTGGTGGCGGGCGAGGTGACGACGAATGCCTATGTGGACATTCAAGAGATCGTGCGCAAGACGATCGTCGACATCGGCTACAACCACAGCGAGTATATGTTCGACGGGCGCTCGGCGGGCATCCTTGTCGCGCTGCACAGCCAGAGCCCCGACATCGCTCAAGGTGTGGACGAGAAGTCGAACAAAGAGCAGGGTGCCGGTGACCAAGGCATGATGTTCGGCTATGCCACCAAAGAGACGCCGGAATACATGCCGATGTCGCTGGCCTTTTCGCACCGTCTGGTGCACGAGCTGGCGAACATCCGCCGCGAGGGCAAGTACATGAAGTATCTGCGCCCCGACGCCAAGAGCCAGGTGACGATTCAGTATGACCAGCAGGGGCGCCCGCAGCGCGTGCACACCATCGTAGTGTCGACGCAGCACGACGACTTTGACAAGAGCGACAAGAAGATGCTCGACACGATCGCCAAAGACGTGCGCAGCATCTTGATTCCGCGGGTGATTCCGGCGCAGATGATCGACAACAAGACGATCATTCACGTGAACCCCACGGGCAAGTTTGTGATCGGCGGCCCGCACGGCGACTCGGGCCTGACGGGGCGCAAGATCATCGTCGACACCTACGGCGGTAAAGGCGCCCACGGCGGTGGTGCGTTCTCGGGCAAGGACCCGAGCAAGGTGGACCGCTCGGCCGCCTATGCCGCCCGACACGTGGCGAAGAACATGGTGGCCGCGGGCGTGGCAGACGAGATGCTGGTGCAGGTGGCCTATGCCATCGGCATCGCCGAGCCCGTGTCGATCGCTGTCAACACCTATGGCACCGGCAAGGTGGGCCTGACCGACGCGCAGATCGCGCTCAAGGTCAAGGACCTGTTCGACCTGCGGCCGAAGGCCATCACCGAGCGCCTGGGCTTGCGCTACCCGATCTATCTGCCCACGGCCGCCTATGGCCACATGGGCCGCGAAATGGAGCTGCGCGAGGTCGAGCTGAACTACGTCAGCAACAAGAAAACCGCCACCAGCGCCACCCAAGTGACCAAGACCACGAAGAAGAAGGTGAAGTTCTTCGCATGGGAGGAGCTGAACGTGGTGAAGGACATCAAGAAGGCCTTCAAGCTGAAGTAAGCGCGACGGCGCCCTAAAACGCCAGCGGCCCGAGCAGTGCTCGGGCCGCTGGCGTTTTAGGCGAAGCAAAGCCTAGAGGCCCATGTCTTGGGCGATGAGCTCGGTGAGGTCGACGACCTTGATCTGGTCTTGGGCGTTGGCGTATTTGACGCCGTCGGTCATCATCGTGTTGCAGAAGGGGCAAGCCACCGCGAGGTAGTCGGGCTTGACTTCGAGCACGTCTTCGGTGCGCTCGACATTCACTTCCTTGCGGCCCTTCTCGGCCTCTTTGAACATCTGGGCACCGCCCGCGCCACAGCACAGGCCGTTGGTCTTGCAGCGCTTGAGCTCGACGAGGTCGGCGTCGAGCTGGCGGATGACATCGCGCGGGGCCTCATAGACGCCGTTGGCGCGGCCGAGGTAGCACGAGTCGTGGTAGGAGATCTTCTTGCCCTTGAAGGCACCTCCCTGCACCCGCAGCCGCCCCTCGAGCAGCAGGCTCTGGATGAACTGGGTGTGGTGGATCACCTCATAGCTGCCACCCAGCGAGGGGTACTCGTTCTTGAGCGTGTTGAAGCAATGGGGGCAGGTGGTGACGATGCGCTTGACGCCATAAGTGTTGAGCGTCTGGATGTTTTGTGCGGCCTGCATTTGGAACAGGAACTCGTTGCCGGCGCGCTTGGCGGGGTCGCCGGTGCAGGTCTCTTCGGGCCCTAGGACGGCGTATTTGACCCCGATGGCGGTGAGAATCTTGACAAAGGCACGGGTGACGCGCTGGGCCCGGTCGTCAAACGAACCGGCGCAACCCACCCAAAAAAGCACCTCGGGCTGCTCGCCGCGCGCGGCATAGTCGGCCATCAGGGGAACAGAAACGGGGACTTTAGACATGGGGCTTAGGAAAGAGACGCTAGTATACGTTCCAGCTGAAGGCGCAGGGCAGGTAATTGCTCGCGCGCGATTTGATAGAGCTGTTCTGCTCTGACAGACGTGTAGCCGTGGGCGATCGATTCCGTAGCCCCCTCAGTTGATCCCAAGGGAGTTCTGGGTGTTGATCTCGAAGAAAGTCCTCTACCCTAACCGACGACTCGCCGAGCACCGCAAAGTTGAGCGTGACAGCATCGAAGACCAACCCGCGCGTAGAAAACGACGGCAGGTCGACACCCTCGAGATATTGTTGAATCCGATCTAGAGCGTCGATCATATCCATGATGTGCAGGCGAGCCGAACGTCGAGACATAGACGTTAGACCGCAATGACGGTGGGGACGATTTCATCGCGCCACCACGGGCGAAGGGCGTCAGGTGACACAAACGAGATCGGACGGCCGAGGGCCCGTTCGATTTCGTCGGCGAGGTCAAAGTATTCGAAGCCTAAAGGTCCGCTGAGCTCGACGAGCACATCGACATCGGAGTCGGGGCGCTGCTCGCCGCGGGCGAAGCTGCCAAAGACGCCCAGCCGCGCGATGGGGTACCGCCGCTGCAGGTCGGGCAGCGCCGCGCGCAGCCGCGCGAGCACCTCGTCGAGGTTCTGCACGGGCGGCTGGGCGGTCACTACTGGCGTCGACACTAGTCTTTGAGCTTCTCGTCGAACTGCTGCCAGATACGGATCAGGCGGTCGTAGTGTGGACGAAGCAGGTCAAGGTCACTGCGCTCGGGGCGCATCGCAGCGTATATGCCCATCTGCGACTGGATCATCTGCTTGTACTCTGCGGGCACGTTGGGGTTGTTCATTGCCTCTTTGATTTGAGCTTGCGCGTCGGCCCACTGCTGCTCGGGGTCTTGGCCGTCTTTCTCGGCGTTTAGCCAGCCCATCGCGAGGGACGCACGATAGAACACTTGACTGAAACGTGCGGACTCCCAGTGATAGGCATTGAAATGGTTGGCGGCCCAGGTGGCGGTGGCCCAGTTGCCCGAGCGCATGGCCGCGATCTGGGTTGCATTCAAGTTTTCGTAGTGTGACCAGAAGCTAATGAAGCGCTGCACCTCATCGGCATTGAGCGGTCGGCCCCAATCGAAGGCCTGCTGTGCACCTGGGGCCTGCGCGGCGAGCGAGCCAAGCCCAAGCACTAGGCTCAGCACGGCAGAAGTGGCGAAACGGCGAAAGTTCATGGCGGGGAAATGAGGGGTGAATGCCTGTGGTCTAGCTCGGGTTGACAGGTGCCTTATTAGAAGCAATCTCTATGCCTTGCGACCAGTTGAACCGGTCAGAGGGGGAGAATGCCCAAGGGGTACCGGCATTCTGAACGTTGTTAAACATGGCATTGAGCTGCTCCGGGGCTTTGCTCTCTTCCATGACGGCATACTGGCGCAGCTGGCTGATGATGCTGACGGGGTTGATGTTCACGGGGCAGGCTTGGGCGCAGGCGTTGCAGGTGGTGCAGGCCCATAGCTCCTCACGGGTGATGTGGGTGTCGAGCAGGCTCTGGCCGTCGTCTTCCCATTTGCCCTTTTGCTCGATGGTACGGCCGACGGTCTCGAGGCGGTCGCGGGTGTCCATCATGATCTTGCGCGGCGAGAGCAGCTTACCGGTCATGTTGGCGGGGCAGACTGAGGTGCAGCGGCCGCACTCGGTGCAGGCATAGGCCGACATCAGGTCGGTCCACGGCAGGTCGGTGACGTCTTTGGCACCGAAGCGCTCGGGCTGAGCGGGCGCACTATTAGCCTCAGCGGGTGCGGGCGTGGCATAGGGGTCACCGCCCATCATGATGGCCACCTCTTGCTTCACCTTTTCGCTGTTGGGAAAGGCGCCCAGGGGCTGCACCTGAGTGTTCGACCACCACACATTGGGAAAGCTGACGAAGATGTGCAGGTGTTTGCTGTAGGGTATGTAGTTCAAGAAGGCGAGGATGCCCAAGATGTGCAGCCACCACGCCACCTGTGAGGTGGTATGCAGGGCATCGACTCCCATGCCCGCAAACAGGCCCTTGAACCAACTGCTAACCGGGAAGGCCCCGTAGCGTACCTCACCGTAGGTGGCCTGCTGCCAGAGCGCATCGGTGGCGTTCATGGTAATCAGGGCGGTGACGAGCACGACCTCGGTCCAGAGGATGATGCGAGCGTCGAGGTGGTTCCACGGGCGCATCTCGGCCTGCTTGAAGCGGTCAATGCGGCGCACGTCGCGGCGCAGCATAAAGCCCAGCACGGCCACCAGAACGAGCACAAAAAAGACCTCGCCCGCGCCGATGATCACGTCGTAAACCGGGCCTAGCAGGGGGCCGAACACCCGGTGTGTGCCCAGCAGGCCATCGACAATGATCTCGAGCACCTCGGCATTGATGACCAAGAAGCCGACGTAGATGAAAATGTGGAGGATGCCGGCGAGCGGACGCACGGTCATTTTGCCCTGGCCGATGGCGACCCACAGCAGGTTGCGCCAGCGCTGAGGGGCGTCAGTGGGCGTCGGCACCGAGCGGCCGACCTTGATAGAACGGGTGATGCGCAGCACGCTGCGGCGGAAGAACCAGGCCGCCGTAATGAGCACCGCGGCAAAGAGCACCTGAGGCAAATAGGCCATGGGGAAAGTTAGATCGAGAACCGATGTGCCAAGATAGATTGAGCCGCCCTGGCATCGGCGAGAGAGGCAGACTCGACAGCCCTAGCATCTCTCCAAAACCGTGCCTGGGTTCGCGCCGAGGGACATTCACCGTGATTCGGGATCGTACAGGCATTGCCGAATCGCAGATGTAGCGTATCTTTGCGTCCCGCTTGGGCGACCGAGCGCTGGGGTGATGTAGCTCAGATGGTAGAGCAGTAGACTGAAAATCTACGTGTCGGCGGTTCGATTCCGTCCATCACCACTTCTCTAAAGCCCTGTAGGTCAGCCACTTACGGGGCTTTTCATTATCTCCTTCGCGATCAGGGTGCTAGCTGTTCGGTGAGGTAGGCAATCTAAGTCCTCAATGGTTACAAATGGGGAGTGAGCCTGCCACAGTTTCTGTCGCAAGCGATGTTGAAACCACCGTTTCCGCCACACTAAACGGTGGCAAAGTCCCCACTCTGTAGCAGCTACTCAGGCTTGCTCACGCGGCCTACCTTAGTAGCTTAGATGGCTGTGAAGCCCATCTTTGGACTATGAAAGCTATAGACGTTTTCTGTGGTGCGGGGGGAACTACCGTCGGCCTCAAGGCTGCAGGCTTCAAAGTTGTTGGCGCGCTTGACCTCGATGAGGTAGCAGTCGAGACCTATTGCCTCAACCACCCGAAGGTGAAGGTTTGGAAGGAAGACGTATCAAGCTTTCAGATCGAGACCGTTCAAGCTGATCTCAACATAGACGTGGGCGAGTTAGACCTGCTCGCTGGCTGCCCACCTTGTCAAGGGTTCTCGACCCTCACTACTCGCAACGGTAGCATCCGAGTTACCGATCCCAGGAACGAACTCCTCTTCGAGTTCCTGCGGCTAGTCACTGGGCTTCGCCCTAAACACATAATGATGGAGAACGTGCCAGGCCTCTACAAGGATCGTAGACTCAGGCAGATGCTCTCTTCGCTTAGCAAGGTTGGATACAAGTTCACAGAAGAGTCTTACGGTATTCGGAACGCGATGCACTATGGCGTGCCGCAAAGCCGGCGACGGATGATCCTTCTTGCCTCTCGATCTAAAAACGTGGCCTTGGCCCCTGGAAGCGATGACCTTCTTACAGTCCGAGATGCGATTGGCCACCTTCCCAAGCCTAGCAGGTCAGACGATGAACTACACCGCATCTATCAGCAGCTTTCGGAGCCAGTGTTAAAGCGGGTTCGAAGCATCCCAAAGAACGGAGGCAGCAGATCGACCCTTCCCGTTGAGCTTACTCTAGCATGCCACAGAAACACCAGTAGTGATGGTTACAAGGATGTATACGGGCGAATGGCCTGGGACAAACCAGCCCCCACAATAACGAGCGGCTGCATAAACCCTTCCAAAGGACGCTTCCTTCACCCGGAGCAGAATCGCGGGATTACGCTTCGCGAGGCGGCGCTTCTACAGTCATTCCCACCTAACTACAAGTTCTCTTTATCAAGAGGGCGGAGCAGGGTTGCATTAATGATTGGCAATGCCCTCCCATCATCTTTTATCGCTGCACAATCAATCAATTTACTTTAGATGGAAAGCAACTCAGTTCGCCAAATTGAATACCACTTTAGTGTTTTGGGGCGTACCCTAGCACACCTTGGTGTACAGCTATATAAGCAAAGGCCTTCAGCTCTAATTGAGCTAATCGCCAACTCATGGGATGCAGATTCAAAAAATGTCCATATACTAATACCAACATCTGATGAGTATGATAAAGATGAATCAGAAATAATCGTAAGGGACGACGGATGTGGGATGAACAACGAAGAAATACAGAATAACTATCTTGTTGTTGGTAGAAACAGGAGAGAGGAAGCTCAAAAAGCAGGTCTAAATGAAGTTGAAAAAATGGGGAAAAAGGGAATTGGTAAGTTGGCTGGTTTCGGAATTGGGAGAATTATGACTATTGAAAGTTGGAAAAATCAAGAATTATATTCCTTCACTTTAGACTCAGAAAATCTTGTTAATAAAGACAATAGTGTGAAAGAAATTTCAATACCTGGATCTATTCGAAGAATTGATAACCGGCAAGGAACTGATTCGGGTACGATTGTAACAATAAAAGGTTTAAAACATGATTCGCCGATTGATATTGATGCGCTACACACAACTCTTGCCAGAAGGTTTAGCTCTAAAGTTAGAGGAAAAATGTCTATATATATTAACGGCGAAAAGCTTAGGGAAATAAATGCTAAGTATACATATAAATTTCCAGAAGACAAAGAGTGGAAAGAAGAAACATTAAGTGATGGCAATACATTTAGATACCGATGGTTTTGCTCAGATACTGTTTTGAAGCACACTGATATGAGAGGGTTCTCAATAATATCAAATGGCCGGTCGGTTCAAAGTGCTCCGTTTTTCTTCTTTGTCGAACAAACTGCATCCGGACAACACGGTACAAGGTATTTATTTGGGGAAATAGAAGCGGATTTTCTAGATAGCTCTACTTCTTCAGAAGAGGATCCTGTTTCGACAGACAGACAGGAACTTGATTGGGAATCAAGCAACTTGGTAGTTTTTAAAGAATGGGGCAAGGAAATGGCAAGAGTAGCTATCAGAGATTGTGCGGACAGAGTTGGAGATGAAACAAAAAAATGGTTACTTAATTTGCCCGATTTTAAATATAGAATCGAAAAAATAGATAAATTTTCAGCTAAGCAACTAAATAGTATTCTTACTGGATTAGGAAAAAGCATTGGACCTTCAAACGACGAAAGCAGAGAGAAAGTAGTTAGACTAGCCGATTCAGTTATCAAAGCTTTTGAGTTCAGACAATTCTACGATATTACAGAGAGTTTCACAAAGGAGGATCTCGATCCTGATGATCTAGTGAAAATATTAGAGAAGCTTCAAGAATGGAAAATACTTGAAAGCAGAGCGTTACTTGAAATTATTAGTGGGAGGCTTAAGGTTGTTAACATTTTCATAAAATCAATCCAAAATGACCTTCGCGAAACAGCTGCTGAAGTAGGTCAAAATAATTTACATGATTTGCTTGCAACATACCCCTGGCTCATCGATCCCGAATGGCAGGCCCTAGAGGGGGAGATAACGATAACAAAGGTCATTAGGGAATATGCAGATGCAGATTATCCAATTGAAGATAGGCATCGAGTAGATTTCTTTGGCTTAAAAGGGGATGGAAAACATGTAGTTGTCGAAATTAAGCGTGGCAATTGGCCACTTACATTTGATGAGTTACAAAAAATTGAATCATACTACAATAAACTAGCCCCAATATTTACTAATTTAGAAATTCATGTCCTTTACTCGGGTACACTTTCTGTTACAGCTGCTGAAGAGCAGAAGTGGAAAAATATATCCTATCTAAAACTTATAGATTGGAAATTTGTGATAAATAGAGTTAAAAAGCACTATGAGCATTATAGTAGTATTTTGGACTCAAATATTAGCAACAGCCACTTTAAGCGTCTTGAAGATGAAGCAGCCGCGACTCGGGGTGTTATAGAAAATGAGGGGATTTACCGAGGAAAAGAAGGTAGGGCTGCTGGTCTTGGCCCAAAAAGTATAGAGTAAAAGCAATAATGAGTACTACAGTTCGATTCCAACTCCATGAATCCCCGCCGCCGTTTCTGCCACACCACCACGACTAGCATTTTCAACTTCCTGTTTATCAATGACTTATAAGAGAAGTTCGATTCCGTCCATCACCACACCCCTAAGGCCCTGTTAATCATCTGATTGCAGGGCCTTTTTCGTAGCGACTTGCCTAACAACCAGCCAACTCGCGGGTGAGGAAAGCGATGGTGCGCTCCCAGGCTAGGCGAGCGGCCTCGGGGTGGTGGCGGGTGGGCGCCGTGTCGTTGTGAAAGGCGTGCTGCGTGCCAGGGTAGCGGTGCAGTTCGTAGCGGACGCTGGCGCCCTTGAGTGCGGCCTCGAAGTCGGCGATGCCGGCGTTGACGCGCTCATCGGTCTCGGCGTAGTGCAGCTGCACGGCGGCCTTGATGCGGGGCACATCTTCGGCCTTGGGCTGGCGGCCGTAGAAGGCCACCGCCGCGCGTAGGCGCGGCTCTTGCACGGCGAGGCTATTGGCCATGGCCCCACCCCAGCAGAAGCCTACGCAGCCCACCGCGCCTGAGCAGCTGGCCTCGGCGTTGAGTGCATCAAGCGCGGCCGCGAACTGCACCACCGTCTGCGACGGGTCGAGCTGCTGAAAGAGGGCGCGGGCCTGATCGGCGTCGGCTGGCGTGCCGCCCAGGGGCGATAGAGCATCGGGCGCTATTGCATAGAATCCGGCGAGGGCCGCGCGGCGGGTGACGTCTTCGATGTGGGGGTTGAGGCCCCGGTTTTCGTGGATGATGATGACACTGGGGTAGCGGCCAGGGGCGGCGGGGCGGGCGCTGTAGGCGCGCATCTGCACCGGGCCGGCCGGGTAGGTGATGTGATCGGTGATAAGCCGGGCGTCGGCCTGCGCCACGCTGGCGGCATGGGCATAGTTCACTTCGAGCAGAGGGAGCACGGCTAGGGCGGCGGCGGTGCCCCCGGCGATCTGAGCCAAGCGGCGCATAAACTCAGCGCGGGAGAGCGGCCGATGGGTGTATTCGTCGAAGAGGTCGAGGATGCGGCGGTCCATAACAGGCAAGTGTCGGGGTGGTCAGGCCCCGACGTTACGCGTTTTAGAAACAAACTCGCCGAGCTCCTTTTGCCTTTAACGCTTCAGGGCTTCCGCTGACTGCCTGCTTATGGGGCGAGCAGCAGCCCACCCCTGACGTAGGCCGTGCGCCAGATGCCGCCCGAGGCCGTCTGCCAGTCAACGAGTGAGAAGGTGGCCGAGGGCGTGGCGCTGCCCACGATCTCATAGCGGCGCAGGGCCATGCCGCCCCAGTCCCACACGAGGCGGCGGCCCGCCTGCAGGGTGTCAGGTGGCAGCGTCGCATCGGTCAGCCAGAAGTAGGCCTTGCCCTGACCAAAGACGCGGGCGATGCCCAATGGGTCGATCGCCACGGCGGTGCGTTCGTCCACCCCAATGCCACGCGGCGCGGCGACGCCAGCGGCCATCAGTCGCGCGAGCATGACCACGTGGCGGCCTAGACGATCGCGCTGGCTATAATGCTGGTCAGTAATCGTGCCCTGTAGGTAGGGCAAAGTGAGGAAGTCGTCGCGGCTTAGGGTGAGCTTGGGTGTGAAGGGATTGGCGAGCGCCTCGGTGCTGACTAGACTCTCGCCGGGCCCGAGCCCCGTGGCATCGAAGTAAGCTCGGCCGAGGATCGCACAACCTGCACTCGTGCCGCCGATAGGCGCCTGCTTCACGGTGACGATATAGTTGAGCGCAGCCTCGAGGGGTGTGTCGCGCCAGTAGTTCACATAGTCGGCCTGATCGCCACCAGCGATGAAGACCGCCTCTGCCGCGCGCACCGCCCGCACGACGGTGCTATCGTGCGCGAGTTCGCGGCTGTTGACGAGCCAGGTCTCGACTGAGTTGAGTCCGCCGAAGGACCAGACATAGCTGGTGTAGCCATTGCCACCGCTGGCGCGGAGGATGACGAAATCGCCGCCGCGCGCGCGACGCACCATCCATGCGATGGCACTGTCGACGTCTGTGCTACCGCCCATCAGCACGATGCCGCCCTGCGGAATGGCCGTGCCGTTTGCCGCGTTCCCGACGCGGCCAAGGCTGGCCGATGTGGTCGGGATGGGCGCAGGCGTAGGCGCCTCGGTCTGACCACTGCAGCCTAAGCCCAAGAGGCAGATGCCCCCCACCAGAAGTGCACGTATCATGTTGTGAAGCTACGCGCAATGCCCGATTAGCTATAGGCAACGAGTTGCCGTGAGGCTGAACGGCAACGTCGATAACGACACCAGGTCGAGGCCATAAGGCCCCGACCTGGTGTGTGTGAGTTTAGCGAACTAAGCGAAAGGCCTAGCGGTCGTCGCGGCGGGCACTGCCCGAGTTGCGACCCGCACGCCAGTTGCGCGGAGCGCCACCTTGGCCACCGCCGTAGCTGCGGCCACCGCTGCGCTGACCGGAGAAGCTGCGGCCACCGCCGTTGCGGCTGCCCTGGCCCTGACTCTGGCCGCCACGGGGGCGGTCAGTGACGGGCGCGGGGGCTGTAGAGGCGAAGGGATGGTCGGCAATAACGGGGATCTCTTTCTGAATCAGTGTGCGGATCTCACGCAGGAAGCTGCGCTCTTCGGCATCGCAGAAGGACACGGCCAGGCCGCTTGCGCCCGCGCGGCCGGTGCGGCCGATGCGGTGCACATAGGTCTCGGGCTGGTTGGGCAGGTCGAAGTTCACGACGTAGGCGAGCTGGTCGACGTCGATGCCGCGGGCGGCGATGTCGGTGGCGACGAGCACACGAATGTGGCCGTTCTTAAAGGCGCGGAGGGCCGACTGGCGGCTGCCCTGCGATTTGTTGCCGTGGATAGCCTCGGCCTCGATGCCGGCGGCGTCGAGCGATTTGACAAGCTTGTCGGCGCCAAACTTGGTGCGAGTGAAGACAAGGGCGCTGCCCACCTCGGGGTTGTCGAGCAGGTGTAGCAGCAGGGCCTTTTTGTTGTCGCGGGCGACGTAGTACAGCTGCTGCTCGACGAGCTCGGTGGTGCTGGCCACGGGGGCCACGGCGACCGACACTGGGTCGGTGAGCAGCTCATCGGCGAGTTGGCGAATGGCCGGGGGCATGGTGGCCGAGAAGAAGAGCGTCTGCCGCTTGGTGGGCATGAGCTTGATGATGCGGCGGATGTCGTGGATGAAGCCCATGTCGAGCATGCGGTCGGCCTCGTCGAGCACGAGCACCTCGACCCGGCTCAGATCGACGGCGCGCTGGCCGACGAGGTCGAGCAGGCGACCCGGCGTGGCCACGAGCACCTCGACGCCCCGCTGGAGCGTGCGAATCTGGCCGTGTAGGCCGACGCCGCCGTACACCACCGTGTGGCGCAGGCCGGTGTGGCGGCCATAGGCACCGACGCTCTCGCCGATCTGGGCGGCGAGCTCGCGGGTGGGGGCCAACACGAGGGCGCGAACATGAGAATGGATGCGCTGCGGGTGGCGGGCCTGCACCTGGTGGGTGCGGGGGTCGGCCTCGCGCTGGGCATAGAGGCGGTGCAGAAGCGGCAGCGCGAACGCGGCCGTTTTGCCGGTGCCGGTCTGGGCGCAGCCCAGCAGGTCGTGCCCCTCAAGGGCCGGCGGGATAGCCTGGGCCTGGATGGGCGTGGGGGTGGTGTAACCCTCAGCACGGAGGGCCTGGAGCAGCGGCTCAGCCAGCTGCAGCTGTTCAAACGTCATAATGGGCGGGCACGGTGGCCCGTCGGGAAAAAGTGAAAACCAGGGCGGGAAAGGATGAAACGCTGTGCAGCGCCGAATGGCGCGGGGCCCGTGGGTTCACAATCTCCCTTGCGTTGTGTCAAATGAGCAGGCTCACCTGTGACAACTGCGCAACAAAGGTAAGGACTTTTTGCGAAGTTCCTAGCGGAAATGCGCGGGGGCTGCTGGGGCCCGGGGGGATTGGGCAAAAAATGAGTCGCGCCCACCCCTGTTTTCGCGTAGTGGGGGAAGCGGCCCGCACCTCACCCCGTGTCAACCGCTCGGCGCAAGCCGGGGGGGTTCCAGGAAAAATGCGTCCCCTCCGCCCGCTTTTCTGCCGAGGGGAGGGAATAGAGCTCAGTCGTCGTCGAAGGAATCGAGCCCGGCCTTCTGCTTGAGCTCGATGTCGGCCATCACGTCGTGCACCTGAACCCGCAGCGCGCCGATCGAGAGGTGCGTCTCATAGAGCGAAACCGAGAGCGAGCCGATGAGGCTAATCAGGCTGAGGAAGAACAAGCTGCGCCCCCAGGCCTGCTGGCCCTCGAAGAGCACCAGCATGCAGACGACGGCCAAGGTGACGCTGAGGATGCCTAGGCCCTGCATCCAGCGGATGAGCTTGACGCGGCGCAGCACGTTTTCGATCTGGACATAGAGGCCGTGGGTGGGGGCCTTGCCATACTGGTCGAGCAATTGGCGCAGCAGGATCGCTAGGGCATGAAAGCGGTTGGTGTAGGCGAGTAGGATGAGGCTGACGGCGGGGAAGAGCAGCGCCGGTGAGGTGAAGGTGAGTTCCATAGCAGAGGGTTAGCCGAGGGTCTGCATCGACAGGGCTAGTTCTACGGGATAGTGGACTTAGGCCATACGGCGCTCAAGCTCGGCCCAGTTCACGACGCGCCAGAAGGCGGCGATGTAGTCGGCGCGGCGGTTCTGATAGTTGAGGTAATAGGCGTGCTCCCACACGTCGAGGGCGAGCAGGGGGCGGCCACGCACGGCGGCGGCATCCATGAGGGGGTTGTCTTGGTTAGGGGTGGTGGTGATCGCGAGGGCGCCCTCAGGGGTGCGCACGAGCCAGGCCCAGCCGGAACCGAAAACGCTGAGGGCGGCCTTGCCAAACTGATCACGAAAGCCATCCATGGAACCGAATGCGGCCGAGAGGGTGGCAACTAGCGCCGTTGATGGAGCAGCCTGGGCGGGCGTGAGCTGAGGCCAGAAGAAGCTGTGGTTCCAGTGGCCACCGCCGTGGTTGCGCAGGGCGGTCTGCAGGGCGGGGTCGAGCATGCCGAGGTGGGCAAAGAGCACCTCGAGGGGATCGGCCTGGAGATCGGGCTGGGTGGCGAGGGCGGCATTCAGCTTATCAACGTAGCTCTGGTGGTGGCGGCCATGGTGGATGCGCATGGTCTCGGCGTCGAAGTAGGGCGCGAGGGCATCGGGGGCGTAGGGCAGCGTCGGCAGCTGATAGGGATAGGGCCCCGCCGATGGGGGCGCGCCCAGCGCGTGGCTGGCCACAAACAGCCCTGCGGTGGCGAGGGCAGACTGCTGCAAGAAGGCGCGGCGATTCATACCCCCAACTAACGCAGAAAAAGCGCGCGTCGTTTAGGCTTATTTAACGCCTAGGGGCACCGATAGCGGCGCGGCTACGTTTGTTTCACGCTGCGATTGACCGGCCAGACCTGCCTGCTGACTACCCCCCTGTGAGAGCCCTGCTGCTTGGTATCTGGCTGTGCGTAACGGCCGTGGGCGCGCTGGCCCAGCGTGACGACTATCGGCTGAGCATCCGCAAGGCCGAAACGGCGCCTAAGATCGACGGGCGGCTCGACGAGGCGGTGTGGCAGGGCGGCGAACCCGCGCGGCGGTTCTATCAAAACTTCCCGTATGACAGCTCATATGCGCGCATCCAGACCGAGGTGTGGGCGGCCTATGATGCTGACCATGTCTATTTCGCTGCGCTGTGTTATCGCACGAGCCCCGAGGTGGTGATCTCGTCGTTGCGGCGCGACTTTGACGGCGGGACGAGCGATGTGTTCACGGTCTTTCTCGACCCGTTTAACGACCAAACGAACGGTTTCCTCTTCTCGGTGTCGCCGCTGGGTGTGCAGCGCGAGGGCCTCGTGTCGACCGGAAACAACATCGACCTATCGTGGGACAACGCGTGGCAGTCGGCCGTAGTGCAGCACGACACGGTGTATGTGGTGGAGATGGCGATTCCGCTCTCGACGCTGCGCTATTCGGCCACTAACGCGCTGTGGCGGGTGAACTTCGCCCGGGGTGACCTGACAGTGAATGAGTATAGCTCATGGGTGCCGGTGCCGCGGAACTTTGGGCTGTCGAATCTGCTGTTCACCGGTCGGCTGGAGTGGCCCGAGTTGCCGCCGCCACCGCGGCGCGAGATCGCCGTGATTCCGTATGCGCTGGGCAGCGGCAACGCGATCTATCAACCCACTGGCAGCCAGCAAGCGGGCTCGACCACGGGCTACAACTTCGGCGGCGATGTAAAGCTGCCGGTCAGCTCGTCGCTGAACCTGGATCTGACGGTGAACCCGGACTTTGCGCAGGCGGATGTGGACGTGCAGCAGATCAACCTGTCGCGGTTCAATCTTTTCTTCCCTGAGCGGCGGCAGTTTTTCATCGAGAACAGCGACCTATTTGCTCGCTTTGGATTCTCGCAGGTGCGGCCCTTTTTCTCGCGGCAGATCGGGCTGCAGACGCCAATCATCGCCGGAGCGCGACTGAGCGGAAAGGTGGGGCGCGACTGGCGCGTGGGTCTGATGACAGTGCAGACCGAGGGCGACGCCGAGCGCGGCCTGAGCGCGAACAACTATACGGTGGCTGCGGTGCAGCGGCAGGTGTTCGGGGCGTCGAATGTGGGCCTGATCGCGGTGAACCGGCAAGGGATGAACGGAAATCAGTTCAGTGCCGAAGACTACAACCGTGTAATCGGTGTGGACTTTAACCTGCAGGTGCCGAGCAACAAGTGGCGGGGCAAGGCCTATCACCACGTTTCGTTCAGTCCGACGCAGGAAGGCCGTGCCTTTAGCAATGGGGCCTGGCTGATGTATAACGTGCCCAAGTTTGCGATCGAATGGAACCACGAGTGGGTGGGCCGAGGCTTTCGGGCTGATGTGGGCTTCGTGCCGCGGTTAGACTACTTCGACCCTGTGGCGCGCACAAGTTTCCGCCACGGCTACTTTCGCATCGAGCCTGAGGTGCGGTATGTGCTCTTTCCAAAGCAGAGCTCGGTGAACCGCATTACGTTTAGTGTGTATAACAGTACCTACTTCCTCGACACCTTGAGTCGAAGGGTAAATGACGGGCAGACGTGGGTAAACACGATCATTCAGTTTCAGAATTCTGCCGAGACAGGGTTCGCCTGGGGATACAATACGACAGATCTTATTTATGCCAGTGACTTTGGCCTTGACGGATCGGAGCCACTACTCCCCATCGGGCGCTATTCTTTCTCGAGGTATGGGACCTGGTTTTACTCAAACGCGCGCAAGCCGCTGTATTTCACGTTAGAAGCTTATTCGGGGGGGTTCTTTGGGGGGCAGCGGCATTATCTGCAGGGTCAGCTGTTTTATCGCTGGCAGCCGTGGGGCACCTTCTCAGTATCGTGGGAGCATAACGACCTGCAGTTTGAGCAAGCGCGGGGTCGCGCGCAATTGAACCTGGTCGGCGTACGCGCAGAACTCTCGTTCAGCAAGAGCCTGTTCTGGACGACGTTCGTGCAGTACAACAGCCAGGGGGAAAACCTGAACCACTTCAGCCGACTGCAGTGGCGATTTGCGCCGATGTCGGATCTGTTTATCGTCTATTCGGAAAACTATGACCCGCAGGTGGCGATCAAGAATCGCTTCTTGGTGATCAAGCTCGTTTATTGGCTGCGGCTGCGGGTATAGGCCGCTCAAGGCAAGGGATTAACTCTCTGCCACAACCCGCACATCGCGTAGGGGCAGGTGAACGCTGAAAGTGGTCACGCCTGGCCGCGACTGCACCTCGATGCGGCCCTGGTGCTTGAGCACGATGCGGTGGCAGATGTAGAGGCCGAGGCCAGCCCCCTGGCTCTTGGGCCGCGTGGTGAAAAAGGCCTCGAATAGACGCGGCATGACATCGGGGGGTATGCCTGGCCCACTATCTGTGAAGCGTACGACGGCGTGATCGTTGACGACGTCGAGGTCGATCTGTAGGCGGCCACGCCCACTCATGGCCTGCAGGGCATTGTTGACGAGGTTGCTCCACACCTGCTCGATCTCATCGGCATAGACGGGCACGGCGGGCTGGTTGCCATAGTTGCGCACGACTTCGATACCCTGCTTGAGCTGGTTGTGATAGAGGGTGAGCACCGTTTCGATCGACTGGGCCAGTTGCGCCGGCTCGCGTGTAGTCGAGCGTGAGGTCTGGGCATAGCTCCTGAGCGCGCCGACGAGGCGGGTGGTTTTGTCAGCGGCGACGCTGATGACTTTGTTGTTCAGGCTCAACTGCACGAGCTGAGTGGCGAGCTGCAGGATGGCCTCGCGGTCGTTGTTCAGCAATAGGGGGGCGAAGCGCGAGAGGTCGCCGCGGATGTTAATCGCCACAAGGCGCTGGGCGATGTCGGCGCCGTCGGGGATGCCCATGGCCTCGAGTTGATCGGCGAGGTCGCGCCGCACGGTACGCTCCTCTTTGGTGGAACTCAGTGCGTCGGTGGCCAGAGCCTGGTCGATGAAACGCTGGAAAGCCGTTCGGACCTCAGCCGACATTGCGTGCAGGCGCGTGGTGACCTCTTGCACCAGTGTGGGCAGGAAGCGCGCGTTGGTGCGTGTGGTGGCCGTAATGGCACTAATGGGCGTGTTGATCTCGTGGGCGACGTTGGCGACGAGCTGGCCGAGGGCGGCCATTTTTTCAGACTGGATGAGCTGGTCTTGGGTGGAGTGCAGCTCGTCAAGGGCCTTAAGCGCGCGGGCGTGCTGCTTTGAGGCCTCTTGGCGCGCGAGCTGCAGGCGTTCCTGACCCGCGATGCCGTCGAGCGAGAGCGCTGCATAAGCACCGACAGCGCGGATGATCTCGTAGTGGCGCTGCGTGTAGGCATGGGTGGCTTTGGCCTGCACCGATAGGCAGCCTAGCAGCCGGTCAGTTGCCACCAGGGGCACATAGATGATTGAGCCCATGCGGTCACCCACCACGCGGCGTCGTTCGGGGATGTATTGCTTGTACTCGACCTCGGTGTCGGTGATGAAAATGGGCTTGCGGTTGAGTACGCACCATGCGGCTAGGTTGCTCGACTCGACAAGGGGCACCACCACGGGCTCAATGCGGCGACCCGCCTCAATGTTGTAGCGGTATTCGAGAGCGTGGCGATCGGGCAGGTAGATGTCAATGCCGAAGAAGTCGGCTGGCATGCTCAGGCGCACGTGGCCGTAAAGCAGCGTGAAGGCCGACTCGAAGTCGGAAGATGCCAAGAGCTCTTGGCCGATCTCGCTAAGCACGGTGACGTCGTGGAAAGCCTGCTCGAGCTGCTGCGCTTTAATCTCGAGTTCAGCCGTGCGGTCGGCGGCGAGGGTCTCGATGCGGCGGATTTCGCTATAGGTGCGCAGCGCCGAAACGATCGTGCTGTAAAGGCGCTGAGAGGTGAACTCGAGCTTAGACTTGTAGTCGTCGATGGGGTATTGATCAATGACCTGGCGCTCAGGGGCCATGCCCGGCTGCCCGGTGCGCAGCACAATGCGGGTCTGGTGGTTGCGCAGCTCGGTGCGGATGGCGCGGGCAAGCTTGAGGCCGGCGTCGTCAGACTCCATCACGACGTCAAGCAGCACCAGGGCTACATCAGCAGTGGCGCGCATGAGCTCAGCGCCCTCACGCGCCGAATAGGCACTCAGCAGTTCGATGCCACGGCCGTCATGTGTAAAACCCTCGAGAGCGAGTCGGGTGATTTTATGCACCTCGGGCTCATCATCGACCAAGAGAATGCGCCAGGGCTGGCTCGCCACCGTGGGGCGAGAGGCCTCATCGGCAAACCGGAAGCGTTCGTCTGTACCAGATGAGCGAGGGGCGGCAGCGCTCATAGGATGGCAGCAGTTGCAGTCGAGGGTGCTGCGGTCGCTTCAATGGTCACTGGCAGGGCCTCGACATGCTGAGGGAAGCGCAGGCGAAAGGTGGCACCGGAGCCTGGCGTGCTGATCAACTGAATGTTGCCTCGAAGCTGAGCGGTGACGAGTGTGTAAACAATGTGGAGGCCCAGCCCACTGCCACCGCGTTCACGCGCGGTGGTAAAGAAGGGGTCGAACACCCGATGGTGCAGCTCGGCGGGAATGCCACGCCCGTTGTCGGTGATGTCGAGCAGGACCTGGCCGATCTCTAATTGGTATTTGAGCACGATGCGGCCCTCGCGCCGATGTGTGCTTGCGCCTAAGGGTTCGAAAGCGTGCATGATCGCGTTAAGCACCAAGTTGAGCACCACCTGAGTGAGGGCCCCCACGGGCACCGTCACCTCGAGCGAGGGGTGGCCATCGACGGAAGCCGTGACGCCCGCATGGCGCAGCTCAGCACTCAGACTGGTGAGAATCTCATCGAGATGGTCGCGCAGGACGACGCGGCGCAGCTCGTGCTGCACCTGGTCGGTGGCCACCGACTGGAAGCTCTGGATCAGCTCTGCGGCACGGGTGAGATTAAGCACGAGAGAGGTGCCGCCCTCGCCGAGCAGCGCGACGAGGCGGTCGAGGTCAGATCGGCGCAGCTCGCCTGTGGCTGCGAGGTGGTCGAGTTCAGTGAGGCGCTGCTGCATGTCGGTGGCGGCGGTGATGCCGACCGAGAGGGGGGTGTTGATTTCATGGGCCATGCCAGCCACGAGCTGGCCAAGAGCGGCGTGTTTCTCCGACTGAATGAGCTGGTCTTGGGTCAGCTGCAGGCGCTCGAGGGCCGTGCTGAGCTCAGCATTTTTTTCGGCCATGACGCGGTTGTGGCGCGAGACCTCCTCGTTCGAGCGGCGCAGTTGATCGGCCTGGGCCTCGAGCTGGTGGGCCTGCATCTCGATCTGACCCGTGCGGGCCGCAACGAGCTGCTCGAGCTCATCGTTGCGGTCGCTGAGCTCGCTCACGCGCCAGCGATAGACCCCATAGCCGAGCGTAACCAGCAGAAAGCCAACGAGCAAGTAAAACCAAGCCGACTGCCAGAAGGTGGGCTCAAGGTGAATGCGCAGCAGGGCGCCGGTTTCGTTCCAAACTCCGTCGCTGTTGGCTGCCAGCACGCGGAAGGTATAGTCACCCGGGGGCACGTTAGTGTAATAGGCCACGCGACGCGATCCGGCCTCGACCCAGTCGCGGTCGAGCCCTTCGAGTCGGTAGCGAAACTGAACCTTCTCTGATGAGACGAAACTGGGGGCGGTGTATTCGACCTCGAACTTGGCAATGCCGGGCTTGACGCGCACGCCAGTGCCATCAAGCGGGAAACTCTGCCCATCGGCCTCGAAGCGGTCGATGGCAACGGTAGGGGCTACCACGTTGCGCTGTAAGCGCAGAGGATTCACAGCTGAGACGCCAGCAAAGGTGGGGAACCATAAGCGACCGTCGGAAGAGCGAAGGCCACTCGGGTGGCCGTTTCCGCGACACTCGGCCGAGCGCATCCCATCAGACTCGTTAAAACGGGCAGCACTGACACGCGGCAGCGAGCCGGCAATGTGGTCGAGTAACTCGGCTCGGGCGACGCGGTAAACGCCGTTGTTAGAACCCATCCAGAAATACCCCCGCGAGTCTTCGAGAATCTGGAAGATAGATTCGCCGTAAAGGCCCTCGACACCCTTTAGGCTGGTCACTCGGCGGTCAACGACGCGGTCGATGCCGACGTTGTGCCCCACCCAGAGGTTGCCATCGGCCGGATCGCGGTAGAGGCACATGACGATGTCGCTGCCAAGGCCTTGGCGGGTGGTAAGCGTGTCAAAGCGGCTCGTGGCGGTATTGAGCCTGCCGAGGCCAGCGCCGTCGGTGCCGATCCATAGGTGACCGTCGATGTCGCGCGCCATGCAGAGCACCGAGTTGCCCGGCAGGCCGTTGGCAACGCTGTAGTTGGTGAAGCGGCCCTCGAGGTAATGCGAGAGGCCGCTGCGGGTGCCGATCCAGAGACCGCCCTCTCCATCCCCAACGATGGCGCGGATGTAGTTGTCGCATAGCCCATCGCGTGTGGTGAGGGGCGTGCCGACCCGGCCGCCACGCACAGGCACTAGGCCCTCGCCATAGGTGCCGACCCAGAGGGTGCCATCCTCGCCCTCATAGAGTGCACGCACATAGTCGGTAGGCAGGCCTCGGCGGCGGTCGATCTGGTCAAAGCTGCCGTCGGGTCTCTGCCTGATGACGCCCCCGTTGTAGGTGCCGAACAGCATCTCGCCGCTTCGAGCCTGCAGAATAGCATAGGTCTGATCGGCGCCAAAGTTCTCCTGTCGACCGTAGTTCAAGAACAGGCCCTCACGCAGGCGGTAAAGGCCCGCGCCCTCGGTGCCGATCCAGAGGTTGCCCTCGCGGTCTTCGGTGATGAACTGGATTTTGTTGTCGCGCAGCGCAGAGTTGCTGCTGTTGATCGACTCAAAGCGGCCCTTGTACAGACGGTTGAGGCCTCCGCGCAGGGTGCCAGCCCAGAGCACGCCGCCGTGATCGACATAGACGTCGTTGACCACCTTGTCGGTCAGGCCATCGCGCTGGGTGTAGAGGCGTGGCGAAACGGGATCATACGCCACGAGGCCAGCGTCGGTGCCGAGCCATAGTTGGCCGTCAGGGCCGATGTGTAGGTCAAAGACATTGCCGATAGGCCCGAGCGCGGTCGGTAGGGGCATGGCCTCAATGCGGCTGCCTGTGAAGCGGAAGAGCCCGCCGGCGGCGCCGATCCATACGCCGCCGCTGCCATCTTCAGCGAAGCAGCGTACGACGCGGCCCTGCAGCTGCGCGCTGCCGGTGATGGGCACCACACGCCCGTTCTCGATGCACGACAGGCCCGCCCGGGTGCCGACCCAGAGGCGATTGCGGTCATCGAGGTAGAGCCGCATCACGACGTTGTTCACCAGGCCCTCAGCTGTGGTGATCCCTCGCCAGCGACCGTCGGCATAGCGCACGACTCCACCGCCGTTGGTGCCTGCCCAGAGCCCGCCGTCGCGATCTTCGACTACGGTAAAAATGCCGTTGCTCTGCAGCTCGGGGGTGGTGGCTAGACTGAAGGTCTTAAATCGAACCCCGTCGAAGCGAGCCAAGCCCAAGTAGGTGCCAATCCACAGAAAGCCGTCACGTGATTGGGTGATGCAATGAACGGTATTCTGCGGTAGGCCACGAAAGCGATCAAAGCCCTCGAGCATGTATTGAGACAGGGCTTTGTTCGGGTCAAGCCGCTGGGCTAGGCCCGGCCACGGAAGCAAGACCAGGCAGAGGACACAGAAAAGCCAGACACGCCAGCACGCATTCACCCTTGCACTCATACGGACGAAATTACCACGAATGGGGCTAAGGGGCTAGAGACCCCGAGCGGAATCAGAACTGGCTCAGGGCACCAGCAGGGGCAGGCGAACCTCAAAGGCTGTGCGACCCGGCACCGAATCGACGCTGATCAAGCCGTTGTGCTTCTCGACAATGCGGCGCACGATGTCTAGCCCTAGGCCTGAACCCTCCCCCTTGGCACGGGTGGTAAAGAAGGGATCGAAGATGTGGGGCAATATTTCTGGTGGGATGCCGACACCTGTGTCGGTGAAGGTGACATGAGCCCATGCGCCAGCTGAGCGCAGGCTGATCGTTAGGCGGCCGCCGCTACGCATGGCCAAGAGGGCATTGTGAATCAGGTTAGACCAGACCTGCTCAATCTCGTCAGCAAAGACAGGCACGCCCGGTGTCGGATCATAATCACGCACGAGCTCGATGCCCTGTCGGAAGTGATTTGTGTAAAGGGTCAGCACGCTGTCGATCGACTCGCTAAGCGCGACTGGACGGCGCTCGTCGCCTCGGCTCGGGTGGGCATAGGCCTTGAGGGCCGAGACAATCTTAGTCGTCTTTTCAGCAGCACGGCGCACGAGGTCGTTGTTCTGGCGCAAGCCGGCCAGTTTTGCCGCGACGGTGAGCAGGTGAGAGGCCTCAGGGTGCTGCAGCACCGGCAGATAGTCGGCCAGCGGCATCTGCATGCGCATCTGGGCGAGCTTCATGGCGATGGTATCGGCAGCCTCGACACCCTGGCTGGCGAGGTAATCGCGCATCTCGCCGCGGGCCTGACGCTCAGCCCGAGTGGTCGGGAACTCTGCCGCCACGGCAGCCTGCTCTACCAGCCGCTGCAGGAGCGCTCGCTCGCTCTCGCGCAAACGATGCAGGGCCTGAGGCAGCTCGGTCACGAGCTCGGGCAGCACGCGATCGGTAGTGCGGGTGGTAGTAGTGATAGCGCTGATGGGCGTATTGATTTCGTGGGCCACGCTCGCCACGAGCTGGCCTAGGGCGGCCATCTTTTCGCTGAAGATGAGCTGGTCTTGGGCAGCCTTAAGATCGTCGAGGGCCTTGGCGAGGCGCTGGTTCTGATTGCCCATCTCGAGGTTGACCCGCTGGATGGTATCATACGACTTCGCATTGTCGAGGGCGATGCCGCCATAGGCCGCGATGGTCTGTAGCATCTCAAACTGCCACTCTTGGAAAGCATCGAGGCGCGAGCTCTGCACCCCCACACAACCGAGCACCTTCTCTTTGACCATCATAGGCGCCACCATGACTGAGCGCATCTTAGACAGGGTGAACTGCCGGAGCGCGGTCGTGTAGTGCATGTATTCGTTGTCGTAGTCACGCAGCAGCGCCGGACGCCGGTTGCGCACGCACCACACGGCAAGGCTGCTGGGGTCGTCCATCGACTTGATCGACATCGGCTGGCGCTGACCGCCCTCGACGGCATAGATGCGCAAGAGCTGATGGCGATCGGGCGCGTATTCGTGAACAGTGAAGACATCGAACTCCATCAGCCGATGCATGCTGCGCTCGAGCAGACCAAAGAGCTCTTCGGCATCGAGGGTGGCAGTGATCTCTTGGCCGATCTCGGCGAGCACACTCAGATTCGTGTTGCTGAGTGTCATGGCATCGGTCTGATGGCGCAGCTGCTCTGACTGCGAGCGCAATTCGGCTGTGCGTGACTCGACCATAGCCTCGAGGACGAGGTTCTGGCGGTGCAGGCTGGTCACTCTGACTCGGTAGAGCACCGCGCCCAAGCCGATGAGGCCAATGCCCAGCAGGGCGATAAACCACCACGTTTGATAGTAATGGGGCAGCACCGTGAGGCTAAGGGCCGCGCCGACCTCGTTCCAGAGGCCGTCGTTGTTGCAGGCGCGAACGGAGAAGGTGTATTTGCCAGCGGGCAGATTGGTGTAGTAGGCGATGCGGCGGTTGCCAGCATCGACCCAGCGGTCGTCGTAGCCCTCGAGACGGTATTGAAAGCGCACCTTCTCGGGCACCATGAACGAGAGCGCCGTGTAGTGTAGCTCAAAGCGGGGTGTTCCGGGCTCGACCACCAGCTGGTCTGCCAAAGAATAGGTGGAGTCGCCCACGACGGCTCGCTCGATGGCCACGCGGGGCACCTGGCGGTTGAGCGGAATCTGCCAGGGGTCGACCACCGCGACCCCCTTAGACGTAGGGAACCACAGCCGACCGTCGGTGCTGCGCGTGGCGCTGGGGTGGCCGTTGGGGGTGCACTCGATGCTGCGCAGGCCGTCGGCGCGGCCATAGTGCTTGACATCAAGGCTGGCGATCTGCTTGTCGGCATAGGCATATAGCGCCGACTTGGGCACAGCATAGATGCCGTTGGTCGAGCCCATCCAGAGCAGGCCCGTCTCGTCGTCGAGCAGCTGCAGCACCGACTCGGGCATGCCTAGTCCGGGGGCGCGGAAGGTGAAAATTTGTCCTTTGCGCAGTAGAGCCAGACCGTTGTTTGTGCCGACCCACAGCGACTGATCGCGACGGTCCCACAGCAGGGCTAGCACCACGTCGCTGGGCAGGCCCTGTTGGGTGGTGACGGGCTCAAATCGGCCCGCGGTCAGGGTGGCTAGCCCGCCCCCATCTGTGCCAACAAACAAACGGTCGGGCCCGGCTGACTCGATGCAAAGCACTCCTTGGGCGGGCAGACCGCGCTCAGGCCCATAGGCGCCGACCACACGGCCGCCAATCACGCGGTTGAGCCCTCGGCGCGTGCCGAGCCAGACGCTGCCGTCAGGCATGGGCTTGATCACCCGCACGAACTCGTCAAGCAGGCCCTCGCGCGGGCTGTAGTGAGCCACACGGCGACTGCCCGCCATCACATCGACCCCCGCGCCATAGCACGATACCCAGAGTCGCCCCTGCGCATCGCTGGCCAGGGCGCGCACATAGGCGCCTGAGAGGCCCTGAGCACGGGTCAGATGAGTAATGCGCTCGCCCTGAAGCACGCTCACACCCCCGCCGTTGGTGCCGAGATACATGGCGCCATCTGGGCCCTGGTGCACGGCATAGGTGACCTCGGCGGCCATGCCCTCGGGGCGGCCATAACTGGTGACCTTGCTCTCTTTGAATCGGTTGAGCCCGCTGCGCGAAGTGCCGAACCAGAGCGAGCCTTCGCGGTCTTCTAGGATGGCGAAGATGCGGTTGTCTTGAAAATCGTCGCGGATGCTCAGGTGTGAGAATCGCCCCTCGGCATAGCGGTTGAGGTCGCCGCCGACGGTCACTACCCATAGGGTCGAGGCGCGATCTTTATAGATGCGTGCAATGCGGTTCTCGCTTAGGCCCTGCTCTCGTCCGATGCGGCGGAACTCGCCGCCATCGAAGCGGAACAGCCCATCGTCGGTGCCGACCCAGAGGCTGCCGTCAGGGTCAGGCCAGAGGGCATAGATGGTGCGGCCCATAAGGCCAGCCTGGCGTGAGGCTGACCAGACGCTGTCGCGGCGCACGATGCGAAAGAGCCCGTCGCGGCAGCCGACCCAGCGCGTGCCCGCGCGGTCTTGCACGAGGGCGAGGGGGTTTTGGTTCTCGAGGCCCTCGACGTGCTTGACGCTCAAGCGCCCCTCAGAGCTAACTGATATGCGACTGACGCCGGTCGGATAGGCCGCCCAGAGCGCCTGATCAGAGTCGCGCATCAGGATGCGCACGATGGCCGACGAGAGGCCATCGCTGGTGCCATACGTTCGGAAGTCGCCATCGGCTAAGCGCGTGAGACCGCCGCCGTTGGTGCCAAACCAGAGGTGGCCGCGGTGGTCTTCGCTGATAGCCCAGATGCCATTGCTCTTGAGCGCAGGGGTGTTGGCCATGTTGAACACCTCAAAGCGCACCCCATCGAAGCGCGCCGCCCCCTGATAGGTGCCGACCCAGAGGTAGCCATCGCGGCTCTGCAGCAGGGCGTGCACCGTGTTTTGCGGCAGGCCTTGCTCCTGCTGCCAGCGGTCGAGCACATATTGCGACAGCGCTTTGCGCGGATCGAGGGCCTGAGCAGAAGCCTCGGTATGGGCTAAGGCCAAGAGCAACAGGAACCCGCGCATGACAAAGCTGCGGGCGTGTGCCCATCGGTACTTGCCCAGCTCTTGCATAGAGGGCGAATATACCCGCCGCGGTGGCGCCGCTGCGTGGGCCATCGAGCAGTCGAGGCAGGGCAAAATCAATAGGTTTATTATAAATTAATGCTTTTCGTGATTAAATTTTAAAGGATGATGAATTTTTTATGCGATATTTGCGTTAAATAAGCCTAGAAAGGAGCTTTTATGTCATTCGAGTTCAAAGAAATCCTGAGCGTCACACTCATCCTCTTTGCTGTGATCGACATGCCGGGCAATGTGCCCTGGCTGCTCCGCCTGCGCAATCGTCACATCGACGTGCAGCCCGGCAAGGCTACGCTCGCCTCTGGGGCGATCATGATTGCGTTCCTGTTTGTGGGCGAAGAGCTGCTGCGCCTGCTGGGCATCGGCCTGCCGCACTTCGCGGTGGCGGGCTCGGTCGTGATCTTCTTAATCGGGCTGGGCATGATCTTGGGCCGCGAGTTCATGCATATCGAGAAAGACACTCACAGCTCGTCGATCGTGCCACTGGCCTTCCCGCTGATTGCGGGTGCAGGCACGCTGGTCACGCTGCTCTCGATCCGCACATCCTATCATGTGACCAACATCCTCATGGGCATCCTGATCAACCTCGCCATCGTCTATCTGGTGCTCAAGACGGTGCCGACGCTCTCGCGCTGGCTGGGGCGAGGCGGCATCGACGTGCTCAGCAGGGCCTTTGGAGTGATCCTGCTGGCGCTGGCGGTCAAGCTGGCCAGCGACGCGCTGCCGGCCCTCTGGGCTGCTAGCCTCGCCCAGCATGGGCTATCCACGGGCGCGGCAGGCGCCGTGCACTAAGGTCTGGGCAACCCAAGCGTTAAGGGAACGGTCGGCCGGGGCCAGTGGGCCTAGTTTCGCGCTATGCGGCGACGCCAGGCCCTGCGATCAACCCCCGGCGTCGGCACGTGTGTAGTGCGCGTGCTGATGCTGCTCGCTGTCGGGTGGGGCAAGGCCGCGCTCGGTCAGGCAGAAGCCCCCGATCGTTACCGCTTCCCGATTCCGTCGAGTCGGGGCATCTCGGGCAGCTTTGGCGAGATGCGGGGCTCGACCTTTCACTTCGGGCTAGATGTGCGCACGTTCGAGCGCACAGGCCTGCCGGTGGTGGCGGCTGCCGATGGCTATGTGTCGCGCGTGCGGGTGTCGTATAGCGGCTATGGGAAGGCCATTTACATCCAGCACACGGCGGACTCGAATACGACCGTCTACGCCCATGTCGATAGCGTGCTGTCGCCGATTCAGGCCGAGCTCGAGCGCCTGCAGCGGCAGTCGGGGGTGTTTGACCAAGAGCTGTTTTTCAAGGCGGGCGAGCACCCTGTGCGCGCGGGCGACACCATCGCCTGGAGTGGCAACACCGGCGCCAGCCAGGGGCCGCACCTGCACTATGAGGTGCGCAGCTATAACGAATGGCCGCAGAACCCCCTAGCCTATCACCGCCAGCACATTCGCGACGGGCTGGCGCCTGTCATCGTGCGCATCGGCCTCGAGCCACTGACGGCCGAGAGCCGCGTCGAGGGCCTGTGGGAGAAGCACATAGTCACCCCCAAGCGCTCAGAGGCCACCACCTATCACCCGGGTGTGGTGCGCATTGAGGGCCGTGTGGGGCTCGAGTTTGTGGGCTACGATCGGCTGTTTGGCTCGCGCAACTGGAACGGGATCTATCGCGTGCGGTGGCTGCTAGATGACCAGCCGCGCTACGAGTGCCGATTCGACCGCCACGGGTGGGAACACGTGCGGGCTGTGCTGCACTATCACGACGCGGTCTATGCCCGGCGCAGTGGGCAGCGCTATCAGAAGGCCTATCGCGACGCGGGCATGGACGCCCCACTCTATCCGCTGCTGGTGGACGAGGGCGTGCTCGAGCTCGCCGACACCGCCGTGCACCGCCTGCGCCTCGAGGTCGAAGACTTCCACGGCAATCGGGCCACGTTCACCACTCGGGTGCAGCGGGCACGGGTGACGTCCCCCAGCCCAGCCTCGGTGACCAGTGCGGCGGCCGCTCGCCCCACGTGGGAGCAGCGCCGGGGCGTGCTGCTGCTGCGCGGGCCAGTGAGCCGCGAGCTGACCCTCGTGTGGTCGGATAGCAGCCGCACGCGCCACGCCCCAGCCTATCGCAACGGCGGCGGGCTGAGCGTGGTGCTCGTGCAGCTGACGCCGGGGCGCGTGCCCGTGCGGGCTGAATGCGCCGACTGGGCAGCGCCGCTGGCTTTCGAGCCGGGGGTGGTGGTGGGGCCCTCTGAGGCCACCCGTCTGGCGCTAGGCGCGGCGGGCAGCCTCGAGGTGGGCACGCGGGGCGTGTTCTACCCCACCTACATTCCCTACAGCACTCGGCCTGGATCGGCTGACCGTGTGCTGTCAGACATCGTGCGCGTGGGCGACCCCAGCCTGCCGATCTATCAGGCGCCGAAACTCAACCTCAGCCTGCGCGAGCCTGCACGCGCCGCTGCCTATCGGCCAGGGCAGATCGTGCTGGCGCAGGTGGCCGGGCGGGGCTATGCCCGCGTGGGCGGCGAGACACGCGTAGGCAACAGCTTCGGCGCGGCGATCACCAGCTTTGGCGACTACTGTCTGGTGGCCGATGTGCAGCCCCCGCTGGCACAGCTGTGGAACGTGAAACCCGGCGGCTGGCTCAGCGCCCCTTTCGTACGCGTGCGGCTGACCGACGACCTCTCGGGAGTGCATCCGTACAAGATCCGCGTGACGCTCGATGGGCAGTGGGTGGTGCCGGAGTATTACAACTTTCAAGAGGCGCTCTATGTGCGGTGGCGGGGTCGCCTGGCGCCGGGGCGCCACGAGCTGGTGGTCAGCCTGACCGACTATGCGGGCAATGCCCGCGAGCAGCGCTTCACGTTTTACGCCCGCTGAGGCGAGCCACGGGGTCGGCGGGCAGGCCTACCTTTGTGCCCATGACCGGACATCCGCCCCTGCCCCACGAGCACAGTCACGACCATAGTCATGAGCACGCGCATGAGCACGTGGCCCACGACCTCTCGCTCGACCGCGACGACCCGCGCAACCGACCCGTGGTGATCATCGGCCTCGGCGCCGACGCGCGCGCGGCCGCCGAGATCGTGGCGCTATATGACCGCGTGGTCTATGGCTTCATCACGGCTGAGCAGCCCAGCGAGGCACTCGAGCTCAACCATGTGCCGGTGCTGGGGCGCTTGAGCGATGGGCCCTATCGCCAGCTGCTCGAGCGCGAGCAGGTGGACTATGTGATCGCCGAACCCCTAGCCACCGACCGCATTCGGCTGATGACCGAGCTCTTTCAGCTCACGGGGCGCCACCCGCTGACGGTGGTGCACCCCTCGGCGGTGGTCTCGGCCAGCGCCGACCTAGCGGCGGGCGTGCTCGTGCACGCAGGTTGTGTAATCGGCGCCAACGTGCGCATCGAGCGACTGACCACGCTCGGCCCGGGCTGCATCGTCGAGGCTGACGCAGAACTAGGCGCCGCCGTGACGCTGCAACTAGGTGTGCGCCTCGGCCAAAAGGTGGTAGTGGAGGACGAGGCCTTCGTCGGGGCGGGGGCCAATGTGGTGAGCGGCGTGCGCCTCGAGCGTGGCGCACAGGTGGGCCCAGGCTCACTCGTGCTGAAGTCTGTGAAGGCAGGCACGGCGGTTTTTGGCGCGCCGGCGGCCCCCGTGGCGAACCCTAGCGAGGCGCGCTAGGTTGTAAGAGCATACTTCTCGTTCACCCTCATGCACATCCTGCTCACTGGCGGCACTGGCCTCATCGGCACCCACCTCGTTCCGTCGCTGCTGGCCTCGGGCCACCGCGTGACGGTGCTCACGCGCGCAGCCAAGCCGACGCAGATGCCCGGCTTGCAGTTCGTGGCGTGGAATGGCCGCGAGGTGCCCTCAGCAGTAGGGGCTGTGGACGCCGTGATCAACCTCGCCGGCGCGGGCATCGCCGACAAGCGCTGGACGGAAGATTATAAGAAGCTGATCCTGCAGAGCCGCATCGACGCCACGACCGCCTGCGTGCGCTACATCCGGGCGCAAGCCACGAAGCCACAGGTGTTCCTCTCGGGCTCGGCGGTAGGCTACTACGGCACGGCAAACACCGCCCTGCTCGACGAGAGCAGCCCGGCAGGCAGCGACTTCTTGGGCATGACAGCCAAGAAGTGGGAGCTAGCCGCTGGTGACGCAGGCATCCGCACCGTGCTGCTGCGTATGGGTGTGGTGCTGGCGAACGAGGGCGGCGCCTACCCCAAGCTGCTGGCGCCGTTTAAGTTTTATGCCGGGGGCTACCTGGGTGATGGCCAGCAGGGCATGTCGTGGATTCACGTGGCCGACGCCGTGGGCCTGATCGAGTTTGCGCTCGCCCACCCCACCCTATCGGGCCCGCTGAACCTGACCGCGCCCGAGCCGCTGAGCAACCGCGCCTTTGGCGAGCGCCTCGGCCGGCTGCTGGGCCGCCCCTCTGGTCTGCCGGTGCCGGGTCTGGTGGCCAAGGCCCTGCTGGGCGAGGGGGCCGTGCTCGTGCTCGAGGGGCAGCGGGTGATGCCGGCCAAAGCCGTTCAGGCGGGGTATGCGTTCCGATATCCGACGGCCGATAGCGCGCTGCAGCAGCTGCTCAGCGAGCAGCCCGCGTAGCATTCCTACTCAGTCGGCGTAGCGCACGGTCTCGGCATCGCCCCAGAGCTCCTCGAGGCCGTAGTAGCCGCGCGCTTTGGGCACGAACAGGTGCACGACCACATTGACGTAATCGAGCAGAATCCATTCACCGTGCTGCTGCCCTTCGACATGCCAGGGCTTCTCGCCCACAGCCAACTGCACCTCGTCTTGAATCGAGTCGGCGATGGCCTGCGTCTGGCGGTCGGTGTTGCCTGAGCAGATGACGAAGTAGTCCGTCACCATATTTTTCAGCTTGCCGACAGCGAGGATGGCGATGTCAAATCCTTTTTTCTCGCGAATGCCGTGGAGGATGTGCTTGACTAGGGCGGCCGACTCGACCGTGGGCGCTGGGCGCTCGGCGGCTCGGGGGCTCGGAGTCGAGCGCAGGGCAGTGTCGGGGGCCGGGTTGGTGGGGCGGCCGGTGCGCAGGGCTGCTTTGGGCATTAACGCAGATAGGGCTTGTTGCTCACCAAATATAACGTTCCCCACCGCCGCGACGTGCGTGGACAAGCTGAGTTTTCGACCATTCGGCCCTAAGCGCGAACTTCGAGCCAAGAGGGGCGGTGGGTAACCTCCAGCCCTGTTCTTGAGCCATGCTGCGCCGATTCACCCCCCACCTGATCGAGCTCGAGCTCGTCGACAGCACGAGCGCCTATCTGTGGCGCCTGCTCGAGGGCCGGCCCAGCCTGCCGGAAGGCACGGTGGTGATGGCCCATCACCAGTACGCCGGTCAAGGCCAGCGGGGCACCACTTGGCGCGCCGAGGCTGGGCAGAACTTGACCTTTAGCCTGCTACTGCGTCCCACCGGCCTGACAGCTGACCGCCTCTTTGCCCTAAACAAAGCCTGCGCCCTAGCCGTGGCTGAGCTGGTGTCTACCCAGGCGCCGGGCCTGCCGGTGCACGTGAAGTGGCCCAACGATGTGCTGCTCAACGGCCAGAAGGTGTGCGGCCTCTTGATCGAGAACCACCTCGTGGGCGTGAACGTGGAGACCACCGTGATCGGCCTCGGGCTAAACGTGAACCAGACCGCCTTCGGGGCCGAGCTCGAGGGGCGGGCCACGTCGCTGGCGCGGGCGCTAGGCTATGCGCTCGAGCTGCGGCCGCTATTTGATGCACTGCTCGTCGAGCTCAACCGCTGGCTGGGGCTGATCGGGCGTGACGATGGCCTGCTCGACCGGGCCTATCTCGAGCGGCTCTACCGCTATCAGACCTGGGGGCGCTTTCGCCGGGCGGACCAGGGCTTTGACGGCATGATCGTGGGCGTGACGCGCGAGGGGCGATTGGCAGTGCAGCAGGCTGACGCCCGGGTCAGCTACTTCGGGTTTAAGGAGGTAGCGTTTGACTGAGGCAACAGGGCAATCGGCTCAGGTGCTCGTGCTCGACCTAGGCAACAGCCGGGCGAAGTGGGCCCGCTTTGCAGTGGGGCCGCTGCCACCGCAGGGTCGTGGGCTCGCGGCACTGCCGCAGCCCGCAGCACACGGCGCATACGATTATGCAGAGCGCGATGAGACCGCTGCCGAGAGGATTGTGGCTGAGATGATCGGATCAGCCCCACTCGCGGGCTGGGCGCTGACCAGCGTGCAGCGCATCGATCACCCGCTGGTTGCTCAGCTGACCACACGGTTGGGGTCTGCACCATATGCCTGCTCGCCGCTCGCGCCCGAGCTGCTGACGATGGGCTATGCCACGCCCCAGACCCTAGGCGCCGACCGCTATGTGGCCGCCGCAGCCGCCTGGTGGGCCCTGGGCCCTGGGCCAGTGCTGAGCCTCGACCTAGGCACGGCCATCACCTATGACTATGTAGCGGCGGGGGGCATCTTTCGCGGCGGGGCCATCGCGCCAGGACTCGCCCTGCGCTACCGCGCGCTGCACAGCTATACCGCACGGCTGCCCCTGCTCTCACCGCCGGGGCCCGAGACCACACGGCCCGAGCCCGTGGGCCCAAGCACCGAGGGCAGCCTGCGTGCCGGGGTCGAGCTGGGCCTGCTGAGCGAAATCGAGGGGATGCTAACTCGCTATCGCGCGCTCGCCGCTAGGCCGCTGCCGGTGGTGGTGACCGGCGGCGACGCCCCCTGGTTGGAAAAGCACGCCGAAAGCGCCATTTTTACTGCCCCAAATCTTGTACTGCAGGGAGCCTTTCTACTCTACTCGCGTCACCGTTTCGGTTAATTGCATGCATCTCTCCCTGCGTGGCAGCGCTTGGCTCGCCGCTGGTTTTTGTTGGTTCTTGATCCTCGCCGGTCTGGCCCCAGTGGCGGCACAAGACATCAGTTCGGGCACCAACACCGTCAGCCCCTACTCCATCTTTGGCGTGGGCGACCTGTCTGACCAGGCCCTTAGCCGCAACTATGGCATGGGTAGCCTGTCGCTAGGCTCGTTTGACCGCTACAACGTCAACCGGGTGAATCCCGCTAACCTCAACGACTTAGCGCTGACCAGCGTCGAGTTGAGCTTCAACTACCGTCACAACTATCAGAACACCTCAAGCGCGAGCGCCTATTCGCGTACGGGGGGATTGACGGGCTTGAGCTTTGCCTTCCCAACCCGTCGCAACCTTGTGCTGGCTGCGGGCATCACCCCGTTGAGTTCTGTGGGCTATCGCGTGTCGCGCATTGCCGAGGTCAACGACGGCGTCGTGCGCCAGATTTACCGCTCGACCAGCACCGGCGACGGGGGCCTGACCGAGCTGGGCTTCTCTGCCGCGCGGCGCTTTTTCAAAAATAGCGTTGCGCTTGGCTTGTCGGTCAATCACGTGTTTGGATCGACGGCCGAATCGCGTGTGACCACCATCTTGAATACGGACGTCTCGCAGACGGCCATCTTTGATCTCACGACAGAGCTGCGCGGTTGGAACGCCGTGATTGGTTTGAGCTATACCGACACCCTGCGCACAGCGATCGAGGCCTTCCGCATCGGGCTGACCTTCCGCACCGCTACGGCCCTCAGCGGCGAACAGCGTGTGACGGGCATCGGCTCAAACACCTTTGATACACTCTCGACGCAATCGGGCCGCTCTGTGCTGCCAGCCGAATGGGCCCTTGGCGTGGGCTACACCGACGGGCGACGCTATACAGTGGGCCTCGATGTGCGTTACGACGATTGGTCGAGCTTCAGCTACTTCGACCAGGCGGCGAGCTATGGCGGCCGCCTGCGCGCCAATCTGGGTGTCGAGTGGGTGCCGGCCTACAACGGCAAGTCGTGGTTTCAGCGGCTATCCTATCGTGGTGGCGTGCGCTACGAGCAAGGGCACCTGCGGGTGCGCGGGCGCAGCATCGACGGTTTCTCCGGCACACTCGGCATGGGCATCCCGATCAACCGCAACCTGTCGTTCATCAACGTGGCCGTCAGCTATGGCCGACGTGGCACCCTCGACGAGGGCCTCTTGCGCGAGCACTATTATCAGTTCGTCATTGGCTTGAACTTCAACGAGCTGTGGTTCGTGAAGCGACGCTACGACTAAGCGCCCCGGATGCGCCCTGGCCTCGCTGGCGTCGCCGGCTGCTAACGCTCTGGGTAGCCATCGGTTTCTGGCTGGCCCTGCTGGTGGCCACGCCGTTTTACCGACTCTATTTGCACCGCTTAAGCCCCGAGGGCATGGCGCGCACACATCGGCTGAACCGCCGCATCGCGCGGCTGCTGCTCTGGCTCAGTGGCTGTAGCGTGACGGTGCATGGGCGTGAGCACATCCCCGCCGGGCCAGTGGTCTTTGTGGCGAACCATCGGTCTTATCTCGACATTCCGCTGTGCCACGTGGCCCTGCACGAACCCTTTGGCATCGTGGGCAAGGCCGAGCTGGCCGAGGTGCCACTCTTTGGCTGGATGTATCGTCGGCAGCACATTCTGCTCGAGCGCGAGCAGACCGCCAGCGGCGCGCGCGCGCTGGTGGCAGCCACCCAGCGCCTGCGGGCGGGGCAGCGCGTGTTGATCTACCCCGAGGGCACGACGCGCCACGGCCACCCGGTGCTGGCACCGTTCAAGGCGGGGGCGTTCATGCTCGCGCACAAGCAACATTTGCCAGTGGTGCCCATCGCGCTGACGGGCACCGACGTGGCCCTGCCGCCCGATGGTCGGTTCTACCTACAGCCGACACTGCTCGCGGCACGCGTGCTGCCACCGATCGACCCCACGGGCGTATCTTCGCCCGACGAACTGGCCGAGCGCGCCTATGCTGCGCTGCACGCCGCCCTCACCACCTAGCGCTATGGCCGACGCCCCCCACACCCCCGTCACCGACGCCCTGATCGACAAACTGTCGACGCTGGCGCGGCTCGAGTTCGAGGGCCCGGCGCGGGCGCAGATCAAGGCTGACCTCGAGCGCATGCTGAGCTTCGTCGAGCAGGTGCAGGCGGTCGACACGACCGGGGTCGAGCCCTTGATCCACCTGACCGACGAGCTCAACGACCTCGAGGTGATCGACACGCCCCAGGCCCACCTACGCGCCGACGAACCTGCCGAGCCCATCGCCCACAGCGACGCCCTACGCGGCGCCCCCAAGGCCGACAGCGACTACTTCCGCGTGCCCAAGGTGGTCGAAAAGGGGGAATAAAACGGCTCACGGCGGGTTTTAGGAAACGTTCTTGACTTTCAATTCATTTTGAAAGTTGTCCGACCTTTGCGTCGCATCCCCCTCGTATGGCCTACAAGAACCTCCGCCACTTCATCGACGCCCTCGACGCCGCCGGCGAGCTCGTGCGCATCACCGCCCCCGTCAACCCCGACCTCGAGATCACCGAGATCGTCGACCGCATCTCAAAGGCGCCCGAGGCCCGCAACAAGGCCTTGCTGTTTGAGAACACCGGCACGCCGTTCCCGGTGCTGATCAACTCGATGGGCAGCGAGCGCCGCATGGCCCTAGCGCTAGGCGTGAACCACCTCGACGACGTGGCGCACCAGATCGAGGCCCTGCTCAAGACCATGGCCGCCCCCAAAGAGGGCCTCATGGACAAGCTCAAGATGCTGCCGCTGCTGGGCCAGATCGGTTCGTGGATGCCCAAGCGCAGTTCAGGCCGGGGGGCCTGCCAAGAGGTGGTGATGGCCGAGCCTGACCTGAGCAAGATTCCGGTGATGACCTGCTGGCCACAGGATGGCGGCCGCTACATCACCCTGCCGATCATTCACACCCGCGACCCCGAGACGGGCACGCGCAACGTGGGCATGTATCGCGTGCAGGTGTTTGACAAGCAGAAGACGGCCATTCACTGGCAGCTGCACAAGGTGTCGCGCCAGCATTTTGAGGCCTATAAGCGCCTAGGCAAAAAGATGCCCGTGGCCATCGCCCTCGGCGGCGACCCGGTCTATACCTATGCCGCCACGGCCCCACTGCCGCCGAACATCGACGAATACATCCTCGCGGGCTTCATCCGCAAGCGGAAGGTGGAGCTCGTCAAGTGCTTGACACAAGACATCGAGGTGCCCGCCGATGCTGACATCGTGATCGAGGGCTATGTGGACCCCGCCGAAGACTTCCTGCTCGAGGGGCCCTTTGGCGACCACACGGGCTATTACAGCCTGCCCGATTACTACCCGGCCTTCCACGTCACGGCGATCACCCACCGGAAGGACGCCGTGTATCCCAGCACCATCGTGGGCATCCCCCCGCAGGAGGACGCGTGGATCGGCAAGGCCACCGAGCGCATCTTCATCGCGCCGATCAAGATGACGATGGTGCCCGAGATTCAAGACATGGACCTGCCCGTCGAGGGCGTGTTTCACAACATGGCCCTGGTGCAGATCAAGAAGGAGTTCCCCGGCCAGGGCCTCAAGGTGATGAACACCATGTGGGGCGCGGGTCAGATGATGTTCACCAAGATGATGGTGATCGCCGACGCCAACACGCCGATCAAGGACTATGCAGCCCTAGCGCGCGCCGTGAGCCAACACTGCGACATGAGCCAAGACCTAGTGATGGGTCAGGGGCCGATCGACGTGCTCGACCACTCGTGCTCGAAGATGGCCTTCGGGGGCAAGCTCGGCCTAGACGCCACCACCAAGCTGCCCGAAGAGGAACTGGTGCCCCGTCCGATGGTGGCCGTGCCGCTTGCAGGCAGCCTCTCGCTCGCAGCGCTGCGCGCGGCGCACCCCGAGGTCGAAACGCTCAACGCCAGCCTGCTCGACGAAGGCATCTCGCTGGTGATTGTGGGCGTGCGCAAGAGCCGCCCCGACCATGTGAAGCAGCTCACGCGCCAGCTGGTGCGCAGGCCTGAGTTCGCGGCGGTGAAGGTGCTGCTGGTGCTCGACGCTGAGGTATCGCTCGACTACATCGCCGACTGCTTCTGGCGCTTCTGCAACAACACCGACGTGAAGCGCGACGCGCAGATTCTCGAGGCCGAGGCGCCGGGCGAGGTGGCCCACCTCGTGCTCGACGGCACGCGCAAGACGCTCGAGCTCGATGGCTTCACCCGCGACTGGCCGAACATCCTCGTATCGGCCCCCGAGACCATCGATCTCGTCGATCAGCGCTGGGCCGATTACGGCCTTGGCGAGTTCATTGCCTCGCCCTCGCGCCGCTACATGCCCGAGGTCTATGGCATGGGGGCGGTGGCGGCGCCGGTGCAGCAGCCGGTGGCTTAGCAGAAATCTAGGCACGGGCTTTGTAGCTTTAGGGTGAGACTATTTCGCCCAACGTCTATGCACCGTTTGCTCCTCTCTGTTTGCCTGATTGTCCTTGCCTCGTGTGCTAGTGCCCAATCTGGGGTGCCCACCAAAAACTACGTCGCCGTTGACCCCAGCGACTCGTCGCGTTACCTCTATGGCCCGTGTGACAAATCGGCCCTGCTCGAGGGCGAGTTCGCTGAGTGGACGAAGCCCGGCTATACGGCGTACAAACCCGACGGCTCTGACTGCCTCGAGCTGCTGGGGCGCACCCGTTGGTCAGGCGTCAAGGTCGAGGTGTTCTTCGCCACGTGGTGCGGCGATAGCAAGTATCAGGTGCCGCGCTTCCTGCGCATGACCGAGCTCGCGCAGATGCCCGACTCGTGCCTAAGCCTCATTGCCCTCGACGGCGATAAGTGCGGCCCCTGCGGCGAAGAGCAAAATCGGCAGATCCACCGCGTACCGACTTTCATCGTCTCGCGCAATGGCGTCGAGCTCGGTCGCATCGTCGAGTGGACCGACCGCTCGCTGGCCGAAGACTTCTGGCGTATCCTGTCGCGCTACCGCTATGATCCGCACTATGCGGTGGCCAACGCGCTGATGAAGACCATAGAAACCGAAGGTCCTGAGGCCGTGTCACGCCGCGCCCGCGCCGCAGCCGAGGCCGCACGCCCGCGCCTTAAAAACGTGGCTGAGCTTGCGGTGGTAACGCACATCTATTTCCAGCGCAAGCAGTATGCTGCCGCCGAGGCCGTGGCCCGGGTCAATGCGATGAGCTTTGAGCAGTCGGCCACCTCGCACTATTGGCTGGGCCGCGTGACTGAGCAGAAGGGGCAGCTGCGTCAGGCGCTCAGGCATTACACGCGCGCGCTGAGCCTCGACCCCGCCTATAGCCGCGCCCTTGAGCGGCAGCGCGCGCTCAGCGCCGCACGGGGCTGAGGCGAGGGCTGAGTGCATCTTTCTTAGGCACCCGCTACCTTGGTGGTATGACCGGCGCGCTGACCCCCGACCCCCAGCTGCTGACGACCCTGCGCCTGCTGCAGACGCGCGAGCTGACCGTGCAGCTGATCTGCCGCCGCGTGGCCGAGCTGACCACCGACGCGCGCAACCGCGAGGTGTTAACCCGCATCGCCAATGACGAGGCACGCCACTATGCCTTCTGGCGCTCACGCACGGGCGGCGATGTCGAGCCCGACCGGTGGCAGGTGTGGCTCTATGTGACCATCGCGCGCCTGCTAGGGGTCGTGTTCTGCCTCAAGCTGCTCGAGAAGCAAGAGGAAGCTCAACAGATGAGCTATGGGCCGCTCGTGTCGGCGTATCCAGAGGCAGCAGCCATTCTGGCGGAAGAAGAGGAGCACGAGGCTGAGATCATTCGCTTGATCAAAGAGAAGCGACTCGAATACATCGGCTCGCTCGTGCTGGGCATGAACGATGCCCTGATCGAACTCACGGGTGCCCTCGCAGGCTTCACGCTCGCGCTGCAGAAGACCGACCTGATCGCCATGGTGGGCCTCATCACGGGCCTAGCGGCGGCGATGTCGATGGCCTCGTCGCAGTACCTCTCGGTGCGGTCTGAGCGCGAGACTGACAAACGGCCGGTCACCGCAGCGCTCTATACCGGCATTGCCTACTTGGTGACCGTGCTGCTGCTGATCGCGCCCTTCTTGCTCATCGCGAATGTGTGGTGGGCACTGGCCGTGACGCTCAGCATCGCGGTGCTGATCTTATTCGCGTTCAGCTTCTACGAGAGCGTCGTGAACGACCAGCGGCTGTGGCGTCACTTCGGCGAGATGGCCGCGCTCAGCCTGGGCGTGACGGCCCTGTCGTTCGGCATCGGCTATGGGGTGCGCCAGATTTTCGGCGTCGAGGTCTAAAGCCCAGTTACTTCTTTTCGACGGCACGGATGATCACCGTGGCCAAGACCCGCTCGCGCGCGAGCTCGGGTGCCGTGATCACGAGGGTGAAGGTGCCGGTCAGCTTTTTCTTGCCCTTGGTGGCGGCCTTGATGAGTTCTGAGCCCTTGATGAGCGGCGGTTTGCTATCGCGAATCTTTTCGAAGGACTTCTCCCACACCACCTGACGCTTGGCGTCAACGAGGCGAATGGTCTGCGTCTTGGGCATCAGATCGCTCAGCCGAAAGAGCACGCGAAACTCATCTTTGAAGCGGAGCTTCTTCACCTCGACGGGTGTCGCCAGGCTCTGGGCGTCGTCGTGGGTGAGCAGGGTTTTCTGATTGTACTGCACGCGCCAGGTGGTGTCGCGCTGCTGGGCAGCGGTACTCAGCGGCAGGGCGAACAGTAGAGCAAAAAGAAACAGGCGCATGGCAGAGCGGTTGATCGCCTCGAAGATAAGGCGGGGCGCTACGTCTACGTGCTCAAGGTCAGCACCCTGTCGCCACTAGTTCGTGCCGCGAATGCGCAGCTGGGCAAGCTCGAGGCGCTGGCCTCGGCTGTTCTGATAGCTCAGGACATACCGCCCGGCAAGCATACCCCGTCGCTCGAGCAGGGCCATGACGGGCAGGGCGAAGTCACCGCCTGTGAGCGCGCGCTCGAACTGAAAGCGTCGAACCAGCAGGCCTTTGTCGTCTATCAGTTCTACCACGTGCTTAAGCGAGGCGGTGTCGGTCGCTAGGAAGCGAAGGTTGAGCACGTCGCTGCGGCGCAGCACCGCGAGGTCCACCGCATTTGACTCTACGGTGCTACCCTCGAGCACGAGGAAGCGGTTCACGCGCAGCTCCCACCGGGTGGTGTCGGGGCCGTTGGCCCAAGCCACACTGCCGACAAGCAGCAGCGGCAACAGCAGGCTAGAGACGCGCCAGCAGCTCTTTTTTCTTCGCATCAAACTCGTCTTGGGTCAGAATGCCCGCCTCTTTGAGTTGGCCGATCTCTTTGAGCGCGGCCATGATCTCGTCTTTGCTCATGGGCTTAGCGCCCGCGGCAGCACCGGCGTTGGCACCACTCATCTGCTGCTGCATCTGCCCGGCCATGTTCATGCCCACGCTCATCTGCATCATCTGCGTGAGCAGATTGTTGCCCTCACCCGAGGGGTTCTTGCCCGAATACTCCATGGCCACGCCCGACTGGAACTGCAGGAACTTCTGCATGTCAGCCATGCTCTGGCTCATCTCGGCCTGCTGCTTGAGGCGCTGCAGCTCGAGCATCTGCTCTTGCAGCTTGCGCTGCATGTCGACCTCGGTCTGGGCAGCACCGGCCCGGCGGATCTTGCGCACCTCGAGGTCTTGATCGGTCAGGGCCTTTTGAATCTCGTCGGGCAGGGTGACGGCCTCGACGTTGAAGCGCAGCAGCTCGGTGCCCACCGCCGTGAAGTCAGCCTGCAGCTTAGGCAGCAGGGCCTCGCCTAGGGCGGCGGCGTTGGCGTTGATCTCCTGCAGGCTCTTGCCTGAGGTCTTGAGCGCGCCCGCGAACTCGCTCACCAGCCGGCTGCGGAAGTGGTCGAGCAGCTCGTCGGTGGTGACCTCGCTGTCGGTGCCCGCAAACTCGCGGAAGAACTGCGCCGCATCCTTAACCCGGAAGCTGAACGTGCCGAAGGCGCGCAGCTGCACGAGGCTAAACTCGGGGTCGCTCACCATGACGGGCTGTGGCGTGCCCCACTTCAGATTAGCGAACTGGCGCGTGCTGAGGAAGTAGACGTCCGCCTTGAAGGGCGAGCTGAAGCCCATCTTCCAGTTGTTCAGCGCTGTCAGCAGGGGCAGGTTGCGCGTGGTAAGCTCGTGGCGGCCGGGCTGGAACACGTCGGCGAGTTTGCCCTCGTTGAGGAACAGCGCCACTTGGCTCTCGCGCACGGTGAGCTGAGCGCCCATCTTGATGGCGCGGTCTTGGTCAGGAAACTTCCAGACGATGGTGTCGCGCGAGTCGTCCACCCACTCGATAACCTCGATGAGTTGACCCTTGATGAAATCGAACAGCCCCATGACAGTGTGCAGGTTAAGGTGAGCCGAAGTTACGGCTTGTGGTGAAAAGAGATGGGCAGCCGGGCGAGGGTTGCGTGCGGCTATTGCGCGGGGCGCTTGTAGAGCGGCACGGTGCTGCAGGGCTCGCCATACATGAGCTTCTCGGCGTGGGGCATCAGCCGCCGCGTGGCCTCGACATAGGTGGCCACGGGCACACCGCCGCAGCCCTTGAGCACGACCTTCTCATTCTGGTATTGTGCCCAATCGTGCGCGTCGAGGGCGCGCTGATAGAGGGCGGCCTCGAGCTGCTCGAGCGTGCCAAACACAAACGAGTCGGTGTGCGGCTGCAGAACCGTGGCGATCAGCATATAGGCCCAGCCGGGCACGATGGCATCGGCCGAGCAGGTGACGGCCACGTGGCGGCCGTGATACTGCGCCCAGTCGTGCGCCTTGACCCAAGCACGGAAGTCTTTTTCGCGCAGGATAAGGCCCTGGAAGAGCACGTCTTTGATGTCGAGCACGACGCGCTCGCCTGCAGGCCGCAGCGACTCAAGGTCGAGCGTCAGCAGGGGGCTCTGGGCCACCCGGTTCACAATGGCGCCGTCGGCAACGGGCGTGCTCATGCTCATGGTGCTAAAACGAAGGCTGGCCGCGAATCGTGCGCCCTAGCGCCCACCGAGGGTGAAGCCGACGGTGACGAAGAAGTTGAGGAAATTGGTCTTGTGCAGCAGCTGGGGCTCAAAACCAGCGCCGAAGCCGCCGCTGTTTCGACCCGCCGTGAAGGAGGCGGACTGAATCGTGGAGGAGCCGTTGGGGATGAACGCGAGCGAGCCCGGTGTGACGTATTGCGGATGGAGCAGGCTCATCTCCTCTTGCATCAGGTAGGCGCTGGTGAAGTCGATGAACCAATCGCGGGTGCGGTAGCCGACGCCGAAGGAAATCATCGTGCGGGTGCGCTCAACGGGGCGGGTCTGAAAGGCACCCGTGGCCGCATCGTACGTGCTGAGGTCAGCTAGCTCAGCGCGATAGCTGTAAATGCCATCGGGGTTAGGGCCGGTCTCGCCAGAGGCCAGCGAGGTGCTATTGATCGCATAGCCTGCGCGCACGAACAGTCGGTTAGTCGGGCGGAACTCTGCCCCAAAGCGGTAGTTGACGGCCGAGACGAAGCCGCGGGGCAGCTCGCGGTTGAGCAGGCGGAAGTATTCCGCATTCGTCTCTGTCGCGCCACGGAAGCTGCCGCTGCTGTAGTCCACATACTCCACGTCAGCCGAGATCAGGCCCTTTTTGCCAATGATGAAGGCCACGCCCCCGTTGGCGCGCCAGGGCGTGACATTGTCATAGTCGAACGAGCCCGCCTGCAGGTTGCCGCTGTTGGGCTCGCGCACATTGGCGTCATCGACCATATAGATCTCGGGGCCATAGCCGAGGGTGAGCGAGGCATAGGTGGGCGTCTGAATCGAGGCCCCCACACGCAAGAAATCAAGCGGCTGCCAGAGCAAGCCTAGACGCGCGTTGACCCCCACACCCGTGATGGTGGTCACGTCGGTGAAATCCATCCGCTGGAGGTGCGTGTTGCCGGCGGGCGTCAGGCCAGAATAGAGGTTGTTGACGTCGCGCTCGATCAGGGTGACCTCTGAGCGGTAGTTGTAGTCCATGATGCCCACCCCAAGACCCAGGAAGAAGTTGTCGCCGAAGTTGAGTGCCCCGGCGATGGTCCACTGGTTCACGCGGCCCCGCTCGGCGATGGTGAACTCCTGCTGTAGGCCGGCGCTGTCGGCGATGGGGAGGTAGAAGTTCGACGCACTGCGTAGCTGGCCCGGCCCCATATTGTTCGGATTGAACAGCGTGTCGATGTAGTAGGAGCGAAAGGCCGCAAACTGGTAGGCCCCGAGGCCATCGGGCACAGACCCGTTCGCCTGCCCGGCGAGGGCGTCGCCGAAGGTATTGAATCGGTTGATGGCGCGCCCCTCATAGGTGCGCCAGAAATTGTTCTGTTGGTTGAAGCCAATGGCGATCGTGTAGGACTTCAGGCCCGAGGTGTTCTGCGAGCCGAGGTCGCGCGCGCGGTAGATGGGGTTGGTGAAGACGATGCCGAGCTGCCCAAAGCCGAAGTTGGTGCGGCTGGCCTGCGCGCTCGTGCCGATGAAATCGGTGGTGGAGGTGCCGATGCGCAGCGAGGGGGTGAAGGTGACCTCGCCCCGGCGGTAGAGGCCTAGGCCGGCAGGGTTGAGCGTGGCCGCGCTGAAGTCGCCCCCGAGGGCCGTCATGGCACCCCCGAGGCCGATGCCACGGGCCGTGCCGGCGGGGTTGGTCTCAGCGAAGCGCAGGTAGTCGGCCAAGTCTTGGGCCTGAGCCCGAGGGGCAGCACCGGCTAGCACCACGGCTAGTAGCGGCACCACGAGGGAGCGAAGGTTCATGGGGTGAAGATTGCAGTCGGGTATCGGCTGTGCAATCGGAGAGACGCCTAAAGAGGTCTAGGGTTGAAAGCTGCCCGTCGGCCGCTGGGTCAGCCCAGCGGCCGATCAGGTGATGCGTTTAGCGCGGGGCGCGGGGTCGAGCGCCGCCACCCGAGCTGCCGCCGGATGAGCCGCTGCCGGATGAGCCACTACCGCTGCGGCCACCGCCGCCACTCGAGCCACCGCCGCTAGGGGCCCAGCCGCCGCCGCCACTGCGCGAGCCGCTGCCGCCGCCCCAGTTCCAGCCACTGCCCGAC
>VYMD01000033.1_pt1 | contig 53656 bp, 46 predicted proteins | sample 5115311 | NCBI WGS metagenome assembly VYMD01 (sample SAMN12291779, study PRJNA351875) | freshwater metagenome | isolation source: freshwater lake | place: USA: Michigan, Wintergreen Lake | collected 2013-08-08
CCGCCTCGGGCACGCTGCGGGCCGTGCCGCCCCCTCAGGTGAGTGACCCCGAGGCCCTGATGCAGCTGCTGCCGCTGGCGGCGGGCATCGCCATCGAAGGCCCGCTGCGCTGGAAGGCTGTGAACCCCGCCCTAGCCGAGTGGCTGGGCGTGAGCCCGGGCGCCCACGACGCCCTGACGTTTGGGCTGGAGAATGAATCGGGCGAACCGGTCGAATCTCTCGAGTCGCTCGACCCCCATGCCTTGCTGCGCCTCGCGGGCCGACCCGCTCTGGTGCATGCGACGCGGCTGACGGATAGCGACGCGTGGCTGCTGGTGCTCACCGACGCACAGGCGCGAGCGCAGTTGCCCGAGCTGCGCGCCCGACTGAGCGAGGCCGAGGCCGAGGCCGCAGATAGCCGCACGTTCTCATCCATCGGACATCTAGTCATTCGCGCAGAGCATGACCTCACCGCCGATGCGCTGTGGCAGAGCTGGCTGGGCGGTGCCGCTTCGTTCGAGACCTGGGTGCAGCGCAGCGTGGCAGCGGCTGACCGAGCTGCGGTGGAAGCCGCGCTCGAGCGCGCACGCACCGGACGCTCGAGTGAACCCCTGGAACTGCGCTTCCTGCCCGAGGGGGGTGGGCTGCGGTACCTGCGATTCTGGGCCACCCCGCGCGCGAGGGGCGAGGCTGTCATCTGGGGCCTCGACGTCAGCCCCCTGCGCAGCGCCGAGCTCGAGCGCCTCGAACGCCTCGAACGCGAGCGGCAGCTGGCTGCCGTGCTTGACCGCGCGCAGCTGACCGATGCGCAAGGCTTAGTTAACGCCCTCGGTGCACTGCTCGGCTGCTCGGCCGTACAATGCATCGATGCCAACGGTGTTCGCTTGACCAGCTGGGCGCAGCGGCCCGAGTGGGCGCAGCCGGCTGAAGCGCTGCAGGACGATTCGTTCAAATCAATTTGGACAACGCTGCGCGCCGAGGCGCCACTGGTCGCGCGCTATGCCCAGCTCGACCCCCGACTCGCTGCACTGGTGGAACCGTATCTGCGCCCCGCCGAGGTGCAGTCGCTGCTGGTCGTCTCCACCGACAGCGGCTTGATCGTCGCCGAGCAGCGCGAGGCAGCCCGCGACTGGCTCGAGCTCGAGATGCGAGGGGCGCAGCTGCTGGTGGCGCAGTTTGATCACCAACAGTTGAAGGAAACCTATGCGCGTGAGCAAGCGGAAGCGGAGGGTGAACTCAGGCAACTGCGCGGGTTGACCGCGCAGGGCAGCAGCGAGCTCACGGCCGCCCAGGCGCGCATCACCGAGCTCGAGAAGCGCGCCGCCCTCACGCGCGCCGTCGAGCAGCTCACGCTCGCGCTCAACGCCCCCAATGCCGCCATCGTCGGTGCTGGGCAGACCCTGCGCGCCGGCCTGCGTCAGCTGCTGAGCGCTGATCTGCCCGAGACGATCGTGGCGGCACTCACAGCATCCGGCGCCCCGCCGAGCCCCGCCACCGAGCGCCAGTGGCGCGCCGAGGCTGCTGAGCGCCTGACCGACGCGGGTGTAGTCGAGGCCGAGGCGATGGCCGAGCGCGTGGTTGAACTCGGCCTGATGGGTCCCCTGCGTGCCGACGCGCGGGCGCTAGCTGAATACCTCCATTCGCCCGAAGCGTTGGCGCGGCTCGAGGCGGCTGGGCGCATCGGTGTGAGTCTGGCCACCGCAGAGGCGGCTGCCGAGCAGCAGTTGGCACTCATCGCAGGCCTGCACCGCGGCCTGCAGCCCTCGGGCACGAACACGCGCATCGTGATCGACTTAGGCGAATCGGTCGAAGCCGCCCTAGCCGCCTACGCCCCGCTGCAGGCACGTGGCCTGCGCGTCGAAAAGCGATTTGAGCGCAACCCCGCCGTGCGGGCCAATCCGGACGAGCTCATGCAGGTGTGGCTGGCCCTGCTCGACCACGCGGTGGCGGGTCTGCCTGCGGCAGGCCTCGAGCGCGGCAGCATCGAGGTGCGCCTCGACGAGCACGACGGCGCCGCCGAAGTGCGCATTGGCGACGACGGCCTTGCTCTGATCGCAGCCGAGATCGACACGGCCTTCGCGCCGGGCTATGGGCGGCAGGGCGGCGCGCCGCATGGCCTCGACTGGTGCCGCCGCATCGTCGAGGCCCACGCGGGGGCGCTGATGCTAGAGGCCCTGCCGACGCACACCTGGGCCATCGTGCGACTGCCGCTGGTGACGGACGCGACTTCATCCGAAGGGGAGGAGGCCGTATGAACGCCGGCACGCGTCCACTGATCATGTGTGTGGCGGCCGACCGCGGCTTGCTGCGCGCCCTGCGCGATGCCCTGCGCCAAGCCCTCGGCCCTGAGGTCGAACTGATCACTGCCGAGCGCGGCGACGAGGCGCTGCGCCTAGCGCAGCAGCTGGCCCTCGACGGCGCTGCCATTCACGTCGTGCTGAGCGAGCTGCTGCTGCCCGGCCAGCGCGGCGACGAACTGCTCTCGGCCCTACACCAGATCAACCCCGACACACGTGGCATCGCGCTGTCACACCCAGGCGACCGCGACGCCCTCATCCGGAGCGTGAACCTCGGCCGCGTCGAGCACATCTTGCCCCTACCCTGGTCGGCTGAGGGCCTTGAGGCCGCCGTCGCTGACGCGCTCTCTGACTATGAGCGGCGGCAGGGCGAGCGCGGTCGCCTCGACCTCGTCGAGGCCGCCACCGATGCGGGCCTGCAGCTCGCGGCGGCGGCTGACACCAGTGCCCTGGCCCAGCGCGTGGTCGAGCTCGCGGCGGGCTACACCGGCGCGTGGGCGGCGAGCCTCGTTCGGGTGAACGAAGCGGGTGTGCAGCTTATAGCTGAGGCCATGCCCGAGCGCAGCCTCTTTGACGGTAGCGGGGGCGCCGAACGCCTGCCGCTGGGGCTCATTCGTCAACTCGCCGAGACGGGCGGCTGGCGACGCCACCCCGGCCCTGATAGCGCCAGCGACTGGGCGCGCGAGGGGCTCGAGCTGCCGCGCGAGGGCTTTGGCGTTCGCCTCGTCGCGCACGAGGGTGCGGCCTGGGTGCTAGTGCTAGAGCATCCCACCAGGGCATTTCACCGACCTGCGGCGCCGCTGCTCACGCGGCTGGCGCCCTGGGTGAGCCTGCTGCAAGGTCGGCTAGCGGCCCACGAGGCCGAGCAGGCCGAGCAGGCCGCTGCCACGGCGCGCCTGAGCGCTGAGCTGACCGCCACACAGCAGCAGGCCGCCGACACGCTCAGTGCCCATACCGCCGAGCGCGACGCGCTCACCCAAGAGCTCGCCGCCGGCAGCGGGCGCATCGAAGAGCAAACGCTAGCCCTCGCCAGCCTGCAAGAGCTGGCCGAGCGCACGCAAGCTGACGCAGACGAGCAAGCCCGACTCGCCGCCGACACACGCGCGCGCCTCGAGCGTGAGCGAGACGACCTCACCCGCGAGCTCGACGCCACCCGCCAGTCGCTGGCCGCCCGCGACGCCGAGCTGGGCGTGCTGCGTGCGCAGCACGAGGCCCAGCAGCAGCAGGCCACCACGGCAGCCGAGAGTGCCACCCAGCGCCTGACCGCTCTCGAAGCTGAGCTGGCCGAGGTGAGCCAAGCGAAACGGCAGCTGCTCGACGACCTCGCGCGCATGGGCGAGCAGCTGGGCCGCGCCGCCGACAGTCAGGCCGAACTCAAGGCCGAGCTCGAGCGCGAGCGCACCGCTGCCGAGCAACGCGGCGCACAGCACAAGGCCGAGCTCGACACGCTGCGACGCGAGCTCGAGGCCCCCACTGCCGAGGCCCGCGCCGAACTCGAGCGTCAGCGCCTCGCACACCAAGAAGAGCTCACCCGGCAGCAGCGCGCTCACGCCGATGCCCAACAGGCGCTCACCAACGAACGCAGCGAGCTGCGCAACCAGATTCTCGGGCTGACGGCACAGCTGCAGGGCGCGGGCCGCCCCGAGGGCCAAGAGTCGGGCCCGCTGCGCGAACAGCTGCAGTCGCTGGCCGTCAAGCTAGCCGACACCGAGGCCCAGCTCGAGGATGCCTATCGTCAGGCGGCGAGCGCTGCCGTGCTGCGCCTGCCGCTAGCGCTCGTGCGCCGCCACTACCCGCAGGCGGTGGGCATCGTGCGACCTGGGCGGCCCTATCCGCAGCAGACGCTGTGGGCGGGCGAGGCGGGCGAGGCCCTCGTGGTCGCCACCATCGCCGTCGGGCCCGAGGGTGCAGTGCACCAGCTCGCCTGGCTCGAGGCCGAACTCGACCGCCTGCTTGACGCGTCGCTGGCACTCGTCGGTCGGCTCGAGCCGGCGTCGTGGCTGAGTGGGCTACAGCGCGGCTGGGCGGCGCAGTTCGGCCCCTCGGCAAGCATGCAGGTGGGGCTGGCAGCCTTCGACGCCGAGGCCGTGGTGGTGCGCTTCGCGTCGGTGGGGGCTAACCTACTGCTGCGCCGCCGAGGGCGTCTGGTGCCCATCAGCGCCGAGACGGCCCCGGCCGACGAGCCCAGCGGCCTGCTGCTCGCTGCGGACGATCAGTTCATCCTCGTGCCTGAGCGCACGCTCAGTCCGCTCGACGGCGCGGCTATGGCGGCGCTCGACGCAGCGCTCGACCGTCTGCCCCCGCTGCCACTGATTGAGCAGCAGCAGCGCCTCGAGGCCCTATTCGCCAGTCGGGCGCGGGGCGCCGTCGAGCCCGGTGCCGCCGCGCTCTACCTGCGGGTCTAGTTCACTTCTCGACTTATTCTGAGGCGAACATCCGCTTGAGGCGGGGGTCGGTCTCGCTGCGCACGATCTCGCTCAGTAGCTGAGCGATCTCGGGCCTGTCGCGAAACTGCTTCAGGGCTGACACCGCCGCCACCCGCACGAACCACACACGCGCAGGTTGCGTGCGCGCCTTGAGCCAGGCGATGCCCTGCGCCTGCTGGGGGTCGTCGAGCGAGGTGAGGTAGTAGCCAAAGCTTTGGATCAAGCCATAGGCCTCCGCTTGGCTGTCGATGGCCTCGAGCGTGCTCACCACACGCTCATACGCGTCTGAGGTGCGTTCGCTCATCAGCACCTCGGCCACCACCGCGCGCACGGCGGGGGCGCGCACGCCGAGGTTGGCTTTCACCGCCGTCAGGGCCGCACCACTATTCAGCGGATAGAGGCCGAAGATCGCAGCCGCCGTCACGGCATAGCTGCTGTCGGTGCTGGCCTGCGTCAGCGCCTGCACGAGTGCGGCGCGCTCAGGGTCGCCGATGAGGGCCTGCTCTTGCGGGCTGGTCTGCGGGCGGCCCACCTCGCGGGCGATGGCAGCCAGGCGCTCGACTGCCGCCGTGCGCACGGCCGGATACCGGTCGCGGCTGAGGCGAATCAACTGCGGCAGCAGGGCGTTCAGGTTGGCGGGCAGGTGCACATCGTCGAGGGCCTCGACGGCATCGAGCCGCAGGCCCCAAAACGGATCGTCGAGCATGGCCACAATGGCCGCCAGCGCCTCGGGGTGTGAGGTGTCGCTGAGGGCCTCGATCGCATCGGCCCTCTGCTTATAGCCCTGGGCATGCTTGAGCTGCGCGATCCATTCGGCGAAAGACTTGTCTTCGCTCAGTCGGCCCGGAATCACCTTATCGGCGTCCACATCCACATAGAGCGGCGCACGCTCGAGTGGCAGGCTCAGCGTGGTGTCGGCCGTGCTGACCGTCACCGGATAGCGGCGGCGCTCAATACGCCCGTTCACCTCGAGGCCCACCTCGATCTGCATCGGCAGGGTGAACAGCGGCTGATAGGCCAGGTTCTGCCGCTGCTGGATGCTGATCTGCAGACGCTGCGATTCTGGGTAATAGTTGTGATCCGTCTCGAGCTCAGGGTGGCCTGCGGCCAAGAACCACTGCTCGAAAAACTGCTGCAGGTCGCGGCCCGTCACCGCCTCGAAAGCCTGGCGCAGGTCGTGAATCTCGACCGCCTGATAGGCATGCGTAGTGAGGTAGTGCTTGAGCCCAGCGAAAAAGGCTGCGTCGCCCAGCTGATAGCGCAGGTAGTGCAGCACCCGTCCGCCCTTCTGATAAGAGTGGCGGTCAAACATATCCTCTTTGTCGGCGTAGTAATAGCGGATGAGCGGCTCGCGCTTCTCGTTTGCTTCCTCTAGGTAGCGGCGCAGGTCGGCATCGAAGCGGCGGTCGGCGTCGAGCTTGCCGTTCTTGTGTTCAAACCATAGGTATTCGCCGTAGGTGGCGAAGCTCTCGTTGAGGGGCAGGTTGGCCCAGCTCTCGCAGGTGACGAGGTCGCCAAACCAGTGGTGGAAGAGTTCGTGGGCGATCACGTCGTCACTGTTCACGTCGAGCAGCCCGCGGGCGTCCTGCTGCACCTGCTCGTAGAAGGTGACGGCGCCGGTGTTCTCCATTGCGCCCGACACGAAGTCGCGCACCACGATCTGCCGATAGTGCGGCCAGGGGTAGGCCACGCCCAGCTTCTTGGAGTAGAACTCGAGCATCTCAGGCGTGCGGCCAAAGATGCCGCGCGCTTGAGCGACATAGGCCGGCTCGACGTAATAGCTCACCTCTTTGCCCCGCCAGCGGTCGGTGACCACAGCATAGCGCCCAGCCGCGATCATGATCAGATAGGGCGCGTGGGGCTGGTCGAGGCGCCAGGTGTCGGTGCGTGTGCCGTCGGCATTTCGGCGCTGGGCCGTGCGCGTGCCGTTCGAGAGGGTCACCATCGAGTCGGGCACGGTCAGGCTGATCTGCTGCGTCGCACGCTCGTTGGGCGCGTCGATGGTGGGCAGCCACACGCTGGTGGCCTCGGTCTCGCCCTGCGTCCACACCTGGCGGGGCTTGCCAGTCAGCGGGTTCGGGTCGATGAAGTAAAGGCCCTTGTCCTGTGCGATGGCGGCTGAGCCGCCCTTGGGCCGCCGGTCTGGCCGCGCAGTGTAGGCGATGGCCACTGTCAGGCGTTGCTCAGCAGTATAGGTGCTCGGCAGGGCGATAGCCAGACGCATCGAGTCAGGATAGGCGAAACTCAACGCGCGCCGCCCGGTGGGCAGCACGAGTTCGACGCGGTCGATCAGCATGCCCTTGGCGTCGAGCACGAGGCTGTCTTGGGCGTAGAACAGCGGCGTGAGATCAAGCTGCGCCGTGCCGCTGAGCTCGTGTCGCGTGAAATCGAGCCGAGCATCCAGCCGGGTGTGCAGCAGGTCCCAGCGCCGTTCGCGCGAGGGGTTGAAGCGGTGACGCCTGGGCGCCCACTCGGGCACCTCGGCCGTGGCGCGCGCGATAGCTTCGTCGAGATCGCCGTCGTCGTCGCTGCTGTCTGTTGCCACAGGCTCTGCGCTGACCATTGCGGTCGTGTCGGGCAGTTCGCTTACGGCCGCTGGGGCCGTGTCGGCCTTGGCTTGCACGCCAGAGCGTGTGTTCGAACAGGCAGCGAACAGGCCCATCAGCGTGACGGCGAGCAGCAGCAGGCTCAGGCGTGGGGCCCTCGGCCGACGCAGCACCGAAAGCTGCGCAAGGTCAGGTGAGAACATGTGATCGGGGGGTTGCAGGGGGCGAGGGTGCGTGCGACCTTCGCCACGGTCAAAACTACCATTCTTCATTCACCCAACTTCATTGCCGTGGTCGAAGTACGCTTTCCTGACGGACAGAGCCTGACGGTGCAGACGGTCGAGGGGCAGGTGATGCTCAACGGCCTCTCGGCCGAACTCGAGGTCACCCCCGATGGTCCCTATGCCTGGCAGGTGCAGCAGCGGGGCCGCGCGCACCGCGTGCTGCTGCTGCGCCTCGACGAGGCGGCTGGCACGGCCCTGCTGCAGATCGACGGGCGCCGCGTGAGTGTGGCGCTCAAGACGCGCGAAGACGATCTGCGCAAAATTCTGCACAGCGCGGGCGGCGGCAAGAGCGGCCCTGCCGATATCAAGGCCCCGATGCCCGGCCTCATCCGCGGCGTGAAGGTGGCCGTGGGCCAGACTGTGCAGAAGGGCGACGCCCTGCTCGTGCTCGAGGCCATGAAGATGGAGAACGTGCTCAAGTCGCCCCGTGCAGGCACGGTGCAGCACGTGGCTGTGGCCGAGGGCGACGCCGTCGAGAAAGGCGCCCTGCTGCTGCGCCTGGGCTGAGACTACATCTGCACCTTCTGCATGAAATGCTCGGGGCGGACGATGTTGATCTTCGCCTCACGGTGACGAAAGGGATCGAGCACGAGCAGATCTTCATCGTAGGTGAGAATCCATTCTGCACCTGCCGCCAGAGCTAGCGCCAAGAAATGATCATCATCGGGGTCGCGGCAAGCAGAGACGGATTCGGAGACAGCCACTAGCCTACCGTCCATTCTGCACCTCAACATGAACACCTCTACCAGTTCACGTCTCGCGTACTTCTGAAACTTGGATTTTAGAAGAGTGGTGTAGAGCTCCTGAAGACTATGCTCGCTAAAAACAGCCAAACCTTTCGTGAGCGCCCATTCAAGCACCGCATGAGCGCCTCCTCGGTCTGAGAGAAAGCCCCGAATGCAAACATTGGTATCAAGGACGACAGCACCTGACATCTCTCAGTGCTGTACCTCAGGAGACCTCCTTCATCAATTCCTCTAGCAGCTCTGGTGTCAGGCCACGCTTCTTGGCTTCTTCAGTAGAGGCATTCAAAAGCTCGCTTAGAGTAGGGTATCGCAGATACTCCTCCATGACATGCACAAAGCGAGCGCGTTCCGCCGTACTCAATCGTGCAAACGCAGTGGCCAAGCTCTCTGGAACTTGAATCGTAGTCATACCCAAATCTAACGTCTAGGTTTCGTTCCTTTGCATCTCCATCCACATGAAAAAAGCCTTCGTTACGGGCATCACGGGCCAAGATGGCTCTTACCTCGCCGAGCTGCTGATCGCCAAGGGCTATGAGGTGCACGGGCTCGTGCGCCGCGCCAGCCTGTTCAACACCGCGCGCATCGACCACTTCTTTAGCCACCCACAGCTCAAGCTGCACCACGGCGATGTGACCGACAGCGCGAACCTGAACAAGCTCATGAGCCAGATTCGCCCCGACGAGGTGTATAACCTCGCGGCGCAGAGCCACGTGCAGGTCAGCTTCGAGGTGCCGGAATACACCGCGCAGGTGGACGCGATGGGCACCCTGCGGATGCTCGATGCCGTGCAGAACCACTGCCCCGAGGCCCGATTCTACCAAGCCAGCACGAGCGAGCTCTACGGCAAGGTGCAGGCCATCCCGCAGAACGAAGACACTCCCTTCTACCCCCGCAGCCCCTATGGCGTGGCGAAGATCTATGGCTTCTGGATCGTCAAGAACTACCGCGAGGCCTATGGTATGTATGCTTGCAACGGCATCTTGTTCAACCACGAGAGCGAACGGCGCGGCATGACCTTCGTCACGCGCAAGATCACACACGCCATGGCCGAGATCGCCCTGGGCAAGAAGTCCACGCCCATTCGCCTGGGCAACCTCGACGCACAGCGTGACTGGGGCTATGCGCCCGAATACGTCGAGGGCATGTGGCGCATGCTGCAGCAGCGCGAGGCACGCGACTATGTGCTGGCCACCGGCAAGACCTATACCGTGCGTCACTTCGCCACGCTGGCGGCGCGGCACATCGGCATCGAGCTCGAGTGGGTGGGCACCGGCGCCGAAGAGCACGGCATCGACATCAAGACCGGCCGCATGATCGTCGCCATCGACCCGCGCTATTACCGCCCTGCCGAGGTGGACCTGCTGGTGGGCGACGCCAGCCGCGCCAAGGCCGACCTCGGCTGGCAGGCCACCACCGACCTCGACGCCCTCGTACGCATCATGATGGACGCCGACCTCGCCCTGGTGAAAGGCAGCTGAGCACATGGAGAAGCATGCTAAACTCTACGTCGCGGGGCACCGCGGCATGGTGGGTTCGGCCATCGTACGCGCGCTGGGCCGCGCGGGCTACACCAACCTCATCACCCGCACCTCGGCCAAGCTCGACCTGCGCGACCAAGCGGCCGTACGCGCCTTCTTCGAGGCTGAGCGGCCGGAGTATGTGTTCCTGGCGGCGGCCAAGGTGGGCGGCATCGCGGCCAACAATACCTATCGCGCCGAGTTCCTCTACGAGAACCTCGCCATCCAGACCAACGTCATCCACCAGGCTTGGGCCAGTGGCGCGCGCAAGCTGCTCTTCCTCGGCTCGTCGTGCATCTACCCCAAGCTGGCGCCCCAGCCCCTGCGCGAAGACGCCCTGCTCACCGGCACGCTCGAGCCCACCAACGAGCCCTATGCCATCGCCAAAATCGCCGGCATCAAGCAGGCCGAGGCCTATCGCGACCAATACGGCTTCGACGCCATCTCGGTCATGCCCACGAACCTCTATGGGCCCAACGACAACTATGACCTCGAGCGCAGCCACGTGCTGCCGGCGATGATTCGCAAATTCTATGAGGCGAAGCTGCGCGGCGACGCCACCGTGACGCTCTGGGGCGACGGCTCGCCCAGGCGCGAGTTCTTGCACGCCGACGATCTGGCCGAGGCCTGTGTCTATCTGATGCAGCACTACGACGGCCGCGACTTCCTCAACGTCGGCACGGGCGAAGACCTACCGATCAAAGACCTCGCCGAGCTCGTGCGCCAGGCCGTGGGCTGGCAGGGCCAGATCGTCTGGGACACCACCAAGCCCAACGGCACCCCGCGCAAGCTCATGGATGTGTCGCGCCTGCAGGCCCTGGGCTGGCGCCCGCGCATCAGCCTGGCCGAGGGCGTCCGCCGCACGGTGGCCGAGTTCGTCGCCGAGTATCCGAGCAAGTGGGAGGGCCGGGCCTGAGCGGCTGCCCTGAAACGCAGACGTCCACCCCCTCGGGTGGACGTCTGCGTTTGAGCATAGCACGACTCAGTCGAGCTTGATCTCCTCTTCGTTCTCGTCGAGGTATTTCACCGCTGTGAACGGCAGCGACGACTGAGGCACGAGCTCGATCCACTTGCGATACTTCCAGAACCACTTCATACGCCGACTGGGCCAGCCCTCACGGTAGTAGGCCGTGACGAACGGGTGCGCCGCGATCTTGAGGTAGCTGATCTTAGACTTGCGGATGAGGTAATCGACGTTGTTCTCGATCTGGTCGGCGAGCAAGATCGAGGGGCCGATTTTGCCGGTGCCGTTGCACGTCGGGCACACCTCTTCGGTGGTGATGGCCACCTCAGGGCGCACGCGCTGGCGCGTGATCTGGATGAGGCCAAAGCGGCTCATCGGCAGCACCGTATGGCGAGCGCGGTCACGCGCCATCTCCATCTTGAGCGCTGAATAGACGCGGCGGCGGTTCTCGAGGTTCTTCTGGTCGATGAAGTCGATGACGATGATGCCGCCCATGTCGCGCAGGCGCAGCTGACGTGCGATCTCAGCGGCTGCCTCGAGGTTGATCGAGAGGGCGTTCTCTTCGGGCGAATTTTGGTTGCGCTGGCTACCACTGTTCACGTCGATCACGTGCAGGGCCTCGGTGTGCTCGATCACGAGATACGAGCCGTTGACCATGTTCACGTTCTTGCCAAAGGCGGCCTTGATCTGCTTCTCGATGCCGAAGTGCTCGAACAGGTCTTGGCGCGTTTTCTTCAGGTTGAGAATCTTGCGCTGCTCGGGCAGGTGGGTGCTGAGGTATTCGTGCAGGTCGTTGAACACCTCCTGGTCGTCGGTGTAGATGCCGTCGAAGCCAATCGAGAGCATGTCGCGCAGCAGCGAGGTGGTGCGGTCCATCTCAGAGAGCACCTTGCGGGGGGGGGCCGCGCCGAGCACCTCGTTGATGAGCTTATCCCACTTAGCCAGCAGGCTGTCGACCTCGGCTTTGAGCTTCTCAAACTCGACGCCCTCGGCCGCCGTGCGCACTATGATGCCCACGTTGGCCGGACAGATGCCCTCGAGCAGCTGGCGGATGCGCTTCTTCTCGTCGTTCGACTTGAACTTGCGCGACACCGACACCTCGCTCGAGAAAGGCATCAAGATGATGTACTGACCGGGCAGCGAGATCTGACTGGACAGGCGGGGGCCTTTGGTCGAGATGGCTTCTTTCATGATCTGCACCAGCACGGGCTGGTTGACCTTGAGCACGTCGGCCATCTTGCCGTTTTTGTCAATGTCAGGAACACCCTTGAACTCGTCGAGGGGGATGACCTTACGTTGCTGCAGCGCCGAGTTCAGGTGCTTGGTCTGCGACTTGATCTGCGGACCGAGATCGAAGTAGTGTAGGAAGCCGTCGCGACTGTGGCCGATGTCAACGAACACAGCGTTCATCTGCGGCAGCACGCGGCCGACGCGGCCCAAGAACACGTCACCGACCTGGAAGAGGTTGTTACGCTTCTCGTGGTGCAGCTCGACGAGGCGTCGGTTCTCGAGAATGGCGATGCGAAGGCCATCGTCGCCATTGCTAATAATCAGTTCATTCGCCACGGGGGCAGAGGTTGAGGGTGAACAAGCGTGGTCATGCGCGTGAGCCGCGTCGCAGTGGCGACGCACACACGCAGGGGCGCGCTGACCCATCCTGCAGGGTCAACGCACGGGGCGCGGCAGAGCCTCGCCCGGCGCATGGCGCCGGGCGGGCGCGCGCCGCACTAGCGAACCTTCTTCTTATGGCGATTCTTCCGCAGGCGCTTTTTGCGCTTGTGGGTGGCCATCTTATGGCGCTTACGCTTCTTGCCAGAGGGCATGGGTCGTTCGGATTAAGGGTGAAGGAATTACGAACCGACCTGGCCGAGGGCCGCCTGAAGTTTGGCCTTCCACATGGGGTCATCGGTGCGGGCAAGAGCCGCCTCGAGGACGCCGCGCGCGTCACGGGTTTTCTTCTGGCGAATGAGCACCTCGCTCAGCAGGAGCGAGGCCTCGGCATGGCCGGGGTGCTGTTGCAATACGGTGGTGAGCCGCTGCTGGGCACGGTCGAGCTGGCCGGTCTGCAGCGAGAACCGACCCAGCGCCAGACCGGCGCCCAGGTGAGAGGGGTGATCGGCGGCGATCTGCGCTAGGGCCTGAATGCCCTGCGACATGATACGCGCCGGGTCGCCGCTGTGCACGTGCAGCAGGGCACGCGTCACTTGGGCGTCGACATCGTTGGGCTGGGCTCGCAGCCGGACATCGGCCAGGGCGAGTCCGCGTTCGTTTTGAGCTTTGACGAGGGCGGCGGGCAGCTGCAGCTCGGCGGCGCGCTCGGCCAACTGGGCATATAGGCTCAGCGCGCGGGGCATGGCGGCAGGGTCGCGCTCGGCTAGGGCGTGGGCAAAGCCGGCAGCTAGATCGAGGCGGTTAACGTTCACACTGGCGGCCACGAGGCGATCGAGCAGCTGGGCTTGATCGGCAGCATCGGTGACGGTCAGCTGGGCGCTGAGCTTGCGCACCGCCTCGCCCTCAGCGGTGGTGGGCAGGGCGGGCAGCTCGAGGCCCTGTAGGGGTGTGGGCAGGCCCTCGAGCGCGGGGGGCGCAACAGGGCTAGCAGCCACCGCGCTGGTGCGCTGCGATTGCAGCACGGTGCGGTCGGTCAGCAGCAGCAGCACGAAGGCCACCACGGCGGCACCCACGAGGCCCCACTGCGCGAGGCGCTGGCTCGAACCTGACTTTTCTGACGATACCGACTCTGCCACGCGCTAGCCCACCCCTCACTTAGTCGGCGCTCTCTTTAGAGGCCTCACGCTTCTCGGCCGTGGCGGCGAGCAGCTTGGTGTTTTCCTTGATGCGCTGCGCAAACACTTTCGCCGGCTTGAAGCTCGGGATGAAGTGCTCGTCGATGATGATCGGCTTGTTGCGCGAGATGATGCGCGCCACTTTGCGAGCCCGCTTCTTGATGATGAAGCTGCCGAAACCGCGGATGTAGATGTTGTCCCCCTCGGCCATCGAGCTCTTGACGACCTTAAAAAAGGCCTCAAGCGAAGCCGAAACGTCGCCCTTATCCAGCCCCGTTTTCTGGGCGATCTTGGTGATAATCTCGGCCTTGGTCACGTGCTAATCAGTTTGAAATCAGAAGCTAAGCCGTTGACGCATCGAAGAGCAAAAGTAGCGGTTTTTCCACACGCTCAAGGCTTTACGTCAAAACTTAATATTCCCGCTGGCACGCGGCTGCTGGGGCCTTGTTTTGCAGCACCATGCCCCTGAGCCCTACTGCGCTGGCCCAGCGCGTCGTCGACTGGTATGCCGCCCACGGCCGCCCGCTGCCCTGGCGCCAGACGCGCGAGCCCTATGCCATCTGGCTATCTGAGGTGGTGCTGCAGCAGACCCGCGTGGACCAAGGCCTCAGCTATTGGCAGCGCCTGCTCGCGCGCTTCCCGACGCTCGAGGCCCTAGCAGCCGCCGACGAGGCCGAGGTGCTCAAGGTCTGGGAGGGCCTAGGCTACTACAGCCGCGCGCGCAACCTGCACCGCACCGCCCAGGTCCTCGTGACCGAGCACAGCGGGCAGTGGCCACGCACGGTCGAGGGCCTGCTGGTCCTGCCCGGTGTGGGGCCTTATACGGCGCGGGCGCTGGCCTCGCTCGCCTTTGGCGTGAAGGCCGCTGTGGTCGACGGCAACGTCTTTCGGGTGCTGAGCCGCCTCTATGACGACCTCACGCCCATCGACCAGCCCGCCGCCCGAGCGCACTATCAGCGGCTGGCCGACGCGCTGGTGGCCGAGGTGCCCGCCGCCGCGTTCAACCAAGGGGTCATGGACCTAGGCGCCACCGTCTGCACCCCCCGCAGCCCGAGCTGCGGCCAGTGCCCACTGAGCGACGCCTGCCTGGCCCTCGCACGTGGCACTGTCGCCGAGCGACCGGTCAAGGCCAAACGCGCCGAGCGACCCGAGCGGCTGTTTGAGGCCAGCCTCGTGTTCGACGCCCAGGGGCGAGTGCCCGTGCGGCAGCGCAGTGGGCCTGGCGTGTGGCGCGGCCTCTATGAGCTGCCCACCGTCGAGGTCGACGCATTCCAACGACTCAAGCGCGGCCATGTCGAGCGCGTGCAGCTGCGGCACGAGTTCAGCCACTACCGCATGCTCCTGCGGGTGGTCGAGCGGCCCCTCGATGCTTATGCTCCTGATGCTGCCGACCGCTGGGCCACGCGGGCCGAGCTCGAGCAGCTCGCCTTCCCACGGGCCTGGCGCCGCGCTTTCGAGCAGCTATTTGACCCGAACCTATTCTCCTAAACCGAGGGCAGCTGCACATCAGGCGGCGGCGCGTGTTTCCAGCGCTTGTGCGACCACCACCAGAGTGCGGGCTGCGCGCGGATGTCGGCCTCGAGCCGCTGGGCATAGCGCGCCACGATGCCCCCGGGCGGCAGGGCTGAGGGGTCGGGCACCAGCACCTCGAGCGCCCAGTCGTAGCGCCCCCGACTGCGCTGACGCACGGTGTGGAAGAGCACCGGCAGCTGATACTGCCGAGCGAACTTCTCGATGCCCTCAAAAAAGGCCGTGGGGCGGTTAAAGAAATTCACCCAGATGCCGCGACCGGCCATCGGCGACTGGTCGGCGATGAAGGCAAAGGCCCCCGGCCGCTGCACGTGCTCGGCGACGAAGGTGCGCGCGTCGCCCATCTCATAGAGCACCGATCCCGTGGCGCTGCGCGTGTCAAACATGAGCCGATCAAAATCGGGGTGCTGCAGCTCTTTGTACACGTAGTAAGTCGGGCGGCCCGTCACGCGCGCCACATAACACGACCACTCGAGCTGGCCCATGTGGCCCTGGGCGATGACGACATTCGGGTGGCGGGCCAGCAGCGCGGCGGCCTCGGGTGTGACGCTGTGGCTGATGCGGGCCAGGATGCGCGCGCGCGGACCAAAGCGCAGCGGCAGCGCCTCGACGAAGTTGTCGATCAGGTTGCGGTTAAACTCCCGGCGAATGACCTCGCGCTCGGCCTCAGAGCGGTCGGGGAAGGCAATCAGGATATTGTCATAGATGACACGGCGGCGATAGCCGATGGCATCGCACACCAACCAGCGCATGCCGTCAGAGAAGGCGTAGAGCACGTCAAAGGGCACATTGCCCAGCAGCCAGAGCAGCGGGCGGAACGACCAATAGCCCAAGCCCTTGAGCAGGCGTTGAAGGGTGAGGCGGCGGCGCTGTTCGCGGGGCATAGGGGCGTAATCTGCGCGAACTTAATCGACGACGAGCACCAAGCCCTTGAGGTATTCACCCTCGGGGTGGAACAGGTCTACGGGGTGGTCGGGGGCATGGCCCGTGGCAGCGAGCACGCGCACCGCCCGGCCCGCGTCTGCCGCCGCGCTGAACACCACCTGCCGAAACAGCTCGGCACTCACCGGCTGTGAGCAGGAATAGGTGCACAGCACCCCACCGGGTCGAATGGCCCGCAGCGCGCGCAGGTTGATGTCTTTATAGCCCCGAGCCGCGCGGTCGACCGTGCGCACGTGTTTGGCGAAGGCGGGCGGGTCGAGCACGATGAGGTCGAAGGCGCCGGGGGCCACCTGGCTGAGGTAATCAAAGCAGTCAGCGGCCACGGCCTCGTGCCGGTCGTCGAGAGCATTCAGGGCCATGACCTCTTTTGCCAGCGCAATGGCATGAGCCGAACTGTCGACCGACACCGCGCGGCGCGCCCCACCGCGCAGCGCCTGCGCCGTGAAGCCCCCCGAATAGCTGAAGCAGTTGAGCACATCGCGGCCTTGGGCTAGGCTGCCCACGAGGCGGCGGTTCTCGCGCTGGTCGAGAAAGAAGCCCGTCTTTTGCCCGCGTTCGACTTCGGCCACAAAGAGCAACCCGTCTTCGCTGAACGTCACACGCTGGCGCCCGCCCCGCAGCCAGGTGCCCGCGCTCGGGCGGCCGTCGATGAGCTGAGGCTGATCGGCCTGGTCGAGCAGGTGGTCGATGCCCAGCTCTTTTTCTAAGAACGCGCTGAGTTGCGGCAGCACGCGGCGCATGCCCGCCGTGCGCGCCTGCACCACGGCCAGCGCGTCAGTGCGATAGCCATAGACATCGACGATCAGGCCCGGCAGGTGATCGCCCTCGGCATTGATCAGACGAAAGGCCTCGCCCGACTGTGGGCGCATGAACTGCTGCCGGTGGGCCCAGGCGCGTGCAAAGCGGCCGTGCCAAAAGGCGTCGTCGAGCCTCGCCCGCGCGTCGGTGAACAGCAGCAGGCGGCAGCAGATGTCGCGGCCAGGGATCCAGTGCCCATAGCCGAGCGCGGCGCCGTCGGCCGCCACCACGCGCACGATGTCGCCCTCGGCCACGTCGGGCGCCACGGCCACTGCCCCTGAGAAGATCCACGGGTGGCGGTTGCGCACGGCGCGGTCGCGCTTGGGTTTTAAGACGAGGTCGGCCACAGAGGTCAGTTAAATGCCTGCAGGCGCGGCGGTGACGCGGCGCGCATCGACTAGGCGCTCGCCCACCAAGATCGGCAGCACCGGATGCGTGTCGCCCCGCAGGCAATACTTCGCGTCGCGCTGAATGCCCAGCGCGATCAGCCGCTGGAAGTGTGACGAGCGGTTGAGGTATTTGCGGGGGTCGGCCTGTGCCGCGCGATAGAGGGTCAGGGCCATCACGGCGCCGTCGTCGGCCAAGCGGTGACTCGCCTGCAGGCGCTCGGCCACCGCCCCAGCAAAAATCGTGTCTTCGAGGTTCGGGTTGTTCTTCCAGCCCGAGCAGAGCAGCAGCACGCGGGGGGTGGCCTGGGCCTGTAGCCAGGCACAGAGCGCCGTGATGTTGGCAAAGGCGCCGATGACGATCTGCTGCGCCGCCCGCGCCGCGTGCAGGGCCTGTGTGCCGTTAGTGGTGGTCATCGCCAGCCGCTGCCCCCGCAGGTCGCGCATGAAGGAATAGGGCGAGTTGCCGAACTCGAAGCCCTCGACCGTCTCGCCGTTGCGCTCGGCGGCGGCCAGATAGCCCTGCGCCTTGAGTGCTGCGCAGGCCTCGATGCTCGCCACGGGCACGATGTGGTCCACGCCGTGGTCGAGGGCCACACACATCGAGGTGGTGGCACGCAAGATGTCGATCACCACCACGGTGGTCTCGTCGAGGCGCTGGTGAGGCACGAGCGCCGGCGAGAGGCACACGCGCAGCTGGGGGGCGCTGTCAGCCATGTGAGAACGGGCGGCGGGCTTACTTTTTTGCGGCGAGGCTCTGCTGCCAGCGGGCTAGGCTCGTGTCTTTGACAAAGGGCGGGGGTGTGACGACAGCGTTGAGGAACTTGTCGCGGATGTTCAGCTGCAGCGGCGTGCCAGCGGCGGCCAGCGCGGCAGGCACATAGCCCATGCCAATGCCCACCTTCAGACTGGGACTAAAGCCGCCCGAGGTGACCTCGCCCACCACCTGCCCGTCGTGATAGAGCGCCATGTGTCCACGCGGGAAGCCGCCCTTGTCGACCATCGTGAAGCCCACGAGGCGCCGCTCGAGGCCCGCGGCCTTCTGGGCCTTGAGCGTAGCCTGCGCCGTGAAGGCAGCGCCTTTGTCGAGCTTGGTGATCCAGCCCAGGCCCGCCTCAAGGGGCGAGGTGCTGTCGGTGATGTCGTTGCCATAGAGCATGTAGCCCATCTCGAGGCGCAGGGTGTCGCGGGCGCCCAGTCCCACGGGTTCGAGGCCGTGGGGTTTGCCCGCTGCCATCACGGCGTTCCACAGCGCCTCGGCCTGCTCGCTGCGGCAGTAGAGTTCAAACGTGCGCTCGCCCGTATAGCCCGTGGTGGCGATCAGCACACGGTCGAGGCCCGCCACCGTGCACCGCATGCAGGCGTAGTAGCCCAGCTGTTCAAAAGGCTCGGCCGTCAGCGCCCGCAGAATCTCGGGTGCCGCCGGGCCCGACAGCGCCAGCAGCGCCGTTTGATTGCTGATGTCGGTCAGCTCAGCGCCGATGCCCAGTGCCGCATTCTGTTGGCTGAACCATGCCCAGTCTTTGGCGATGTTCGCCGCGTTCACCACCACCAGATAGAGCTCGGGCTCGAGGTGATAGACGATGAGGTCGTCGATGATGCCGCCCTGCGCATTGGGCAGGCAGTTGTATTGCGCCTTGCCCACCGGCACCTTCGACACGTCGTTGGTGGTCAGGGCCTGGATCAGGTCGAGGGCGCGCGGGCCCCGCACCAAAAACTCGCCCATGTGTGACACGTCGAACAAGCCCGCGCGCTCGCGCACGGCCAGGTGCTCTTGCGTGTCGCCGCTGTAGCGGATGGGCATCTCATAGCCCGCGAAGGGCACGAGCTTGGCGCCCAGGGCGACGTGGGCAGCATAGAGGGGGGTGCGCAGCAGGGTTTGGGTGGCGTCCATAGGGGGCGCAAGTTACGACGCGGCCCCTGCCCTGCTGGGCTCGCTCAGCCTAGCGCGGCTTATAGCCGCATTCTTGGAACAGGCGCTGATAGTCGGTGCGCCGGGCCAGCTCGGCCAGCGTCACCTCGGGGTGCTCGCGCAGGTATTTGTCGATGGCGCGGGCGCCCAGCCAGGCGGCCAGCCTTGCGGGCGCCTCGGCCGCCACGCTCGGCGTGCCCGGCCCCTCGCCCACCCAGGTGCGATAGGTCACCGACTCGTCGTCGAATAGGTGCGGCACGAGCTTGTTATAGACGATGGCCTCGTTCGCCTGCACCCAGGCCGCCTGCGCGGCCGTGTGGCCCCAGCGCACCGAGTCGGCCACCTCGGGCAGCAGCCGCGCCAGCAGCGCCATGCGGATGCCGCCGTGCATCACGTGATCAACCAGCTGAGGCGAACGCCCGGCCGTGGCCGGATCGAGCGGCGGAAGCACACGGTCCAGCAGGCCCTCGACGACCCGCACCGGAATGTAGGTGGAGTCAAAGCGACGCCGGAGGTAGCGCGGCAGGTCGCGTGGATACAGGAAGCCCGGCCCCAGGTGGTAGTGCAGCCCGATGCCGATGAAGCTCGTGTCCACGAAGCCCGGGTCCATCGTCTGCAGGCCTGGCTCTTGATAGCCCGTCACATAGGTGCGGATAGGGGGAATCGGCACGTCAGGAAACTGCTGCCGAAAGCGTCGCAACGGCCGCTCGAGCCGCGCCTTAAAATCATAGTCGGCCGGATAGCGCGTCAGCACGGTGTCGATCAGACCCTGCCACATGGTGTTCAGAGCAAAGGCGGCCACATTGGCGCCGATCTCGTCGCGGGGTGCGTCGGGCCGGTCAGCCAGCAGGTCAGAGTAGAACGCATAGTCGGCCGCCGCGTGTTGCTCAAACATCGCCGAGAGCTGCCGAATCACCCCGACGCGATCGCGCGGATTGGCGGGGCGCTCGTCTTTGTGGGCGAGGTAGAGCTGCTTGAGCGCCACCTCGGTGCGCCGGATATCGAGCGTCACGGGGGGCAGTTCGGCCTCAGGCGTTGGCTTACTCGCCTGCCGCTCACAGCTCGCCAGGGCCAGCGCCACCAGCACGCCCATGCCCATTACCCCGATTCGCGTTTTCACTATAGTTGACGTTACTGAGGCGAAATTAGCCCCGTTCACTTAAGCCCTTGCGTCGTGCGCCGTTTCGTTTTCTTCTCGATCGTCCTTCTCGCACATACAGCCGCCCTCTGGGCCCAGACCCGCGCTAGTGCAGCCTCCATAGCACCCTCGGCCGCCAGCCCCGTGGGCCTGTGGCTGAACGAAGAAAAAGACGGCCACATCGAGGTCTATGAGCAGGGTGGTCGGCTCTATGGCAAGGTCGCGTGGATCATTCCCGGTCAGGCCAACGACCCCAAGACTGGCAAGCCCAAGACCGACACCGAGAATCCCAACCCGCAGCTGCGCAACCGCCCCCTGATCGGCCTGGTGATCATGGGCGACTTTGTGCCCAAGGGCTCGGGCCGGTGGGAGGGCGGCACGATCTATGACCCCAACGATGGCAAAACCTATCGCTGCCTGATGACGCTCAGCAGCCCCGATGTGCTGAGCATTCGCGGGTATATCGGCTTTAGCTGGATCGGGCGCACCACCACGTGGACGCGCGTGCGTTAGTCGAGCTGCGCGGCACGTGAGGCCAACGCGCCCGATAGGCGCACCAGATCGGTCTCGGCCACCTTGGCCCCATACAGCGCCTGCACTAGGCGCAGCTGCGCTTCCACGAGGGCATTCTGTGCCGTGCGCAGCTCGAGGCCGGTGCTGGCGCCGATCTTAAAACGGTCGAGGGCCACCTCGACGTTGCGCTCGGCCACGGTTTGATTCTCTCGTTCGAGGCGCAGCACCTCGAGGCTGTTGCGATAGCTGACCCAGGCGCGGTCGAGGGCGGCGCGCTGGGTGAGCTCGGCCTGCTCGAGGCGCAGGCGGGCGGCGCTGAGGTCGAGTCGGCTATTGGCGATCTGCCGCCGCAGGTTCAGCCCGTCGAAGATGGGATAGCTAATCTGCAGGCCCAGCTGCGGCCCGAGCGTCTGGATGAAAAGCGGGAAAGTGTTGAAGCCCTGCGCCAGCACGCCCGCATTCTGCTGAAAGAAGGTATAGCCCCCCGTGATCGTCAGCGTGGGCAGCCGACCGCCGCGCAGCTCGCCCAGCTGCTGCTCGCTGATGCTGACGCTCTGCCGCACGCTCAGCAGCCCAGGGCTCTGCCGCCGCTGCTCGGCGATCAGGGTCGTGCGGTCGAGCAGCGTATCGACGGCGATGAGCGTATCGGCCAGCAGGAGCGGCGCGTCGGGCGCCTGACCCATGAGTTCGTTCAGGGCGATGAGGGCGGTGGCGAGGGTGCCCTGCTGACGCAGCACGGCCGACTCGGCGGCGTTCAGGTCCACCCGGCTCTGCAGATAATCGAGACGCGTGCCGGCGCCCACCTCTTCGCGGTCTTGGGCTAGGCGGCTGCGCTCGGCGGCCAGAGCACGCGCGCCCTCCTGCAAGCGCAGGGTCTGCTGCTGGCGCACGATGTCGTAATAGGCCACCACCACGCCGCCCACCACCCGTTCGACCGCCTGGGCCGTGGCCAGCGTCGAGTTGTCGCGCAGCAGCTTGAGCCGCCGCCAGAAGGCAACATTGCGCAGGCCGTCAAATACGGTATAACTAGCCTGCACCCCCAGGTTGCCACCAAAGGTGTTCACCCCGCGCACGACGGTCAGCGGAGTGGCGATCACATTGCCCGCCGTGTCGCGCTCGGCCCGCGTCTGTAGGCGGCGGTCTTGCTGGTTATAGTTCAGCGCACCGTTGATCGCCACGCGGGGCAGAAAGCCAGCGTTGCCCCAGCTCACGTCGTTGGCGGCCTGCTGCGCAGCGTTTTGAGCCAGGCGGATGTCAAAGTTCTGCTCGAGGGCACGCTGCACGGCCTGCTCGAGGGTGAGCGCTTGCGCCTGCAACCGCACGCTGACACACGTCAGCAGCATGAGCATTACGAGTCGTCGCATCACGCCACCGTTTCGCGCGCGGGCTGGGGTTCGTCCTCGACGTGCACCAGGCGGCCCCGCGACCGCGCGATGTACGTATAGAGCGCCGGAATCAGATAGAGCGTCAGCAGCGTGCTAAACAGCACCCCGCCCACCACCGCCAGACCCATCGATACGCGGCTCTCGGCGCCAGCGCCCAGCGCCAGCGCGATCGGCAAAAAGCCCAGCGCCGTCGAGAAGCTCGTCATCAAGATCGGGCGCAGGCGGCTGACAGCAGCCTCGCTCACCGCCTCGAGTTTGCTCAGGCCGGTGTCGCGTCGCTGGTTGGCGAACTCGACGATCAGGATGCCGTTTTTCGTCACCAGACCGATCAGCATGATGATGCCGATCTGGCTAAAGATGTTCAGCGTCTGGTTGAATAGGTAGAGCGAGCCCAGCGCCCCCAGCAGCGCCAGTGGCACCGTGAGCAAGATCACCAGCGGGTCGCGCACACTCTCAAACTGCGCCGCCAGCACCAGATAGATCATGATCAGCGCCAGCACGAACGCAAACAGCAGGCTCGACGAGCTCTCGGCATAGTCGCGGCTCTGGCCCGCGAGGTCGCTGCTGATGGCAGCGTCGCCGAGCTCGGCCTTGATGCGGTCCATGGCTGCGATGCCCTCGCCTAGGGTCTTGTCGGGGGCGAGCGCGGCCGACACCGTGGCCGACACATAGCGGTTGTAGCGGAAGAGCTCGGGCGGCGAGGCCAGCTCTGACAGGCGTACTACATTGTCGAGCTGAATCAGCTCGCCCCGCACGCTGCGCACATAGATCGAGCGCAGGTCGAGTGGCTCGTCGCGGTTCGTGCGGATGAGCGAGCCCAAGATCTGATACTGCTTGCCATCGAGGATGAACAGGCCATAGCGCGCCTCGCTCAGCGAGAACTGTAGCGTACGCGCGATGTCAAGCGTTGAGACGCCCAGTGCACGCGCCTTGCCACGGTCGATCTCGAGCTGCAGCTCGGGCTTATTGAACTTCAGGTTCACGTCGATGACCTGGAAGGTCTTGTCGGCCCGCGCGCGCTCAACGAACTGCGGCAGATAGTCGCGCAGCTTCTCGAAGGTCGGTGCCTGCAGCACATACTGCACCGGCAGCCCACCAAAGCCCCCGCCCGTGCTGATGGTCGGGTTCTGCGTCACGATCACGCGCGCCTGGCTGAAGCCCGGCAGCTGCTTGGTCAGCGCCTGGGCGATCTCCTGCTGCGTGCGGGTGCGCTCATCAGGCGATTTCAAGAACAGGTTCACAAAGCCCGTGTTGGGCCGACCACCCGTGGCGCGGCCCGGCGCCGTGACGGTGATGATGGCCTCTTTCTCCGGCACCGAGTCGAGCACGAGGCGCTCGATGCGGTTCATAAAGCCAACCATGTAGTCATAGCCCGTGCCCTCGGCGGCGGTGGCGATCATGCGCAGGTTGCTGCGGTCTTCGAGCGGGGCGAGCTCTGACTTGAGGTTGGTGAACGTAAACCAGATGCCCAGGCCGCAGGCCAGCAGCGACGGCAGGGCCAACCAACGCTGGCGTAAAAAAGCCTCGAGCGTGCGCCGATAGCCCGATTCCATCCCTTGGAAGAATGGCTCGGTCACGCGGTAGAACCACGGTTGCCGTGCGCGGTGGCGCAGCAGTTTGGTGGCGAGCATCGGTGTGAGCGTCAGCGCCACAAAGGCCGAGATAGCCACCGCCGCCGCCACCACCAGCCCAAACTCGCGGAAGAGCTGCCCCACTAGGCCCTGCAAAAACACCACCGGCAGGAACACCGCCACCAGCACCACTGTCGTCGCGATGACCGCGAAGTAAATTTCCGCGGAGCCTTTCTCGCCCGCCTCGCGCGGACTCATGCCCGCCTCGATCTTGGTGTAAATGTTCTCGAGCACGACGATGGCGTCGTCCACCACCAGGCCGATCGAGAGCACCAGGCCGAGCAACGTGAGCACATTCACCGAGAAGCCCAGCAGATACATCACGAAAAAGGCCCCCACCAGCGAGATCGGAATCGCCAGCACCGGAATCAGCGTGCTGCGCCAGTCGCGTAGAAACAAAAAGATGATGACCGCCACCAGCACAAACGCGATCGCCAGCGTCTCGACCACCTCGTCGATCGCCTGACGGATGAATACCGTGGCATCGAAGGCCACCGGCACCTCGATGTCAGCCGGCAGGTCTTTTTTGATCTGCGCGAGGCGCGTATAAAACTCGTCGGCGATGGCGATGGTGTTCGCACCGGGCTGGGGAATCAGCACGACGACCACCATCGGCACGCCGTCGCGCTTGAGCAGGGTGCGCTGGTTCTCGGCCTCGAGGCGGGCATAGCCGATGTCTTCGAGCCGCACGGTGCGGCCGTCGCGCTCGGCGATCACTAGGCGGTTAAAGTCCTCTTCGCTGCTCAGGCGCCCGAGGGTGCGCACCGACAGCTCGACGGTGCTGCCCTCGATGCGGCCACCGGGCAGCTCCACATTCTCGCGCGAGATAGCCTGCTGCACGTCGAGGGGCGTCAGGCGGTGGGCCGCCAGTCGAGCCGGGTCGAGCCAGAGGCGCATCGACGAGCGCTTCTCGCCCCAGATCAAGCACTCGGCCACACCAGGAATCGTCTGCAGCCGCTCTTTGAACACGTCGTTGGCGATGCGCGTCACCTCGAGCGGGTCGCGGTTCTCGCTCTTGACGTTGAGGAACAGGATGGGGTTGGCGTTCGCATCGGCTTTTGACACCGAGGGCGGGTCCATGTCGGGCGGCAGCTGACGCACGGTGCGGCTGACGCGGTCGCGCACGTCGTTGGCGGCGGCCTCGAGGTCCACCCCGAGGTCAAACTCGACGGTGATGTTTGCCCCCCCCTCGCGCGAGGTCGAGCTAATCGAGCGCACGCCTGCGATGCCGTTGATGGCCTGCTCGAGTGGCTCGGTGATTTGGTTCTCGATCACGTCGGCGTTCGCGCCCGCATAGGCCGCCGAGACGTTGATCACTGGCGGGTCGATGCTCGGGAACTCGCGGATGCCCAAAAACTGAAACCCGATCACACCCAAGAGCACGATCGTCACCGACATGACGATGGTCAGGATCGGGCGCTTGATGCTGGTGGACGAGAGCGACATGACGGTGGCGTTTGAGTGTGTTGGTGTCGGCGACTTATTCCACGGTTTCACTCACGCGCACGGGGCTGCCGGGCCGTGCCAGCAGCACGCCCGCCACCACCACGCTGTCGCCTAGGCTCAGACCCTCGACGATCTGCACGCGCTCGCGCGTGCGCAGACCGATCTTGACTGAAGTCGGCGTGGCTTTGCCGTTGCGAACCAGGAACACACGATGCGCCGACTGCTCGGGAATCACCGCCTCGGCTGGCACCAAGATGGCACTCTCCTGGCGGGCGAGCACCAGCTCGACATCTGCGAAGCCCCCCGGCACCAGTTGCCCAGTTGCGTTGGCGGCCACGGCGCGCAGGGTAAGGCTGCGCGTCTCGGCGTCGATCTTCGGCTCGATGGCATACACCCGCGCCAGCACCTGGGTCGTGCTGCTGCGCACGGTGAAACGCACCGTCTCGCCCGGCCGCACCGAGGTCGCATATTTCTCAGGGATGGAGAACTCGATTTTTACCCGGTCGATGTTCTGCAGGCTTGCGATGGCGGTACCGGGGCTGACATAGCTGCCCGCGCTCACGCGTCGCAGACCAATCACCCCGTCAAAGGGCGCCCGAATCTGCGTCTTGAGCAGCTGGGCCTCGATCAGCTCGACATCGGCCTGGGTGGTCTTGAGCTCACCCGCCACCACGTCATATTCCTGTTGGCTGATGGCCTGGCGCTCGAGCAGCACGCGCTGGCGATATTCTTGAGCTTTGGCTAGGTCGAGTCGACTCTTCGCGCGCGTCATCTGGGCGCGCAGCTCGGCGTCGTTCAGTTTCGCCAGCAGCTGCCCGCGTTTCACCCGCCCCCCCTCGGTGAAGTTCAGCGCCACCACTTTGCCACTGGCCTCGCTGGTCAGCACCACCTCTTCGTCGGCGAGCACAGTGCCGGTGGTCATCACCTTGTTGTCGAGGGTGCTGGGGCGCACGATATAGACGCTCGCGTTCACCGGCGGGGGCGTGCCAGGCGTGGGCGCGGGCGCGGGGGCCTGCTTGGGGGCTTTGTCAGCAGTCCCTCGAGGCCAAAAGGCTACCACGAGAGCAGCGGCGGCTAACACAGCCAGCGTGATGAGCGTGCGGCGCGACATATAGTTTCCAGCCCCTAGCGAACGCAGCATTGACCAGCCCGGTTCAATGCTTCACACGTTTGCCATGATGGGCTTCAAAGGTAGGCGGCACACGTGGTGCCGCCGGCCACGGCCCGTTAAATAGCGTTAAGGATGCGCGTTGGCTCACGCATCTGCCCGGCGCGAAAGCCGTAGCTTTACTTCCCTGTGCGCCTGCTCTGGATTAGCCTACGCCCCTACTTGTGGCATCACCGTGTGCCCTTGCTCTGGGGCATCGTGTTCATCATCATTTCGAACGCCTTTGCGATCTATCCGGCGCAGATCGTCCGCGACGCCTTTGACCTCGTCGCCGACCTGATCCGCATGCAGCGCCTGCTGGCGGGCTATTCGGCCGAGCCTCTGCAGCGCGAGCTTTTCGCCGCCAGCCTGCTGCTCTTTGGCCTGCTGGTGCTAGCCGCGGCCGTGCTGCGCGGCTTCTTCCTGTACCTCATGCGACAGACGATGATCGTCACCAGCCGCAAAATCGAGTATCAGCAGAAGAACGAGCTCTTCGACCGCTTCCAAGACTACAGCCTGATGCAGCTGCGCCGCCAGCAGACCGGCGACCTCATGGCCCGCATCAGCGAAGACGTGGCCAACGTGCGCATGTTCACCGGCCCCGGCATTATGTACACCCTGAACACCATCACGCTCTTCTTGCTCGTGATGGTGACCATGCTGTATGTGAACGCTGAGTTGACCTTCTACGCCCTGCTGCCGATGCCAGCGCTGGCCCTGGCCATCTATGTCGTGCACTCGAGCATCAACCGCCGCAGCGAAGAGGCCAGCGCACAGCTGAGCACCATCACCTCGATCACCCAAGAGGCCTATAGCGGCATCCGCCTGCTGCGCTCCTATGCGCGCGAGTCGGCAGCCGAGCGCCAGTTTGACAGCGGCAGCGATGTGTACAAAGACAAGGCCCTGCGCCTAGCCCGCGTCGATGCGCTCTTCTTCCCCACCATCATGCTGCTGGTGGGCCTGAGCACCCTTTTCACCGTCTGGATCGGCGGCGAGCAGGTGGAGCGCGGCACCATCTCGCTGGGCAACATCGCCGAGTTCGTGCTCTACATCAACCTGCTCACCTGGCCCGTGGCCTCGCTGGGCTGGATCACGAGCATGATTCAGAAGGCCGCAGCCAGCCAAAAGCGCATCAATGAGATGCTCGACCTGCGCCCCGAGCTGCAGTTCGTCGAGCAGTCGCCCGCTGTCGTGCAGCCACGCCTAGAGTGGCAGCAGGTCAGCTACACCTATCCCGACACCGGCATCACGGCCCTGCGCGAGGTGAGCTTCAGCCTCGAGCCCGGCCACCGCCTGGGCATCGTCGGCCCCACCGGTTCGGGCAAATCGAGCCTGGCTAACCTGCTGCTGCGCATGATGGAGCGCAGCTCGGGGCACATCAGCCTCGACGGTCGCCCCCTCGAGGCCTATAGCAAACAGGCCCTGCGCGAGACCTTCGGCTATGTGCCGCAAGACGTGTTCCTGTTCTCCGACACGCTCGCAAACAACATCGCCTTTGGCCGACTCGACGCCACACGGGCCGAGGTCGAGGCGGCGGCGCGCTTCGCAGGGGTCTATGACGACATCATGGGCTTCGCCGAGGGCTTTGACACCGTCATCGGCGAGCGCGGCGTCACCCTCTCGGGCGGGCAGAAGCAGCGCGTGTCGATCGCCCGCGCCATCATCCGCCGCCCTCAGGTGCTGATTCTCGACGACGCCCTCTCGGCGGTCGACACGCGCACCGAGGCCACCATCCTCTCGAACCTCGAGCGCGGTCTCGAGCTGCCCGACGGCACGTTCTACCGCCCCACGCTGGTGGTCATCAGCCACCGCCTGTCGGCCGTCGAGGCCGCCGAGCAGGTGCTCGTGCTTGACGACGGGCGCGTGGTCGAGCGGGGCACACACGGCCAGCTCATGGCCCTCGACGGCGCCTATGCCGACCTCTATCAGAAGCAGCTGCTCGAGGCCGAGTTCGCCACGCCCTGAGCCGCCACGTATTAGCTTGCCGGGGCAATGCATGCTGCGCTGACCCCCACCGCCCGGCTTCTCGCCTGTTCTATCGTCACCCTGCTGCTGCTCGCGACGACAGCCGCCGCTCAGCGCCGCGTGGGCACCGAGCGCCACGTCAGCCTCGGCGGCGGCTGGGTGCACGCTGTGGTGGCCGATGCCGGCCAGTCGGCCAACCGCTTCAGTTCGGGCTTCGAGGCCTTTGAGGCCCACGCGGGCCTGCGCAAGCGTCGGCCCCGCAGCATCAGCGAGGCCTCGTTCACCTACAGCTATGCCCCGCTCACCTCGGCGCGCGAGACCTCCGTGGCCAGCTATGACCGCGGCGACATGCTCTATCGCTACCTCACCCGTGTGCACCGCTTTGAGCGGCGCGGCATCGAGCTTTTCGTCGGCGGCGAGGTAAACCAAACTCTCGTGCGCCGCAGCAACGCCAGCCTGGTGAACAACAGCCTCGCGTTTGAGTCGATCTCGAGCCTCGGCCTCGCCGTGGGCGCCACCTGGCCCTTTAAACTCTGGCAGCGCGACTGGCAGCTCGAGGGCATGCTCACCACGCCCCTCGTCGCCTGGGTGGCCCGGCCGCGCTATGCCCTCGCAGGGCAGACAGTGCCCTTCACCACCGAGCGCGACCTGTTTGACTACCTCGGCGACGGCGAACTCATGGGCCCCGGTCGCCTCGGCCGCGCCACCCTCGCCTGGGCGCTCACCTACCCCCTCGCCAACGGCAACGCACTGGCCCTCACCTACACCTGGGACTTCTACCGCGTCAGCCCTGCCACCAACGGCCTGCCCGTCAGCGCCGCCCAGCACAGCCTTGGCCTTCGTTTCCGCTTCCGGTTCTGATCGCTTCAGACAAACTGCCCCATGCGCCGCGCCCACCTCATCGTCCTACCGCTGCTTGCCCTCAGCCTGCTCGTCGGCGGCTGTGAATACGCCCTCCTGCCCGAGGCGCCCGAGCCCTCGGCCGTCGCCACTTTCGATGCCCTCTGGCGCCGCACCAACGAGGTCTATCCCTACTTCGAGCTCAAGCGTGTGAACTGGGATTCGCTCTACACCGTCTATCGTCCTCGGGTGAGCGATGGCATGTCGTCGCGTCGGCTCTTTGACGTCTGCGCCGCTATGCTCTTTCACCTGCGCGATGGGCACGTGAACCTCAGTGCGGGCTTCGACGTGTCGCGCAACTGGGAATGGTACCTCGGCGCCCCCGCCAACTTTGACTTCGAGCTCATCGAGCGGGGCTACCTCGACACGGCCATCAACTATCGTATCGCCGGCAGCATTCGCCACGGGGTGCTGCGCCGCCGCGGCCGCCGCATCGGTTACCTCTACATCGGCAGCATGAACAGCGGCAGTCCCGCCGCCGACATCGACAACGCGCTCATTGATATGCGCAGCCAGGGCGTGCGTGGCCTCGTCATCGACGTGCGCCACAACGGCGGTGGCCGGGCCGACCTGGCTGAGATCATCGCCGGCCGCTTCACCACCCTCTCGCGCCCCGCGGGCACGATCGAGTTCAAGACCGGCCCCGGCCGCAACGATTTTTCTGACCCGCAGACCATCAGTGTCACGCCTCAGGGCACGGCCTTCACCGACACCGTCATCGTGCTCACCAACCGCACCAGCTACAGCGCCACCACCTATTTCATGCAGCTCATGCGTGTGATCCCCACCGTCATCACGATGGGCGACACCACGGGCGGTGGCGGTGGCCTGCCCAGCGGCTATGAGCTGCCCAACGGCTGGCGCGTGCGCCTGTCGGCCTCGCGCTTTCGCCTGCCCGACGGCCGCGACACCGAGCCCGGCATCCCGCCCGCGATCCGGGTGAACCTCACGACCACCGACCGCCAGAACGGAATCGACACCATACTCGAGCGTGCGCTCGACCGCCTCGACGGCTAGGGTCTCTTCGAGCTTACACGAAGCGCTCGCCGCGCACTACCTCGACATCCGACAGATAGACGATGCCGTGATAGGTGGTGAAAAATTCCTTGACCAGATGCTCGGCCATGCGATAGGCCACCTCCGGCGCCACCACGGTCACGATGCGCACGTTCTCGCCCTCCCAGGCATTGTCGCGCAGGCCCGCCTCGCCACCCCCGCGCACCGTGTCCACCGTATAGCCCTTGGCGCCCAGCTCCATTAGAGCCTTGACGATGCGCTTCTCCAGAACGTCTTCGCTGATCACCGTCACACGTTTGAGCTTCACGAGGTGCATAGGGCGTGGTGTAAGGGGAGAACAGGGCGGGTTTAGCCGAGGCCATAGAGCCATTGCGCTGCGGCATAGTAGAGCGGGATGCCCACCAGGTTATTCATCGGGAAGGTCAGCACGAGCGAGGCTGTGAGCGTCAGGCCCGGGTTCGCCTCGGGCAGGGCTAGGCGCGTGGCCGCAGGCGCCGCGATATAGCTCGCACTCGCCGCCAGCGTGGCCATCACCACCGCACCCGCCATGCTCAGCCCCACCGCTTTGGCCAGCATCAAGCCCAAGGCCGCGTGCACCAGCGGCATCAGCAGCGCAAAGGCGATGAGCGGCCAGCCCACGGTCTTCAGATCGCCGAGGCGCCGACCCGTGACCAGGCCTGCCTCGAGCAGGAACAGCGTCAGCAGCCCCCGAAAGGGCGCGTCGAAAAACGGCGCAACCTGCGCATAGCCCACCTTGCCCCCCAGCAGCCCGATCACCAAGAAACCCAGCAGCAGCAGGCTGCTGCGCCCGGCCAGCAGCTCGCGCACCACCTCGCCTAGGCTCGCGCCCTGCGCCGCCTCGCGGTCGCGCATACGCGCTAGGCCGATCGCGATCAAGATGGCCGGCACCTCCATAGTGGCGAGCAGGCCCGGCAGGAAGCCCTCGGGTAGCACACCCATCGCGCTCAGCTGCGCCTCGCTCAGCGCCGGGTTCCTCAGCAGCGCCTCAGCGCGCAGGTTGTCAAAAAAGGTAATCGCCGCCGAGAAGGTCACCGCCGACACTGAGCCGTAGTGGGCCGCCATCGCCGCCGCATCGACCACGCGCAGCCCCCCCCGGCGCAGGATCCAATACGTCCAGATCGGGATGCCCACGCTCAGCGCCAGGCCCGCCAGCATTGGCAGCACGAGTTCGCTAAAGGGCGTGAGTGACAGCTTATAGCCGCCCTTGAGTCCGATGGCCGACAGCAGATAGATCGTCAGGAAGGCATAGACCGCGTCAGGGAACTTCAGGTCAGAGCCCACGCGCACGGCCACAATGCCCAGCACAAAGGCCAGCACCATCGGCGAGAGCAGGCTGACAAAAAAGGCGTGCAGGTCCATGAGCTAGGGCAGGGCCTCGCGAAGAGGCAGCCGCGCAAACTAGCGCCTACTTGGCCTCGCGCTGCAGACCATACTTCTCCATCTTGTTGTAGAGGTGGCTGCGCTGAATGTCGATCTCCTCGGCCGTCTTGGTCACATTCCACTGATGCTTGATCAGCTTGCGCCGGATGAACTCGGCCTCGGCGGCGTCTTTGAAGTCTTGGAAGGTCTGATAGCCCGCGATCCAGCCCTCGATCGACTCGGGCGCGCCCTCGTGGCGCGCGACGGCCGACACCGAAGCTGGCGCAGTGCTCAGTGTGGGCGCCGCATAGCGCTGCACATCGGCCTCGCCGATCTCGCGCTCGGCGAAAATCGCCAGCCGCTCGATCACGTTGTGCAGCTCGCGCACATTGCCCGACCAGTCGTGCTGCTGCAGCAGGGCTAGCGCCCCGGCGCTGATGGTCTTGGCTGCATAGCCATATTCCTCGCAGATCTGGCTAAGGAAAGACTGCGCCAGCTCGGGCAGGTCGTCGGCGCGCTCGCGCAGCGGTGGCACCTGAATGACGATCACGGCCAGGCGGTGATATAAATCTTCGCGGAAGTTGCCTCGGTCGATCTCGGCGCGCAGGTCCTTGTTCGTCGCGGCGAGCACGCGCACATCGAGGCTGATTTCCTTCTCGCCACCCACGCGCATGATGCGGTTCTCCTGCAGGGCGCGCAGCACCTTGGCCTGCGCCGAGAGGCTCATGTCGCCGATCTCGTCTAAGAACAGCGTACCCCCGTGCGCCTGCTCAAACTTGCCGATGCGCTGCTTCACCGCCGAGGTGAAGGCCCCCTTCTCGTGGCCGAAGAGTTCGCTCTCGATCAGTTCTGCTGGAATCGCCGCGCAGTTCACCTCGATCAGCGGGCCACCCGCGCGTCCGCTCTGCTCGTGCAGCCAGCGCGCCACCAGCTCTTTGCCCGTGCCGTTGGGGCCGGTGATGAGCACGCGCGCATCGGTGGGCGCCACCCGCGCGATCGTCTCGCGAATGCGCACCATCGGCTCGCTGTGGCCCAAGATTTCGCGCGTCTTGTTGATGCGGCGGCGCAGCGTCTTGGTCTCGATCACCAGCGTGCTCTTGTCGAGCGCGTTGCGCACCGACACGAGCAGGCGGTTCAGGTCCGGCGGCTTTTGGATGAAATCATAGGCGCCCTTTTTCGTCGCCTCGACGGCCGTATCGATGTTCGCGTGGCCCGAGATCATGATGAACTGCGCCTCGGGCTTCAGGGCCAGCCCGCGCTCGAGCACCTCGAGGCCATCCACCTTGGGCATCTTCACATCGCAAAGCACCACGTCGTAGTCGTGGCTCTTGATCTTCTCGAGGCCCTCTTCGCCGTCCTTGGCTTCGTCCACCTCAAAGCGCTCGTATTCGAGGATGTCGCGCAGCGTGTTACGAATGCTGCGTTCGTCGTCGATGATGAGCACGCGGGGCATGGCGGGGCGGGTTTGAGGCGAGCGAAGGCTTACACCTTCATGATCTCGGCCTCTTTGTTCTTGAGCACGTCGTCCACCTGCTTCACATAGCCGTCGGTGATCTTCTGCACCTCGGCCTCGGTGGCCTTGATCGCGTCTTCGGGGATGCCGTCGCCCTTGCCCAACTTTTTTAGGGCCTCGTTTTGATCGCGCCGCACGTTGCGAATCGCCACCTTGGCCTCTTCGCCCATTTCTTTGGCCTGCTTCACCAGCTGCTTGCGGCGGTCTTCGGTCAGCGTCGGCAGCGTAATGCGAATCAGGATGCCGTCGTTCTGCGGGTTCAGCCCTAGGTTCTCTTCCTTGATGGCCTTCTCGATGGCCGGAATCAGGTTCCGCTCATAGGGCTGAATGGTCAGCGTCTTGGCGTCGGCCGCGAGCACGGTCGCCACCTGCCGCAGCGGGGTGGGCGTGCCATAGTAGTCCACGCGCACCCCGTCGAGGATGGCCGGGTTCGCCTTGCCCGCACGAATTTTCTGCAGCTCAGTCTCGAGGTGCTCGAGCGACTTCTGCATCCCCTCGCGCGAGGTGGCCGTGATCTTCTTCAGTTGCTCCATATCCTAGTGCTCAGTGCGATACTGATCGGGTTCAAGTGAGGGTGGGCAAAAATAGCCGTTTCGCGTCGCCGCGCACGAGGCATCGATGCTGACCGAGACTTACGACACCAGCGTGCCCACCGATTCGCCTGCCATCAGTCGACCCAGCGAGCCGGGGTGGTTCATGTTAAACACGATGATGGGCAGGTCGTTTTCTTGACAGAGGGTGAAGGCCGTCATGTCCATCACGTTCAGCCGATCCTTCAGCACTTCAGCGAACGACACCGTGTCGAACTTGATGGCGTTGCGGTCTTTCTCCGGGTCGGCGTTATACACGCCGTCTACGCGCGTGGCCTTGATCACCACCTGGGCCCCGATCTCGAGCGCGCGCAGGCTCGCCGCCGTATCGGTCGTGAAATACGGGTTGCCCGTTCCCGCGGCGAGAATCACCACCCGCCCCTTCTCGAGGTGGCGGATCGCCCGGCGTCGGATGTAGGCCTCACACACCTGCTCGATCTTGAGCGCACTCTGCAGGCGCGTGCTCACACCCAGGTTCTCGAGGGCGTTTTGTAGCGCTAGGCCGTTGATCACCGTAGCGAGCATGCCCATGTTGTCGCCCTGGGCGCGGTCCATGCCCTGGCCCACGCCCTGCACGCCGCGATAGATATTGCCGCCGCCGATCACCACCGCCACCTGCACGCCGTGCTTGACGATGCCCGCGATCTCGGTCGCATAGCGGTGCAGCGTATCAGGCTCGATGCCATAGGCCTTGCCGCCCATTAGGGCCTCGCCCGAGAGCTTGAGCAGGATGCGGTGATAGCGCGGGGCTGGGGTTGACATAGCGAGCGGGGTTGAGCTTGGGTTGAAACGAGACGGTTGGAACAACAGGGGCAAAAAAAAGGGCGCCACTGGCGCCCTGTCCGATTCGATTACTGATCGCCCCCGAGGTGCATCCGCTTGAACGCGGTGACCTTTAGGCTAGCGTCGGTCTCCTTCAGATAGTCCGTGATGGTCTTCGAGGGGTCCTTCACAAACTCCTGCATGAGCAGCGTGCGCTCTTTGTAGAACTTGTTCAGCTTGCCCACGGCGATCTTCTCGAGCATCGCCTCAGGCTTGCCCTCGGCGCGGGCTTGCTCTTTGCCGATCTCGATTTCCTTTTCGACGAGCGTAGGGTCCACACCGTCTTTGTCCACCGCCAGGGGCGACATCGACGCCACCTGCATCGCCACGTCGCGGCCCACTTGGCTCAGGTCTTTGCCATTGCCACCGGCGAAGGCCACCAGCACGCCTACCCGCGCGCCGGGGTGGATGTAGCTCACCACACGGTCGCCCGCGAAGAGCTCATACTTGCTCACGCCGATCTTCTCGCCGATTTTGGCCATGGCCTCGGTGCACCAGATCTCCACCGACTTGCCGTCGACCACCATCGCATACAGCGCCGACATATCGGCGGGGCGGGTGGCCAGCGCCGTGGCGGCGAACTTCTGCCCCATCTGCTGGAAGTCGTCGTTGCGCGCCACGAAATCGGTCTCGCAGTTCAGCTCGAGCATGACGGCGCTCTTGCCGTCGCCGCTCACCACGGCGAAGATGGCGCCCTCTTTGGCCTCGCGGTCTTTGCGGCTCTCGCTGATCTTCTGGCCCTTTTTGCGCAGCAGCTCGATGGCCTTCTCTACGTCGCCACCGGCCTCGGTCAGGGCTTTTTTGCAGTCCATCATGCCGGCGCCGGTCAGCTGGCGCAGGTCGTTCACGTCTTTGGCCGAAATCTGCATGGGGATGGTCAAGGTCTGGGGGGTCTAGGGGGGTAGGTTTCCGTCGTGGGGCCGACGATGGGTCAGCCGAAACCGGCGGCAAAGATAGGGCTTTTTGGGCGGCGCCCGAAACGGCCGAGGCCCCTCGGTGAGGGGCCTCGTTCGGTGCGGTTCCGGTTCGCTTAGCGGCGGTCGCCCAGCAGACGCAGCAGCATCAGGAACAGGTTGATGAAGTCGAGGTAGAGCGTCAGGGCCCCCATCAGGGCGGCCTTGTTCGCCTCTTCGGTGCCCGCCTGCATGGTCAGGCTCTGGCGCATGATGTTCTGCGTGTCATAGGCCGTCAAGCCCGTGAACACTATCACGCCGATGATCGAAATGATCAGGCTCATCGTGCTCGAGCCCAAGAAGATGTTCACCACGCTCGCGATCACGATGCCAAACAGGCCCATCATCAGATAGCTGCCCAGCTTGGTCAGGTCGGCCTTGGTGGTCATGCCATAGATCGACATCGCCGCGAAGGTGCCTGAGGTGATGAAGAAGGTCATCGCGATCGAGCCCGCCGTGTAGAGGGCAAAAATCGAGCTCAGGCTCAGGCCCATCACCAGCGCAAAAGCGCCGAAGATTACTGTGGCCACGAGGTAGCTCAGCCGGTTGATGCCAAAGCTCAGCACCATCACGAAGGCCAGCGGTGCCAGCATAATGATCCAGCGCGTGATGCCGCTAAAGGCAGCTGCGCCCGCCTCGGTGATAAACAGGCCCTCGGCGATCTCACCCACCCCAGCCGTCGAGCTGAAGAACAGGTTGAAGAAATACCAGGCCGAAAGGCCGGTGATGGCCAGGCCGGCGGCCATGACCAGATAGACGCGCTGGACGAAGGCGTTGACCACGCCAAGGGGCAACACATCCGAGGGGCGGCTGCCCTCGGCCCACTGCCCGCCATAGTAGTTGTTCATAGCGATCGAGAGAAGTCGTAAAGGGGGTTTTGCGAGCGGCAAAGCTAACGTGCCGCCGTGTATGTGTAAACGCACCCGGCGGCGGAAGTGTTGCACGACCGCTACAGCGGCAGGCCCGCCTGGCTCGGGGGCTCGGCGGCACTGGTCGCGGGCGCGCGGTAGTCGGGGCGGCGCAGGTTCATCGTCACCGTGGCCGTGAAGCACACCTGCCCCTGCGCGTCCACCGCCGACACCTCAAAGGGGTGCACCCACTTGCCCACCGTCTGCAGCGTGGCGATGGCGTCCGCCAGCACGGCCTCGGTCAGCTCAAACTCCATCACCAGCGTGCCCCGACCCTGCTTCTTAAACTCGGCCGTCAAGTACTGCGAGAACACAAACGTGTCGAGTCCGCGCGACTTGAGCGCCAGCCAGAGCAGGATGCCGTACCACGGGTCAGCGGCCGAGAGGTAGGCGCCGCCCCAGATGGTGCCCTGCAGGTTGCGGTTCAAGAAACCCTGGCGGATCGTGACCGTCAGGCGGCGATAGTCGGCCGAGAGCCGTCGCACCGCCACGCCATTCACCCACAGCGGCGGGAAGAGCGACATCATCCACCGCACGGCCCAGGCGGGCAGGGGGCGACGGCCTAGGCCGAGGGGGTTGCGGGCGTCGGGGCGGACGGCACTGGACATGCTGCAAAGTTCGCGAACGGACCTTCGACCGAAAGAGGGACTGGTGTGGAGTAGTCGTGCGGAAACGGCAAAGCCCGGCCTCACAACGGGGAGTTATCCTCGTCGCGAAGCCGGGCGGTGCCGGAATTCTCGCTACTGCTCTCCCGGCTGGGAGTGGGCGGTAGTGGGCTGATCAGCCCTGGGGTGCTGTCGGCTCTTACGAGCCTTCAGCGTTTTGTGTCTCCCGACGCTTGCAAGCGTGTGGGTGGGAAAGCAGTCTAAGCTCGGCCGAGCAAAGCCCGTGATTCCAGAGTTGTCAGTTCTGGAAGACCGCCTTTGTGGGGCGATAGTGGATTACGGACCTGACCACCTGAGCGCTGGGTAGCGCCTCTGAGACAAAAGTGGGCGGAGTAGTGGGCGGAGGCAAGGGGAGCTGTCGGATTGCGGTGGTATGGGGCCGAATCGCGGCCGTATCCTGCCGCAATTCGGCAAGCGCCTGTGGCGCTGTTTGCGCCTCAGGCCCCCGATAGCCATCGGGGCTGGCTTGGCGGCCTCGTGGAAGGGCCTCGCCGCTGGAAACAGCGGGCGCCTACGTGCCACCTGCGGCGGCACTCGGCTGCGCTTTCGTTGCCGCATTTTTTTGGGCCGCTCGACCCTTCCACTGATAGGGGGCGTCAGCTGCGCTGACGCTTTGGTTGGGGGTCGTTCTTTCCAGCATGAGGTATGCGGCCTGTTGCGCAGCCGCGCTTGAGATGGGCAGCCTCAGGCGCGCTCAAGGGTCAGCACCGTGATCTCGGGCCAGATGCCCACCCGACCCGGGAAGCCGATGAAGCCAAAGCCGCGGTTCACATACAGCTGGTGCTGGCCCTCTTGATAGAGGCCCGCCCAGCGGGGATAGCGATACTTGACGGGGCTCCAGCGCAGCTCGCCCACCTCCACACCGAACTGCATGCCGTGGGTGTGGCCCGAGAGCGTCAGCTCGACGCGCGCCGGATGCTCGCGCACTTGCGCGTCCCAGTGGCTGGGGTCGTGGCTCATGAGCAGGATGAACTGCTCGGGGCTCAACCCAGCGAGCGTGGCACCGAGGTCGCCCTTCTGCTTGAAGCCGAGGCCCCAGTTCTCGACGCCGGCGAGCACGAGGTGCTGGCCATCGCGCTCGAGGCGCAGGTGTTCGTTCTTGAGCAGGCGAAAGCCCGTCTGGGCGTGCAGGCGCTCGAGCAGGGCCAGGTTCTCGGCCTTGGCTTCATCTGAGGGCCACTGGGCATAGTCGCCATAGTCGTGGTTGCCGAGGATGGAGAACTGCCCCAGCGGCGCGCGCAGGCGGCTGAAGGTGTCCACCCAGGGCTCGAACTCGGTGGCGGCATTGTTCACGATGTCGCCGGTGAACAGGATCAGGTCGGGCCGCTCGTCGAGCACGAGTTGCACCCCGCGCGCCACGTCGGCCGGACTGTCGAAGCTGCCCGAGTGGATGTCAGACAGCTGCACGACGCGCAGGCCATGGAAGGCCTCGGGCAGGTTGTCAAAGCGCAGCGTGTGGCGGTGCACCGTGTATTGATATCGGCCGCGCAGCAAGCCATAGCCGATGCTCAGGAAGGGCACCGCGGCCACCGCCAGCGCCGCCGTGCTCAAGAACTGGCTGCGGCTCACGATCAGGTCGGCCGCTGGCTCAGCGGGCGCCGACACCGTGCGCCACTGCGTGAACTTGCCCCAGGCAGCCCAGAAGAGGCGCACGACGTCTTCGAACAGCAGGGGCAGCACGACCACGAGCTTGGGCACCACCGACAGCACCAGCAGGCCAAAGGCATACTGCGCGAAATGGTTCGTGGCGCGTCGGTTGCCCATCAGCACCACACCCACTAGCACCATCGCTAGCACCCCTATGCTAAAGGCCCAATAGGCTGTGCGCCAGCCCGAGCGCCAGCGGGGGCTAAGCGAGGCCGTGGCGGTGCGCACCGCCTGATAGGCATAGAAATCGAGGGCCAGCACCACCACCAGCACGATGGCCAGGGCGATCAGAAAACGAACAAGCATGAGGGTCGGCCGAGGGCCATGAGTCGAGTGAGCCCCAGCAGAACGGCAATTGAGGGCAAAAAGGTGCGCGGCTCAGACCGCCGCCGGGTCGGGCTGGGCGAGTTTGGCCAGGGCGGCCTCGCTGGCCTTCTGCTCGGCCAGCTTTTTCTTGATGTCGGTGCCGTAGCCCAAGATCTCGCTGCCCACACGGCAGGCCACTGTGTATTCGCGAAAGGGCCCAGCGGCGCGCTCGCTCACCACCTCATAGCTGACGGGGGTGAGCTTGCGCTTCTGCGCGAGCTCCATCAGCCGCGACTTGTAGTTGTGGTCGGTGTCGGCCAGAATGTCGAGGTTGATGTGCGAGGTGAGGATGCGCCGCACGATGAAGGTGCGGGCGCGCTTGTAGCCCTGGTCGAGATACAGCGCGCCGATGAAGGCCTCGAGGGTGTTGCCAAAGATGCTGCGGTTCGACCAGTTGCCGTGGCGGTCATAGTCGAGCATGCGATCGAGGCCTAGGCGCAGGCTGATGTCGTTGAGCGAGGCGCGGTTCACGATCTTCGAGCGCATCTCGGTGAGGAAGCCCTCGTCGCGCGTGGCGAACTTCTGAAAGAGGTATTCGGCGATGACCGAGCCCAGGATGGCGTCGCCGAGGAACTCGAGGCGCTCGTTGCAGTGCATGGCGTGCTGGCCGGCGCGCAGCTGCGGCTGGCGCACACGCGAGATGTGGCTGAAGGCCAGGCGATAGATGGCTACGTCGCGGGCGCGAAAGCCCGTCAGGTCGTGCACGAAGGCCATGACCGCCCGGTCGCGCGCAGCCTCGCCCCGGGCGGGGGCGAGCTTGAGCCAAGACAGGATGCGCTGCATGCCGTGGCCCAGTGGGCCGGTCAGGTGGATTATCCCTTCGGCGCCTTAACGAAAAGCACCGAGGTGTTGTGCCCGCCAAAGCCAAAGGTGTTGCTGATGGCGGCGTTCACTGAGCGCTTAGCCGGGGTGTGGAACGTGTAGTTCAGGTCACACTCGGGGTCGTCGGTGAAGTGGTTGATGGTCGGGGGCACGGTGTCGTTCACCACCGCGAGCACGGTCGCGATCGACTCGATAGCACCGGCCGCGCCGAGCAAGTGGCCGGTCATCGACTTGGTGCTGTTGATGTTGATCTTCCGCGCGTGGTCGCCAAAGATCGCCTTGATGGCGTTGGTCTCTGAGATGTCGCCCAGCGGGGTCGAGGTGCCGTGCGTGTTGATGTGGTCGATGTCAGCGGGCTGCAGGCCAGCTGAGCGGAGCACGTTTTTCATCACCGCGATGACGCCGCGGCCCTCGGGGTGCGGAGCGGTCATGTGGTAGGCATCAGCAGACATGCCCACGCCAACGACCTCGGCATAAATCTTAGCGCCGCGCTTGACGGCGTGACTGTATTCCTCGAGGATCAAAATGCCCGCACCCTCGCCGAGCACAAAGCCGTCGCGGTCTTTGTCAAAGGGGCGGCTGGCGGTGGCGGGGTCGTCGTTGCGCTCAGAGAGGGCCTTCATGGCATTGAAGCCACCGATGCCCGCATCGGTGATCGCAGCCTCTGAACCGCCTGACACGACCATATCGGCTAGGTCATTCTTGATCATCAGCCAGGCGTCGATAAGGCAGTTGGTGGCCGAGGCGCAGGCCGAGACGCAGGCATAGTTGGGCCCACGCAGGTCATACTTCATCGAGATGTGGCCGGCGGCGAGGTCGGCGATCATCTTCGGGATGAAGAAGGGGTTGAAGCGAGGGGTGCCGTCGCCCCGGGCGAAGCTGGATACCTCGTCGCTGAAGGTGCGGAGGCCGCCGATGCCCGAGCCGACGATGACGCCGATGCGCTCTTTGTCCAGCGTCTCGAGCTTCAGCCCAGCGTCGGCGATGGCCTCGTCGGCCGCCACCATCGCATACTGGCTGTATTCGTCGAGGCGCTTGGACTCCTTTTTGTCCATGTGGTTTGCGATGTCGAAGCCCTTGAGCTCGCAGGCAAACCGCGTTTTGAACTTGCTGGCGTCAAACTTGGTGATAGGCCCGGCGCCGGGTGTGCCGGCCAGGAGTCCGTCCCAAAAGGCTTGGACGCCCAGACCCACAGGGGTGAGGGCGCCCATACCGGTGACGACGACGCGACGTTGGTGCATCATAATAATCAGCGCAAGATACGCTGGCCCTGAATGGATGCCCCAGGGCGCGGGGGCTTACTTGGCGTTGCTCTCGAGGTAAGAGATGGCATCGCCGACGGTGGCGATCTTCTCAGCGGCCTCGTCGGGGATGCTCAGGTTGAATTCTTTCTCGAATTCCATGATCAGCTCCACGGTATCGAGCGAATCGGCACCCAGGTCGTTGGCGAAGCTGGCCTCGGGGGTCACGTCTTTGGGATCCACGCCGAGCTTGTCAACGATGATGCTCTTCACTTTTTCGGCGATCTGCGACATAGGAGCAGGTTGAAGTAGTTGAAAGTCAAAGGAAAGGCCACAAAAATAGGAGAAAAATTATCGGCGCAAGGGTAAAGGCGCGAGGCGGTTGAGCATCAGCCCATTGGACTTTCTGGCCCTGCTTTTGAGGCCCGCCAGCGGCACACTCCCCTTCGGGCCCTGGCGAGCCCCCTAGCGTTCTATTGTAGCTTGCCAGAGCAAAACCCGAACCCGGCGCAGAGGGCGGCATTCTGCCCGTCGGCCGGACCACCCCACCTGTGTCTGTGTCTGCTGTTCATGGAAACCACGTTTAACCGCACCAAAATCGTCACCACCCTCGGCCCCGCCTCGTCTAACCGCGAGGTGCTCACCGAGATGATCAAAGCGGGGGTGGACGTGTGCCGCCTCAACGCCTCACACGGCAGCCACGCCGACCACCAGGCCCTGATCGACCTGATCCGCAGCATCAACGAGCGCGAGCAGGTGCAGGTGTCGATCTTGCTCGACCTGCAGGGCCCCAAGATTCGCGTGGGCAAGCTCGACGCGCCCTATCCGGTCACGGCGGGGCAGCGCTTCAAGTTCTCGACCTCGATCCACAAACAAGAGGGCGACACGCTGCCGATCGACTATGAAACCTTCGCCAAAGACGTCAAGGTGGGCGAGACCGTGCTGGTGGAAGACGGCAAGGTGCAGCTGCGCGTCGTGGCCACCAACGAAATCGACGTGGCCGAACTCGAGGTGGTGGTGGGCTCTGCCATCGGCAGCCGCAAGGGCGTGAATGTGCCCGACACCCACGTGTCGCTGCCCAGCCTGACCGAAAAAGACCTCGAGGACCTCGAGTTTGGCATCCGCAACCAGGTGGACTGGATCGCGCTCTCGTTTGTGCGCAAGGCCGAAGACGTGCTCTGGCTCAAAGAGCTGCTGCACGTCAAGGGCAGCACCGCCAAGGTGGTCTCGAAGATCGAGAAGCCCGAGGCCCTGCATAACATCGACAGCATCATCCAGGCTAGCGATGCCATCATGGTGGCGCGCGGCGACCTCGGCGTCGAGATCGCACAAGAGGACGTGCCCTTCTGGCAGAAGCGCATCGTGCGCAAGTGCAACACCGCCGGGCGGCCCGTGATCGTGGCCACACAGATGCTCGAGTCGATGATCGAGAACCCCCGCCCCACCCGCGCCGAGACGACCGACGTGGCCAACGCCGTGCTCGACGGCGCCGACGCCGTGATGGTGAGCGGCGAGACGAGCGTGGGCAAATACCCCGTCGAGGTGGTCAAGGTCATGCAGCGCATCCTAGCCAAGGCCGAGCTCGAAGACATCGTCTATCGCCCTGGCACCAAGCCCGAGGCCGACTCGAAAACCTTCTTGTCAGACGCCATCTGCTACTCGGCGTGTAAGTTCTCGAACGGGGTGAAGGCGCGCGCGCTCGTGTCGATGACGCGCTCGGGCTACACCGCCTTCCAGCTCTCGCGCCACCGGCCACGGGCGGCGATCTTCATCTTCACCGACAACAAGCAGCTGCTCAACACGCTCAACCTCGTCTGGGGCGTGCGGGCCTTCTTCTACGATCGCTTCGTGGGCACGAATGAGACCATCGAAGACGTGATCAAGATCTTGAAGGAGAAGGGCCTGGTGGCCTCGCGCGACCTAGTGGTGAACGTGGCCTCAATGCCGCTCGCCAAAAAGGGCCGGGCGAACATGTTCAAGTTCACCCTCGTGGACTAAGCCTAGGGCTCAGCCTTAGCGCTTTAGTTCACCGCGAAATCCTGCGTCACCGCGGCGCTGACATTGCCCGCCGCGTCGCGGGCCGTAACCGTGAGTCGGAAGGTGCCCGTGCTCATCGTGGCCGTGGTGTTGTTTAGGTTCACGTTGAGCAGGGTCTTGCCGGTGCCGCTGAGCGTGTCGGCCGTCTGCGTAAAGGTGAACAGCAGATCGCTGGGGTTCGTCGTGCTGAAGGTCGGCGCCATCGCGATGGTGTGGCCCTTGAGCGCGCTGTTGTCGGCGAACTGCACATCCATGCGCAGCAGCTGCTCTGATTTGTTCAGGGCGATGGGTGCGCCGGGGGTGCGGGCCGCGCCATCAACGGTGAAGCGGACGATGCCCACCGTGGGGGCTTGGGTGTCGCCGGCCTCGTCTTTCTGACAGGCCGTGAGCAGAACGAGCACGAGACTCAGGGGCAGGAGCAGACGGACGGTGCGCATAGCGGGTGATTGTTTGTAGGGCTAGAACGTCGAGGGCGGCGGCGGGGGTATTCACCCCGTTATCCCTGGGGCAAATATCGGGCCGGGCGGACGAAGCGCCGCAGCGCGCAGAGGGGCGCCTAGCTTTGCCCCCGTGACGCCGACCCCCGCTCCCAGCGCGCAGCGCACGGCCTATTGGCAGCTGCACACGTCTGTGTTCCTGTTTGGGTTCACGGCGATTTTTGGCGCGCTGATCTCGCTCGAGGCAGCGCCGCTGGTGTGGTGGCGGCTGGTGTTCACGGTGCCGGTGCTGGTGGGCTATCTGGTGTGGCGGCGGCAGTGGCGCTGGCTGCCCTGGCGCGAGACGTGGCGCCTGGGTGTGGTCGGCCTCGTGCTCGGCATCCACTGGCTGACCTTCTACGGCGCGATCAAGCTGGCGGGGGCGGCGGTGGCGCTGGTGTGCTTGGCCTCGGCGAGCCTGTTCACCGTGCTGATCGAGGCGGGTTGGCGCCGCGAGCGGCCGCGCGCGCGCCAGCTGCTGCAGGGCAGCCTGGTGGTGCTGGGCATTGCGCTCATTTTCACCGCGCAGAACGCCCCCCTGGGCATCGCCGTGGGGCTGGTCTCGGCGCTCTTCTCCGCCCTCACCGGCGTGCTCAACAAGCGGCTGGTGAGTCGCCACTCGGCCGCGCTGCTCAACGCCTATGAGCTGGGCATCATGCTGCTAGTGTTCACGGTCTTTATCCCGCTGCACGGGTGGCTGCTGCCCGAGCAAGCGCGCGTGCCGGTGGGCCTCGACTGGCTGTGGGTGGCCCTGCTGGCCTGGCTCTGCACCAACGTCGCCTACGAGCTCTCGATGCGCAGCCTGCGTCACCTCTCGGCCTTTGAGTTCATCCTAGCCATCAACCTCGAGCCGATCTATGGCGTCGTGCTGGCGGCGGTGATCCTGGGCGAGGGCCGCGACTGGAACGCCGCCTTTTTCGCCGGTACGGGCCTGGTGTTCGTCAGCGTGTTTTTCGAGTCCATCCTGGCGCGGCTGCGGCGCGGTCGGGCGGTAACTTAGGTCTATGCGCAAACAAACGCTCTGCATTCTACTACTCCTCCTGTCAGCCGCGGGCTGCACGCGCCGGGCCTCCGCCGCGCGCGAGACCCCCGAGCGCCGCCTGAACGCCACCGGGTTTCATCAGCTGCTGGGCGAGGTGGCCCAGGGCTGGCAGCAGGGCGATGTGCCGCGCGCCCTGGCGGCCTTCGACTGCGGGGCGGTCTATCTGCAGCCGCCCGATCAGCAGCTCTATGTGGGCCATGCGCAGCTGCGGCCCTACTTCGCGGCGGTGGCGCAGGGCACGCGCATGCAGTGGCATACGGTGGCCTTCGACAGTGCCACGCAGCGCGGACTCGCCGAGTTTACGTTCGACGCACCGGGGCCGGGGGCGCGCGCCAGCCACGGGGTGGCCGTGATCACACTGCGCGGCGGCCGCATCGCCCAGTGGCGCGAATACGTGACGACTGGCCCGGCCGAGTTCGATGCCTTTATCGACACGGCGGGCAAGGCCTGGCAGTGGACCATCCGCAACTACCCGAGCCAAGCCCTGCAGGACTCGGTGGGGCGCTGAGGGAGAAGTGGCTAGCGTTTTTTTCAGAGCGATTCTGTTGCGTTTCAGAGGGTAATTATTTTTTAAGACTTGGTCTTTGCGACTTTCCTAGGTTTAATTATTACTTCATCTTGCCATATTAGGCTATAAAATGATATCCCCTTATCTGTGATTAAAATATCTTTGTTATCTGGTTGTACCTCTTTTCGAATAATGTATCCAAAGGAGCTTATAATTTCTAGAGCTTCATGAATGGAATCCCCTTCCTCTGAATCGATATAGTAGTTTTCCTCCTCTTCTTCACCAATCTCTATGCTTGCATAACTTTCTATCAAATTAATTTCAATACTTCTTGAAGATGCTATTTTTCCGGTTTTTACCTTGAATAATGATTTATAAAAATCTATTAAATTAAAATATAAATAGCTTTGATGCTTGTCATGGCCACTTTCATATATTTTTCTGACGCTAGTTTCAAATTGCTTTTTCTTGAACGAGTCAAGTATTCTTTGATCCCTTTGACTTATTGCATCTTCACTAGCTTCTAAGTCTTTTTCGGCTTTATCTAAAGATTTTGTTAAATCATTAATTCTTGCTAGTAAAGACTCTCTGTCCTCCAGGCCACTTCTTACCCATCCTTCCCTTGGTTCATCTGATATTAAGTTTGATAGAGCTATCGTAGCCTTTGATCTTAAGTCTGAATTATTAACCCACTTATCGAACAAATGAGATTTTGATATTTTATCTTTAAATTTTGATAATTTTCTTATCTTTTCTTTGTCTTGTTCAATATTTAAAGGTTTTGTTTCTCCTTGCTCAGATAGTAAAAGCGCAATTGTAGGTATATTAATTTTTTTCGCATAATCATACTCTCTTTCAGTATAGCTAACTCCGTTTTCATCAACAGAACCATATTTTCCAGCTACTATAATTATATAGTAATCTGATTGATCTATTTGCTTAGTAATGAATTTCCAAGAATCAACAGAGGAGGCACCGAATACCTCCATTCCAATGGGAATATGTCTCATGCTTAATACGGCTTTCATAACTTCTTCTCTAGCTTCTTTCAAGTCTTCATAGGTCGAGCTAATAAAGACCGTGTACTTCTTATCCATTTTGCAAGTTCCTTAAAAGTTACCAGCGACAATCTTCCACTCCCCCTTCTCGTCTTTCTGCCAAATACGAAAGGCCTTAGCCATTTTAGGGTTTGTATAGGCCTCACCCCAGTATTCGCGCTGTAGGCGGTCAAACTCAATACCCCGCTCTTCGTCAGTGGCTTTTGTCCAGTCGCGGGTCGGGTCAGCCTGCGGGATCGGTCGGCCAGGGATGCGCCAGTCGTCTGTCATGCTCCAAATTATACACGAAGCAGCTTTCCCCTCACACCCTAGCGGGCGGCAGGCTGAGGCTTGCGCCCCAAGAACGCGTACCACTGCTCGAGCACCACGATGTGCGGGAAGGCCAGCACCGACAGCGCCATAAACACCAGCAGGGGCGTGCCCCAGGCGCCGGGCGTGGCGGGCTGCCACTGCGCTGCCGCCCACACCAGCAGCGCGATGCCGCCCAGGCTGGCCACCGAGTGCAGCAGCGCCTCGCGCCCAAACTGCCGCAGCGAGAAGCGCTCGAAGCGGCTAACATCCTGCAGGGCGTGGTGGATGGCGTTGAGCGCGTGCCACCCACCGAAGAAGAGCCCGAAGCTGGTATAGAAGTCATTGCGCAGGAACACGAGCGCGAGCGTGGTGAGCTCGACCAGCTCAAGCAGCAGCACGTTGGGCCGGCTGTGCAGACTCACCACCAGCAGCACGATGAGCACGCAGGCGGCGATCTCGACATAGGGCCGGGCCAGGGCAGCGAGGGCGTTCACGTCGGGCACGGGGATGATCTGCGTGAAGCCATAGGTGAGCACAGCGCTATTCGTGAGCACGAATCCACTGACGGCGAGCGCGCCCCAGATGATGTAGAGCAGGCGCTGCTGCAGGGCCGAGGTCTCGTCACGCTCGCGGGGCAGATAGGCCAGCTGCGTCTGCCCAAAGTGATAGGCCGACACGGCGAAAAAGCCCACCACCGCCGCCGCCGGCCAGAGCCACCACAGCACCGCGCCCACGCCGATCCACGCGAAGTATTCGGCATAGAACTGGAGGCTGACGCGCCAGGCGGGTGCCTGGGTGAAGTGGCGGTGCAGCACGTGGTCGATGGCCCCGTGCGGAATGCCCGTCAGCACGATGCAGAGCCCAAAGAACCAGGGCGACACACTGGGCGGCAGTGGCCACACCGCCAGCGCCAGGCCCACGAGGATGAGGGCACTCTTGAGGCGGATGAGGCTGGGGGGCATGGATGGTCAACCGCAAGACAAGCAAATGGGTTCGCGGCAGCAGGGCTCAGAGCCAGGCGAGAAAATGCCGACCTTTGCCCCCGCCACGGCGGACTATCTCCCCGCACGGGCCGAGACATGAGTAAGCACGGACGGGTGCTCGTCGCGATGAGCGGCGGCATCGACAGCAGCGTGACCGCAGCCCTGCTGCATGAGCAGGGGTATGAGGTGGTCGGCATCACGATGAAAACCTGGGACTACGCCAGTTCGGGCGGGTCAAAAAAAGAGACGGGCTGCTGTAGCCTCGACTCGATCAACGACGCGCGCGCCATGGCCGTCAAGCTGGGCTTCGCGCACTACATCATCGACATCCGCGAGGAGTTTGGCAACTCGGTGATCGACTACTTCGTCGACGAATACGTGGCGGGCCGCACGCCCAACCCCTGCGTGATGTGCAATACCCACATCAAGTGGGAGGCCCTGCTGCGCCGCGCCGACCGCATGGACTGCCAGCACATCGCCACCGGCCACTATGCGAAAATCCGAGAAGAGGCGGGGCGCTATGTGATCTCGCGCGGCCACGACGCATGGAAGGACCAGAGCTATGTGCTGTGGGGCGTGAGCCAGCAGTGCCTCAGCCGGACGATGTTTCCGGTGGGGGGCTATGAGAAGGCGGCGATTCGTGAGATGGCGCGCGAGCGGGGCTTCATCGCCCTGGCGAACAAGCCCGAGAGCTATGAGATTTGCTTCATCCCCGACAACGACTACCACGGCTTCCTCAAGCGTCAGCTGCCCGAGCTCGAGGGCGCGGTGGCGGGCGGGGCGCTGGTGACCACCGACGGGCGCGTGGTGGGGCAGCACTCGGGTTACCCGTTCTACACCATCGGGCAGCGCAAGGGCCTGCCGGCGCTGGGCGAGGCGATGTATGTGACGGAGATTCGGCCCGAGTCGAACACCGTGGTGATCGGGCGCGAGGCCGAGCTGCTGCACACCCGCTTCACCGTCAAGGGCGTGAACACGGTGAAGGTGGACGCGCTGCCGAGCGAGGGCATCGGCGCCGTGACGAAGATCCGCTACAAGGATGCGGGCGCGGCCAGCACGGTCTATGGCGACCCGCACGACCTGACGCGGGCCACGGTGCACTTCGACGGCGCGGTGAAGGCGATCACGCCCGGGCAGAGCGCGGTATTCTACGACGGCGACGACGTGCTCGGTGGCGGCTGGATCGACCGGGTGCTGGGGTAGAATCGGTATTTCTAGCTTTAGCGGTGGCGTTTGACCTCGACCATCCAGAGAGTTTTCGCGGGGCTTCTGCCGCTGAGGTGCGGGCGTATCTGCGCGGGCTGAGTTGGCGTGTTCGCCCCTCGCGGTCGGGTGGCGGCGAGGTCTGGGAGGATCCGGCACATCGTGGGTCGCAGGTGCGAATCATGCCTGGCTATCCGCATCGGACGGAACGATTCAAAGAGCGACCGTATATCGTGATCTCACGATTTAGTGACCGCGTGTATCTGCCACTGTCAGACGAAACGTTGTAGTTTAGGGTTATGCTACGGGAGAAAAGCGCTTTGGTCTATGAGCTGTTGAAGCTCGATGACGACTTCTACGATCTCGCTGAGATCGCAGCCATCGGTCTGATGCCAGGGCAGCGCTTTGACCCGACAGCAGACAATTCCGCACTGTTCAAACTACTGGCCGAGACCCTCGAGGGCCTGGTGGCTCAGGGCTATCTCGAGCTAGCCAGCTGGTCACCCGAAAACGAGCGGCTGCCGCTGCCTGGTGTGCCCGTGAACCAACAGGTGCTGCATTACCTAGAGCAGCTGCAGCGCGACGCCTGGCGGCGGGTCGCCCTACCCTCACTGGAGGTGAGCACGACGCGCCTAGGTGAGTCGGCGCTGGGTGCGATGCACCCAGTCATTGCGGCTGCGCGGCCAGCGTAGTCAGGCCTGCTCGGCGGCGGCTGGATCGACCGCGTGCTGGGGTAGCTAGTCCTCGTGCGCTGCGGCGTCTTTGAGGCAGTATGGATTGAGGCGGTGATCACCTATCTTGTCATTAAGCTACCTCAAGGGATTGGCTTTAGAAATTTTAAAGGCTTATGTTTCAAACTGTTTTCATGATTTAGATAATCAAATGAGATTCCTTTTTCATGTAGTCGTCGTATTAACTCGATCCCTATATATCTTAAGAATATTCCCGAGAAATGTCTTTTAATATCAATCTTCTTACGATTTGAAAAGGTCACCTCTAATCCATAGTGTACTGATGTTCTCATTGCAAAGTAGTTCATTTCTATGAAACAGCCTTGGAAAACACTATAATCAATGAATATTGATTTTTCAGAGCCATAATGAATGCCAGAATCAGTAAAAATCAATCTGTAACTGGATTTATTTGAAGTGTGTGTAAAATAAATGATTGTTATTGTTGCGAAAAAGCAGGTTAAGGCGAGCACTAAGTAAATCGGGCCTAGTTTATTTTCTTGAAGGACTCCAGTGATATGTAAAATCCAGGTCAAGATAACAAGAGCCAAAAGTAGGCATAGCCCGTAAAGAACTCCAGGCCTAGTTGCCCTAGCAATAGTTATCCTAGAATACTCTTTTTCCTGCCCTGAGGGCGCTACGTCTCTATTTGCTAATAAAACTGTCGGCACTGGTAGTGCACACGTGGCAATAACAGCAAGAATTATTTCAATGTCAACTGATAAATCCATCATGAATCAGGGGCTGGAACTAGGCTTGAGTTAGGTCTACAATCATTCTAGTCCAGGTATCGGCGGCGTCTTTGCGGCAGCAGCGCTTGAGGCGGTCTGCTAGGTCGTGTAGGGCACGCCGGCGGCTTCGAGGCGGCGGCGCAGCTCGGCCACGATGTGCCGCCCCGCAGCCCCATCGGCGAAAGCGTCGGGATTCAGCCGATGCTCGGCGCCCGTCTGGGTCGTGAGGCGAATGAGCGTGCCCCCCGCCTCGCGCTTGGCTGCACTGCTGTGAGCATAGGCCTTCGGCACGATGGCTTTGGTGATCTCGTGATAGGCGAGCACGGTCTCACCGCCCTCGTCGCGCCAGCTAATCGCCTCGCTGCTCAGACGCAGGCTGCGCGGGGGTGTGAAGAAAGCCACGTAAACCGCTTGGCCGAACACTGCCACGCCGACCAGCGTCAAAATCACGTTCTCAACGCTGCCGAGGCCCTCTTGAAGCGCGAAAACCGTGATGGCGACGAGCGCGATGCCGCCGATGATGCCATTGAGCACGGGGATGCCACCGCGGTTGCGGTAAACCTTGCTGCCGTCAGCCTCGGGCTGCACGTCTTCTACGCCGTAGAGGCTGTAGAGGTTGAGCAGCATCTGTAGCAGAAAGACTGCCACCATGACGAGCAGGAAGGTCATGCTGCAAGGTAGTAGCGCCTTGTAATCAGGCCAAGCGGCCCAACTGCTAGCCTACAGGTGGGCGGGTGTGATCGCCCACCTTAGCGACTTGAAGATTAGTCCTCGTGCTCGGCGGCGTCTTTGCGGCAGCAGGGCTTGAGACGGTCGTGAGCCTTTTGGTCGGCGAGCTGGCCGTCAGCGTCATAGCCCACCTTGGTCACGGCCGTGCGTAGCTTCTCGGGCGCGGTGGTGCGGGGGCTATACACGAGGGTCAGATTCTTCGACTTCACGTCAAGGCTGACGGTCTGCACACCGGGCTCGCGGATCAGCTGCGTCTCGAGCGTGCGCTTGCACATGCCACACTTGGCGCTGGTCTTGACCACGAGGGTGTCGGCCTTTTGGGCCCAGAGGGCGGGGGCGCTGACGAGCAGCGCGGCGAGGATCAGGAGGGTTTTCATAGGAGTGAGAAAAGAGACGGATGGTGAGGGTGAGAAGGGGGTAGTTCGATCAAAGCACCGAGTAGCGGATGCCGATGTAGATGACGCGCCCAACAATGGGGCCCCAGGCCATGGCACTATCGAAGTGGGACCCGAAGGGATGGGTGGGGTCAACGAGGGGATCGGCCTGCCGGAAGCCGAGCAGGTTCTCGCCGCCGAGGTAGAGATCAAATCGGCGGAAGACGCGCGTAACCTGCGCGTGCAGCAGCACAAAGTCGGGGCTGCGCTCGGGGCGCACCAGATCAGCGGGCATACCCTGCATTGAGGGCAAGCGCTGTGTGCCGGTATAGCTGAGCGTGGCGTCGAAGCGCCACCGGCGGGGCTCATAGGCGAGGTTCACCAGAGCGCGCTCGCGGGGCACCATCATACGGGGCTGCAGGCGGCCGTCGGTGGTGGTCTGCACGTCGTATTGCTTCCAGGCCAGGCGCAGGTCGAGGTCGGCGGCGAGCTCATAGTCGAGCTCGAACTGCAGGGCCGTGGCGAACGAGCGCCCGGCGAGGTTCTCGATGTGCACGCGGTCGGCGTGGCGGTCAAAGTCGGCCACGACCTGATTGCCAAAGGTGGTGTGGTAGAGGTCGACGGCGAAGGTGCCGGGCCGTCCCCAGAGGGTGAAGGTCTGCGTGAGGTTGGCGCCGAGGTTCCAGGCACGCTCGATGGCCAGGCTCGGGGCGAGAATGAGCGTGCGGCTGGTGGGCAGCACGGCGGGGTTGTCGGCGATGGGGTTGGCCACGCGGCGGCCCTCGCCTGCCTGCAGGCGCAGCGTGGTGGTGGCGGTGGGACTGTATTTCAGGTGCAGGCGCGGCGTGACGAAGGTGCCGAAGAGGTTGTGGGCATCGACGCGCACACCAGCCGTGATCAGCCAGCGCTCTAGGAAGCTATAGGTGTATTCGGCGAAGGCGCCGGGCACCGACTCGCGGCGACGCAGCAGCAGGTCAGGCTGCGTGGGCAGCCCCACGCGCTCGTCATAGGCATCGGCGGTGTAGCTCAGGCCGACGCGATAGGCGTGGTCTGAGGTGCCGATGATCGACTGATAGATGAGGTTGAACTGGGCGCGCGTCTGCTCGCCGGTGTAGGTGCGCAGGCCATAGGTGCCCGTCTGGCGGTGGCCGACGAGGCCCCACTGCAGGCCGAGCGACTGATAGGGCCGCCCTGGCCAGACATAGCCCGCGCGCCCCTGCGCCGAGAAGCGCCGCGTGCGCACGCTGATGCCGTAGAGGGGGTGCTCGTCGTCGCGGTGTAGGAAGTCGGGCTGGCCGCCGTCGCGGTTCTCGACGAGGGCATTCCAGCTGATCTCACCACGCCAGGGGCCCTGGGGCTTGAGGCGCAGGCGGCTGCCGAGGTTGAGCTGCGCAGTGCGTGGTAGGTCGAGGAAGCCGTCGCCGTTGGCGTCGGTCCAGCGACGGTCTTCGATGATCGGCGGCAGCGTGCTGGCGTGGGTGAAGAGCGTGTGCTGAAAGCGCGAGCCTAGGTCGTGTGACCAGACGCCGTTGAGCTCGGTGCGGCCGAGGTGGTTGTAATAGGCGTTGAGGTGCATGCGCTCGAAGTCGGCGTCTTTGAGCGTCACGTTCACCTGACCTGCGATGGCCTCATAGCCCTGCACGACCGAGCCGGTGCCCTTGGCCACCTGAATGCTCTGCACCCACGGGCCGGGCACATAGCTCAGACCAAAGCTGCGTCCCAGACCCGCGAGCATCGGCAGGCCGTCGACGCTGACGTCGGTGTAGGGGCCCGCCAGACCGAGCATCTGAATCTGCCGCGCCCCCGTGACGGCGTCGGTGAAGTTGACATCCACCGACGGGTTGGTCTCAAAGCTCTCGCCGAGGTTGCAGCAGGCGGCCTTGCCGAGCTCTTTGGTGGTCATGATCTCGACGCGCTGGGCGCTAAGGCTGCTGAGGGTGCGGCCCGAGCTCTTGACGCTGATCTCGACGGCGTCGGTGCTGCGCTCGGCGGTGAGGTCGACCTCGATGCCCTCCGTGCTAGCGTCCACGGTGTCGGGCAGCAAGCCCACATAGCTGATGACGAGGCGGCGGGGGGCAGCGGCGTCGAGCGCGAGGCTGAAATGGCCCAGGCTGTCGGTGAGCGTGCCACGGGTGCTGCCCAGCTGCTGCACGCGGGCCGAGGCCAGGGGCGTGCGGCGGCCGGCTTCGTCGCGGCCGTAGACGGTGCCGCGCGCCTGTGTGGGCGGGGCCTGCGCGTGCACCGCTGCCGCGCCTAGCAGTAAGAGTATAAGGAAGGAGAAGGATTTCATTTGACCCAAGCAATGCGGACTGCCGATGGCCGGAGGCCTAG
>VYMD01000034.1_pt1 | contig 53393 bp, 33 predicted proteins | sample 5115311 | NCBI WGS metagenome assembly VYMD01 (sample SAMN12291779, study PRJNA351875) | freshwater metagenome | isolation source: freshwater lake | place: USA: Michigan, Wintergreen Lake | collected 2013-08-08
GCAGCTCGGCCAGCAGCGCCGCACGGTGCACCACCCGCTGGGCATTGGTGGCATAGCGCGCGTCGGCGGCCAGCGCCGGCGCCCCCAGCACCCCACAGAGCGCCGCAAACTGCGCATCACTGCCCACCGCCAGCAGCAGCTCAGCCCCATCCGCCGTCGCGAATACGGTGCCATATGGCACGATGCTGGGGTGCTCGCTGCCGATGCGGCCCGGCGCCGCGCCCGACCACAGCACCGCGCTTGACTGATTCGCCAGCGAGCTCAAGCCCACCCGCAGCAGGTCGGCCTCCACGAGCGCCCCCTGCCCGGTGCGCTGCCGGTGCAGCAGCCCGAGCAGCACGGCCTGCTTGAGTTGGTGTGCCGCCAATAGGTCGATCAGCGCCACCGGCATCTTGGTCGGTGGCCCGTCGGCCTGCCCGTTCAGGTGCAGGAAGCCGGCCTCGGCCTGCACCACGGCGTCATAGCCGCCGCGCGGGTCGTCGGCACCATAGCCGGTGAGCCGGGCATAGATCAGGCGCGGGTTCAGGGTGCGCAGGCGGTCGGGGTCGGCGCCCAGGCGCTCGGCGTCGGCAGGGCGCGCGTTGCTGATGAGGATGTCAGCCTTGGTTACCAGCGCGTGCAGGGCCGCGCGCCCGTCGGCCGACTTCAGATCGAGCTTGAGCACGGTCTTACCCCAGTTCACCGCGGCGTAATAGCTGCCGGGCTGCTCGGTCTCACCGGCCAGGCGCCAGCCGCGCGTCACGTCGCCGCCCGGGGGCTCGACCTTGATCACGCGCGCCCCCAGCTCGGCGAAAAACTGCCCCACGGCCGGCCCAGCCAGCACCGTGGCTAGTTCGATCACGGTCAGGTCGGCCAGCAGGCCCGGGGCGGGGGTGTCGCTCACGCATGCAAACTAAGGCTCGGCTCCGCCCCCCTCATATCGATGTGGATGATTTCGAAGGGAGGGAAGCGGGTGGCTGTACACCCCAAATTCCGGAGCAAACACCGATGCCAAATATCTAAATCGCACTCCGGCGTCACATGCTGCAAGCCACTCACCTCTCATGTTTCAAGAATCGCAAAGCTCCTGCTTGGGCCTGGGGGAAGCTTCGGCAAATGAGCCGCCCAGCACCTACTTTCGCAGCTAAGGCGCACTTGCTGAGCGGGCAAAGAGTTCTGCCTATCGTTCAACCAGACAAGTAAAAACCCTATGCAACCAACTGCGCAAGGCGAGAGAAGATTTAGCACGTTCTCGTATTTGGCAGTATTGATGGGATATCCGCCACTAATCAAGCTCTCCCTGATTCATCTTTTCATTATATTTTGCTTCTCATTTTTCATAACCAACTCACCACCTTCATTTCAATATTATTTTTTGTATTTTTTTCTGATCCTGCATTTTATTATAAGCTGTATTAAGCTGCATACAATTTTTTTCAAATCAATAGCTCGTACTAATTTAATCACAAAAGGAACTCTTGTTCGAGGCGAACTAGGAAAAGCAATACAAATAGCTAACATTAAGGGTAGAAATGTTGACATCGAGCTATACCGTCATATAGTTTATTTCAAGGATCGGGATGGATTAACGCATAAAACAATGTCAGAAAGCAAAAATCAGCACATGCTAATCACCGAGCCTAATCCCTATGTAGTCTATGATAAACAGAAGGAAATGGCCCTTTTGCCCGAATACTCCACTCCAAATGTTCGCGTCTTTAAAGATGGCCATGTTGAGGTGCCTTGGTACGGGCTCTGGGCACCGGCACTGACATCATTTATTTCACTAGCCGTGAATTCATGGGTGGCATATCTGCTCTATCGACTTTTTATTGCTTAATCGCTACTACTTGCAGTAGGCAACGTCCATGCCAGAGGTGTCAGATCTGTCCAAACATTCGAAAATCCCTAGCCCTTGATCACATACAGGCCCTTGCGCAGCACGGCCTTCACGCCATCGGCTTGGCGCAGCACCGTCGGCAGCACCGTATAGAGCACCGTGCCCTTGACGGCCACCCGCTCAAGCGGACTTTTACTCACTGCCGCCTCGATCACCTCGAGCGGCAGCGGCCACTCGGTCGGCGCCTCGACCTGCCGCAGCTGCTCGAGCGTATAGTTGTCGGCGTAAAAGTCGCTGAAGGCCATACGGCCCACCATCTTGTCTTCGACCAGCACGTGCTCGCGCTTATAGAGCTCGACCACCTGGCGGTAGAGGTCTTCGGTGGGCTCGCTCAGGCTGCTGAGGTGGGCCAGTTGCACGAGTTGGGCGAGCTCGATGGGGCTGACCGCCACGCGCACGGGGTCCGGGCTGCCCTCCGGCGAATAGCCCTCGATTACGCTGCGAGCAGCGGCACTCAGCGGAGCCAAGCTGGTGATCGCCTGCAGCTGGTCGAGCAGGCCGCTCAGCAGCTCGCGGTCGGTGGGGGTGAAGGCTGCCGGAGGGCCTGCCGGCGACTGCAGCGCCGGAGGTAGCTCGGCTTTCGTGTGATTGCCGTTGCCGTTGGTCTTGGGGGCAGCGGCGGCCGACTGCTCGAGGCGCGCCACCGACTCACTCAGCTGCTCATAGCCTGCCAGGCGGTTGGTCAGCTGACTGTAGGACTGAGTGACGCGGTGGCCGAGGTCCTCGAGGGCCCGGAAGCGGCCGTCTAGCCGCTGCGCGAACTCGGCGGTCTGGGCTTGCAGCTCATCCCAACGCTGGTTGAGTTCATCGCGCAGGCCGGTGAGGCCTTCGTCGGCGCGGTTGTCAGCGCGGCGGGGGGCGGCGAGCGAGATGAGGCCGTCCTCCACCTGCTGGCGCAGCTGGCTCAGCTGCCGGCCTTGGGCCCAAAGCGCGGCCAGCAGGCCGATGTTGAACAGCACCAGGGCAAAGCCGAGCCAACCCACCCAGGCGGGCATGCCGGCCTCGGATGTCGCGCGGCGGCCGATCTCTTCGTCGGCGGTGGCGTCGGCGCTGGGGTCAGTGGCGGCCTCGGATGCGTCGGCGGCAGGGGTGGCATCAGCCGAAGGGGTGGCTGAGCTGCTGGCGTCGCTGTCGGCATAGCGCTCGACGGCGCCGTCGTCGGCAGCGGCCTCGGCGGGCTTGGCAGTTTCGTCCACGGGCGTGGCTTTGGCCTCGGCAGACTCGACCTCAGCGGCGGTGGTTTTCGAGCGCACCCACTGCACCTCGGCGGCAGGCAGGCGCTTGGGCAGCGGGGTGAGGGCGCGCTGCACGGCCTCGATGCTGCGGGCCAGGGCACGGGCCTGTTTGCTCTTATAGCGCTTGGTCTCGGTGAGGGCCTCTTTGGCGCGGCCGGTGACGAGCTTCTTGTCGGCCTTGCCGATCAGGTAGGCGTCGAGGTCGTTGGTGAGGCCGTCGAGCTTGATCGACAGACGTCGGGCGCCGGCGTTCGAGGGGTCTTTGAGGCTCTGGCCGGTATAGGTCTCGTAGGCCTGGCGGATCGAGTCGGCCTGGGCCAGAAGGGTGCTGAGCTGGGCCTCGTGGGCGGGACCGTCAGAGTCAGACTGTGCGACGAGGCTCAGCGGCAGGGCCAGACCTAGGAGCAATAGGAGGCGGAGGGCGGATTTCATCGCTCACAAGTTGTCCACAGTCAGTGAAGGCACCCGTGGAAAGTGGGGCAAAACCGCACACAGGCCCCTGAGCAGCAGGCCACTGCCCTGTGGGTAAGGGCTATCCACTGGCGTGGAAAGTGGCCCACTAGGCCCGCTCGATCAGCAGGGCCAGGCCCTGCCCCACCCCCACGCAGAGGCTGGCGATGCCGTAGCGACCACCCGAGCGGCGCAGCTCATAGGCCAGGGTGGTGACCAGGCGCGCCCCTGAGGCGCCCAGAGGGTGACCGATGGCGATGGCGCCGCCGTTGACGTTCACACGGGCGGGGTCGAGGCCGAGCAGGCGGATGCAGGCCAAGCTCTGGGCGGCAAAGGCCTCGTTGAGTTCGACGCGGTCGATCTGGGCCAGGCTGACGCCGGTGCGCTGCAGCAGGCGCTGAATGGCGGGCACGGGGCCGATGCCCATCACGGCGGGGTCCACGCCAGCGGCGGCGGCGCCGACGACGCGGGCCAGGGGGCGCAGGCCGAGCGTGCGCATGAGTTCGCCCTCGACGAGCAGCAGGGCAGCGGCGCCGTCGTTCACACCCGAACTGTTGCCAGCGGTGACGCTGCCCCCCGACTTGAAGGCGGGCTTCAGTTTGGCCAGCTGCTCGAGGGTGGTGTCGGGACGGGGGTGCTCGTCGGTGGTGAAGGGGATGGGCTCGCCCTTGCGCTGGGGCACGGGCACCGGCAGCAGTTCGTCGGCGAAGTGGCCCGCCGCGTGTGCCGCCGCCCAGCGCCGCTGGCTCTCGATAGCGAAGGCGTCCTGATCGGCGCGCGAAATCTGGTGGCGCTCGGCGACATTCTCAGCGGTCTCGCCCATGCTGTAGGGCGGATAGGCGGCAGCCAGCGCTGGGTTGGTGAAGCGCCAGCCGATGGTGGTGTCATAGACCTCGGGGCTGCGGCCCCAGGCCTCGGCCGATTTGGCCATGACGAAGGGCGCTCGCGTCATGCTCTCGACACCCCCGGCCACATAGACGCGCCCCTCGCCCGCCTGGATGGCGCGCGCGGCATCGACCACGGCCTGCAGGCCCGAGGCGCAGAGGCGGTTCACCGTCACGCCGGGCACCGAGGGGGGCAGGCCGGCGAGCAGGGCGGCCATGCGGGCGACGTTGCGGTTGTCTTCGCCGGCTTGGTTGGCGGCACCGGCCACGACGTCTTCGATCAGCGCGGGGTCGAGGCTGGGCTGGCGGGCCAGCAGACCCTTGATCGTGTGGGCGAGCAGGTCGTCGGGGCGCACGCTGGCGAGGGCGCCGCCGTAGCGGCCGATGGGGGTGCGCACGGCATCGACGATGAAAACCTGGGGCATAGCTTTGCGGTTGAAACGACGTGGGCGTGTGGCGACGTCGCACGGCAAAGTTCGCCAACGCAGCGCGCCGATGCTGAGCCGATTCCACCGACCGAACGTTTCACCTGTTGCATTCGCCCCGCACTGACATGGCCGACACCCCGAAGCTTCCCTTCTATCAAGACCCGCAGTTCTATCGCGCGCAGACCTATGGGCTGCTGGTGGTGATCGTGCTGCTAGCGCTGACGCTGTTTTTCCCGCTGCTGTCGTTCACGCGCACGGGGCCCGAGGGGGTGCAGCGGCTCGATGTGCTGTTTAACCGCATCGACGCGACGGGCGCGGTAGGGCCTGCGGTGACCGAGGCCCTGCAGGCGCACACCTGGGTGCTGCAGGTGCTGCAGGTGCTGACGGCCTTTGCGCTCGGGGCGGCGGGGGCGAGCCTGATTCGCTACCGACAGCTCAAGCTGCTGCTCACCAACACCGGCATTGTGCTGATCACCCTCGTGGGCGTGCTGGGCCTGCGGGTGTATGCGACCTTTGCCTTTGGGGCAGCGGTGACGGCCGACGGCGCCGAGGTGAGCCGCAGCTTCGGCTTGGCCTATTTCACGCCGATCGTGGCCCTGCTGGTGCTGCTCTATGTGCGCCAGCAGGTGCGCAAAGACCAGCAGCGGCTGCGCGAGTCGGAGCGGTTTTACTAGACATCTGCACCTACGCCTTCGGCAGATACTCGCCGAGGTGCAGCACGTTGCCGTCGGGGTCGCGCAGCGAGAACTCGCGGATGCCGTAGAACTGGTCGGTGGGGGCCGAGAGCAGTTCGCCGCTGCCGAGCTGCTGTGCGCGCGTGTGCCAGGCATCGACGCCCGTAACGCGCGCATACGCCGTGCGCGGCGCGAACAGGCCTCGGATCAGCTGAAAGTGCAGCTCGACGCCCTGGTAGTGGGTGGTGAGGTAGTCGTCGTAGCGCATGTAAGTTTCAAAGCCTAGGCCCTGGTAAAAGGCCTCGGTGCGGTCAAGGTCCGCCGTGGGGAAGATGGGAATGAGGGCATTGAGCGTCATGCGACAAAGTAAGGACGTCAGGAAACGGCAAACCCCCGGCCACGCGAACGTGCGTTCGACCAAAAGAGGGACTGACGATGAGCAGTCGTGCAGAAACGGCAATACCCGGCCACGAAACGAGGGTTTATCCTCGAATCGGGGCCGGGCGGTGCCGGATATCTCGCTACTGCCGTCCCTGCTGGGAGTGGGCGTAGTGGGCTGATCAGCCCTGGGGTGCTGTCGGCCTTGAGGGGCCTTCAGCGTTTTTGTGTCTCCCGACGCTAGCTAGCGTATGGGTGGGAAAGCAGTCTAAGCTCGGCCGAGCAAAGCCCGTGATTCCAGAATTGTCAGCTCTGGAAGACCACCCTTGTGGGGCGGTAGTGGATTACGGACCTGACCACCTGAGCGCTGGGTAGCGCCTCTGAGACAAAAGTGTGCGGTGTGGTCGGCGGGGGCAAGGGGAGGTGTCGGAGTGCGACGTTGGGGTGCTGGAATGCGGCCTGGTGTGGCCGCATTGCGGCGAACCCCCCGGTTTTCGCTCGCCTGTCGACGGCGAAAACCACCCCCCCCTCAGAACAAGGGGGGAGACGCGCTGTGCAGGCGCCGCTATCTAAACATATGTGGTGTGAAGCCTTTTTGCGCCTCAGACCGCGGCGGACTGATAGGGGGCGTCAGCTGCGCTGACGCTTGGGTTGTGGTTTTGAGGTCGTGTGTCATTCCGAGCGGAGCGAGGAATCTGGGGAGGGGCTCCAACTCAAGAAGATGCTTCGCTGCGCTCAGCATGACGTGCGTACAAAACTGCGGCTTCCTGCTACCCTAGCAGCACGGCCCAGGCCTGGGCGACCTGACGGTGGAGCAGGAGTTCGTGGGCGAAGCGGTGGCGGGCCTCGGGGCTGCCGAGGTCGGCCTGCACCTCGGGGTGGGCGGCGAGCGTGGCGCGCACCTCGTCGGGCGTGGGCAGGGCGGGCACGTTGGCGAGCTGGCCGAGGTCGTTGCTGGTCAGGTGCGCGCTGGTGCGGATGGCCTCGGGCAGGGCGTCGAGGCCGATGCCGTAGCCGTGGGGGCTGGGCTTGGCCACCTGGAAGAGCGCGTCGCCGTTGGCATGGCAATACCAATCACCGCCCATGCGCGCCACGAGGTCGATGCGGCGGGGGTCGATGCGGCCCTCGACGAGCACACGCTCGGCGATGTGCATGCGCACGACATCGCAGATGACGAGGTTGCCCGAGCCGGGGGTGTCGGCCAGCTCGATTATCTGGCGCACGGTGCACTCGAGCTGCACGGGGCTCTCGGCCACGCGCGCCGGGCGCACACGTTCGCTGGGCAGGGGGGTGAAGCCAGCCTTGGTGAACTCGCTCACGCCGCGGGGGTATTCGGAGCTGGCGAGGTTCATCTGCTCGACCATGTCATAAGTGACGACGTTCACAACGACCTCGGGCACCTCGTGCAGGTTCAGCACGGTGTCTTTGTGCAGGCCGGTGCGGCCCGAGCGGTTGGGCGAGAACACGAGTACGGGTGGGCGCGTGCTGAAGACGTTGAAGTAGCTGAAGGGGGCGAGGTTGGGTCGGCCTTGGGCGTCGATGGTACTGGCGAAGGCAATGGGGCGCGGGCCGACGGCGCCGAGCAGGTGGCCGTGCGTCTGCGCCAGCGGCAGATCGTTTGGGTCGAAGGAGAGGAAGGACATGGGGAAGTAACGCGGCTTAGCCCGAGACTGAGGTCATGGGTGTGATGTGTGAGCCGTCGAAGTGAATGCGGTAGGTGCGGTGCACCTTGCCCGGTAGGGCGCCCGAGCCGGCCTGCAGGGCACGCGAGAGGGGGTTCCAGTCGCCGACCCAGCCGAGCTCGACCTCGGTGATGCCGTAGTGGCGCGCCTGCTGATGGGCGAAGGCCACCATGCCGACGTCGAGGCCCAGCTTCTGAAACTGAGGGCGCACGCCGACGATGACGCAGCGCAGGCGCGTGAGGATGCCCTGCTCGCGGTACCACGCGAACTCGCGCTGTGAGCGCCAAAGGAACAGCAGCTGCTGCCACCACGGGAAGCGCCCGCGCAGGGGCTTGAAGATCTGGTTCAGGTCGGGCAACGAGAGCAGCATGCCCGCAGGCTCATCACCCACGAACGCGAAGACCATCATGCGCGGCAGGATGATGGGGCGCAGTTCGTCGGCGAGGTGCTGCGCCTGGGCGTCGGTGATGGGCGTGAAGTGCAGGTGCTGCCGCCAGGCGTCGTTGTAAATCGTCTGGAAGTGGCGGGCGAAGGCGTCGAGGGTGGCCTTGGTTGGGTAAGCATAGCGCACATCGGGGCGCCGCTCGAGCATCCACTCATACACCTTCTGATAGCGCGGGGGGGGGATAGGCGTGATGGGCAGGTGCATCGACACCTGATCAAAGTAACGCCGGTAGCCCGCAGCCTCGAGCAGGTGTTCGTAGAACACGGGGTTGTAGTTCATGCCGAAGGCCGGGTGGGTGAAGCCCTCGACGAGCAGTCCGGCGTAGCGGTCGTTCTCGCCGAAGTTGGCGGGGCCGAGGGCGCCCGCCATGCCACGCCCGCGCAGCCAAGCATGCGCCACGGTGAACAGCGCCTGCGCCACGACGGGGTCGTGTTCCGACTCGAAAAAGCCAAAGGCACCCAGTGGGCGGTCGTAGCGCAAGGCTCGCTCGCGGTCGATGAAGGCCGCGATGCGCCCCACCACGCGCGCGCCGTCGAGCGCGAGCCAGCGCCCGGCCTCGCCGTGGCCGAAGGCGGGGTTCCGCTTGGGGTCGAAGGTCTTGGTGAGTTCGGCGTCGAGGGGGCAGACCCACACGGGGTCGTCGGCATAGAGGCGACGCGGCAGCTCGAGCCAGGCCCGCGCCTGCTCGGCCGACGTCACCTCGACGATGCGTAGAGCCATGGGGTAAAGGTAAACGCAGCGCTGGCGCTAGCGAAGGACGAGGAAGGGCAGGTAGTGGAGCAGTGGCTCGGCAAAACTGGGTTTACCCACTATCGTTACGTGAGGGCGTGCCTGGTCGGGTGTGAGCAGGCGGCTGTAGAGGCGCCAGATGACCGACACCGGTGCTGAGAGGGTCGTCGTGGGCTCGTTCGAGTTCTTGATCTCGAAGGCCCAGGCATCAGCGGTACGCCGAAGGGCCCAGTCGCCACCGCCTGCGCCGACGAGGGTGATGCGAACGCGCGCGCCCTGCTCAGCCCCAGCCTCGCGGTAGGCGTGAGGCAGGCCCACCAGCCAGGTGCGCAGCACGGCGTGGGTGATCGCGGCATCGGCGAGCTCGGGGGCGCCGAGGGCCACGCGCAGCTGCTGCTGGTGGTGCCACTGCTCGGTGAGCTCGCGCGCCACGTCGAGCCAGTGCTCACTGAGCTGCTCGCCCGCCCAGGCCACGGCATAGAATGCAGGCGCCTCGAGTGGATGGCGCGCGAAGCAGTCGATGAGCTCCTCTTCGGCGCGCGCGAGCTGGTCGATCAGCTGGCGGGGACTGCGGCCGCGCAAGCCCTCTACCCCGGCGTGGTTCAGCCGGTTGACGTGGGCCACGAGGCTGGCATAGTCGGTGATGGGCACCTCGGGTGGTGGCTGCCAGCCGTCGCGCTGAGCCGCCACGCGGCGCAGCATGCCGTCGAGGATGTGGCTCACGAGCTGATGCACCGACCAAACCCCCACCCCGCTCGGCTGCTGCCACTGCACGGCGCGAAGACCACTCAGCAGCTCGAGCAGCGCAGCGTTTAGCGGGGCGAAAAAAGGGCGCGTATCAAAGGGCGCCGCAGGATGGTCGGGGTAGACCATCGACGATTAGTAGTCGAGAGCCGCCACGCCGGGCAGGGTCTTGCCTTCGAGGTATTCGAGCAGGGCGCCGCCGCCGGTGCTGACGTAGGAGATGCGGGTTTCGAGTCCGCTGGCCTCGATGGCGGCGGCGCTGTCGCCCCCCCCGACGAGGGTGTAGGCCCCGGCGTCGCTGGCCTCGGCGCACGCCTGGGCGATGGCGTTGGTGCCGACGGCGAAGCGCTCGAACTCGAACACACCCATCGGCCCATTCCACAAAATGGTCTTGGCACCTTTCAGGGCTTCTTTGAACGCGGCAACCGAGGCCGGGCCGATGTCGAGGCCCATCCACCCGTCGGGGATGGCGTCGTTCGACACGGTCTGGTGCTTTGCGTCAGCCGCGAAGGCATCGGCGATGACTGAGTCAGTGGGCAGCACGAGGCGGCAGCCGCGCGCCTGCGCCTTGTCCATGACCTCGCGGGCGACCTCGAGGCGGTCGTCTTCGACGAGGCTCTTGCCGACGTTTTTGCCCTGCGCCTTGAGGAAGGTGTAGGCCATGCCGCCGCCGATGATGAGCGTGTCGACGCGCTGCAGCAGCTGCTCAATGACGAGCATCTTGTCTGATACCTTGGCGCCGCCCATGATGGCGACGTAGGGCCGAGCCGCCGACTCGAGCACGCGCTTGGCGTTCTCGACCTCAGCCAGCAGCAGGTAGCCGGCGTATTTCTCTTTGAAGAAATCGGCGATGACGCTCACCGAGCTGTGGGCGCGGTGGGCCGAGCCAAAGGCGTCATTGACGAACACGTGGCCGTGCTTAGCCATCTTTTCAGCTAGGGCACGGTCGCCTTTGGTCTCGCCGGGGTAGAAGCGGACGTTCTCGAGCAGGACGACGTCGCCGGGCATGAGGTGGCTGGTGACGTTGAAGGCGGCCTCAGACACGCAGTCGTTGACGAAGAAGACCGGGCGACCGAGCATCTCAGACAGCGCGTTCTGCAGGTGGCGCAGGCTGTATTTGTCTTCGGGGGCGTCTTTGGGCCGACCGAGGTGCGACATGAGCACGAGGGCGCCGCCCTTGTCGAGGATGTAGTTGAGCGTGGGCAGGGCCGCGCGCATGCGGCGGTCGTCGGTGATCTGCTGCTGCTTGTCGAGGGGCACGTTGAAGTCCACGCGCACCACGACGGTTTTGCCAGCGAAATCGGCCTGTTCGATCGAGCGAATCATAAACGGTGACGAATGAAGGTCGGGGATCAAAATGCCGCGGGCGGACTCATCGTCCGCCCGCGGGCTTGAGTTACTTCAGGTTTGCGAGTCGCACGACCAACTCGGCGGTGCGGCTGCTATAGCCCCACTCGTTGTCATACCAGCCGAGCACCTTGATCATGTTGCCGATGACGATGGTGCTGGGGGCGTCGAAGATGCAGGAGTGGGGGTTGTGCACGATGTCGCCCGAGACGAGGGGCTCGGTGGAGTATTCGAGAATGCCTTTGAGCGGGCCCTCGGCGGCAGCCTTGAAGGCGGCGTTGACCGACTCGACCGTCACGGGCTTGGCCACCGTGCAGGTGAAGTCGGTGATCGAACCCGTGGGGGTGGGCACGCGCAGCGAGGTGCCATCGAGCTTGCCCTTCATCTCGGGGATGACCTCGCTCATGGCCTTGGCGGCGCCGGTGGTGGTGGGCACGATGTTGAGCGCGGCCGCGCGGGCGCGGCGCAGGTCTTTGTGGGGACCGTCGAGCAGGTTTTGGTCCTGCGTGTAGCTGTGGATGGTGTTCATGAAGCCACGCTCGACGCCGAAGCTGTCGTGCAGCACCTTGACCATCGGGGCTAGGCAGTTGGTGGTGCACGAGGCGTTCGAGATGACCTGCATGGCGGGGGTAAGGATCTTGTCGTTCACGCCCAGCACGATGGTGCCGTCGATGCTGCCCTTGGCGGGAGCCGAGATCAGCACTTTTTTGGCACCGGCCTGCAGGTGCAGGCGAGCCTTCTCGCCGTCGGTGAAGCGGCCCGTGCTCTCGATGACCACATCGGCGCCGACCTCGCCCCACTTGAGGTTCAGCGGGTCCTTTTCGGCCGAGGCCACGAAGGTCTTGCCCGCCACCGTCATGTGCGTGTCGGTGTAGCTGATGGGGTGGTCAAACCGGCCCTGGGTCGAGTCATACTTGAGCAGGTGGGCCAGGGTGGCGTTGTCGGTCAGGTCGTTGACCTTGACGATCTCGACGTCGGGGTGGTTGATGAGGTTGCGGAAGACCAGGCGGCCGATGCGGCCGAAGCCGTTGATCCCAACTTTGATTTTAGCCATAGCGATGAGGATTGGCGGTGGTTTGGGCAGTTCGAGGAGAAGACGGCCTCCCCGGATGTGGGGAAAGGCGTGCGAAGGTAAGCGGGGCCGCCGACTCGTCCCACTGCTGGGCGTCACTTCGGGGGCTGCGGTTGCTCAGGTGGGGTCTGAGGGCGTTTGGAGGAAACGGGCAGGGGTGCTACCTTTGCCCTCCCAATTGACGCCGCGTTCGTCTAGAGGCCTAGGACGCCGCTCTTTCACAGCGGCAACACGGGTTCGAATCCCGTACGCGGTACGATGCAAAAAGCCCCTCGATGAGGGGCTTTTCGTTATCCGACTAAGCTGGGCTTCGGCCTAGCGGCCGAAGAGCTTGCCGAGGCCACCGATCAGGCCGCCGAGGCCGCCCTGGCGCTGCTGCTGCCCACCGCCGACGAACTGGTTGACGATGCCGCCGATGTCAGCCGGGGTCTGGCCGCCGCTGAGCGTGTTGACGATGCCGTTGAGGTCAAAGCTGCTGTCGCGGGGATCGTTGGTCTTCTGCACGAGCTGCTGCATGACGGGCGGCAGCAGGGAGCTGATGATCTGCTGCGCCTGCTGGTTCTGGATACCAAACTGCTGCATGAGGTTGCCGACGGCGCCCTGGGCGATGGTGTTCACGATGGGGCTGCCCTGCACGCTCTGCTGACCGGCGAGAAGGCCGACGAGCTGCTGAGCGTTGCCCTGCTGGAGCTGGCCCTGCAGGCCGTTGAAGATGGACTGGGTCACAGCCTGGATGGCGTCGTTGTTCCGTTCGTTGGGGATGGCGGGATTCTGGATGATGGCCTGGCCGGCGTTTTGGGTGACCAGGTTGAGCAAGTTGTCAAGCATGAGTTCTGGAGTTGGGTTACTGGCCGAAGGTACGCGGAAAGGCGGATAGCATAGGCCCCGTGATGTGCGCTGCAAAACTGCGGTGCTACGCGCTGGGTCGTGCATCCAGCTTACGAGCAATGAGGCGGCGCTCGGGCTCGGTGCGGGCTAGACTGAGGGCGGTAGAAAGTGCGGTATGGGCGAGCTCGAGCTGGCCCAGGCGTCGTAGCATATCCGCGCGAATGCTATGGTACAGATGGTACCCAGCGAGCGCACTCGCGAGCGGTTTGAGTGCCTTGAGGGCGGCTTCCGGGCCGCTTACTTCAGCCAACACTACGGCACGGTGCAGCTGTACGATAGCGGTGGGGCTAAGGGCAATTAGCGCATCGTAGAGGCCGAGCAGGGTGGGCCAGTCGGTAGCAGCATAGCTGGGTGCCAGCGCATGGCTAGCTGCGATGCTGGCCTGCAGCAGACGCTCAGTAGGCGCGGGGGCAGCGGCCATGCCCCGCTGCAAATAGCTCACGCCCTGGGCGATGAGGCGTTGATCCCAGAGGGAACGGTCTTGGTCGGGCAGCAGAACGATGTCACCCTCAGGGGTGCTGCGGGCCTCGAATCGGGCTGCCTGCAGGCAGAGCTGAGCCACCAGCGCATCAGCGTCGGGCGAAGCGGTAAGGGGGTGGCTTGCGAGCAAGAGAGCTAGCCGAATGGCTTCGCGGCACAGGTCATGGCGAATCTGTCGCTCGCCCGAACTAGCGCTGTAACCTTCGTTGAACAGCAGATAGATGGCCTCGGCAACGGCTAGCTGGCTCAGCCGAATGTGTTGGGCATCTTGAGCGTCGAGGTAGGGGGCGAGCGCAGACAGCTCGCCGCGGGCGCGCTGCAGGCGCTTGCTCATGGCTTCTTCTTCAACCAGAAACGCGCGGGCGATCTCTCCTGCCGTGAAGCCGCACAGGATCCTGAGCATGAGCCCTACCTGCGTGATGGCCGGAAACTGCGGATGGCAGCAGGCGAACATCATGCGCAGCTGAGAATCGGCAATGGCGTGATCTGAGAACGCCTCGGCGAGGTAGCTCTCTCCTACCCCACGCACGGCACGCCGCACCTCATCGCTGCTTGCGTCATCCGTGGCGACATCCGTTTCGGTGAAATCGGTAGCGTCGGTTTTGCGGGTCTGCTGCTGGCGCAGCCAGTCGAGTGCGCGGCGGCGGGCTACGGTGTAGAGCCAGGCGGTCGGGTCAGAGGGAATAGGCTGTGTGCGCCAATGGTTCAGCGCCGCCACGAGGGTCTCTTGCACGAGGTCTTGTGCCACCTCGAGTCGCCCTCGGCCGAGCAGTTTGGCTAGAACGGCCGTCATGCGCCCCGCCTCGTGTCGAAAGAGATGTTCGACGAGTTGATCGGCTCTTCGTGAGCTAGGTGCTTGTGCCGAACCCATTGTCGATGAAGTTCACACATGCGAGCTAAAAAAAATAGAGCACCCCAAAGAGCTGCTCTGCCTAGCCCTATCAGGGCCTAGATTAGCCCTGATGGGGTAAAATGGGGCGCACCTCCACGCGGCTCTCGTGCTGCAAGACGGGGCAGCCCTTCGCCAGCTGCACGGCCTCGTCTAGGTCAGCCGCTTTGATGATTATGTAGCCGCCGATGATCTCCTTGCCTTCAGTGAAGGGGCCGTCGGTGATCGCGTGCTTGCTGCCCGACACGACTTTGCCGTGGTCCATAAGCCGGTTCGTGCTCAGAAACTTGCCTTGTGAGGCAAGGCTGCCGATCCAGGCTTGCCATTGGGCAATGACGGCCTGCATTTGCTCGGGAGAGAGTTGCCAGTCGGCGGGCTGGCCGTGAAAAAGGAGCATGTAGTCCTGCATAGTGAGTCAGAGTAAGAGTGGTAAAAGTGGTTGTGAACAGGGTTCGATGGGGTGACGCCCAGGCCCCTCGGTAGCGGACATTTCAGTCAAAAAATTTCCTGAAATAGTTTAGAGCCTTGTCTATCAGGGCCTTAAGAATCAACCTCGGCCCTGCTTGGGGCCGCGCTGGCGCGTAGTTTCGACCCATGCGGCGGACGTATGTGGTGTTTGGGCTCTTTATCGCGGGGCTGCTGGTGGCGCTGCGGGCGCTCGAGGGCCTGCGACTGGTGCGCGTGCTGAGCGAGCCGGGCTATGCCATCGGGCTGGGGGTGCTGTTTCTGATCGCGGGGCTGTGGGTGGGGGCGCGGCTGTGGGGCGGGCGGGTGCGTCAGGGCGCGCGGTCTGACTGGAGCCCCACCGAGGGCGCGTCGCTGATCGTCCTGAGCCAAGCACCAGGCTTAGTCGAGGCCCTGACGGCCCGCGAGGCCGAGGTGCTAGCCCTGCTGGCCGAGGGCCTGTCGAACCAGCAGATCGCCGACCGGCTGTCGGTGTCGCTCAGCACGGTCAAGACCCACATCTCGAATCTGTATAGCAAGCTGGGCGCCGAACGGCGCACCCAGGCCCTGGCGCGCGCACGCACCCTCGGCCTGCTGCGGCCCGCCACCGCCCCAGTGGGGGCCGACTAGGTAGCGTTGGTCTCGTCCGAAAGGTTGATTTCGTCGGTGTGACGCCAAAATCAGACCTTCGGCTGAGGCGCTGCGGCGGGCGGCAGGCCAGCTTTGCCCCGTACTTTCCCCCTAACCCCCTACCCCTATGCGTGCTACTGTGATTCGTTATGGCCTGATCGGCGCTGGCCTTTGGTTCTCGATCTGGCTGCTGCTGTTCGTTCTGGTCAAGGCTGGCGTGATCGTCAGCTTCGACTACGCTGAAATCATCGGCTATACCAGCATGGTGCTGGCGCTGTCGATGATCTTTTTTGCCCTGATTCATCAGCGCGACCACGTGAACGGGGGCCAGCTCAGCTTCGGGCAGGGCCTGGTGCTGGGCCTGCTCATCTCAGTGATCGTGAGCGTGGTGGTGGGGGCGGTGGATGTGCTGCACATGTTTGTGCTCGACCCAGGTATGATGGACGCCTATATGGAGCACCAGAAAGCCAAGTGGGCGGCGGACGGCATGTCGTCAGAAGCCATCGCTGAGCGCATGGCGGCTGCTCAGGCCGAGATGGAGATGATCAAAAACCCCGTGGCGACCTTCGTGCTCATGTTTGTGACGACGCTGCTGATTGGCATTTTGATTAGTGTGGTGAGTGCGCTGCTGCTGCGGCGGTCGGCAACAACGTCGTGAGCATTCGGTAGCCACTGGATTTTTATCAAATTTTCATCTGGCGGCTGACCTAGGTCATGGTTTGGCCGGGGCCGGGGTGTGAGCTTGGCCCACCCCCTGCTTCCGTTTGGGGCAGGGGAGGTTTGCCGAATCACACCAACGCCGAATGCTATGCGCCTGGAAATCGCCACGGCGGCCGACCACGCCGCCCTCACCGCCCGCGCGAAGAACGACCCGACCGCCTTCTGGGGCGAGCTCGCCACGGGCTATCACTGGTATGAACCCTTTCGCTCGGTGCTGACGGGGGGCTTTGACCAGGTGGATATGCGCTGGTATGACGGGGGCCAAACGAACCTGGCCTATAACTGTCTCGACCGCCACCTGGCAGACCGGCCACACAAGACGGCGATTTTGTGGGAATCGAACGACCCGAATGAGCCCACCCGCCGCTACAGTTATGAAGACCTGCACGCCGAGGTCTGCCGCGTGGCCAACGCCCTGGGCAGGCTGGGCGTGGGCAAGGGTGACCGCGTGGCGATCTATATGCCGATGGTGCCCGAGGCGGCGATGGCCATGCTGGCCTGCGCGCGCGTGGGGGCGGTGCACTCGGTGGTGTTTGGTGGATTCTCGGCGCAGTCGCTGGCCGACCGCATCAACGACAGCGGTTGCCGCCTGCTGATCACGGCCGACAGCGGCATGCGCGGCGCCAAAGAGGTGCGGCTCAAAGACATCGCCGACGAGGCGCTCAAGTCAACGCCGAGCATCGAGCGCGTGCTGCTGCTGCGCCGCACGGGCAACCCCATCAACGTGAATACCGGGCGCGATGTGTGGTGGCACGAACTCGTGCCGCAGCAGGCGCCGTATCACGAAGCGGTGGCGATGGCCTCAGAGGACCCGCTGTTCGTGCTCTACACCTCAGGCTCGACGGGCAAGCCCAAGGGCATCGTGCACACTACGGGCGGCTATATGGTGTATGCGGGCTACACGTTCCGCAACGTGTTTCAGGTGCAGGAGCGCGATCTGTTCTGGTGCACGGCCGACGTGGGCTGGATCACCGGCCACAGCTATCTGGTGTATGGCCCACTGCTCAACGGGGCGAGCACACTGCTGTTTGAGGGCGCGCCAAACTATCCGAACTGGGGCCGGTTCTGGGACGTGATCGACAAGCACCGGGTGTCGGTGTTCTACACCGCGCCGACGGCCATTCGCTCGCTGATGGCGGCGGGCGACGAATGGGTGGACCCCAAAGACCTTTCGTCGCTGCGCGTGCTGGGCTCGGTGGGGGAACCGATCAACGAAGAGGCCTGGCACTGGTATCACAGCCGCGTCGGTCGGCAGAACTGCCCCATCGTGGACACGTGGTGGCAGACCGAGACCGGAGGCATCATGATCTCGACCATCGCGGGCGTGACGGATTCGATTCCGGCGCATGCCACGCTGCCGATTCCGGGCATCGAGCCGATGCTCGTGGACGACAAGGGCGTGGAGATCACCAGCCTCGAGGCTGAGGGCAACCTGTGCATTCGCCGGCCGTGGCCCTCGATCGCGCGCACGACCTGGGGCGACCACCAGCGCTTTGTGAACACGTATTTCACCACCTATCGCGGGCTCTACTTCACAGGCGACGGGGCCAAGCGCGACGCGCAGGGCAACTATCGCATCACCGGTCGGGTGGACGACGTGATCAACGTGTCGGGTCACCGCATCGGCACCGCCGAGGTGGAAGACGCCCTCAACGAACACCCCAGCATCGTCGAAAGCGCCGTCGTGGGCTATCCGCACGACATCAAGGGGCAGGGCATCTGGGCCTTCGTGATTCTCGACTCGCACGAGTCGGCCCACGGCAGCCTGTATAAAGAGACGGCCGAGCTGGTGAACAAGCTGATCGGCCCCTTTGCCCGGCCCGACCGGGTGACGGTGGTGCCGGGCCTGCCCAAGACGCGCTCGGGCAAGATCATGCGCCGCATCCTGCGCAAGGTAGCAGAGGGTGAGATCGGCAGCCTCGGCGACACCTCGACCCTGCTCGACCCAAGCGTGGTCGAGGCCATCGTGGCCGCCGCGCAGAACGGCCAGACCTTCAAGGCTTAGTTAAGGGCGATGTGAGGCCTCAGTGGTAGGCGACGGTCAGGATCTGGTTGCCCTGCCGCACGAGGGTGTAGAAGCAGTCGCGCAGCTCGTCGTAGCGCAGGGGCTGTAGCACCTCGTCGTAGCGCTGCTTGTTGGCGATGTGGCCATTGACGCAGATGAACCAGCCGCCGTTGTCGTAGAGCATGTGACCGGTGGCTTTGCTGTCGGCGCTCCACACGAGGTGTTTGGCCATCTGGGCCTCGGGGCTGCGCTCGCCACCCACCACGAGGGCTGTGCCCTGGCCCTTGGTGCGCGCGAAATAGGCTGTGCGTCGCCCGTCGGGGCTAAAGCAGAGCTCGTCGAGGTCCATATAAGGCTCGCCCTCGAGTCCGTCTTGCACCACCACCCACTGACGGTCTTTGGTCAGGGCCTGGTAAACGAGTGAGCGGCCGGTGGGGCTGAAGCTGAGGCGGCTGATCTCGTCGTAGGGCTGCTGGTCGGCACCATCGACCATGACGCGCTTGCGGCGGCCCTTCTGCACGATGGCGGCATAGGCGGCGCCGTCGGCGCTCCAGAGTAGGGCGTGAATGCGATCAAAACTGGCGACGATCTGATGATTGACCACCAGCTGATCGAGGTCGTCGGTGGTGCCGATATAGCTGAAGGCCTTCTGGCTCGGGCTGAAGCTGAGGCGGCGAATGCGGTCGAAGGTCGGGCCGGGCTTGTGGCCGATGACGGCGGTGAGCTTGCCCTGGTAATTGGCGAGGTAGCCGATAAGTGCTGCCGTTTTGCCAAAGGTGAACTCGCCTACGCCCTCGAAGGGAGGGCCGAGCTTGGCATTGACGACAGCGTGGGTGGCATTGCCGACCTTGGCCCAAAACACGAGCGCCTCGCCGTCGGGGGCGAAGGTGAGCCCGCCGCAGAGCGGATAGCCCGCCTCGCCCACACGCCCGTCGTAGATGACGCGCCAGCGTTGGTTCTCAAAGGCGAAGTAGGCTAGGCGCCCGTCGACGGGGTTGTACACCGGCTCGCGGTAGGCGGGCCGTGGGTCACTCAGGCGGCCTTCGGCCCACACGTGCCAGGCCTTGCCACGGCGTCCAATGGCGCAGAATTTCTTGCCGTCGGGGCTGAAGGTGAGCCCGCCGGCGAGGTCAAACTGCTCAACCGTTTTGCCGCGCAGCACCACGCTGTGCTTGCCGTTTTGGATTAGTCGATAGGCATAGCCATCGCCCGCGCGGCTGAAGGTGACCTCGTCGACCATGTCGGCCGAGTGGGCCTGTCCGTTGACGACGACGTGGGCAGCACCGGTGCGCTCGGCTAGGTGTAGAAACCAGTTGAAGCCCTGGGGGTGAATCTGCAGGCCGCTCTCTTTGAGGCTGACCTCGCCTGCGGGTAGCTCGAAGACCACGGTTTCGTTCAAGCCCACCTTGAGCGGGGCCGTGTCGGGCTTGGCGGGGACCTCGGTCTTAGCTGCGGGCGCGGGGCGCTTGGCCTGCTCGGCTTGGTCAATGGCCGACACCTCGGTGTATTTGCGCATCATGAACGCCGAGCCCGCCACCGGCAGGTTGGCGCCGCCCTCGCTGAGGGCCTGCGTCAGGCTCGGCAGCAGGAGCTTGGCCTCGGCCACCGAGCGGGCGTGCACCGCGCGCTCGAGGCGCAGCAGCACCGCTGTGGCATTGGGCGACACGCGCAGCGATTGCGCCACCTGCGTCAGCAGGGCATGATCGGCCTCGCTGACGGTGCCCAGGCTGACCATTGCGTGCACCAATCGGTCGAGTGCATCGGCCGGATAGTCGTCGGGCGACTGCGAGAGGCGCATCTGCTGCACACCCAGCAGGGCATTGGCGAGCTGAGCCGGCACGCCGAGCTGGGCCGCCTTCTGCAACAGGGCACGCTTGACGTCGTCGGCCAGTGGTGTGGCCTGGAATTGCGCCTCGATTGCCTGTAGCAGTTGAGCGGGGGGGTGGACGGGCGCAGCTGTAGCAGGCCCGGGCTCGGGAGTAGGAGGCTGAGTACTGGCGGCCGGGACAGGAGCGGCGCTGGCGGCGGCCACCATGCCACCGAGCTCAGTGATCAGCGCGCGGTCGTCAGCGCTGAGCGGGCGATCGGTGGCTAGAGCCTGAGCGAAGCGGTCGACCAGCTGGGGGTCTTGGGCGGGCGCGCCGTGGCGCCCCTGGCGGTAGAGCTCAATAAGCGCCGCCACAGCCGACGCCGGAATGGCGAGCTCGCGCGCCGAGGCCTCGATAAATGCCACCTCTTCGGGGCCGAGGCCGGTGCTCTGCTGATAGCTGGCCACCAGCTGTGACAGCATCCGGGCGTTCATGTGCAGTTGTGCAGACGGGGTTGGGTCTGAATGAGCAGGTAAGGTACAATCCAAACGACGTGTGCGCCATTGCCCCTGCAGGGGTCAGGGGCTGCGCTAGAGGGTCGGCAAGGGCGCTGAGCCGTCGTCGTCGAGTTCGTCTTCGTCGTCTTCCTCTTCTTCTTCGGGGTCGGGCTTGGTCGTTGGCTTGGCGGGAGTGGGCTTTTTGGGGTCGGGCTTTTTGGGGTCGGGCTTTTCGCCGGGCTTGGCGGGGGCCTTGGGCAGGGGTTTGCCGTCTTTGCCGAGGCGAACGGTGTCGGCGGCAGTCGAGTCGCGCTTGAGGCCGATGGTCTCATCGTCCATCTCGTCGAGCATCTCGCCCAAGAGGCCGCTGAGGTCGTCGAGGTCTTCGTCACCGAGGTCTTCGACCATCTCGTCGGCCAGCGGGTCGGCCTCTTCGGCGGCGGGCTCCTCCTCTTCCTCTAGGGCATCTTCAGCCACGCGCTCTTCGATGCGCGCACCCGTGCGGTCGTCAAAGACGATGGTCTCGGTGCCAAGGCGATCCTTATAATCAAGGGGAATCGTGAGCTCAAACTCGACCCGCCGGTTCACGGCCTTGTGCTCAGGACTATCGTTCGGGAAGATAGGGCGCGACTCGCCGTAGCCCTCGGCGCGGATGAGGCTATCGGGCTGCCCGCTGGCCGAGAGCAGCATCTGGCGGATATTCTCGGCGCGCTCTTGCGAGAGCTGCAGGTTTTCGTCGGCCACGCCATCGGCATCTGTGTGGCCTCGGATGGTGAGGCTGACTTTGGGGTAGCGCTTGAGGAAGTCGCCGAGCACCTTGAGGCGCGGAATGTTCTGCCGCTCGATCTCGGCGCTGTTCTTCTGAAACTTGAGCGTCTCAAACACGATCGGCCGCCCCAGCTCGAGCCCGCGCGAAAAGATTCGGAGCAGGGTGTCTTCCTTCACGGGCACGTCTTCTTTGATCGTCACGGCATTGGTGCCGAGCACGACGATGAGGTAGCGGCGGTTACCGATCAGGTCGAACTCGAAATAGCCCGTGCGGCTGGTATAGATGGGGGCGATCTCAGTGCCTTTCTCTTGGTCAAAGGCAGCCACCACACCCGTGATGGGCTGGCCAGAGAGCGAGTCGATGAGATAGCCTCTGAGCTTGACCACGGCATCGGGCCGCGCATTCATGGGCATCGGAAAGGAGTAGAGGTCGAGGTTCTCGGGCGTCTCGCGCCGCGCCGCGGCGTAGAACAGCAGCTCACCCTTGCCATCGATGCTGAAGTAGTATTCGTCGCCCCGCGAGTTGACGAGAGGGCCGAGATTGACGGGCTCGGTCCAGTGGTTGAGCTTCCAGCGCGCCTTGAAGATGTCGAAGCCCCCCACGTTGTTCAGATGCCCCTGCGAACTGAAGTAGAGCGTTTGGTTGATAGGGTGCAGGAAAGGGGTGACCTCGTTCTCGATCGTGTTGATCATCGGGCCGAGGTTGACAGCTGGGCCCCAGGCGCCGTTTTCGCTGCGGGCGCTGCGGTAGAGGTCGGTTCGCCCGAAGCCGCCCGAGCGATTTGACGCGAAGTAGAGCCACTTGCCGTCGCGGCTGATGTGGGGGTGTGAGTCCCACGAGCTCGAGTTGACGTTGGGGCCGAGGTTGCGCACGTTCACCCACTTGCCTTGCTTGAACTCAGCCACGTAGAGGTCGCACACACCCAGACCATCGGGCGCGTCGCAGCGGGTGAAGTAGAGTTCTGTGGCCTCGAGGTTCAGGCAGGCCGAGCCTTCGTTGAAAGGGCTGTTGATGATGTCGCCGAAGCGCTGAGCGGGCTCCCAGCCCTCGCCAAAGGGGTTCACCTGTGAGTAGAAAAGATCTTCTTTCGGCCGATTGCTGGGGGCGAATTCCTCTTCGAGGGCGCGGCGCGAGGTGAACAGCAACAGGTTGTTGCTCGGGTGCATGTAGGGGGCGTAGTCAGGCGCGGGGCTGTTGATACGGTCGCCCATATTGATGAGCACACCCTTGGGCGGCACGAGGGTGTCGATCACACGTCGCGTCGCCACGAGCTGATAGTAGTAGTCGAGGTCGACAAATCGGGTGCGCGTGGGGCTGCGCAGGGTGTCAAAGGCCATCTGCACCTTGGGCAGAGCTTTCGATTGGTTGCGCAGCGCGATGCCGTAGTAGAAGAGGGCCTTGGCGGTGTCGCGGCGCTGCTCGGCGATCTGCGCTAGGCGCCAGACCATGTTGAGGTTGCGGTCTTGGCGGAAGTTGCCTACGGCGAAGTTCCGTACGTAGGACGTGAGCAGACGCTCAAGCCGAGGTATGTCGTTTTCGGCTTCGGCAACCTCAATCTCGGCCAGCAGCCGACGGTCGAAGTAGATCGCGTTGACGTCGAGATTCGGCCACGTAGAGTAGAACTCGCGCAGGCCCTCGCGCTGCTCGGCCTCGCGCAGGGTGACGGCCGACATGGTGCGGATCTCCTGCGCCGCTGACGATAATGCACAGACGAGCAGACCCACGAGCAGCAGCACACGGCTGCTCGGCAGGCTCCATCGCAGGGCGGTGGGCAGCACAGGGGCCCCAGGCATCGGCATGGTCGGCTGATCTGAGCGATAAGTTACAGCACCCGTGGCTCAAGGCAGGCGAAAACCGATGACCATCCAGTCGTCGAGTTGGCGCATGCTGCCCTGCCAGGTCTTCAGTTCGCGCATCAGGGCGGGGCGCTGCTCGGCTAGGGCCTCGTGGTGGGTCTGCTGCAGCAGCTGGTAAAAGCGCCCAATCGACAGCTTGCGCCGTTGCTCGCCCCCAAACTGGTGGTAGACGCCGTCGGAGAATAGGTAGAAGGTATAGTCAGGGTCGTAGAGCAGATAGCTCTTGGCATAGGTGCGCACGAGCTCGTGCTGCACGCCACCCACGGCATATTTATCGGGCTTGAGCTCGGCTAGCTGCCCTCGGTGCAGATAGGCCAGGGGCAGGTTGGCACCGGCATAGCCGAGTGATTTCTGACTGGGGTCGATCACACAGAGGGCGATGTCGAGGCCATCGCGGCTATCGTTGCGATCCTGCTTGAGCGCGCGGCGAATGCCCTTGTGCAGCTCGGCTAGGATGGCCCCAGGATCGATCACTCCGCGGTCGACCACGATCTGAGACAGCAGGCTGTGGGCGATCATGGTCATGAAGGCACCCGGCACGCCGTGCCCCGTGCAGTCAACGGCGGCAAACACGTGTTTGCTGCCTACCTGCTGACACCAATACATATCGCCCGACACGAGCTCGCGCGGTTGGTAGAGAATGAAGTGTTGCAAAAAGGCGCGATCGAGCACCTCGGGCCTAGGCAACAGTGCCTGCTGAATGCGCTGCGCCAATGCCAGGCTTGCGTTCACCTCTATCGCATCAGCCTCTGCTTGCGCATTTGCGGTGATGAGGCGTGCATTCGACTGATCGAACTCTGCGATGCTGCGCTCAAGTTCGGCGCTCTCTCTATCAAGCGCGTGAAGGGCCTGTCGCAGTTCTTCGTTGGCCTCGAGCAGTTGCTGACTGGTCGCCTGAATCGACTGGCGCGATCGTTGCGCCTGCCCTAGGCCTCGGTAAGTGACCCAGCCGAATGCCCCCGCCACCACAAGCAGCATAGCGAGCGAGAGCTGCAGGAGGCGCTGTTGATTGCGGCCTCGCTCGAGTCGCACGAGCTCTTGCTCGCTGCGCTGCATCTCGAGCGCCACGAGCAGTTCGGCATAGCGGGCGCGCCCACTCAGTGGCTTGAGGCTATCGTTGAGGGTTCGATGGATGCTCTGCCAAGCGTAGGCCTGGGCATAGTCGCCCGCTTGCGCATACGACCTAGCCATCGTTCGAGCGGCATCGCGCCGCTGACGGCGAATGCCTAGGCGATCTGCCATACTGTAGGACTGCTCGGCATAACGCTGCGCCACGGGGCGGTTGCCCTGTGCCAGGGCTAGTTCGCCCAAATGCCCTAGTGCGGACGCGATGATACGCTCGTCCTGCTGGTAGCGAGCCTCAGCAAGAGCCTGCGTGAGATATTCCACCGCGCGGTCATAGTCCTTGAGCACCAGATAGGTCTCACCTAGATTCACTAGGTCGACCTGCATGCTGCTCAGGCGCGACTTACGATTCATCTCATAGCTCTGCCGTAGCCAACGTAGCGACTCAGCGTAGTCGCCGTCATAGAAGTAGCTGGTGCTGATGTTGGCGATCGCCACCTGCACACGGGCGCTGTCGCCCACCTGACGCGCCACCCGCAGTTGCTCGAGATACTGCTCGCGCGCATCTCGCGTGGCGCCCAGCTGGGTGAGCACAATGCCAAACGCATTCAAAGCACGCATATACTCTAGCGGCTCACGATCGACGTCGAGGCGTGGCAGCACCTTGCGCGCAGTCGAGATCGCCGTCAAGTGCTGGCCTAAGAGCGCCAACGGGAAGATGCGTCGGCTGTCGGCCAGCAGCATACCCTCGGCATAGCCAATGCGCTCAGCAAGTTGCTGTGCACTATCTGCATACGCAATCGATTCTTTGGGGCGATTGCGCAGCACATGTGCGGCATACAGATATCGGTTGACGACAGCGCTGTCGGGGCCTTTGGCTTTAGCGCTCTCTACGGCGAGGTAAAGCCGGTCGAGCTCGTCATCCGTCTGGGCTAGAACAGGCATGGCCCCGAGCCCCACGAGCATCGGGCCGACAATCAACACATGAGCTAAGGCACTGCGTATCATACTGTGAAGCCCAGCATTAAAAGGTCGTCACTCTGTCGCCCAGCGCCCTTCCATCGCTGCCACCCACGTTGCAGGGACTGCCCCTGCTCGGGAAGTGTCAGTCCAGCTGTGTTCGTGATAAAATCGTCGAGTCGCGCCTCGCCAAACGCTTCCTTGGTCTCATGGTGTCGCTGACGTGCAAAGCCCTCGGATGTAAGGAAGAAGCGATGCGAATCATCGTACATCAAGTAGTTGGCCACGAATTCGGTCGCCGCCCCACGCTGCGGCTCAAGCGAGGTCTGCGCGCCAATAGAGGCCTTTGCTCCCTGCAGCACATAGAGCCGCCCGCGGTGCATGTAGCGCAGCGGCATGTTGGCGCCTGCATAGCAGATCGAGTGGTGCAGCCTGTCGACCACGAGCAGCGCGATGCTCAGACTCGTGCTCACCGTGCGACTAGGGTCGACCAGTGCGCGGCGAAAACCCCTGTTGAGTTCAGTCAGCAGGGTGCCTGCGTCGATGATGCCACGATCGATCACCAGCTGCGTTAGCATCGAGTCAGCGATCATCCCGAGCAGCGACGCCGCCACACCGCTGCCGGCACAGTCGCCGACGGCCACAACGGCGTTATGACTAGACTCATGAACAAACAAGAAGTCGCCCGAAACGAGCTCGCGCGGTTGACGCAACAGAAAGTAACCGCTAAAAAGCGCGCGCAGACGCTCGTCGGTAGGCTGCATCGCCTGCTGGATGCGCCCAGCGTATTCGAAGCTGCTGCGGACGTTGAGCGCCTGCTGCTCATTCTGCCTCAGCGAGTGCTCGATCTCATCATGGCGCTGCCGCGCAGCGGCGTAGTTCGACTCAATGCGCTCACGACGATCGCGAATGGCCTGTTCTGTTTCGCGCAACTGAGCCTGGGCTAGACGCAGTTGCTCACGCTGACGCGACGCCAACTGAACATCCTCTTGCGAGCGCCTGTATCCTGCCGCCACGATAAGCGCAGTCACCACCAGCAGGGCCACGCCACCGGCGAGGCTATACTGCAGCCAGCGGTTGATGCGCAGTTCTCGGTCAAGGTCGAGGATCGCATAGCGCGAGCGTTGAATCTCGAGACTGCCGCGGATGTCTTGATAGGTAAGTCGTGACTGACGAGCGCTCAAACTGTCGACGAGTATCAAGTAGCGTTCTTGGGCAGTATAGGCCTCGCGTGGCTGGCGCAGCCGCTCATAGGCCTGTACAAGCAGCTTGGAACACTCCAGTTCGCGCTCGAGCAGGCCCTGGGCACGCGCCATCTGAGCTGACTGCGAGAGCGAAGGCACCGCGCGGCCGGGCTGGCCTGCCACTAGTGCGAGACGGCCGAGGTTGCAGAGACTTGCGGCCACTATGCGCTGATCGTCGAGCTGACGGCTCTGGGCGAGCGATTGACCTAGGTAACGCTCGGCATCTGGCAAGCGACCGAGATAGATCGATACCTCACCCAGATTGTCCAACTGTATGTGCGTCGGCCGCTGCGTGCGATGATAGAGCTCTAGCGAAAGGCGGTAATACTCCAGTGCAGCGGCATAGTCGCCCGCCCGCTTGTGCGATTCGCCCAGATTGTTTAAAAACCCTCCCTCAGATCGTGTGTCGCCCACCTCACGGGCAATGGCGATGCCTTTGTTCAGCTCAGCTCGGGCGAGCTCGTGATCGCCCATGCGGCTATAGGTGGCGCCGAGCGAGAGCATCATGCGCGCCAGCTCAGACTTGAGCCCAAGCGAATCGAGGAGCGATTGAGCCCGCCGCGCGAGCGAGATCGCCGTAAGGTAATTGCCGAGTTGGTATTCGGAAAAAACACGCCGGGCGGCTGACACGCCCATGAGCCGGGGTTCGCCGAGGGTGTCGCCGAGTGCGCAAGCCTCGCGCAGGTAGCGATTCGACTCTGCCGTACGTGTGCGCTGAAACTCGGCCAGGTCGATGAGCGCCCAAGCCAAGCCCTGACGATCTCCGGCGCGCCGAGCGAGAGCCACCCGCTCCTGCAGGCTATCGAGCTGGGCAGGCAGCGAGTTGACACTCGCGAACAGCACCAGCAGCAGGCCCGTGAGCCGGTATAGGTACAATCGAACGCGAGACTTCCGCATCATAGCCTGAAGATAGCCTAGCCGGTCACTCAGCCTAAACGCATCGGGCCCCGAGCGTTATGCCCGGGGCCCGAAGATTCGGTAGTTCGCAGGGGCTATTGCTTCACGAGTCGATGCCGCTCTGCGCCCTGCTTGCTCTCGATCACAAGGATGTAAACCCCCGCGTCGGCGCGGTCGAGGGCCTGACGGGTGAGCTCCATCACCGAGGCGAGATCGCCTGAGCGCTGGTGCACTAGTCGTCCATCGGTGCCCATCACCCGCACGGTGAAGGGACCCGAGCGCTCAATGTCTGGCGTTATGCCGACAATGTTGAGCTGCCCCGCGCGGAAGGGGTTCGGATAGACGCTGAAAGCCTCCGTGTTCGCGATGCCATCGCGGCGCAGTGCCACCACTGCACTGGTCGAGCTGCGACCGTCGAGGTCGACCTGACGAATGCGGTAATAGACCACACTGGCTGAGGGCACATCGCTGTCGCGATAGGCATAGCGGCGCACTGACTGGGTGGTGCCACTGCCGGGCTGAGTGGCGATGCGCTGCCAGGTACGCTGGTCGAGCGAACGCTCCACTTCAAAGCGCTCGTTGTTCAGCTCGCTGGCCGTAGCCCAGTCGAGGCGCGCGGAGGGGCCATCCCACTGCGCAGTCAGGCTGAGCCAAGTCACGGGCAGCGGGTTGGTGGCATCGGTGCTGGCGATGGCGTAGAACTGCTCGCTCATCGTCTGATTGAGCCCGCCGCGCGAGGTGACGAATCCTTCGTTGATAGTGAACGAAGGGTTGTTCGCGAAGCTGGCGGAACCTAGACCACCGGCCGTGTTGCTATCCCACGCAGCGCCGTTCCAACGCACCATGAGCAGTTTTGCCCAATCGGTATTGGTGGTCGACACCAAGCTCGAGGTGCCCCAGTAGATGCGCACCCGGTCGATGATCGCGCCGAAGCCGGAGGGCGACTCAATGCGGTGCTGCTCGAGCTTGCTCACGTTGAACGTATCGGGGACGGTAAGGTCGCCGTCGCGGCCAAAGCTGACCGGGTTGCCCACGAGCAGGCTGGCGGTGAAGGGGCGATCTGCCGTCGAGCCCGCCGCCGTGCGCACCTCGACGCGGCGCCAGCGGCCCTCGAGGCCGACCGGATAGGTGAAGCTCTCGCCACCATCAAGGAACTTGGCCACCGGGCCGTGGATGTAACTAGTGAGCTGACCACCGACCGGTGAAGCCACACCATTGGTTGAGTTGGTGCCGAGCGTGAGCACGTTCGCTACTGTCGTGCCCAGCACTCCGTTGGTCAGCGTCAACTGGTTCAGCACGGTCAGCGGGGCGGCAAGATTGGCCGTGGGTGGATTGACCGGGCGAGCGTTGTCGACCACGACATTCTGGATGTTGTCCGTGACCGTCGGCACATTCAGCGCCACCGAGCCCACTACCCCACCAATGGTCAGTGTCGAGGTGGCCCCACCGCGGAAGGTGCCCGCATTCGCGATGCCACCCGTCAGGATGAGGTTCTGACCGTTGATGCTCACCTCAGAACCAGCGCCGATGCTCAGGCTGCCCGTGCCCGCCGTGCCACCGACCGAGAGGTCCGTGTCGAAGGTGAACACGTTGCTCGTGCCCGTACGGTTGAAGGTGAAGTTGCGCAGCTCGCGTGCCGCCGCCGTGAAGAACATTGGGCTCGGCAGCGCGAGGTTGGTCCCGTCGATCGTCAGGTCTGAGGTGCCACTGCCCGAGAGGGTGCCGCTAGCACGGGTGATCGGGCCCGAGAGCGTGAGCAGGTTGCCAGCACCAATGCCAATGGCGCCGTTGTTCATAGCTGTGGTGCCGACCACCGTCAGATTCGTGCCCAACAGGAAGGTCTGCGTGGCACGATTCATCGTCAGGGTCTGCAGCGTCTGGGCGCCCGTGGTAAACGGCCAGCTGCCTGTAATCGCCCCACCCGTGCCCGGCTGCACAATGATGCCCGAGGTGGCGCTGCCGGTAATTGTACCGGCCGTATAGGTCATCGGGCCTATGAAGTTATGAGTGGCGTTGTTGAGCACCACCGCAGGCGTTCCGGCCGTCAGGTTCAGCGTGAAGGTGTTGTTCACAAACGAGGCCGAGTTGAAGGTCTTGGGCCCGCCATTCGTCAGCGACAAGGCAGGATAGTCGTTGCCCAAACCAGACAGGTCGGTGTCGAAATCGGCGATGGCCTGCGCCCCAGCGCCGTTGTAGTTGATCGTGACCGTCGGGTTGCTACTCACGTTGTGTGTGAAAGCATTCGGCGTAAACGTACCCGCGATACCATACTCCGCAGCAGGCGTACCTCCGTTGCGGAGGGTCTTCGCAGACGTGCTCAGCGTCAGGTTGCCATACTGCGAGGGGATGAGCAGCTGCCCGGCCGCCGTGCGGTCATAGATGACCGTGCCCGTGGCGGCGCTGGTCAGGCTGCCGCCTGCCCAGGTGCCCGCGCTCGAGCTCGCATCGTCAGAGGTCAGGTTGCCAATGGTTAGCGTCTGGGTGCCGACGGCTACGGTCGCGTTTGTACCAATGATCAGCGCACCTGTGCCCGCCACTTGACCAACGCGCAGCGCCGAGCCTAACGTGAACGTCTGCGTGGAGCGCACCATGCGCAGCGTGAGCAGCTCTTGGGCGCCTGTGGTGAACGTGAACGTCGGCACAACACCAGCGCCAGCAGGCCCACGCACATCCAAGATCGACGTGGTGCTACCCGTGTAGGTGCCCGCCGTATTGGTGATCGGGCCGCTCAGGGCAAGCCGGTGTGCACCTAGCGTGAGCGCGGGGGTGCCGCCGGTTAGGTTGAGCACAAAGCCTCCCGTGCCGGCCGTCGAGTCACCTACGGCGATGGTCTCGTTCGTGCCACCGATGGTCACACCACCGGCCGAGGTGGCCAGCTCAAGCCCAAAGTAGCGGCCACCATTCGGCACGTCGCTGATCAGGTTGTGACGCAGCACTTGGGCAGCAGTGCCATTGTAACGAATGCGCGTGCCCGCACCTCCTGTTAAGTCGAAGTCATGAGTGGCGGTGCCCGGACTGAAGGCTGCTAAGCCTGCACCCGCGATGTTGAAAATACCATTGGCGAAAGCCTTAGCTGAGTTGTTCAGCAGCAGCAGACCATACTGACCTATCAGCACGGGCTGGTTTGCCGACTGACGGTTGTAGCTGATCAGGCCTGCATCGATAGTCCCGAGCGCTGCCGTATTAAAGTTGCCGCCCGTGCGCAGCGCATTGCCGCCCAGCTGTAGGGTGTCGCCATCTGTGATATTGATGACCCCATTGGTCAGGACGAAAGCGCCCGTGCCTGCCGTCGAGTCTCCGACATAAAGGCGGCTCGTGGCAGGAGTGGCCCCCGCGTATTCAAGATCGATAAAGGCATTTAGTCCGCCGGCAGCGAAGGTATTATTGAGCACCAGCGAGTCGAGACGCTGGAAGCCATTGACAAAACGCAGGTCATTGGCCTCAGCCGCGGCGTTGCTCGCTGTCTGTGTGCCGATAAACACCAGCACAGATGTGGGTGAGCCGCGGAAGTAGGCATTCACCCCATCGCGGCGATAACGACCGTTGACCTCGAGGTGCTGACCGTTGATGTCTAGAATACCGTTCTGAAGGCGGAAGCGGTCGTTCGCGGTGTTATCACCCGCGATCAGTCGTGAGCCGAGTGGGATGATGCGGCCCGTCTGCACATTCAGCAGCAGCTCAGCCAGGCGCATTCCACCCGTGGTAAACCGGATACCCTGCGAGCCTGTCAACATCCGGCTGCCGTTCGCGACAGCGCCCTGCAAGCGCAGGCCAGCCGTCGTGGCATTGCCGCTCAAAAAGCCGTTTGTACTGAAGAAGATACCCGCCTGGATATCATAGCGGTTCACCAAGGTCAGGATGCCCTGCTCAACGCTGAAGCTGTCAGTAGCCGCGTTGTTGCCCACTGTGAGCGCTGTGCCAATAGCAGATGTCCGTGTGCGAATGGTGACCGCGTCTGAGGCTGCGAACATGTTGATGCGCATCCTAGCCATAGAGGCACCGTCTTCGAAGAACAAAGACGTCTGCATGATGCCCGATGCAGTCGGGCTCACTCGCAGAATAGCTGAGTTGCCAGTCCCGTTGATGTTCGCGCCAGTGGCGGTCCAGTTGATCCGGCCCGCGAGGTCGAGCTGCTGACCGGTGATGATGAATTCGTGGCCGCCGTCAGTGCCACCATACTGCAAGCCCTCACCGGTGGCTGTACCGACGATGCGAAGACGTGTAGCGAGTGTCAGATCATTGCCTGCGGTGCCACCTCGCTGCACACTCAGGGTGCGCAGTGTGAAGCTCTGACTGCCCGCGGCGCCCGTTGAGACGAAGCGAAGCGAGTTTGCGATCGTGCCCGTGGTGATAAATAGATCGCTCGTGTTGCTGCCGACGAAAAATCCGCGATCACCGAAATCGATGGCGCCGTTTAGGGTCAAGCGCTGGCCGTTCAGGCTCACACGGCCACCGACAGCCATGCGGCGCGCAGCAGCAGCAGCGGCGCTGGTCATGGTGTAGGCCCCACCCACGATGATATTCTCACCTGCACGGATGCGCACAGCGATATTGCCACCCGTTGTGTCGCGCGTGTTAGCAATGGTCAGGTTGTTGTAGGCTGCAGCTCCGCCGAGTGCTCGTAGCTCAATTAGGCCATTGCCGCCATACTCGACCGTGTTGCCAGTGACGGTGGGCGCGATAGTGCCCGGTCCAAAGGCCTGCACGATGCGAATCGTACCGCCGTTGTCGAGTGTCTTGATGATGTTGTTCAGGTTCAGGTTGGCATACTCACCACGGGGCACCACCTGTTGGCTAGCGCCTGAGGGAAGATCAGACTGGAACCACACCGTGCCCGCCACACTGCCACCGGTGCTGATGGCACCGGCCGTGCGGGTGACCGATGCGCCGACACGCAGCTGGTTAGCGCCCACACCAAGCGAGTCAAAGCCAGCGCCTGTCATATTGAGAATCAGCTGACCGGACGTTGCTATGGTGGTGGCATTGGAGTCGCCCACTGTCACATTACCACCAAGCGTGGCAATCGCAGTAGCGGTGGTGCGCAACAGGTGCAGGTTGAAATAGCCCCCGCCGTTCGGGATGTCGGTGCTGATGGTTGGGATGCTCTGCGCCGCTGTGCCGTTCACCATGATACTGGTGCCAGTCAGAGTGTTGTTCGCACCTGTATTGGCGAAGTCGTGTGGGCCTGCGTTGGGCGTGAACGTGCCCGCATACGGCAGGGTCACCGCACCGACGGTCTTAGTGCCACCCGTCCAGGTCAGATTTCCATAGAACGTAGTCGGGGCGGCGATGCCAGTCGCCTTGCCAAAGATGTTCTGGCCTGCGGCCGCCTGGCTGTAGAGCGCCGTGCCGGTCAGCGTCGAGGTGATATCACCCAGCGTAGCCGTCGAGGGTCCCCGTGTGACATTGCTCTGAATTTCGAGCGTTTGCGCAGCGCCGATGTTCAGCACCCCACGGTTGGTTGCCGTGGCGAAATCGAGCGCTAGTGAGTCAGATACCTGAATCAGGTTATCGCCGCCGATCGCAGCAGTCGTCACTGTCAGCGGCGTGGCGCCGGTTAGGGGCGAGAGCACGTAGAGATCGGTCACGTTGCGCGTGGCGGCCAGTCGGCGCACCTCAAAGCTGGCGTTCATCGCTGTCAGCGTGCTTGTGAACGCCGGCGTGGTCACATCGGTCAGATAGATCACGCGGTATTGATTGCACTGCATGTATTCATACGTGCCGGACGTAGTCGTCATGTTCGTCTCGGGCGTGCGGTAGAACCAGAAGGGCGAGCCCGCCGGGCACGAGCTGCCCGAGCCAAAGCGCAGCACAGCCGAGGCATCGTTCATGTTGAGCACACCGCGCAGCAGGCGCACAGAGGTGGTCACCTCGACCGTGCCGGTGGCCACCCAGTTGAGAACCTGACCGGGGGTATTCAGCAGAATGGTCAAGTTGTTCACCACGCCCGGTGAGCCCAGCGGCACCTCGGCCCCAGTTGACGTGATCGCCCCGCTGTAGAACAGGTTAACGTTGTTGTTGAACACCGGCGTGCAGGTAATGGCCGAGCCAGGCGTGCGGAGCAGAATTGGGTTGGTGGTGTTCTGCGAAGGGAAAGTGATAGTGTTGCCATTGCAATCCAGCGTCCCTGTGGTCAGGGTCATCTGGCTGTTGCCCATAACGGAGGGGGCCAGCACAGTGGTGCTGCCGATCAGCAGCGCTTTGGTCACGACGAGTGACTCAGCCAGCGCAAGGTGGTTGAGGGTGAAGTTGCGGATGGCGTTGCGCGAGGCCTCGGGGCACTCGACACCCATGGTATAGTTACCTGCGTTGCCAAAGAGATAGGCGATGTCGATGTATTGGCCGTTCCAGTCCGGCTCGCCGGTGCCGAAGGCCCCGCCAGCGCCGGTCATGAAGCCTCGGTCAGCGCCGTTATTGGCGATGGTGATCGTGGTCACACCCGAGTTAATGATGCGAATGTTCTGTGCGTTGGCGATGGTGCCTGCCGTGACGGGGATGTCGTCGTTCACGTCCACCTGTTCGTTCAGGGTGACGATGGCGCCGCCCGTGCGATTGAGGTCGAGGTCGGCCAGCACGAGCGTCGCGGGCATGTCGGGCACCTGGCCGTTGCCCGTGCCGCGGAAGAGCAAGTTCGAGGTGGCTGAGCCAGTCAGTTGGCCCGTATTGGTGCCACCTGAGGTGATGGTGCCACTGGCAAAGGTGGCTTCGCCCATCGTTAGCGTCTGACCGTTGATGGCAAAGGTGGTGCCATCGGCGATGTTCAGATCACCTCGAATCGTGACGCCAACGTTCTGTTGCAGCGTGCCGCCGTTAACGTTCACATCGTCACGCACGTTCAGAGCGGTCGCGATGGCGAGCGTGCCCGTGTGGTTGGTCGTGAGGCTAAAGAGGTTGGGGGCGGCGCCGTTGAAGTTCAGCGTGCCCGTCACGGTCGAGCCCGCGCCCGAGCCGAGGTTCAAGTTCGAGCCCAAACCACCGATCACAGTGCCCTGGAACTCACCTGCCGTGCGGGTATAGTTGCCCGTGACCGTCAGGTCATACGTTGTAGCCACAGCCTGGTCGTGCAACGCGAGGCGGCCCTCTGTCAACGTCAGGTTACCGGGGATGGTGATGTTCGAGGTCTGGAAGACCGTATTCGCGTCAGCGGCCATCGCCACCACGACGCTGCTCGCCGTGCCGATGAGCGTGCCACCTGCGGGCACCTCAAAACCGGTCTGGAAGCTCACCAAGCCCGCTGGGAAAAGCACGCCCACGCCCGCAGCCGTATTCGTATAAAGCAAGTCGCAGCGCGTCGCACCAAAGGTGGGGTTTGCGGTGAGCGTTCCGCCCGTGGCGAGGATGAGCGCGTCGGTCGGTAGCGTCACATTAAAGGCCGTATTGTTCAGCGCACCGTTGCGCAGGCGCAGGGCCGCATCAGTGGCTGCCCCACCGCCGCGCGGGCTCGTCACGGTCACGGCGCCGCCTAGGGCCACCGCCGCCACGCGGCTATGATACACCTCGAGGTAGCCTAGCGTGCTGATAGCAGGCAGGGTCAGCGCCGGGGCACCCGCACCACCTAGGATGCGCAGACCCGCATCATCGCCCGCACCGACCAGTGTGCCTGCGCCCGCATAGGCGCCTGCGAGGTTCAGCGGGCTGGTCTCAGCGTTCGCGATGGTCAGCGTCGAGCCAGCGCCGACCGCGAGCGTGCCCGACACCAGCGGACCAGGCGCTGACACCTGCGTGGTCACGCCCGCGATCGCGCTATTCGAAATGATCACGTTATTATAACCGGTGCCGAGCGCCCCAGTCCAGTTAAAGCGCGGCAGGGTTTGCGCCGCCGTGCCATCAAAGTCAAACGTTGAGCCCGCCACCGTGTGAGTGGTGGCTGCGCCAGGGGTAAACACCTCGCGCACCTCAATCACCCCACCATCCAGCACTTTGCCACCGCCCTGGAACTCAAGGTTGGCATAGTCGCCGCGAATCACCGGCTGGCCCAGCGCAACCCGGTCATAGATCACGGTGCTGCCTGCAGCACCGACGAGGTTGCCCGTGCGGCCAGCAGTCGGGGCAGCGAGGGTGATGCCGTTGATGGTGAGCGTCTGCGCCGCATCGACCGTGAACGTGCCACTCACCAGATCGAGCGAGTCGCCCACCGTCGTGCTCTCGGTCAGCGTGACGCCCCCGCCGGTGTTGGCGATGCGCACGCGGCCATAGCCCCCAGCGGGATGCGTGCTGTTGAGGTCCTGCAAAATCTGGGCGACGGCGCCGTTCATCACGATGGCCGCACCGTTGAGGGTGTGCACGCCCGTGCCGGGGTCGAAGTTCAGACTGATGTTGAACAAGCGATCAGGCACCGCCGCCGATACGAAGGTCTTCGGGTTGTTGTTCAGTGTCAGGTTAGCGTATTGGCCGTTCAGCACGTCCTGCGCTGCAGCGCCATTGTAGAACACTGTCGAGGTGCCGCTGTTGTTAAAGGCCGTCACGCCCACGCTGATGCTCGAGGTGCCTAGGTGCGTCAGCAGCGAGTTGCCCGAGAGGCGAATCTGACCCGAGGTGACCGTGATGTCTTGGTTCACCGTCAGGTTTACATCTGTCGCCGGAGCGAAAAAGCCCGCTGCAGTTGTGCCCACGATCAACGAGTCCACCACTAGTGTCGAGGGGCCAGCGTAGCCCACACCGCCTGCGTCGCTGTTCATGATGCTGAGCGTATTAAGGGCCGTCAGGTGGCTGGGCACCGTGTGGCCCGCCACCGTGCCAGCGATGAACAGGTCAGACGTTGCACCACCGAGCAGACGCGTCACCGTGCCCGCGATGGGGTTGCCGGAGAGGATCAGGCGCTGAGCCACGATGTCGAGATTCGTGTTGCCCGAGAGGGTCAGCGTGCCCAGCACCTCGAGCCACGAGGCCATGGCCAGGTCTTGCGTGGTGCTGTTCGAGACCGTCAGGTTGTTGACCAGACGCGGCGCGATGAAACTCAGCGTCTGCCCCGCCAAGGTGCCCGTGCCGCTGAAGGTCAGGCTCGAGGCCGCATTGCCCACGAAGTTGCCCGTGCCGCGGGTATAAGCCCCGGCCACATCGAGGTCAAAGGCGTTAAGATCGAGGTTGCCCGCCGTCAGGTTGAGCGCCGCCGGGTTCAGCACCGAGCCTAGGCGAATAGCATTCGCGTTGGTGTTATTGATCGTGAGCGAGGCCAGCGTGGTGTTGGTGACGAACGGAATGGTTTCGTTCGCAATGGCCGTTGTGCCAGTGAAGCTCAGGCTCGACAGCGCCGACCCCACAAAGCTGCCCGCCGTCTGGTCATAGCCACCAGCCACCGTCAGCGCAAAGTCATTCAGGCCCAGCTGGGCCGCCGTGAGGTTCAGCTGCGTGGCGACCGTGAGGGCGCTGCCCAGGTTGATGGTCTGCGGCGTGGCGTTCGTGTTGTTGATCGTCAGCGTGCCCACCGACAGGGTCGTGACGAACGGCACCGAGCCTACGACCGTGCCCGTGCCGGTGAAGGCCAGCGTGCCCGTGCCACCCACCAGCGCCGCCGGCGCCGTGCGGGTGTAATTGCCGTTTGAGGTGAGCACGCCAGGCGTGGCGGGCACGCCCAGGTTGCCACTCGTCAGGGTCAGCGCGCCATCCACCTGCAGACCACCCACATCGACGGTTAAAGTTTGGGTGGCGCCATTGGTGTTGTTCAGCGTCAGGTTATTCAACACGTTGCTCGTCACGAAGCTGAGCGTGCCCGTGTAAACCCCGGCAGTACTCGTGAAGTCTAGGTTCGAGCCCGTCGCGCCGATGAAGTTGCCGTTAGTGCGGGTGTAGTTGTTGGTTACCGCCAGCGACTGCCCGTTCAGACCCAGTTCGCCATCGGTCAGCGTGAGGTCTGCCACAGTGAGGGCCGAGGCTAGGTTATAGGTGGCTGTGGCGTTGGTGTTGTTCACCACCAAGGCCGCTAGCTGGGTCGTGGTGACGAAAGCCACGCCTTGTGCAGCGACCGCCGTCGCGCCAGATAAGGTCAGCGTCGAGGCAGCATTGCCAATGAAGCTCGCCCCCGTGCGGGCGTAGTTGCCACTAGCCGTGAGGTTAAAGCCGTTTAGGTCAAGCGAACCGGCATTCATCAGCAGGCCCTCGGTCCCAAGGGTTCCGCTCACGGTTAGGTTTGAACCGAGGGTGACGGTGATCGCCGCGTTGTTGATGTTGAGGCGCTCGAGGGTGAGCGTGGTAGCAAAGACAATCGGCTGCGCTGGGCTGGTCGAAGTTGAGAAAATCAGACCTGAGGTGCCGCTGCCGCGGAAGGCGCCTGCGGTGCGGATGCACGAGGCAGTGCCGACGATCGACAGGTTCTGCCCGTTAAGATTAAGCTCGCCAGCCTCGAGGTTGAGTTGAATGTTGACGTTCACCGCCGAGCCAATCGCTGGCACAGCTGCACCTGTGCTATTGATTCGCAGGGTGCCGATGGCGTTAGCGCCCCCGATGTTCAGCGTGCCGGTCCAGGTGCCGACACTATTAAAAATGAAAATGGTGGCGGCATCTGAGATGAATGTGCCGCCTGTGCGGGCATAGTTGCCTGTGATTTCGAGCGTGTTGTTGTTCCAGTCGATGCCGCCAGCCGTCATCGTATAGGTGCCACTCACCGCCACTGTGCGCGGACCGGCGGGCACCGTCACGGCTGTGCCCCCTGCGGAGTTATTGATGAGCAGGTTGGTCAGCGCCGTCACCGAGGTCGGGATGGTCTGCGCCGCATTACCACGCATCTCAAGGCTCGAGGCAGCGGTCGTGGTCAGGTTGGTGGCGGTACCAGCAATTGCACCTGGGCCCGTGTTTGCACCGCCGTTGTTGCCGAGGTTGAGGGTATTGGCGCCGACGTTGAGCACCCCATTGAGCGTCAGCGTGGTCGTGACGATGCTTGTGCCCGTGGCGAGATCTTTTGCACCGCCCGAGATCGTGAGACTGCGGTAGTTCAGCACCGGCAGCGCGAAGCTGCCCGCGTTCGAGAACTCGACCGTATTCGCATTCGTGAACGCGTCGAGCGTCACCCCAGCGCCCACCGGCGTGGCCCCTGCGAAGTTGATGGTACCTGAATTGATCAGCGTGGGGGTGCCGCTCGCGGCAGCCACTTGGTTGCGCAGGGTCAGCGCCCCGGCGCCTGTTACGGTCACGTTCACGCCGTCGAGCTCGAGCGTCTCGATCGAGGCCGCCGTGGTCATTGTGATGTTGCCTGCCGCCGCGAAACGGATCGGCACCGTCGTAGTCGTTAGGTTGACTACGCCCGTGTTGAAGGTCACACCACCGCCATTGAGAATGAGCGCTGCGCCTGTGGCTGCACCTGAGATGGTGCCATTCGTGCCCTGCACCGTCAGGCCGCCCGCGCCTAGCGTCAGCGTGACGCCATTGGTGTTATAGTCGAGCGTAGCCCCCGCAGCGTTCTGAATCGTCAGGCTGTTCACCGCCTGTGCCGTGGTCAGGCTGACCGTGTGGCTGATGATGGTGGCGTCATCCGCTGCCAACTGTGGGAAGCTGCGACCCACATGGAAGCCAGAATTGGTGAGCGCCACGAGCGCGTTGGCAACGAGCGTTACTTGGCCGTCGGTGTCCACCGACTGCACTGTGCCCACCAGCGCGAACGTGCCCGTTTCGTAGAGCTGATCACCCACCTGCACCTCAGCCAGCGCCTGAAACTGGGTGCCCACGCCTGTAACCACAGGGCTGGCCAGCGAGCTGCTGATCGTGCCGGGGTTGGCCGACGTGCGAGCCCAGGTGGTCTGTTGGTTCCAATCACCGGCCTGCACCGAGCGGTAGCTCTGGGCGCTGGCGCTGACCCCGACCACTAGCAGTGCAGCTAGCGACACGAGGGCGCGACGAAGGCGGTTAACGCAAAGCAGCTGGGTGTACATATTGTTCATGGAGAACGACGATTAGGCCGAAGCAGTAGGCTACGGCCAAGAAGTGAGTAGCTATCGCAAATATGAAGCCATTTTCTCACACTGCCAAAGGCCTTCTGCCAGCCTAATAAACTGATTACCAACGAAATCAGTCATAGCAGCTCGTGAATCGACGGCTAGTTCGATTCACCTACGGAAGTTTTTCCCGTTTGTAGAGTGGTGGGGAGTGAGTCCGAGCCCCTAAAGGGCCCTAAAGAGTTGTGTTTCACGTTTCCAAAGCTTGAATCTTACCCTGGCCTAAATGCCTATAGCTCGCGTGCCAATTGTCATGGAAATTTCGCTTCAACGCGAATTTGATTTCACTACTGGCGGAAAATTAACCCCCTAAAGTCTTGATTTTCAGAGGTTATACTTTTTTACATAAATCTACCCACTAGCAGTTAAATCTGCGGCTTTTAGGGCATTCCACCTAGTGAGCTTTGCCGGGTGAGTAAATCTGGGGGAACTCGTTTAAACTTTTTGTAATTTTGTCATCATAATCACTCGGGCACACCTCTCAGCCCGAGGCGCACCGCCCACCGTGCGGTGATGTCGATCACCTAAACCACCGCCTATGAAACGGTTCATGACCGTGGCCCTCATGGCCATGTTGTTACCGCTGTCAGCAGGTGTCGCCACCGGCATCACCGCCGGTGCCCCACACCGGTTCGCCTCGCGAGAGGCCGAATTGCGCTATTGGCTGCAAGCCTACTTGCTCGACCCCGACTGGCTGCGTGTGGCCAAGCTCGAGGCTGGCGCCCAGCTGAGCAGTAACGTCGCCCAGCAGGCCCACAACTACTTTGGCCTGCACCGCGCCTACAGCCGCCGCACCACTGCCGTGGGGCACTTTGGCGTCTACGCCCGCTACACCACTATGCAGGCCTGCGTGCAAGACGTGGCCGAATGGGCCAAGATGAGCCCGCGCCGCGAGGGTGAGGCATTCGACCGCTGGCTCAAGCGCCGGGGCTGGAACCACCTGCCGCACTACTACCGCACGCTGGCGCGCGTGCGCCTGCCCGGCGAGGCGATCGCCCGCGGCTAAGTCGGCCCTAGCGGCATCATCTGCCCCGATCTGCCGTTATTGTGGCCATGACGCCCCCGGTGATCGGCGTGGCCGAACTCGGCCGCCAGCCCTATGCGCCCACTTGGCGCCTGCAGCAGCAGCTGCAGGCTGACGCCGTGGCCGTCAAGGTGGCCAACCGCGACCGCCCCCCCGACGCCCAACAGACCCCACCCCAGTGGCTGCTGCTCGTCGAGCACCCGCCTGTGTTCACCCTCGGTAAAAGCGGCAAGCCTGAGCATCTGCTGGCCGACGGCGACGCCCTTGCCGCCATTGGGGCCACCTATGTGCCCATTGACCGCGGCGGCGACATCACCTATCACGGCCCGGGGCAGCTCGTGGCTTACCCCATTCTCGACCTCGAGCAGTTCAGCACCGACATCGGGCGCTACCTGCGCACGCTCGAGCAGGCCGTGATTGACACCCTGGCCGAGTTTGGCCTCGCGAGCGACCGCCTGCCTGGCCTCACCGGGGTGTGGATCGACCCGCTCGGTGCGAACCCGCGCAAGGTTTGCGCGATGGGCATCCGCTGCAGCCGCTGGGTGACCATGCACGGCCTCGCGCTGAACGTGGCCCCCGACCTGAGCCACTTTGACCTGATCGTGCCCTGCGGCATCGCCGACCGTGACAAGGGGGTGACGTCGATGGCCCGTGAGCTCGGGCGCCCCATCGGCCTAGCCAAGGTGCAGGCAGCCCTAGTGCGCCACCTGGGCCGCTGCTTCGGAGCGACGCTGGTTCCAGCGGCGCTGCCAGTGGCTGCTGGGTAGCAGCACTGGCGCCGATGGCCTGTGCACTTACCTTAGCTCAAACGTCCGTTTCGATTATGCCCCCCTACCTGCGCGTGGGTGCCGTGCCGGCCAAACGCCACACCGTCTTTCGTCGCCCCGACGGCCAGCTCTACAGCGAAGAGCTGGTCAGCACCGAGGGCTTCAGCGAGGTCTATTCGCTCGTTTACCACCACTATCCGCCCACACGCGTCGCGGCCATCGGCACCCCCGTGTCAGCCGAACCCAAGATCGCTCTGGCGAAGAACATGCAGCACCGCAGCCTGCGCGGCTTCCAGGTCGCGCCGACCGACGATTACCTTGCCAGCCGACAGCCCGTGCTGGTCAACGCCGACTGCCAGATCGTGCTCGCCGCCCCGCGCCAGAGCATGAGCTACTGCTTTAAGAACGCCGACGGCGACGAGGTCATCTTCGTGCACGAGGGCTCGGGCCGCCTCGAGACGGCCTTTGGCAGCATCGCTTTTGGCTATGGCGACTACCTTGTGGTGCCCAAGGGGGTGATCTATCGCCTGCACTTCGACACGCCCGACAACCGGCTCTTTATCGTCGAGAGCTCAGGGCCTGTGCGCTTCCCGCGTCGCTACCTGAGCAAATCGGGCCAACTGCTCGAGCACAGTCCGTTCACCGAGCGCGACCTGCGTGCCCCGCAGGGCCTGGTCACCCACACCGATGAGGGCGCCTATGACGTGCGCATCAAGAAGCAGAACCTCATCTACCCCTACACCTACGCCAACCACCCCTTTGACCTCGTCGGGTGGGACGGCTGCTTTTATCCCTACGCGCTGTCGATCCACGACTTCGAGCCGCTGACGGGCCGGGTGCACCTGCCCCCACCCATTCACCAGACTTTCGAGGCGCACAATTTCGTCATCTGCAGCTTCGTGCCGCGGCTCTACGATTACCACCCGCAGGCCGTGCCCGCCCCCTACCACCACTCGAACGTGGACTCTGACGAGGTGCTCTACTACGTCGACGGCGATTTCATGAGCCGCAAATCGGTCGAGCGCGGTCAGATCACCCTACACCCGCTGGGCATCCCCCACGGCCCGCACCCTGGCACCGTCGAGAAATCGATCGGCGCCAAAGAGACCAAAGAGCTAGCCGTGATGGTCGACACCTTCCGCCCGCTGATGCTCACCGAGCAGGCGCTCGCCATCGAGCAGCCTGACTATTACCGCAGCTGGCTCGGATAGCGCCGAGCACCGGCCTACTTGCTGGCGCTGTCGGCCTTGGGCTCGCCGGCACGCTGCCAGGCGCCCTCGCTGATCTTGCCCTCGGCGCTCACCTGATAGCTTTCGGTGCGTTCGCTCTTGCTCTCGCGCAACACCGAGTTGGTGCGTAGGGCCACCATCTGATCGGGCGTGAGCACGGTGAAGGTCTTCATTCGCTCGGTCATCACCACGCGCATGTCGGGCGAAACCACGGCAGTGCGTTTGCCCTCAAGCTTGTCGCCGATCACATCAAAGGCGATCTCTTTCTGATCAATGGCCTTGCCCTCGGGGGTGAAGGTGCAGAGGTGGTAGTGCACGCCATCGTTCTTCTGTAGGGCGATGACTAGGGCCAGATAGCGGCCGGTCGTGTTCAGCTTGGTGTAGTAGATGACCGCGCCATCAGGCTTGGTCTCGAAGGTCTTGCCTTTGCCGATGAAGGCTAGGTCGAGATAGCCCTTGTCCATCACCTCTTGGGCATCAACCGGAATGGCGGGATCAGGAATCGACGCGGGCAGGTTCTGCGCCTTGAACTGCTGCAGCAGCCCTGCGAGGCTGCGCTTGCTGGCGTTCTCGAGTGAGTCGAGCGCGCGGGTGTCGGCAGCGGGGGTGTCGCAGCTCGGGGCCAGCATCAGCAGGGCCGGAACGAGCAGCGCCAGCGCCAGCGAGGGGGCAGTACGGCCAGCCATAGTCAGGTTGGGTTCAGGGAATCGGGGCTGAAATATCGGAAAAACGCTCGGCAGAAAGGCCGAGGGCCCTCAACAGTCGATTTGCAGCGAAATTCGCCTGATTTCGTCATTCCTAGCGTTCCCCCCACATGCGCATAGCCGTAGTCGGCGCCACCGGTCTGGTGGGCCGCGAGATGCTCAGCCTGCTCGAGCAGCGCCACCTGCCCATCAGCGAACTGCTGCCCGTGGCCTCGGCCCGGTCAGTCGGCAGCTCGGTGCTGTTCAAAGGGGCTGAGGTGTCTGTGCTGAGCGTCGAGCAAGCGTTGGCGCGAGCGCCGCAACTGGCGCTGTTCTCCGCAGGGGGGGCGGCCTCGCTCGAGCTCGCGCCGCGCTTTGTGGCGGCGGGTGCCACCGTGATCGACAACTCGTCGGCCTGGCGCATGGACCCCGCCGTGCCCCTCATCGTGCCCGAGGTCAACGGCCACCTGCTCGTCGACGCCGCGCCGCGCATCATCGCCAACCCGAACTGCAGCACCATTCAGCTGGTGATGGCCCTGCAGCCCCTGCACGCCGCCTGGGGCCTGCGCCGTGTGGTGGTCAGCACCTATCAGAGTGTGACCGGCACCGGCAAGGCCGCCGTCGATCAGCTCATGGCCGAGCGCCGCGCCCGCGAGTCTGGTCAGCCCGCGCCGCCACTCGGTCCCTATCCCCACCCCATCGACCTGAACGTGCTGCCACAGGTGGATGTGTTCCTGCCTAACGGCTATACCAAGGAAGAGATGAAGATGGTGAACGAGACACGCAAGATCATGGGCCTGCCCGAGCTGCGCTTCACCGCGACGACGGTGCGCGTGCCGACCATAGGGGGCCACAGCGAGGCCGTCAACGCCGAATTTGAACGGCCCGTGTCGGTGGCCGAAGCGCGCGTGCTGCTCAGCGCCGCGCCGGGCATCGTGGTGGTGGACGACCCTGCTGAGCGACAGTATCCGATGCCGATCACGGCCCACGGGCGCGACGAGGTCTTCGTGGGGCGGCTGCGCCTCGACGAGGGCAACCCCAACACACTCAACCTCTGGGTGGTGGCCGACAACCTGCGGAAGGGCGCTGCCACCAACGCCCTGCAGATCGCCGAGCGCTGGCTCGAGCTCGCCCGCGTGGGCGTCTAATCCCCCCACATCTATGGACGAACAGCGCTGGCCCGAGGCCGAGACCCGCATTTTCATGGCGGTCTTTCCAAACACGACGAACCACTACGACACGCTCTTTGGCGGCGCCGCGCTCAAGCTGATGGACGAGGCCGCGTTCATCTGCGCCACGCGCCTGTGCCGGAAGAAGGTGGTGACAGTATCGTCTGACCGTGTCGATTTCAAGCACCCGATCCCGAGCGGCACCCTAGCCGAGTTTGTGGCCAACGTGGTCGGGGTGGGCCGCACGAGCGTGCGCGTGCAGGTCGATATCTACGTTGAAGAGATGTATCGGCAGCACCGCCAGCTGGCGATCTCGGGTGTTTTCACGATGGTGGCCGTGAACGACGAGCGCAAACCCGTGCCGGTGTTCGACTAGCGGCCGAGCCTAACCCAGGTTGATGTCCACCTGCACGAGCTCGAGGAAGGAGCGGCAGCGCTGGCGGATCTCGTCTTTCTTGACCGAAATGAGGCGCTCGGGGCCGAAGCGCTCGACCACGAAGCTGGCCATGGCCGAGCCGTAGATGACAGCCGACTTCATGTTCTCGAAGCTCACGTCGCGGGTCGCGGCGAGGTAACCCAAGAAGCCACCGGCGAATGTATCGCCCGCGCCCGTGGGGTCGAAGACCTCTTCGAGCGGCAGGGCCGGGGCGAAAAAGACATCCTGACCGTGGAAGAGCAGCGCGCCGTGCTCGCCCTTTTTGATGATCAGGAAGTCGGGTCCCATGCCCATGATGACCCGGGCGGCCTTGACGAGCGAATACTCGCCCGAGAGCAGGCGGGCCTCTTCGTCGTTGACCATGAGCACGTCGATGTGGCGCAGGTTGCGCAGCACGGCCTCACGGGCCGACTCGAGCCAATAGTTCATCGTGTCCATGACGATGAGGCGGGGCTTGTGCTTGAGCTGCTCGAGCACTTCAAACTGAATGTCAGGCACCAGGTTGCCGAGCATGAGGTAATCGGGCTTGCGGTAGGCCTCGGGGATCTCGGGCTTGAAGCTGGCCAAGACATTGAGGTCAGTGGCTAGGGTGGTGCGGGTGTTGAGGTCGGCGCCATACTTGCCCGCCCAGAAGAAGGACTTCTCGCCCTTGCGCACCTGCAGGCCCTTGAGGTCGACCCCACGACGCTCGAGGTCGGCCAGCGTGTCGGCCGGGAAGTCGTCGCCGACCACCGAGACCAGGTTCACCGGTTTGTAGAAAAACGATGCGGCCAGGCTGATGTAGGTGGCGGCTCCGCCGATGATTTTGTCGGTTTTGCCAAAAGGGGTTTCGATGGCGTCAAAGGCCACCGTGCCGACGACTAAAAGGCTCATGCTGAGGGGCTGAAAAGGGCCCCTGACGGGGGGCCGACAAAGATTGCACCGGTAGGGCGAACGTGCTACCTTTGCACCCTCTTTAGCTGCCTCAGTAGCTCAGCTGGTTAGAGCATCTGACTGTTAATCAGAGGGTCCCTGGTTCGAGTCCAGGCTGAGGCGCCACCCATAGGACAGCCCCGCACGCGCGGGGCTGTTTCATTTTATGCCCTGGCTACTACCCAGCTCAGGGGGATTCTCAAAAAAATGCATCCGCCCCACCGGATGGGCGGGGCGGATGCGGCGGATAAGGGGCCGTTTGGCACGGCCCCTGGATTGGCCTAGTCCTTAAAGAACTCCTCGCGGCTCAGCACCTTGAGGGGTTCTTTCTTGGCCTTGACCAAGGCAGCGTTGAGGGCTGCTAGGTCTTTGTCGATCAGCGTTTGGGCTTGGGCCAGTTTGGCGTCGAGCTCACGCTTGAGCTCAGCCTGACCGGCCAGCTGCGAGTCGGTGGGCCGACCCAGATAGTTGATCACCCCGCCATAGATGGTGGCGATCTTCTCGCGCAGCTGCTCTTCGCCGCTGATGCCGCCCGCCTCGCTGGTGGCCACGAGCGTTTTGTGCAGGGCCTCAAACTTATCGGCTAGCGCCGTGGCCTGCTTGTGCAGGGCGTCTTTGGGCTTGAGGTCTTTGATACGAGCCTTGGCGTCGTCGCGCAGGGTGGTGACCTTCTTGTCGAGGTAGGCGAGCTCTTCGAGCATCTCATAGCCCTCGGTGGCGGTCTTGAACTGCAGCTGGCGGTCGGCATCGCTGTGTGGCAGGTGGGGGTCAAAGCCAATGGTCAGCTTGCCCTCGGCCACCTTACCCCCCTCGCGGGTGATGCGTACGGTATAGTCGCCGGGCGGATAAGTGGGCCCAACGAACACCGCACCAGAGAGCTCGTTTGACGGCGGCACGCGTGGCGCTTTGCGGCGGATGGCCCACGTGACGCGGTTGATGCCGCGTCGTTTGCTGCCATCGAGCTTCTGCAGCACCTTGCCCTCGGGGGAGATGATCTCGACTGTGAGCGCGCCAAACACCTGACGCTTCTTGAGGTAATAGGTGATCTGCGCAGCCTCGATGGCATTCGAACCGGCGAACTCGTCGTCGCCCTCAAAGCCCTGCTGACCGCCGGAGGCTTTGATCAGGCTCTTGCGAGCCGGCAGCAGGGCAAAGTCCTGCTCGATGATCTGAGCCGAGAGCGCGCGCAGGGGCGTGAGGTCGTCGACGATCATGATGCCTCGGCCGTGGGTGGCGAGCACGAGGTCGTTCTCGCGGGGGTGGATGACCATGTCAAACACGGGCACTGCGGGCATCTGGCCGGTGAACTGCGCCCACTGACGGCCGCCGTCGATGCTGAGGTAGAGGCCATGCTCGGCACCGACGAACACGAGGTTGGGGTTCACAAGGTCCTCGAGCACCTTGTGGCAATAGCCGCGGATGTTGCCATCGGCTAAGGCCGTCCAGCTCTTGCCCCCATCGGTGGTCTTGAACACATAAGGGGCCATATCGCCGCTGCGGTGACCGTCGAAGGTGACGTAGCACACGTCGGCGCTGGCGTTGCCCGGCGAGACCGAGCTGACCCACGTGAAGGGGGGAACCCCCGGCACGTTCTTGGTTACGTTGGTCCAGGTTTTGCCGCCGTCGCGGGTGACCTGCAGGTTGCCGTCGTCGGTGCCCACCCACACGGTGTTCGCGTCGCGTGGCGACTCGGCCATGGTGATGATGGTGCAGTGGTTCTCGGCGGTCGAGTTGTCGATGGTCAGGCCACCCGACTCATTCTGCTTCTGCTTGGCGGGGTCGTTGGTGGTGAGGTCGGGCGAGATGCGCTCCCACGAATCGCCGCGGTTGGTCGAGCGGTAGAGGAACTGCGCACCGACGTAGAGGCGCTGACCATCGGGGCTGAAGGTGATGGGGGCGTTCCAGTTAAAGCGCAGGTCTTTGGTGCGCGTGCTGGCCACGAGGGCGCGCGTTTCGTTGTCGATGAACGGGCGAATGAACTTGCTCTCCTGGGTGCGGCGGTCCTTGCGGTTGAAGTTGCCGCCCTGGTATTGCCAATAGACGATGTGTGCATCGCGGGGGTCGGGCAGCACGGTGAAGCCGTCGCCGCCGCCCATGTTCTTCCAGTCGGCGTTCTCGACGCCACCGGGGCTCGACGAGGGGCCGACCCACGAGCCGTTGTCCTGCAGGCCGCCATAGACGTTGTAGGGCACCTCGTTGTCCACCGCCACGTGGTAGAACTGCGACAGTGGCAGGTTGCGCAGGAAGCGCCAGGTTTTGCCTTGGTCGCCGCTGACATAGACGCCGCCGTCGGTGCCGATGTAGATGTGCTGGTTGTTCTGGCGGCTGACCCAGATCGGGTGCAGGTCAGAGTGCACATTGCCACCCCCGGCATAGGGCACGTTGAAGCGCTTGCCGCCGTCGGTGCTCACGAGCAGGTTGAGCATTGGGCGCCATACGCGGTCGGGGTCCACCGGGTCGGCCAAGATGTTGGCGAAGTAGAAGGGGCGCATGCCCATCTGGTTCGTTTTGTTGGTGCGCTCCCAGGTGGCGCCGCGGTCGTCGCTGCGATACATAGCTGAGGTGTCGGCCTCGACGAGCGCAAAGACGCGCTCGGGTTTGGCGGGCGACACGCTCACGGCGATGCGGCCGAGCTTGCCACCGGGCAGACCCTTGGCTCCGCCGTGGGTCAGTTTGGCCCAGGTCTTGCCACCGTCGGTGCTCTTGTAGAGCGCCGATCCGGCGCCGCCTGAGTTGAAGAAGTAGGGCAAGCGGCGGAACTCCCACGTCGAGGCGTAGAGGATGCTGGGGTTCGAGGGGTCGATGGCCACGTCGCTCACACCGGTGTTGACGTCCACATAGAGGGTCTTGGTCCACGTCTTGCCGCCGTCAGTGGTCATGTAAAGGCCGCGGTGTTCGCTGGGGCCCCAGAGGGCGCCGAGACCGGCCACCCAGAGCGTGTTGGGATCAGTGGGGTGCAGCACGATGCGGCCAATGCGCTCGACGTTGTCGAGGCCCATTTTCTTCCAGTTGTCGCCGCCGTCGGTGGTGACGAACACGCCGCCGCCGACCGACACGCTGTTTCGCACCCAGGGCTCGCCGGTGCCGACCCACACGGTGTCGGGGTTGGTCTGGTTGATGGCGAGGGCGCCGATGGCCTGGGGCAGGTTGGGCTTGTCAAAGACAGGCTTGAAGGTGACGCCGCCGTTCCGCGACTTCCATACGCCGCCGGCAGCCGCGCCGACATAGAGAATGCGCGGGTCGCGCTGCACGGCGTCGAGCGCCGACACGCGGCCCGACATCGCGGCCGGCCCGATGGCCCGCGCCGTGATCGCCCCGAACACCTCGGGGTCAACCTTCGTCTGCGCACCCGCTGATGCCGTGAGTAGCAGACCTGAGAGGGCGGCCGCGAGGCCGCGCGTGAGTCGATGTAAGGTCATGGCGAAATAAAAAAAGAGGCCCCGAAGGGCCCCGTGAACGTGTGGAACTATTTGCCGGGGGCTGGCGCGGTTTTGGCCGGGCGGGCGAAGACAGTGTCTTCGATCGGGGTGGCGAAGTCGGCCTTGTCAAAAGTGATCTTCTGACCAGCGGGGGCGCCAACCTGGCGGAACTCAAGCGACATCGGTACGGTGATGCCGTTGATCTGCTGATAGTTACTAAAGACCGACTCGCTCTCGATCTCAGCGCCGTTGCGCTTGGTCTTGCTGGTGCTCTTGAGCACCACATAGGCCTCGGCATCGAGGAAGAAGTAGGTGACGTTGCCGCTCTTTTTGGTGAGCTTAAGCTTAAGGGCCTTGGTGCCCTCGACGTCCTCTTCGCCCATGTATTCGACCGTATGGCCTTTGGCTTTGTAGTCATAGAGGGGTGAGTCGAACTCGGCATCCTCGATCAACTCTTTGAGGTCATCGCCGGCGATGTCCTGCACTTCCATCGAATAGCCGGGCATCAGACGCCAGCCGTCTTTGCCATCGTAAGCTTGAGGCGTGAGCTCGCGGCCTTGGATGGTGATGTTCAAGCGGGTCTTGTTGGGGCGCTTGGCATAGATAGTGACCGGAGCCTCATTCGGCCCTAAGGCGATTTTCCCGATCATGGTCATCGAGGTGACCTTGTTCATTTTCTCCTGGCCCATCACTTCAAAGTGTTTGGCGAGGATCTCATCGGCGGTCTGAGCCACAGCAGGGCCCGCCACCAGCAACAGCGCGCTCGACACTAGGCCGAGCGCCACACGGGTGAAAGCAGTCATAGAGGGGTTGGAGAGAGATAAGAAATGAGGTCGGCGTCGGTGCTTTCGTTCAGCAGCAGCGGGTCACCGTTCGGCGATAGAGAGGCTAAAACTCGCAAAAAGTTGCACCATCGGACTAGCCTTATTTGGCGAAGCGAGAGGGGTCGATGGGGGTGTCGAAATCAACCTTTTCGTAGCGGGTGATGACGTTGCCGCCGCCGCCCATGCCGCCGCCAAACGAGGCGCCAGAGCTGGCTCGGCCGCGAGTCATGGCGATGGTGACACCGCCGATGCTCTGATAGTCGGACCAGCGCTCGGTCACTTCGACCTCTTGTTCGTTGCCCATCATGCGGATGATGGTCTTGCCTTTGGCCATCAGTAGCACTCCGGCCTCGGCGTCGATGTAGTAGCTGCGCTCTTCGCCTTTGGCATTCTTTGACACGACGACGAAGACCTCGGTGCCGTCGAGTTCCTCTTTGCCTTTGAGACTAAGCGTGAGGCCACGCTCAGTGGCAGCGTAGAGGGGGCTGCCGAGCTCGATCTCCATGGAGGTGAGCTTGAGGCGCTCGATCTCCTCAGCGCGCAGGTCTTGGGGCCCGCCCCCCCCGCCTCCGAAAGCCATGCCGGTGCGCCAGCCCTTCTGCCCGTCGAAGCAGAGCATGGTGATGTTGCTGCCCATGATCTGCATCTCGCGGCGCTGCTGATTGGGGCGCTTGAGCCAGAGCGTGCCCGGGGCCTCGCCCTGGCCAGTAGCCGAGCGCATGGCGATGGTGGCCTGCTGCTTGGTCTTGAGGCGCTCGATGCCCACGGCCTCAAAGTGCTGCTGCAGCACCTGTTCGAGGGTCTGGGCGAGGGTTAGCGCTGGCGCGCAGGTGAGGAGGGCCACCGTGGCCCAGCGACGCAGGATGATGGTTTTCACAGATTGGCGGTTGTGGGCGCCAAGGTAGGTTAGGGCCCAACGGGCAGCGCAGCGGCGATTCTGAATTGTTGTTAAGGGCGGGCCCTATTTTTGGTGACTATGCCGAGCCAGCACGCCGCCACACACCCTCTGGCTCACCGACTGCAGGCTCTCTGGCGAGCACCGCTGCGCCGATGGGGCTGGGTGTGGGCCACAACGCTGCACCTCGCGCTCGCCCTAGTGCCCGCCCTGCGACAGGCGCCGCAGTGGGGGGATGATTTCGCGGCCTATGTGCTGCAGGCGCTGTGTGTGGTCGAGGGGCGCGCGCAGACCGACTGTGGCTATCGCTATTCGCCTGAGGCCCTTAGCATCGGCCCGGCGGCCTATCCGATGGGCTATCCGTTGCTGCTTGCGCCGCTCGTGGCGCGATGGGGGGTCGATTTCGACGTGCTGACCCGTTGGGCGCAGTTGCTGACGGCACTGCTCGGCGTGGCGCTGCTACTGTGGCTGCGTCGCCTGCTACAGGCTGAGTGGCCTGCGGCCCTGCTATCGCTGGCGCTCGTGCTGAACCCCGGCATCTGGCTGGCCCTGCGCCACGTGGTGGAGAGCGACGTGCCCTTTGCCCTGCTGCTCTTGCTGGGCTGGGCCTACGTGCCCGCGCCCACTACTGTGCTAGACTCGCCGCGCCGCGCGCTGGGGATCGGATTGTTCTTTGCCGCGCTGAGTCTGCTACGCAGCGTGGGGGTGCTATTCATGGGTGGATATATGCTGGCGCTGCTGCTCGCAGGGGGCCCGCGCCTGACGCATGGCACTTGGCGCCAGCGCCTGGGGGTGGTGTCGGTGGGCGCAATGGTGCTGGCCGGGTGGCTCGGGCCGCAGCTGCTGGTGCAGCAGCTCTGGCCTGTGGGGGCCATTAGCGAGTATGCAGAAATGTTCGGTCGCTACTTTTCATCTGATGTGCCTTGGCGGAATCTAGTTTATTACCTCGATGACCTCGGAAGATGGCTTGTGCGCGGTGAGGGTGGCTGGCTATCGGCGGCGCTCGGCCTTGGGCTGCTTCTATCCGTACTGACACTACGGCGCCAGCTTTCGATCGGGCCGCAGTGGTTTGTGATCGGGGGCATGGCTTACGCTTCGCTGCTGCTGCTCTGGGCAACTACGCAACCGGATCGGTTCACCTTGCCGCTGGCGCTGTGGCTGTTGGGCACGGTCGGGGCGGCGCTGATTTCCATTCGTTCGGGTGTGACCTGGGGGCTCGTCGTGGTGGGCCTGCTGCTAGTGTTGCCTTGGTCACCCCTGCTAGCCCAGCGGCTGGGGGTGTCGCTGCCGACGCCCCTGCCCCTGGCTCAGCCCCAGGCTGAATGCCCACTGGCCGTTCGTGGCGGGCCTCGACCAGTGACTGACACCCCCCTCGAGGCTGAGATGCAGACAGCCTGGGCCGCCGTGCGGCGGCACACGCCCGCTGAGGCTGTGCTGTATTTCGCCAAGCCGCGTGCCTGCGCACTCTTCACTGGTCGGGCCAGCATGGGCCTCTCGGTCTGCACGACCGCCGATCAGATCGGCCCGCAGCTCGCGCGTATAGGCACCACCCATTTGCTGATTCACCCAGAGCTAACGCCAGCGCAGGTCGAGGCCTGGGTGAATCTCGCCGCCACTGCCGGGCAACTGCGGCTGGTGTGGCACTCGGCCCGACACCGCCTCTATGCACGCGTGATCGAACCCAGCGCGCCCGTCGGTGCGTTACCTTAGTCGACGCCTACTTTTTGCGACATCGTATGACACGTCTGTTTGCCTGGTTGCTGCTGCCGCTGCTGTTCGTCATGGCGGGCTTGGTTCTCGTCAGCTCACGCCCCGCACCTGCCCCCCTGCCTCCGGGCAACATCGACCTGAGCCGCATCAAGTTGCCGGCGGGCTTCCAGATTCAGCTCTATGCCCAAAACGTGCCCAATGCACGCTCGATGGTGTTGGGGGCTAAGGGCACGCTGTTCGTCGGCAACCGTTCAGGTGATAAGGTCTTTGCCTTGGTCGACGCCAACCGTGACAATAAAATCGAACAGCAGTACACGATAGCCACGGGGCTGAACATGCCCAATGGTGTGGCCTTCAGAGACGGGGCGCTCTACGTGGCCGAAGTGAACAAGGTGTGGCGCTATGACAACATCGAGGCGAACCTGAAGGCACCGCCACGGCCATTGCTGGTGTCGGACAAGTTCCCGGGCGACGCGTGGCACGGCTGGAAGTACATCGCCTTTGGCCCGGATGGCAAGCTGTATGTGCCGGTGGGCGCACCCTGCAACGTGTGTGAGCGCGACGACTGGCGCTACAGCAGCATCCTACGGATGAACCCTGACGGCAGTGGTCTCGAGACGGTGGCCAAAGGCGTACGCAACACCGTAGGCTTCGCGTGGCACCCGCAGACCAAAGAGCTTTGGTTCACTGACAACGGTCGCGATATGCTGGGTGACAACCTGCCACCGGATGAGCTGAACCGGGTGAGCGCCACAGGGCAGCACTTCGGCTTTCCTTATTTCCACAACGGTACAATTCGCGATCCGCAGTTTGGCAAAGGCAAGAATGCCGATGACTATGTCAAGCCTGCGCGCGGCCTGACGCCGCATGGCGCTGCGCTGGGGATGAAGTTTTATACGGGTGGGATGTTCCCCAGCGCGTATCGTGGCCAGGTCTTCATCGCCGAGCACGGCTCGTGGAACCGGTCGGTGCCGATCGGCTATCGGGTGATGCTGGCGCGCCTCGAGGGCAACACGGTGACGAGCTATGAGGTTTTCGCTGAGGGCTGGCTTCAGGGCGGGTCGGCCTGGGGCCGACCGGTGGACGTGCTGGTCATGCCCGATGGGGCTCTGCTGGTGTCAGACGACGGCGCCGACTGTATCTATCGGATAGTGTACAGACCGGAGTAAGGCCTTTGCTCAGGCCCCAAAAACACGACAGCCTCGGGCTTTTGGCTCGAGGCTGTGCGTGAAAGGCGGCGACCACCTACTCTCCCAGGTGTTATCCCAGTACCATCGGCGCGGAGCGGCTTAACTACCCTGT
>VYMD01000037.1_pt1 | contig 53137 bp, 45 predicted proteins | sample 5115311 | NCBI WGS metagenome assembly VYMD01 (sample SAMN12291779, study PRJNA351875) | freshwater metagenome | isolation source: freshwater lake | place: USA: Michigan, Wintergreen Lake | collected 2013-08-08
ATTTTGCGCTTGCACTTCATGCTTTTGGTTTTCGATGGTGGCATTTTGCTCGGCCAGTTTCTCGTGCTGGGTCACCAACTCTTCATTTTGAGCTTGCAACTCCTGCTTCTGTTCTTCTACTTCGTGCGTGCGCTCAGCCACTTTCTTTTCTAATAGTTGGTTTTGCTCAGATACCAAGCGTAGGTTCTCTGCTTGCATTTTCATCTTCTCCTTCCTTACAAGATTAAAACGATAGCCCAGAACGAGCGAAAAGGCGGTGACTTCCCACGCCATACCCAGTTCAATTGCGTGAACTCTCAAAAACTCATTATAAAAAATACCATCAAAAATCAAAGCTACGAGGAACAAAGAAATTAAAAACGGAATCCATCCGATCAGAAGAAATAATGTAATTTTCGTCTTTCGTGACGCTAGGCAGACTAAGAAATAAACAGGGGCTATCACGTTCAACACTTTCACCGCATAGTCGACAAAGGGGTCAAACTTGAAAATTGAAAATGTGCTAAGACAGATAAACAACGAGATGGCATAAATCAGGTAGGAGAAATTATAAATTTTGGGTAGATTTTCTTTTACCTCCAGCAGTTTGTTAGCAAAAAGGGTGAGCGACCAACCTAGCAGGCCAACCTGCCACCAGCCGACATTTGCTTTTGGGAAATCAGGCCAAAACCATTCGAAAAAGTACCCCGCAACAAACAGTGTGTAAAATATGGCGGATGCAAGGTAACAGAGATAGTAGATGTAAACCCGATCGTTTAAGAAGACGAACAAAGAGAGGTTGTAGAAAAACATGACCAACATCAAACCAATCACTGCCAAAGAAATGAATTCAGAGGCTCGATTGTATTCCGTCAAGGATCGAAGGCTACCAATTTTTAATGGCACAAATACAGATCCTACAGATTGGAAGCTGGTAAAGAAAGTAATTGTTTGGGAAGTTTCAACCCGAATTTTTACTAAGAAATTATTGTTGGGAAAACCGCGCGTATTAAACGGCCTCATAAAACCAGTTGATTCGATAGAATACTGCCCATTGCCTTTGGGAAGATAGACATCGACATACCGCAAAAAAGGGTAAGATATTTGAAGGTAGGCGTCTTCTTTCATGTCGTTCCTAACCGAAATTCTGCACCATATCCTTCCCTTTTCATAAATAAAATTAGGAACCTCCTCTTTTGCTGTCTGAAAAGCAGACTTCATGGATGGACTGGAGATCTCATCTATACCCAGTGTCGCATTCTTGTCGATAAAGTATTTCGCATAATAACCTAACTCGATGATTGTATCCGCCTTGTCTAATATTACCGTATCATTCTGGGCAGCCAACTGCAGGGGCAGGCACTCAAAAAAAAGTAAAAAGCAAGAGACAAAGACATAGACATAGAACCTACATCTGATTTGGGTTTTTACTGTAGCCATTTGTTTTGGTGAAGGCAATTTACAGAAGTCTTGTGCTTACCTCAAAGCCTAACCTCAAATACGGAGAATAAAACCCGCATCGTTCACCGATGCAGGTTTCTAAAAAAGATCAATTCTTAGAAAAATTCAAGTTTAAGCCGAATCCGTAGAATGACCCAATCTTATCAGTATAGCCAAACTCTCTGCCCGTCTGATTCAGGAGGTTCCGCCCAGTTGCAAAAGCCGAGAGCGACTTGGTGAAATTATAACCCACCTGTGCATTCAAAAGAAATTTCGATGGATTAGTATCGACTGGCACTGGCGGTGCTGGAAAACTAAGATTGCCCGCATATTTCTCCTGTTCGCCCATATAATATCCACTTATATTAACATTCCATTTTTCTTGGTTGTAGTTGAAATACCACCCACCAAAAAAAGCAGGAGCTGCCTTGTGGGAAATAGTGCTGTAAGTAACGGGCGCCAAGGATGGTAACACATATTGATCGGGGAAATTTTTTGTCTCTGTGGATTGGTAGGTGATGAAGGGCTTAAACTGTACTCGTTGGTTTAGTATATAATTGAATGAAAGCGTGAAGCCTTGTTGAGTGCTTTCGATAGGGGTGCCTTGCAACTGAATCAATGAAGGAACAACAACTCCGGGTGCCGGTGATTGAAAACCACTAACCATGTATGCTACAACATTGCTGCCCTTTTGTTGGAAGACGTCCAAGTCAATTTGAAAACGATCTGATAACTTTGTTCGGTAGCCCACTTCTATCATATTGACTACAAACAGCTTCGTATTCTGATTGCCCAGAATCGCCACCACACCTGTAAAATCGACATAGTTGTTCCCCACAAATGATCCACTATTACTTCGTGTGACTGCAGCACGCACCAAGTTGGCCTCGTTGAGGGAATAAGTGGAAGCGAATTCATACGCGATGTAACTTGCATCCGGCACACTGAATTTATCCAAACGCGCTGCTGCAATCACTCGCCATTTTTCTGTAAAATTCCAGTCGGTGCGAACAAAACCAGATAATGTTCTAATATCCTGGCTCTTCCCAGCAAAGAATGTCGTTTCGGTTGGCGATTGGTATTTACTATCATCAAAGTTGGCAGACATGTAACTTACCCCTGGAACAATTGAACCTAATTTACCAATTTTGATTTCATATTCAGCCATAAAGTCAAACACCTTAAAATCATAACGGCCGGGAGGCGCTTTATAGCTAAGATCTTCATAACCGCTCCAGAGGGACGTGCGTACCGACAGCCCATGGATCCTCGCGGCAAAATTGGCGTACCCCGAGTACGCCTCATTCCAGCCCAAATTAGAAGCAGAATTAGCTAAAAATGATTTCTGCGAGCCACTGTTTTGGTAGCCCGCGCTAAAATCTAATTGCACTTTTTCAGACGGGTTGTAGCCGATGAAAGTATTAACTCCAAATCTTCTCACCGATTGATTGACATCGGGGAAAAGCCCTTTTACAGGAGCTGGTAGAGAAGAAGTGGGACCAAACTGTAATGGCAGAGATCCTGGATTTAACAAATTGTCTGAGTCGCTACCTCGCTGACGCGTTTGGTAGTTGGCTGAAACATTGAAGTCCAACTTGTCGCTAAGTTTCGTTCCAAAAAAGGCTGAGGCAATAGGGGAACTTGGCGAACCGGCCACCGCACGCACAACCGCCTGACTGCGAACCGCAGTGGTTCGCTTAGTGATTATGTTAATTACACCTGTAACTGCGTTCGGACCAAATAGTGGTGCCGATGGGCCTCTAACTACTTCAATTCGTTCAACATCGCTGACCTCCACGGGTAGTGTTTCCCAAAACGTGCCCCCCAGATTGTTGTTGAAAATCGGGCGGTTATCAATCATAACGAGTAAACTCAAACTACTGCTAGAATAACTAACATCTCCCCGTGTTAGGTTGTCCAATCCACGGATGGAAACATCATAGACTCCATTGGTTTGTTCGCGCACGATTACACCCGGTGCCAGGCGCAGCGCCTCGGGAATGCTATTCGCACCCGACCGCTCAATTTCTGCTGCCGAAATGGTGTAGCTCGATAGTGGCGCATCGAATAGGGTTTCTTTCTTTTTTGAAGCCGATTGGATGGGAATATTCATCAATTCCTCCAACGACAAGTTCATAAGCGAGTCTGCGTCTTGTGCCTGCACGTGTTGAATTAAAAAAATCGACATAAACAACACACAACATTTTGTAAAATTTATCATGGTAGTAAGGTTTAAGTGAACAACAAACAGAGTTCTAAATTGGCCTAATCTATTTAACAATAATGGCGATACTTGACAACGCACTTGACGACTTGAGACCCGCTGTTTCAAAGTTTGCCGGGTTCAATTCGAAACGCAGTTTTCCATCTACCACGATAAAATTGACATGGCCTCCCTTTTTTGTCAAGTCCTTCCCATTTGAAATGATAAGAATAGGCTTATCCTTGGTGACGGACGCGACTGCAGAAGACTTTGATTCTGAAATAAAAACCGCTTGACAGGTGGCTATATCGTCTGTGCCTGCAAGTTTTTTAATTACAATTTTGGCCGCACCTTTTGTTTTTGAACCATATACTTTGCTCATCAGGTCATATACCTGATCATCGCCCAGCACGCCTATTGTAAACTCTGTCAACTGCCCTTCATTCGGCCATTGCACATACTTGACGATATTGTAAACCATGGCGGCATAAACCTCTTTTTGGGTTTTCTCTTGCGCACTGGCATAGCTATGAGCAAAAAGCAGAAAAACAATTAGTTGTCTTGGCATGTAGTGTGCGATTTGTTCAACGAAATAACGCTTTTTATATCTAAAAGCTAAACTAAATGATTTTTACACAAATTTACAGAAGGTTGATTTATTTTTTTGAATAAGTTTTTACTTTATACTCGAACTATCTTCTCATTAAAAACAAAGAATAGGCAGTTTAGGGTAACTCTCCAAACTCAATATCCATCACATCATACATCTGCCAACCGACAAAATCAAAGTGCCACCACTCGGCTGAATAAACTTTAAATCCACTTTTTTCCATGACAGAAATTAGGGTCTCTCTGTTTTTGGCAATCATAGGATCACTTACAAGTGCGTCTGCCCAGCTTTCTTTTGATGCCGTATCCCAAGGAGTAGGCATTTTTAACTCTTCTTTCGTTTTCAAATCCACCAACGTGATATCCAATGCGCAACCCCGATTGTGCTTGGATCCTTTGTAGGGACTGGCTACATACATCGTATCACCTTTCATCACTTCATAAAATTTTACTGTTGCAGAATACGGTCGATACCCATCGTATACTTTTATGCCGTAGCCCAGTTTGTTAAACTCATCTTGTGCCTTCCTTAAAGCTGTGGCGACAGGCTTACGCGAATAAGCCTTTGGCAAATTGTAGATTTTTTCTTTGGTAAAATTGTTGGTAGTGGCATAGCGAATATCCAGCAAAATATTCGGTATGAATTTCTCTAAGTCAATCAGCTCGTTATCGGGATTGGCCTTCAAACTATTTTTGTAAGCATCTAGTTTTGTTGGATTCAATCCATAATCAATCTTCATCCCCAATTTTCCAACTGCAAAATTCTCAGCAGCGCGCTCCACAGAAAAAACGTCCTTTGAGCGTATGTACGATCCTATAACATGAGTGCCTGCTTCCGGAATGGCCAGCGCGACCTTCAATGAATCAGGAGTACCCAATAGCTCATTCATCTTAAGGATAGCACTCACCCTTACCGTTGAATCTTGTTCTGCCTCATTTTTGTAATAGTACAGCGATATTGAAGGTGCCTTTATTTTTTTAAAAGTTTGCTCCGTCATTTTATCTTCCAACATTTCCTGCATCTGACCAACGGCCTCAAGGCGGTATTTGTCATTCCAATACTGATTTTGCAGTTTCATATCCACACCGTAAATAGGTTTCGATACATTGTAATTGCCGCCTATCACTTTCCGCGCCAGTTGTAAACCCCAGGGATTGTTGGACAAAGACGCTAACGGATGAAAGATTTGGATATTAGGTGACAAATTGATCAGCGCATGGACATCCTGTGGATACTCAGCAGCCAATAGCAGTGCCATTGTACCCCCCGTAGATGTACTCATAATGATAACTTTATCACCAAGTGCTTTTCCGATAGCTAGCGCCTCTTTGCTGCTCTGCCACCAACGGTCAGGCGTAAACAACAAGAGCTGCTCGGTAGTATCTACACCATGATCGGCAAGGCGCGCCAAATAGATATTACAATTAAATTTTTTTGCAAAATTAATATGAACCGGATCACCCTCTTCTTGACTTGCTGAAAAGCCATGGAGATAAATGACACTATACTCGGTCTTTTTCCTTGAGCTATCCGCCCAAACGATACGCGCTTCATTGTCAGGTTTTAGTTTGTGTTTGCTTTCCTGCTCAGCCACATACTTTTCCAAAGCCTCCGGCTCCTGAGGAACTAAGGGCATTGTCAACTCCCACTTAGGCTTGGCGGGCGCAGGCCCTAAAAAATAAACTCCAGCCAACATGATGAATGGAAAGGTGAAATAAAGGATTTTTTTGTTCATGCTGATTCGTTTTCCTAAAGATAGGAAGAATTAAAATCCAACACACAACAAAAAAGCCCCCCGCCAGTGGGCGGGGGGCTTTTTACTGTAAAAAATCAACAGACCAGAACGCTGCAAAAAATAACTAACAGCTATTCTAAAAGTCTGGTCTTAAGAAGGCACTCCGGTATCGGCAAAAAATATTTACCACCAACAACCACTACGAATGGAGTAAAACCAGTCATACCGGAAATGCCATGCCTTTAATTCGTTGTTTGTTAATTGTTGTTCGAAAAACGATCAACGACTAACCACCAACGAGTTTAATCTACATTGTCATGCAAAAACTTATTATTGCCCAACAAATTATTATCATCATTTAAATTATATCGCGAAATGAACTGTTCTGAAGAATGGGGCACATTATCCATCTTTACGCCTCTGCGTAAATAAGCTGGCAATGTCCACTTTTCATTGAATTCTTCTTTTGTCATTTCTTGTTTGCGATTGGATTTCAACTTCTCTCTTCGCTCTTTGGCTTGTTGCTCCAATCGTGCCCTCGTTTTGCGCACCTCCATCAAGCCGTCATCATTGATCACTTGATCTGCGGAAATTTCTTTTCCAATCTGAAACTCATCATCCTCGCCAAACAAGCTTTCTTCACCTTCGTCATCTTGGTGTGCGTCCGTAGTTTCGGTTTTATCAAACAATGTGAATGTGTAAGCCCGTTCTTCTTGCTTCGGCAGTTCTTTTTCCACCTTCTCTTCTGTTTTTAAAACAGGTCTATCGAGGGGCTTTTGCACTGGCTTCTCCACTGGAACTTCGATGGGAGGATAAGAAATCGTGTCTGATCCCTGAGAACCATTGTTGTCCTTGATCTTCAATTCCAGATCAGCCCCACGTTGATTGACAGAATTATCGACAGCTCCAAATAAAGGAATTTGCGATTTATCCAGATCGTGCACTTTTTTATCTTCCTTCTTAATTGTTTTCTGTACCGTTTCAAATCCAGTGGCAATGACTGTCACGCGAATTCGATCACCCAACGCACTGTCGACACCATGACCAAAAATAACTTCCGCTTCGTCACCGGTCTGTTGTTGAATGTACTCTGTAATTGTTGTCAGCTCGTCCATCTGTAACTCAGCTTCCTCTCCTGAAATAATGGAAAGCAAAATTTTCTTTGAACCCATGATGTCATGGCTATCCAACAACGGAGAAGCGAGTGCCTGCTGTGCCGCTTTAATCGCCCTGGTATCGCCTCTAGTCTCAGCAGTACCCATCACTGCAGCACCTGCATTCAGCATGACCGTGCGTACATCTTGAAAGTCAACGTTCACATACCCCGCCAAGGTTATTATCTCTGCAATCCCTTTCGCAGCTGTGGTTAGAACATTGTCCGCTTCACCAAATGCTTGCCCAATCGACAAATTGCCATAGATCTCTCGAAGCTTGTCGTTTAATATTACGAGTACCGTATCGCAGCTGCTGCGGAACGATTCAATCCCCAACTCTGCCTGGCCTAGTTTTTTCTTTCCCTCAAAAGAGAAAGGAACGGTGACGATACCCACTGTCAGGATATCCATGTCCTTTGCAATTTTTGCGATGACAGGTGCGGCTCCGGTTCCAGTGCCACCACCCATTCCAGCCGTCACAAAAACCATTTTCGTTCCTGCCAGCATTTCGCGGATTTGATCTTTGCTCTCCAAGGCAGCTGCGCGCCCTACCTCTGGATTAGCTCCACATCCAAGACCCTCGGTTAGGTTGACACCGAGCTGCAATTTGTAGGGAACTGGGCTACTATTCAGCGCTTGCAAATCGGTGTTTGCCACCACAAATTCGACATCTTTAATTCCTTGTCGAAACATATGATTGACTGCGTTGCTACCTCCGCCACCCACACCAATCACCTTAATGATTGACTTGTGATGTTTGGGGAGATCAAATTTGTATCCTGTTACTGGTTCAAACATGACTATGGTGTTTAGTGGTTTTCGTTTTTCTGTTTTTCGTATTAATATTCATTCTTATCACTCAGATCATCAATTAACAATCCTTTCGTTTTGTTAAGTATGTTAGAAAAGAAATCAGACGCTGGATTTTGCTTTTCCTTTTTTACTTTCAATGTCTTTTGATTCTGATTTTCCTTTGCTTCCTTGTACCGTTCTTCACGTTCATCCAACGAGCGGAAGCCAGATAGCACGAGGCCAACGGCCGTTGCATACATCGGGCTCTTCACTACCTCCAGTTTACTTTTGCCAAGATGTTCATTAGGATAGCCAATCCGTGCATCCATGCCTGTCATGTATTCTACCAACTGCTTCAACGAGTTTAACTGAGAACCGCCACCTGTGATTACAATACCGCCAGCTAATCTGTTTTCGTAACCTGAGCTGATGATTTCGGCATGCGCCATTTCTATTACTTCCTCCATTCTAGCTTGAATGATGTTCGAGAGATTCTTCACAGAAATTTCCTTAGCTGTGCGGTTCCTAATTCCGGGAATAGAAACGATTTCGTTCGGACTTGCCTCTTCGGCAATCGCCTTGCCAAATCGTGTCTTCAACTGTTCTGCTTGCTTTGCCATTACCATCAGGCCATGCTGAATATCAGTAGTCAAAATATTTCCTCCGAATGGAATCACAGCCGTATGCCTGATAATACTATCGTGGAAAATAGCGATGTCTGTAGTGCCTCCACCAATGTCAATCAAACAAACGCCTGCTTCCTTTTCGTCTTCGCTGAGCACTGCGATACTTGATGCCAATGGTTCCAAAATCAAGTCTTGTATTTCAAGACCGGCTCTACGTACACACTTATTTATATTGTTAATCGCACTGGTCTGTGCCGTGATGATATGGAAGTCAGCTTCTAGCTTAACCCCACTCATGCCGACAGGATCTTTGATGCCCTCCTCATAATCAACCGTGTAGTCTTGTGGCATCACATGAATGATCTCACTGCCCGGTGGGATGACAATACGATACATGTCTTCCGTAAGGCGATTCACATCTTCGATGCTTACCTCGTCTTCTTTCGAACTGCGGGTGATACTGCCATGGTGTATGGAACTACGAATGTGTTGTCCCGCAATACCTACATTCACCACACCAATATCTATTCCCGACATATCGCTGGCTTCTTTAACAGCCTTCTCAATGGCAAAAACAGTTTTATCAATGTTGGTTACAATTCCCTTTATTACGCCTTCTGACTCAGCTTTGCCCATTCCCAATACTTCGAGCTTGCCGAACTCATTCTGGCGACCTACAATCGCAACAATTTTTGTTGTACCGATGTCGAGCCCTACTACTATTTTTTCGTGTTCCATGATGTTCTGTATGTTTAGTGGTTGTTTACTTTATTTTTAGTTATCGTTATTCTGCAATTACTTGTCCTTCATATTCCAAATTCACACGTTCATACCTCGTCCAGCCACGCGTAGGTAAAATTTCTTTATAGAACACCATGAGCTTCTTGAATTTCATTTCGATATTCTCCGGCTTTCCGAATTCAATCAACTGCCCTGTTACCTGTGGGTAAATTGAAATCTTCCCGTTCTTTGCAATATCTAACTGCGCCACTTGCGCTTTCCAGAATTTATCTTTGTTGATATATTCGATCATTTCAAGAAGTTGTTTTCCCTCTTCAGATTTATTTAAGTCTTCGCTTTCCAGCAATTGTTTAACGGCTCCACTTATCAATACCACTCGAGAAGTATATTTTTCCGAAACGGGCATGACGACACCATCCTCTGCTATGTAGCCGTCAGGCGCATCATTTTGCACGATGCGAGCAATCGGTCTTCTCAATTCAACATTGACGATTAAGTTTCCCTTAAGATCACCAAAAAGCTCAGCGTCCAAAATATGCTTATCGTATTTCAATTTCTTTTCTATCTCCTTCAGTTTAATTCGACTAATGCCAACACCCTTAATAGGTTCTCCACTTCCCTCCACCAGTTGCAATACATCGGCCTCGTCTAAAAAATGATTTTCATTCAAGTTGTCCAATTCAATCACAATATCTTTGCACACCGACCCCCCGCGTTTTCGTTCGCTAAAAGCGATCAAAAGCGAAAGCCCCAGAAGAACCACCGCTATTTTGATCTCTTTCCGTATGCTAAAATTTGCTTTCATCTAAACTCAGTTCAATCTGTAAATTTTCAAATCAATTAATTTTCAAATTTCTTCTTCAACATATCCTTGATCGGTTTCACAAACGTATCGATGTCACCCGCTCCTACTGTTGCTAATACTTCTACTTCCAAATCTTCCAGTTTTTGTAACACATCCCCCTTGTTACAGCGAATCTTCACCGAGCTGGTGATATTTTTGAACAGCATATCAGAAGTGACACCCGGTATAGGTTCCTCGCGAGCCGGATAGATGTCCATCAGCAAAACCTCATCGGCAATACTCAGACTCTTTGAAAATCCTTCTGCAAAATCTCGTGTGCGCGTAAAAAGATGTGGCTGAAAAATTACTGTCAATTTTTTTCCTGAGTACATTGACTTTAGCGAAGTAAGAAATGCTTCAACCTCCGTTGGGTGATGTGCATAATCATCAATGTAAACCAAATCATCGCGTTTGATGATAAACTCAAATCTCCGCTTCACACCTTTAAAAGACTGAAGCGCTTGGCGAATATGTGTTTCACTTATTCCCAATTTTAATGCAACGAGCGTAGCAGCGATTGCATTTTCCATGTTATGAAAACCAGGGACACCGAGCTGAATTTTCTCAACCTTCTTTCCAAAGCCGTGAAGATCAAATTCAAAAAATCCGCCCCGACCAGTCGGGGTAATATTGCCGGCAAAAAACTGTCCCCGGCTCATGCCATATGTTTCTTTCGAAACTGAAATTCCTTCTGTTAGTGACTCGATTGATTCATGTATAATCAGACTTCCGTTTGCGTTGATCTGCTTAATGAAATCTCGGAATGACTTGAGCATGCTCGTATGATCTCCATAAATATCCAAGTGATCTGCATCGGCAGATGTCACTACAGCTATCTCTGGAAATAAGCGCAGAAAAGAACGGTCGAATTCATCCGCTTCAACTACTACGATTGTCTTATCATTGACTTCGCCCTCCATGACTAAATTTGAATCGTAGTTGGTGGTAATGCCGCCCAGAAATCCAACCATATTTACGCCAGCCGATTTTAGAATATGAGCGATCAACGAAGAGGTTGTGGTTTTTCCGTGCGTTCCTGCTACCGCAATTGTCTTGTAGCTCTTCGTTAACGGTCCCAACACTTCTGAGCGTTTTAGAATCGTGAATCCCAGGTCTTTTAAATAAGCATGTTCTACATGGTTCTTTGGGATAGCAGGTGTAAAAACCACCAACGTTTTTTCCTTACTAATATATCCGGGAATAAATTCAATCTTATCTTCAAAATGAATTTCCATTCCTTCCTCCAATAGTTCGTGCGTAAGTGGGGTAGGCGTACGATCATAGCCAGCCACTCGCAAGCCTTTATGCTTGAACCAACGAGCAATGGCGCTCATGCCAATGCCCCCTATGCCCAGAAAGTAGACGCTATCGTATTGCTCTAACTTCATGCTTTACTCCAATCAGTTTTTCAATTTCATTTACAATCTCTTCAGTAGCATGTGGCTTTGCCCACTTGCCAATATTGACGCTCAGCTTTTCACTCAACTGTTCATCATAAATCAATTTTAACACCTCGCTAACGAGAGACTCTTTTGCTTCTGAATCTTTTACCATCAATGCAGCGCCTTCATTAGCCAACGCCATCGCGTTTTTTGTCTGATGATCTTCCGCAACATTGGGCGAAGGAACTAGTAGGCAGGGCTTTTTGGCAATACACAATTCAGATATCGCTAATGCACCTGCGCGCGAAATAACAACGTCAGAAGCTGCATAAGCCAAATCCATTTGTTTCAGGAAGTCAACTACGCGAATCCTTCTAAGATCTTTGTTTTCGACCTGTGCCTTGATGCCCTCATAATATAGTTTGCCAGTCTGCCAAATGACTTGAATCTGAGAATCAATCAATTTGTCTATTCCAGCCAAAATACTTTCATTAATGGTTCGTGCCCCAAGGCTTCCACCTAAAATGAGGAGCGTACGATCGGAGCTAGTAAAGGCAAAATGACTCAACGCCCTTTCACGTTTTGAATCCAAATCGATAATGTCTTTTCTAACTGGATTTCCAGTGAATACTATTTTCGAAGCCGGAAAATATTTCTCCATGCCTTCATACGCTACACAAATCTTAGCTGCTTTGTGGGCCAATTGTTTATTGGTTAAGCCCGCATAAGAGTTTTGCTCTTGGATCACAGAAGTTACTCGTGCTTTCGAAGCCGCCAGCATAATAGGGCCGCTCGCGTAGCCGCCAGTCCCGATCACTACATTCGGCTTAAAACTTTTTATAATATTTCCGGCTTTCAAATAGCTCGCAATTAATTTGAATGGAAATGAAAGGTTTGAAAGTGTAAGCTTCCGCTGCAGCCCACTTATCCACAAGCCGATTATTTTGTATCCAGCTTCTGGTACTTTAGTCATCTCCATTTTTCCTTCGGCACCCACAAAGAGAATTTCAGCGTCAGCATATCGTCTTTTAAACTCATTAGCAATGGCCAACGCAGGGAAAATATGACCACCCGTGCCTCCTCCACTAATAATGATGCGATATGGTTGTTGTTTGCTCACTATTATGCTGCTTTCATTTCTAAGCCGTTGCTCTCTTTTACTCCTTGTTCACTCGAATCTTTCTGTCCCCAGTTTTCTTCTTGTTCCCCACGGCTCACGCTCAAAATGATTCCAACAGATAAACCGGTGAAAACCATAGCTGTGCCGCCCATACTGATTAAAGGAAGTGGTTGCCCTGTAATCGGGCCCAACCCAACTACTACTCCCATATTAACCATCGCCTGACAGACCAAATCAAAACTTAGACCTGCCGACAATAGACCTCCGAACGCACGCTCACTATTATAAGCAGCTTTCATTCCTCGATGGAGTAAAACCAAATACAACGCAAGAACGATCACACCTCCAATCATTCCATATTCTTCAATCACAATTGCATAGACGAAATCAGAATAAGGATGCGGCAAAATATTCCGTTGGTCACTATTACCCGGCCCCTTCCCAAAGACACCACCCGTGGCCACCGCTATGCGTCCGTGTTTTGCCTGAAATGGAAGTTCAGTGCCATTTACAAAAGCGGTAATACGACTTAGCGCTGTAGCGCCACGTGTTCCGAACTTCAATGCAACAGCGCCAGCGAGCAATCCAACTAAAATCAGCATCGCCAAATACTTTACCGGAACACGACCGATAAACATTACCAACATACACGTTGCGAAAAGCAACATGGCGGTCGATAGATTGGTGAGAGCAATCAACCCGCATATCACACCACACCATATTAGCATTGGGATGAGGGCTTCCTTTACATCATCAATGTTTTGTTGCTTTTTGGAAAGCATACTGGCGAGGTTGATAATCAATGCCAAACTCGCAAAATCTGATGGCTGAAATGAAGTGTTAATGATTGGCAATGTAATCCACCTAGCTGCTTCGTTGATGGTGGTTCCATTGGTGAACGTATAGATTAATAGGGGAACACTTACCCACAACGCTAATCGGGATATTTTAGAATAATAGCGATAGTCTATTTTATGAGCAACCCACATAGCGCCTAAACCTAAGAACACCATGAACGTGTGCTTCAGTAAATACGACTCGGTACTGGCCGTTCTTTTGTATGCTAACGTTCCAATAGAACTGTACACAACCAAAATGCTAATAAGCGACAGAGCAAAAACAACAGCCCAAATAACCCTGTCGCCTTGCAGGTTTTTATCAGCCCATTCTTTTATTTTGCTTAGTTTCATATTGATCAATTTCTAACTAGCTCAGTTTCTCTTTTCAATTCTAAAACCGCATTTCTAAATTGCGTTCCTCTATCTTCATAGTTTTTGAATAAATCAAAACTAGCGCACGCAGGCGATAGCAGTACCACGTCTCCTTTTTTTGACACCTTAAGCGCTAACTGAGCTAATTCCTTTACGCTTTGCGTTTCGTAAATTTCTTTCACTTTGCCACTAAAAGCCTTTTTTAGTTTCTCGTTGTCCTTACCCAAACAAATCAACACGCGCACTTTTTCTTTTACCTGATCCTCAATTAACGTGTAATCATTTCCCTTGTCAATGCCTCCGGCAATCCAAACGAGAGGACCCTTGTAACTTCCTAGACCATAAACCACTGAATCAACATTGGTCGCTTTGGAATCATTCACAAATTCAACACCATTGATGGTCGCCACTGATTCGAGTCGATGTGGCGCATTAACAAATGTCTTTAAAGCCATTCCAATATTTTCGATCGAAACACCCGCTAACACAGCAGCAGAAACGGCAGACATCGTATTGATCAAATTATGCGGCCCCTTCAACGTGGTTTGTGCCTGTGTAAATGAGAAAGATTTGCCATTCAAAGAAAATGTCATTTCATTTCCATTAAAATAAACCGGTACACTCGGATTTGATTTTAATGACACCCTTACTTTAGCAGGTGAAATTGATTTATTTACCATCTCATTTTCTATTACTGCATCGTCTGAGTAATAAATAAAAGATCCAGAAGAGCTCATTGATTGAACTAACCGAAACTTTGAATTGATGTAATTCTGCATTTGGTACTCATAGCGATCTAAATGATCAGGAGTAATATTTAACAGAATTCCAATATCTGGTCGAAATGTTTTCGTTCCGTCCAGTTGAAAACTACTAATCTCAATCACGTACCAATCATAATGAGCCATTGCTACTTTCCGAGCAAGACTCTCTCCCACATTACCTGCCAACGCAACGTTGACTCCAGCCGACTTCAATAGGTGATACGTTAATAAGGTGGTTGTAGTCTTGCCATTCGTGCCGGTAATAGCAATTACTTTTCCCTTCAAATAGCGAAATGCAAATTCAATCTCATCAATAATTTCAAGCCCTGCAGCTTTCACCTTTTTAATAACCTCTGCTTTATCGGGAATCCCCGGGCTTTTTATTATTAATGATGCGTTGGTAATTTTTTCCAATGTATGTTGTCCCTCTTCAAATGAAACACCGTTTTTGGTCAACTCATTCTTATATTGATCTTTGATGGTTCCCTGATCAGAAACAAAAACTTCATAGCCCTTCGCTTTCGCTAAAACAGCTGCGCCTGTTCCGCTTTCGCCTGATCCTAATATGACTACTCTTTTGCTCATCTTAACTTTAAGGTTGCCAGACTAACAATAGCCAATAGTATTCCCACAATCCAAAATCGCGTTACAATCTTAGATTCATGAATTTGCTTTTTCTGATAATGATGGTGGAGGGGAGACATCAGTAATATTCTTCTGCCTTCACCATATTTCTTTTTGGTGTATTTAAAGTAGGTCACCTGCATCATTACCGAAACCAACTCCACCAAGAAGATCCCACACAAAAGCGGGATCATCAATTCCTTTCTTACAGCTAGAGCTAAAACCGCAATGATTCCTCCCATCGATAAACTTCCCGTGTCTCCCATAAATACTTGTGCAGGGAATGAGTTGTACCATAAAAATCCAAGGCATGCACCCACAAAAGCAGTACAGAAAATTACCAGCTCTCCCAAGTTTGGGATGTACATAATATTCAGGTACGTACTAAAGTCAACACGACCTGACAGGTAAGCAAATATGGCGAGCGTGAGTCCGATAATCGCAGAAGTTCCAGCTGCAAGTCCATCAATGCCATCTGTAATATTCGCTCCATTTGAAACTGCCGTGATGATGAATATGACAAAGAGTGTGTATACTATCCATGTGTAATCAGCATTCCACCAGGATATCAAACTGCTATAGTCAAATTCATTGTCTTTCAAAAAGGGTACCGTTGTCTTTGTGGATTTTACATCATATTCTGATTTTACGTCAGCGGGAATTGCAGCTATTTCAACGCTAGCGACTGATGGAGCTGACTTCTCACGGATAACGACATTGTCATTGAAAAAGAGTGTAAGCCCAACAATCAAACCAATGGAAACCTGACCGACAATTTTAAATCGACCAGCCAATCCTTCTTTATTCTTTTTAAATACTTTTATGTAGTCATCTAAGAATCCGATTAGCCCGAGCCAAATGGTGGTGGCTACCAATAAAATGATATACACGTTGTCGAGCTTTGCCATTAGCAACGTAGGAATCAAGATCGCAGCGATGATAATAATACCTCCCATCGTAGGTGTGCCTTTTTTCTGCAGTTGACCTTCTAGTCCTAGGTCGCGAATGTCTTCGCCCACTTGCTTTTTACGCAAGAAGTTGATCAATTTTTTTCCGAATGTGATCGTAATCAATAAGGAAAGAACAGCGGCCATTCCTGCTCGGAACGAAATGTATTGAAACAACCCGGCTCCCGGGAAATCAAAGTTTTTTTCGATATAGTCAAATAAATAGTACAGCATTAATTCGCAAACATTTTTAACATTCGTGTTAATACTTCTTTATCATCAAATGGATGCTTGACCCCTTTTATTTCCTGATAATTTTCATGCCCTTTACCAGCCACGATAATAATATCCTTCTCTTTTGCCAACATGCAAGCCGTCTTGATCGCTTCCTCGCGATCTACCATCACTAGTGTTTTCTTGGCATCCGTTGGCCCTACACCCGTTTGCATCTCCTTAATAATTTCTAAGGGATCTTCGCTCCTTGGGTTGTCAGAAGTGAAAATTATTTTATTGGAATACTTACATGCCACCGCAGCCATGAGCGGTCTCTTCGTTTTATCACGATCGCCACCACACCCGATTACAGCGATTACTTGCTCTTGACCGGTTCTAAAATGTTCGATTGTCTCCAACACATTCTTTAACGCATCTGGGGTATGTGCGTAATCAACGATAGCGGTGAATTTGGAACCCGGTAATACCAACTCAAATCTTCCGGGAGCGGTAGTCAATGCGGAAAGTCTGAGAAGGATTGTATCTGAGTCTTCACCCATCAAGCACGCAGCACCGTACACCGTAAGAAGATTGTACGCATTAAAGTCACCAATTAACTTAAACCAAACATTGCGTTCTCCGATCTCCAATTCAAGGCCTTCAATGGAATTGGTAATGATTTTAGCTTTGTAGTCGGCCATTTTTTTCAACGCAAAAGTTTTCTTTTGCGCTTTGGTATTTTGAAGCATCACCATACCTCGCTTGTCGTCAATATTGACTAGCGCAAAAGCATCAGATGACAAACCATCAAAAAATCCTTTCTTAGCTCGGATGTAACTCTCGAACGTACGGTGGTAATCCAGGTGATCATGAGTAATGTTGGTAAAGAGTGCGCCTATAAAATGAAGCCCCGAAATACGACCTTGTGCAACTGCGTGAGAACTAACTTCCATAAAACAATGTGTACAGCCCGCTTCGAGCATACTTACCAGAAGTTCGTTTATTCGAATGGGGTCAGGAGTTGTATGCGTAGAAACAAAATCTTTGTCCACAATCTTATTCACAACTGTGGACAACATTCCGCAGCGATATCCTAATGAAGAAAATAACTTATAAAGCAACGTGGCAACAGTCGTCTTCCCATTAGTTCCTGTTACTCCTACTAATTTCAATTTTTCAGATGGGTTTCCATAAAAATTGGATGCAATAATTCCCAACGCTTGAGCGCTATCCTTGACGGTTACATAGGTTGCCTTATCGGAGATAACCTCTGGAAGTTTTTCCGCGACAATGGCGACAGCACCCAATGAAATGGCCTTGTCAATAAAGCCGTGCCCATCTGATTGCGTACCCTTAATCGCAATAAACAACGAACCTTCTTTGACTTTTCTAGAATCAAAACAGATCGCATTGATATCCACATCCGTGCTTCCTGAAGCAGAGGTGATCGGCACTTTGTACAATATGTCTTTTAGAATAGCCATTAACTTAGTCTCAGGTAAATTCTAGCGCCCTTGTTTATTTTTGTTCCAGGTGATATAGACTGAACCGATACTCTGCCTTTTCCTTCATATGATACGCGAAGCCCTGTTTTCTCTAACAAGAAAATAGCATCTCTAAATGTCATCCCTGTAACATCCGGAACATGATCTTTAACAATAGCATTCTTCTTCCACACAATAGCGTTTCCATTTTTAGAAGTTTTGATCCATTCTTCTTCGGTAGCTGTGTGGTTGGAGACACCCAATTCATTGGCGAGCATCGTTAGCTCATCTTGTTTGCCAGCGCGAATAGTTGGGAATACACCGGGCTCCGGCATTTTTGCTTTCTCCATAGCCGTGTGAAGATTAATATCTCTTGAATAAATATTGTCTGCGATGTCTTTAAACACCGGACCCGCCACACTATTTCCATATTGATAGATGCCACGTGGGTTTTTTACTAATACGATGGCTGAGTATTTTGGCGCGTGGGCAGGAAAGAAACCAACAAATGAAGTAATATATCTTTTCTCATATCGGCCGTCTTTTAATATTTGAGCAGTACCGGTTTTTCCCGCAATGCGGTAGTAGCTATTTTTTAAGTTTTTTGCCGTGCCATTGTCCACCACACCCTCCAACAGAAGCTGCAATTGCTTAAGTGTTTTAGAAGAACATATTTTTGAATCGATCTTTTCCGTTTCGTATTCTTGTTTGATCCGATCCGCCTCACTAACTGAAGTGACAAAAACAGGTTTAATCATTTTGCCATCGTTGGCTACCGCATTGTACAAAGTCAAGGTGTGCAGTGGAGAAATTTCAAACCCATAGCCGTAGGCCATCCAGGGCAGTGTAATGCCGCTCCAGTTTTTGTCTTTGGGGCGCGTGATTTTCGGGTACGACTCTCCGGTGATCTGCAATCCAAGTGGAGTAGATAGTTTCAATTTGTCGACATATTCTAAAAACTTGGAAGGCTTGGTGCCAAAATGTTTATCCATTAACTTGGCCATGGCAATATTTGAAGAGAGTTCAAACGCGCGCTTAATGGTAATTTTTCCATATCCACCTTCGTCATGGTCGCGCACGAGCCGGTTGTAAAACTTGTACTCGCCATTACCCGTGTTGATCGTGTCAGTTAATTCAATGTTCGTTTCTTCTAACAAAGCCATCATCGTCACTAACTTAAAAGTAGAACCCGGCTCGATGGAGCCGCCTACTGCGTGATTAAATTCTTCCTGAAAACCACCTCGCCCATCGGCCGTTAAATTTGAAATAGCCTTGATGTGTCCCGTTTTCACTTCCATCACTACCACGGTACCTTCATCTGCATTGTGTGCTTGCATCGCGTGGTGAAGTGAAGTCTCGGCTACATCCTGAAGATTGATATCAATAGTTGTTTGAATATCCATACCATCAATGGCTTTAATGTTATTTGCATCAAATACAGGCTTCCATGTACCGCCTGCAATTTTTTGAAACAAAGCCTCTCCATCTTGTCCGCCTAACGCCTCGTCAAAACTATATTCTAGCCCTGCACCTTTTCCATCTTCGTTTACAAATCCAACAGTCCTTCGACTCAAATTCGAGAAGGGCCGATAGCGCACATCCATTTTTTCAAAAATCACCCCACCTTTGTAGCGGCCATCGCGGAAGATGGGCCAACTCATCATTTCCTTTTTTGTTTGGTAATTGATTCGCTTTCGATTAATGGTAACATATTGTTTACCCGTGGCCCGTGCATCCTTCAGCATTTCTTTGTACTCCTTTGCTGACCGGTCTTTGTAATACCTGGACAAAAACCAAGAAAGTGAATCAACTCCTTGTTTAAAGATTTCTTCTTTTGCCAACGTAGGATCTATGGCCACTTTGTAGAAAGGAAGACTAGTTGCGAGCAAACTTCCATTGTCTGAATAAATATTGCCACGAGTGGCCTTTACCTTTTTATAGTCAAAGTTGATTTCTTCACTCATCTTGGCCCACTTCTCTCCCTCCACAATTTGAATGTGTCCTATCTTAGCGCCCACACAAATGGCAAAAATGAGAACGCATAAAAATGCGACTCTTACTCTTACTAATATGGATTGCTTTATGTTCATTAGTCTTTCACTACTATTTTAAAAGGTGGGTTTAAACTTTCCTTTAACCCTAATGGCTTCACTCGTCTTGCTACTTCACTTTGTTTACTTGCAAACATGACATCCGATTTGAGCGTTGTATAATCGGCCCGCAGATCTTGAACTTCCGTTTGGGCACGATCTATTTGACGGGTCGTTTTTTCAGCATAGTGCGTGTTGCTGATGTAGATCAAACTCAACAACACGACAAACAATATTTTGGGCAGGTATTGCACCGGAAATCCATCTTCAAAATAGCTCTCTAACTTCAGCCGCTTCTCTAGCCCCGAAAAAACACTTTTGCCATTACCGCTAGCCTTGACTGCAGGCTTCACGCGTGGCTCATTTGCTTTTTGGGGTGGCTCTATTCTGAATTTGTTTTCCATTCTTTTTCGTTGTTGGTTGTTCGTTATCCGTTGTTCGCGACTAACGAACAACGGATAACCAACAACTATACTCTTTCTGCTACTCTCAACTTTGCGCTCCTTGCTCTGTTATTTTCATTTACTCCTTCTTCGGATGCTTCAATCGGTTTTCGATTGATCGCGTCAAAAGGCCTAACTTTATTTCCGTAAAAATCTTTCTCCACTTCACCATACATTTTACCACTGTTAATGTAGTTCTTCACCAACCTGTCTTCCAACGAGTGGTAACTCATCACCACCAGCCTTCCGCCTTTTTCCATCACCTCGCCACATTGGTGCAAAAAATCTTCAAGCGCCTGCATCTCTTCATTCACTACGATGCGCAAGGCTTGAAACACCTGGGCGAAATATTTAAACTCCTTTCCTCGTGGAGCAACTGTTTTTAATAAGCCGATCAGATCATTTATGCGATCAAACTTTTTTATAGCTCTTTGCTTGACAATCAAACCTGCCAAGGTCTTTGCATTTTTTACCTCACCATAAATGCCCAACATCTTATGCAACTCTGCCTCTGAGTACTCATTCAATATTTTAGCAGCACTCACCGATCCTTTTTTATCCATCCGCATATCCAAGGGGCCATCAAATCGGGTAGAGAAACCTCGCTCGGCCGAATCAATTTGGTGTGATGAAATTCCTAAATCGGCAAGAATACCATTGACTTTAGTTACTCCATTCAACTTCAAATACTGCTTCATGTACCTGAAGTTCGCCTGACAAAATGTAAAAGAACGACTCTGAATATTATCCGCCTGCCTCTTGGCATCTTCATCCTGATCAAACGCAATCAACCTGCCTTCCGTTAACTGCTCTAGTATCTTTAAACTGTGCCCACCTCCACCAAAAGTTACATCTACGTATGTTCCGTCTGGCTTTATTTGCAAAGCTTCAATGCACTCTGCTAACATTACCGGTCTGTGGTACATCATTACTTCTTCCTTTTGTGCCACAGGCTGCAAGCCACATGCTGCAGGCCGCGACTGTTACAATTCACTCTCAAGTTTTTCAATGAACTTTGAAATCATACTCTGCTCCTTTCTCACATTATCTATGATCTCATCAATCAATTTTTGTTCTATCCATTTTCTTCTTCCAACTGCCAACATTTGGGTCTCCAATTCAAAGGCAGACCCCAGACTAATCTCCACAAACTTTAATTTCTCCTTCGTGCTACGCTTTGCACTCCCTTCGGCAATGTTACTAGGTATTGATACAGCGCTCCGGGTAATCTGAGAGCGTAATCCGTATCTCTCCTCCTGCGGAAGCATTGGCACTATACCATATACGCTATCAACTATCTCCATTCCCAATTGCCAAATCAAAAGCTTTTTAAAGTCTTTCATTTCAACCTTCGCTTAATGGCCACAGGCTTCTTGCTTCAAGCCGCAGGCTGTAATCAGTTACAATTAACTTTCAGTTTTTCAATAAACGAGCTAATGCTTCATTCGCATTACTTAATTTGCACTAGCAGCGTGTAGCATGTGGCCTGCGGCTTGCAGCCAAAAGCTTCAGGCTACTCGTTCAAATACTTTTCTGCCAGTTTCGACAACTCACTTGGGTCTTGGATCAATTGCTTCTCATAGACTGATGGATTCCAAATCTCAACTTTGCTTCCTGTGCCTACCAACATCGCATCTTTTTCAATCTGCGCGTAGGTGAGCATGTTCTTGGGGATGAGAAAACGACCGTTGCCGTCTAACTCGACTGTTACTACCCCCGACAAAAAGTTCCTCTGGAGCTTGCGGTACTCTTCGTTGAACTCGCTGAGACCTGAAATTTTTGAGAAGACTTTCTTGAACTCCACCATCGGATACACGATTAAGCATGGCTCAAAGCCTCTGCGGATGACAAGCTCCTGGCTATCCTCGCCTGTGGCGGGTAGCTGGGCTTTGATCCGCGCAGGCAGTACAAGCCTGCCTTTGGCATCAAGTTTACTTTCGTATTCGCTAGTGAAGAAAGTCATAGACTGTAGTGGTTGCCTTTTTCTCCTAAACAAACGTAAGTATTTTTCCACCACTTTCAACCACTTTACCCCACTTTTTTACATTTATTGTTTAAAAATGACTGAATAGCACCTTTTCGATATAGAAAAGTCATCAAAAAGCGGGATTTGGGCGGCTGCCCGGCCTGCCATTTAGACCTATGAGGCAACTATGATTTAGAAGAAAAGTGGGTTAAAATGGGAGCAAATGCACCGGAAAGGCAGGCCGAGCACCGGGCTTTCGCTACTCGCCAGCCTTCGGCCCGCCAGCCACAGCGCAGCGAAGGCTGGGCTCAAACAGACCGCTCAATCCCTGCCGCAGTTGATATAAACAAACAATTGATCCTTCCAAAAAGATTTGTAAAAAGTGTCGTGCAAGAAAAAGGGAAGGGGATTGTTGGTCGGAGACCAACAATAACTAATTTCGACCAACATCAACTAGGGGCGGCTGCCCGGCCTGCCATTTAGGGCTATGAGACACCTATGATTTAGAAGGAAAGTGGGTTAAAATGGGAGCAAATTCGACCAAAAGGCAGGCCGAGCACCGGGCTTTCGCTACTCGCCAGCCAGCGCACCTACCACTTCGGGCTCAAACAGACCGCTCAATCCCTGCCGCAGTGGATGTAAACAGCCAACTGATCCTATCGAAAACGATTTGTGAAAAGTTTTGTACAAGAAAAAGAGAAGGAGATTGTTGGTTGGAGATCAACAAAGGCTGATTTCTGATGCCCCTGCCCCCAACTGCTCCTAAAAAGACAACCTTACCCCTATCTCTAGATAGATTCGATTAAACCATTTAGGATCCATGGGCAATGGCTGGCCATTGCTCATTACCAAGGCACCACTGCTATCCAAAGGACTGGATTGTTCGCCTCTAGAAAATATAGAACCTGATTCATCTTTCAACGAGATTCTATTCTCGCGATTTAATGTAAAATAGTAGCCGCCATTTAAGTATAGCCACTTACGTGCGCCAATATTTTTATCTAGTGAAACAGATGATCTTAAAAAGCGAACTTTCTCACCTACATGAAAACTCAATTCTTTGGTGTGGATCATCCTATTCGCAAACAAAACTCTGTCAGGATTAGTGAAGGAAGGAAAACTCCAACCAAATTGATGACTGCCATAAACTATTGACGGTCTTAACAAAACTGGTCTGCCTCTTTTATTCAACAATACGGAATAACGCGCACCCAAATGGCTGGACGAAAACTCGTAGTTGTTTGTCAGATCTGCGGACAAACCATAAAAAATCTGCCAGCGCCTACTTAGCTTAATCGAAGTCTCTGCATTCAATAATAGAGGAAAACCTGTGCCATCTAGCCTTCTATCGAAATTCAATGAAGTCGACCCTGCTAAGTAGTTTAATGAAAGATTAGAGCTACCAACTGAATAGGGGATAAGCTGTGTGCCAAAGCTAAAACCTATCCGCGTTAGTAAATTCAGCATAAGAGGTGCCTTATTTTTTTTCACGTGAGGCATACCCTTGTCAAAAACTTCATTTGCCTGCCCCATCAACTCTGTCCTATTGGCCTTTGTATGATAGGGTTCGAGTTGTGTTTGTAAAGTAGAATCTTGCACCAACACGGTGGTGCCTTTCCAGAAATCTTCTTGGAAATTATCTCGGATTTGGGAAAACACCTCCGTGTAACTTAACCGTTCATTGAAAGACAAAAGATCGACCGAATCTGCTTTTACTTTATTAACCATAAACTCTGCTGTGACAACGGTCTTCAAGCCCAAGGCATTGTTTACGTCTATTTGTTGAACATCTACATAATTCAAAAACCATTTGTCATTGCTTTTTTTATAGAATGCCCGCTCTGTATGCTTAATGTGGCGCAACCTACCAAGCCCATTTCTAAGGGAATCTCCATTGTATTCAGTTATTTCCGTTCGCAGATAGGCCTTACTGTCCTTTTCTATAAAAAGCTTGCCGCTTTCCACTCCCCGATTTTCCTTGAATCCTACTATCCAAACTTCTTTGCCTTCATTTCTCGTTACATCGATCAAATGATACTCATACTTACGCTTATCCGGCCTCAACACACCCGCCTTTTGTTTAACCAAATCATGGTTGACGCCCAGAAAAGGCCCGCTATAGTAAAGTGCATTCCTCAACGTGTCTCCTCGGACAAAATGATTGACCCGAGATTTTATGATTTTTACATTTCCCGTTTCCTGTTCGAACTGATACCCGCTTCCTTGTAACACTAACTGAGCTTCACCAAAATAGAGATACTTACCATCTACTATCCTAAGACTTTCACGATAGAACCCTTCAAATTCATATGGCTTTAGAGCATAGTTCTTTTCAATACTATTGTATGCTTCGCGGAGGAAAACAAGCAATGAACTATCAGGCATGATCACCACTTCGCGTAATTGCCGATCTTCCGCTTTCAGTCGAATGATTTGAACGGATGGATAACTTGCCAACGAAATCTTACGAATGCCATAGCCAATATAAGATACCAGCAGAGTGGATGATCGATACCGAGACGAAACAACGAGCTTAAAATCACCTTCGGCATTTGTACTTGTGCCGATACTTGTTTTTTCAATCTGAAGATTGGCAAATGGAAGCGCTTGATTTGTTTCTTGATCAACCACTTTTCCACTAATCTCAAAATCTTGTGCCAAACAATTGATCGAGATCAGGATAAAAAATGTGCTAACTGCTCGATCTAGCGAACTCATACAAAAACAAACTATTTGTCCGGCATAATCACCGCCATCACAACATAGATCAAAAGCCCCGCTCCAAAGCCCAGAAACGCCACCACAAAAAGTAGCCTCATGATGGTTGGGTCAATATCAAAGTAATTGGCCAGACCACTGCATACGCCAAATATTTTTTTCTCTCCTTTAATCAGTTTCCTTACCATAGTCGTAGAATTTTTTTGTAATCGAAATTTAGCAAAAAGTAATGTCATTCCTTCTTTCCAAAAACCCGCTGAAAAGGTCTCGCCATTTGCCCGAGAAAATCGGTTGGGAAATTCTCACCTGCGGGAAGGCCAACGGGCAGATTTTCATCGTCACTCGGCCAGCAATTGGTCCCGAAGATAAAGTCCCAGATGCTAAGCGTAATTCCATAGTTAAATCCATTGGGATGAGTAGCCGGCATCTCTTTGGCGCGGTGCCACAAGTGCATCTGCGGTCCGTTGAGCAAATACTTGAGCGGCCCCAGGTTGATCTTCAAGTTGGCATGACCCAATTGCCCGGTCACCAACGTGAAAATATGCACGATGAAAAAATCTGTGACACTAAAACCGATCATGGCCACCGGAACATATCCTTCGCAGCAGAGTCACCCGCCTCGGGGACTCTGCGTCCTTTCAGATAAAGTGCCCTTTGGCTTTGAGGTAATCAAACCAACTGTACCCTTCTTCATATCGGTTGGCAATCTTAAACAGAGGAAGCCAACGGCTACAAGTAATCGTGATAAAATAGACTCAATCATATTCGGTTATCTCTCTCCGAACACCCATAATCTAAAGTTGACAGTTTAGTTCCATTCACAGAATACCCGTGGAGGAAATATTTTACAATCATATTTGATTATGCTTGCGCCCGAGTCCCCGAAACGGGTGACTCGGGCGAGAAAAAGTAAGCACATAAATCTCTTTGAACTCTTCGGGAGAAAGAATTCTTACCAAGGGGAAAGTTGTCTTTCTCAGAACATCAAAATGCGCATCGTGGGTAATGACGCACTCGACTCCAGCACTAATGGGCAATCCAATTTATTATCGTCTGCTTTCGCCCCATCAAATTCCCACTAATAATGGTGTGATCAATTTAACGGATGGAATAATGGCCAAAAAATTTACAATATTTTCAGCAATCTTGGAATTTGTTTGAGTTTCTAATACCTCCCAGTATTCAAAGAAAATGTCATTGCTAATGCATAAACTGAACTCTCCCGAAATGATCTTGTCGAATATCCAGCGGTACGGAGATTTTGCGCCAATTATATTGATGAATACATTAGTATCAACTACGATTTGCACTGCGATGATGTTCTTTTGATTTTTCTACTATGTCGCTTTCTGACAAACCTTTTCCTTTAATGAGCTGATCCATGTCGGTAGTTGCTTTCTCTGCAAAGTACTTGCCCAACAGCCACTTTATTTCAATCAATTGTTGATCTGAAATACCATTAGCGTAGAGTTTTAGCAACTCCAATTGTAAGTTACTGAACCCGGGTTTTAATTCTTGAATGTTCATGTATTCAAATTTAATAAAAATCTAACGACTCTCACTTATTTTTAAATCAACTGATCTTCAAATTATCCCACCAACATCTAAAGTCCCTCCTCGCGCAACCGTCCCACCAATGTTTTCATAAAACTAACCAACACAAAAATTCTGAACACCCATTTTCAAAGTTTCAAACCAACACATTGAACAATAAATCACCCCGCCCACCCTTCCCTATCCAAACTCCGGTATTGAATTGCCTCAGCCAAATGTTCAATCTTTATGTCATCTGTTCCTGCTAAGTCGGCAATGGTGCGAGAGACTTTGAGAATTCGATCATAAGCGCGGGCAGAAAGCCCCAAGCGTTCCATCGCTGTTTTCAGCAAGGTGCGTCCGGCATCGGTAATCACACAAATTTCTTTCACCATGTTGGAGGGCATCATGGCATTACAGTAAATTTCTTTTTGGCCCTTAAAGCGTTCGGTTTGTATCTCCCGCGCCTTCACCACGCGCACACGGATTTCTTCGCTCGTTTCATTTTTGCGTTGGGTGGTCATCTGATCGAAGCTTACAGGTACAACTTCCACGTGCAAATCAATTCGATCGAGCAGCGGCCCGCTCACTTTACTCAAATAGCGTTGCACTACACCCGGCCCACATACGCATTCCTTCTCGGGGTGATTGTAATACCCACAGGGACAAGGATTCATACTGGCCACCAACATAAAATTGGCCGGATACTCAATGGAAACTTTTGCGCGTGAGATGGTAACCTTTCGGTCTTCCATGGGTTGCCGCATTACCTCCAATACCGTGCGCTTAAATTCCGGCAACTCATCTAAAAACAAAACCCCATTGTGAGACAAAGAAATTTCTCCCGGCTGTGGATTGCCGCCACCGCCAACTAAGGCAACATCGGAAATAGTGTGATGAGGTGAACGGAAAGGACGAGTAGTGAGTAAAGTAGAATCAGCACCTATTCGTCCAGCAACTGAATGGATTTTTGTAGTTTCTAATGCTTCATTGAGTGTGAGAGGAGGCAGAATTGTAGGAAGGCGTTTGGCCAGCATGGTTTTACCCGCACCCGGTGGGCCAATCATAATCGCATTGTGTCCGCCAGCAGCTGCAATCTCCAGCGCTCGTTTAATGTTCTCCTGACCTTGTACATCTTTAAAATCTGAATCGTAGCTATTGAGGCTGCTTTGAAAGACATCACGCGTGTCGACCACGAGCGGCTCTATTACTTTTTTGCCAATGATAAAATCAATGGCTTCTTGTAGCGTCTCTACGCCTATCACTTCCAAATTATTGACAATAGCCGCTTCTCGCGCATTGGTTTTTGGTAAAATAAATCCTTTAAAATTTTCTTTTCTCGATTGAATGGCAATGGGCAACACCCCTTTGATGGGACGCAAGTCTCCATCAAGCGAAAGCTCGCCCATGATTACATATTTTTCTAATTGATCGGTAGTGATCTGACCAGACGCAGAAAGAATACAAAGTGCAATAGGCAAATCGTAGGCAGAGCCTTCCTTGCGAATGTCGGCAGGCGCGAGATTTACTACTACCTTGTTACGAGGCATAAAATAGCCGAGGCTTTTCATCGAACTCTCTACACGATGTTCACTTTCCTTGACGGCTGTATCAGGCAAGCCACTCATGTGAAATTGCTTACCCTGCGTTACGTTCACCTCAACAGTGATCGTTCTTGCGTCTACACCATGCACTGCACTGCCAAAGGTTTTTGAGACCATTCAAATCGTATTTACTATTAAAGATTGTAAAACTGAAAATGGAAACAAAATACTTCAATAGACGACATAGCCATTCCACTAAAAACGTGAGAAAAACTATGCTAGTTGCTTTTCAATCAGCAACATCAAAATATGAATGATCTTGATGTGTATCTCCTGGATGCGATCTGCATATCCAAAATGAGGAACGCGTAATTCAATATCTGCCAATGGCGCAAGCTTGCCACCATCCTTTCCCGAAAGTATGATCACTTTCATTCCTTTCTCCTTTGCTGTTTGCGCAGCGCGAATAATGTTGGCGGAATTTCCGCTGGTGCTGATGCCCAGCAGCACATCTCCTTTATTACCTAATGCTTCTAAATAGCGAGAGAAAACAAATTCATAACCATAGTCATTGCTCACGCATGAGATATGACTGGGATCAGAAATACAAATCGCAGGAATTGCCTTTCGAGGCTCTCTGTACTTTCCTGTTAGTTCTTCAGCAAAATGCATAGCATCGCAATGCGAACCTCCGTTGCCACAAGAAATAACTTTTCCCCCACCTTTAACTGATTCAACAATTGCTTTCGAAGCTTCTTCTATCTTTTGCAGATGAGCAGGCTCGGACAAGAACTTGGCTAGCAAAGTTGCCGCCTCATTTAATTCAGTGGCAATAATAGTTTGAAAACTTGACATAGGGTTGGTATCTTATTTGGAAGGGGTTGAACTTCCATTGCTGAGGTCATATACTTTAGCTTTCAGCACATTGTTTTCATGGCGCATCGCCTCTTTTTCTTTTTCTGCATTCTTGGCATCGCGCCAGATCCAGAAAGCTTCCACTGCAAATAGCACTAGTCCAAAAAAAGCACCGTATTTGAACAGGGAAATTTTTCCAAACAAACTGTATAATAATGACAGGTCATTCTTTTTCGTTTCCATAAAAACCGTAAAAAAAAGCGTCATCAAATGGTAGCCTCCAAATACGGAAAGGAAAATCAATCTTCGTTTGTTCATTGTTGGTAGCTTAAGTATACAAAACTAGCCTTTTTCAATTGTTGCAAAAGTTGAATAAGTAAGAAAACCTTACTTGTTTTTTTGCTCAGGTCAGAATTACCCACTGACTACAGCCAACTTAGGTTAGCCACGAATTCACGAATTTTCACAAATCTATTAGCCTTATTTGTGCCTATTGGTGAATTAGTCAGGAAAAAAGTAACTGATATGTTAACCCATTCACACCGTTTTCTGAATATCGACTAACTTCTTATAAAGTCCGTTTTTGATGCTGAGTTGCTCGTGTGTGCCCCGTTCGGCCACCTTACCCTCCTGAATCACAACAATTTCATCGGCATGCTGGATCGTGCTGAGTCGATGGGCAATCACAATAGACGTACGATTTTTCATGAGGTTAAATAGCGCTTCTTGTACTAGCTTCTCTGATTCTGAATCCAGGGCGGATGTCGCTTCATCTAAAATCAAAATAGGCGGGTTCTTCAATACGGCTCTAGCAATGCTCAATCGTTGGCGCTGGCCACCGGAAAGTTTAGAGCCACGTTCTCCAATAAACGTCTGGTATCCATTCTCTGTTTGCATGATAAAATCATGTGCATTCGCAATTTTCGCTGCCTGAATGACTTTCTCTTCATTGACGTTGGGCATGCCAAACGCGATGTTGTTAAAAATGGTATCGTTGAACAGGATAGACTCTTGGGTGACCACTCCAATCTGTTTTCGAAGAGATTCTAATTCATAGTCCATCAACGACTTTCCATCGAGCAGCAATTCACCTTGGGTGGGATCATAAAATCGAGGCACCAAATCAGCCAAGGTGGATTTACCACCTCCGGACGGCCCCACCAAAGCAATTGTTTTTCCCTTTTCAATGGTCAGATTAATGCTTTGCAAGACGTGCTCAGTGTCATAGGCAAAACTTATGTTCTTAAACTCAATCGACTTCTCAAAAGATTTTAGTTCGATTGCATTTGGCTTACTTCGAATGACAGGTTGCAAATCAATGATCGAAAAGATTCGCGCGGCCGAGGCAGTTCCTCGCTGAAGGGAGGTAATTCCGTTTGAAAAACTCTTGGCCGGCTGAATGATCATGGTAAACACTGCCAAAAAAGTCATAAATGCAGAAGACTCCAAAGTAGCATCATTGCTGAGTACCATGTTGCCTCCGAAGAAAATGATACCAGAAATAATCAGTACTCCTAAAATTTCTGAGACGGGTGAAGCCAATTCATTTTTATAGGCCATCGATTTGCTGGTCGCCCGGTAGAAGCCACTTTCCCTCTCAATTCGGTCGATCACAAACTTGCGTGCATTAAACGCTTTGATCACGCGCATCCCACTAAATGTCTCATCCAGGATGGTGAGAATACGCCCCAGCGATTCCTGACTTTGAGTAGCCTGTTTTTTTAATCTCTTTATAATCTCAGCCAATACTCCACCTGTAAGAGGCAAAACGAGCATTGTGAACAATGTAAGCTGTGGTGAAATGGTGAACAACATATAGAAGTAAACTACGATAGTAATAGGCTCCTTTAGCACGGCTTTCAAACTATTCATAACGGCTCCCTCGACTTCGTTTACATCATTTGTAAACCGGGAGATCAAATCACCCTTTCGTTCGTTGTTAAAATAGCCAATGTGCAATTGAGTTACTTTACCAAATATGTCCATGCGAATGTTCTTCACTAAGTCAACGCGGATTTTTGTGGCCATCACACGCTCCAGGTAACGAAAGAGGTTGGCCAAAATCACGCAGACAACAATCAGCCCGCAAACAAACAACAGCGAATCCACCGCCCCCCTAGTGATTACTATTTTGATAAAGTAGTGGTTGAAAACGCTTGTGATATAATCGACAGACAATTCGAAAGAAGGCAAATCAGGAATGACGGTAATCTTTTCTTTTTGTTTGAACAAAATGTCGAGCATCGGCTTTACCAATACTATATTAAATGCCCCAAAAATGATTCCCAGTATGGAATATAAAAAAAAGAACGCCAGCCTACGGGGTAGTCTGTTGGCATAAGAAAGGATTCGCAAGAAAATCTTCATCTAGCTTAAAATTCAAACGTTCTGGCAGGAATATTCCATCGCACAGTCAGTGACGTGAGAGACGTGTTATTATTGTACGATGCCAAATCGCTGTCGCTCCTACGAATGATTTGCTTGCCTTCAATAAACAAGTTGTGCTTTAGCATGTAAGAAGCCGTCAGATCAAAAAATAACACCTCATTTCTATTGCCCTGCCCAATGGTGTTTCCATAATCATTTTGTCTCGTAACATAACTCTTTAGAATATCCCCACCCCAATTTTGGCCTGTCGCATCGCGCCCGGTCTTTGTCAAAAATGTTTTAACTGTGAGTTGAAGTTTGGGAATAGGCTGATAGCGAACAATGGCCACCCACTCATTATAGTTGGCACCAAAAGGATGTGCTAATGATTGGCTATAATTGCTATAACTGCTCGATGTGTTGTGCGAATAGGTGTACGGCCTGGCCATGTTGTATTCCAACTGTAAATCCAGATTGGAGATTCCTGCAACATCAATGTATTTCACTCCAGCCTGCAATGCATACTTGTTCGCCCACCATCCTCTATCTGATGTTATCTCCGACAACACAAATTCATCTAGCACTGCTTGTCCGTAAAAAGAAATCCCTTTGATGGCATTCCATTTGAAATCCAAACCTAGTAACGCGTTGTCGCTACTACCATTCTGTTGTTCAATGGCTCGGTAAAAAATAACGGGATTCAAATAACTCAAGTCAAACGTATTCCCATTCACAGAATCTCTCGGAGTAAAAACCACGGACTCAAAAAAACCAAGATTGAATTTCTTTCCAATGTTTATGCTTGCATGATGAAAGGCCATAAACCGATCTGGAAAACGTTGCCCAGGAAAACTGCCTGCACGTGCCACTGGATCGTTAGCGGTTAGCCTGTTTAGCTGGAAGAGATAATTGATCTTCCAGATTTTTGCATTGGCACGTAAAAAAAGATTCGGTGCCGAATAGTCAGAAAAAATAAGAGAGCGATAGCCATTACCAATAAACGTTCGATCATGACCAAACTGGAAATAAATATGCTTGGTAATATTAAAATCAATGTAAGCTCTTGCCTGAAAAAAATCTACACCGGTAGCCTTAAACGGCTTGAAGAACCCTTCGTGCGGAACGCCACTGGTTACATCTCCGACATAGGAAGGCAAAATCATTTGGTTATCCGTCAAAAACGTATAGAACCCGATTTTTCGATCGATCATTCCTCTGATCTCGACCCCTCTCGTGTTAATACTTGCCAGTTGGTTGGTGCGGGAGTCAGTACCGAAACCGACATATAGGACCGGGCTGACATGCAAATCAAATTCGGGAAGATCAACAAACACAAAATCCGATTTCTTCTGATACAGTTTTTTAAGAATAGGCTTTTTACTGTCACTGGACGTAGCCCGATTCCATTCCCAATTGTCGTTCTGGAAATAGTCGTAGTTGAATTGATCAGCACGGCTGGTGAAAACGTTATCCTTTTTCTTCTGGGAGTCTACAAATGCTACCAGCACATCTCGCTTTACTGGCTTAACGGCAGTAAACCATTCTGGCGCGATCCGTCCAGCTTTAATCTCATATCTGGTTAGCCAATGATAATAGTCTTCATTCAACGTAGCATTGGCGCTCTGTGCAACGAGAATACCCGGCAAAAAGAAAAGCAAAAACCCGAAAATTGCTCTTTTCATTCAGTAAATCAGGTTTTAGCACCCAATTTTATGGCAAAATACCTGTTTTAAACAAATTCTAAACCACATCCTTGCAAATCGACTCCAGATACCTATTTTTGCAGTCCTTTAATAAAAGCGTCACGCCAAAAAGCGTGACAAACTCGTTAAAAACAACAATTATGAAAAAATCAATTCACCCTGAGTATAAAGATGTGATTTTCTGGGATACATCCAGCGACACCAAGTTTTTGTCTAGATCAACCTCCGTTCCAAAGGAAACAATGAAGTGGGAGGATGGCAAAGAATATCCCGTAATAAAAGTCGAGGTGAGCTCAGCTTCCCATCCATTCTTCACAGGAAAGAAAATGTTTGTGGATACAGCCGGTCGTGTGGAGAAATTCCAAAAGAAATACGGAAAGAAAGAAGCCGCTCAATAAGATTCTATCGAACTAAGAAAGAAAGCCTCCTCGTGAGGCTTTTTTGCTTTCTGGTAATGGGTATTTCTAAACGCCCAATACAACAGGATTCTCAAACCAGATTCAATCGCGAGAAAAAAATACTAAATTGCTGTCAATATGAATCATGTCTCTGAAAAGATAGCTGAGTTGAAACAGTTGCCAGAGTTGGCCATTATCCTGGAACGCCTGGAAAAGGAGATGATCCAAGAAGCTGAGCGAAGAAACGAATTCTATGAGCTAGTGCATGAAAATGTAAAGGCAGAATTCATCAATGGAACTATCATCTATCATTCACCTGTGATGAGAAGGCATTGGAAAGTTTCTATGAAGGTGTCTAAATTTCTAGCAACCCATGTTGATGATAATGATCTGGGCGAAGTAGGCGTAGAAAAAGTAATGATCTCACTCACTCGAAACGACTATGAGCCGGACATTGTATTCTTCGCAAAGGAGAAAGCAAGCTTGTTCACTAAACAGCAAATGCATTTCCCTGCACCCGATTTGGCAGTCGAAATACTTTCTGATTCCACAGAAAAAAATGACCGAAACATCAAGTTCAGAGACTATGCCTCACACGGTGTAAAAGAATACTGGATCATTGATCCCGATAAAAATTCGTTGGAACAGTACCTTAACACAGACAATGAATTTCAGTTGGCGCATACTTTTACCGATGGGACTCTAAAAACTGAAACCGTTAAGGGGTTTGCCTTGGACGTGCGAAGTATTTTTGAGTAGCGATTTAATGCGCTTACTCCAGCACAGCAAAACTTCTTTTTTCTTTTAACTTCGCACGATGAACCTGATTCTTTTTGACAATCCTACCATTCGTCAAAATTTACTGCCCTTTACTTTTACCAGACCTGTAGCTGCCATTCGTACAGGTATCCTTACAATTGCAGAGAAATGGGAGAAGTATTTTGCTACCAAGGTCTCGTTTTCTACAGAAGTCTACTTATCGAAGAAGTTTTTACTCACCCACACAAGTGACAATTTGTGGATCAACGGAGCCCTTTGCCCCGATGCAGGTTTGGTGGCAGCCATTAATCAATTGGCATTGGGCGATGCCATCGTAAAAGAAGCAATGATTCTAGCGGTGCGCACCCCAGACGATGAAGTGCCGGAAGTGATCATTGGAAAAGTAACAGAATATCCTTCGGCTATCACATTGATCGATCAGGTTTGGAAAATATTTCAGCACAACGGGGCTCAACTCCGCGCTGATTTTGAATTGATCACAACAGGCAGAAAGTCGATTGGAATAAAGGACAAGCATACCCATACATACGCAGAGGAAAACATTTTCATAGAACATGGTGCGGTTATTCACTCGGCCATTTTAAATGCAGAGAATGGCCCAATTTACATCGGCAAAAATGCACAAGTACAAGAAGGTGCTATGATTCGCGGGCCATTTGCATTGGCTGAAGGTTCAGTGGTAAACATGGGCGGAAAGATGCGTGGCAATGTGTCAATCGGCCCAGAGTGCAAAGTGGGAGGTGAAGTGAGTGCATCGATTTTCTTTGGTTACAGCAGCAAGGCTCACGATGGCTTCTTGGGATGTTCGGTGATTGGTGAGTGGTGCAACTTTGGCGCAGATAGCAATACTTCTAACATGAAGAACAATTATGAGAATGTGAAAATCTGGAATTATGCAAAAGGTGGATTCGTTGATACAGGTTTAATGTTTTGTGGGTTGATGATGGCTGATCATACCAAGTGTGGGATCAATACTATGTTCAATACAGGCACGGTGACAGGGGTTAGTGCCAATATTTTTGGCGATGGGTTCCCCCGAAATTTCATACCCTCCTTTGCATGGGGTGGCGCTTCTGGTTTCAGCACTTATCAATTTGAAAAAGCCATGCTCACCGCAGCCAAAGCGATGGAGCGCAGAGGGCTCCAGTTATCAAACATTGATAGGGAGATTTACAAGACCGTATTCGAAACCTGTGCTTCGGAGCGGGTATGGGAAAAAACGAAATGATACGAAGTACCAATGACCTTCTCTGCTATACCAGGACTAACTGAGATTAAAAAGAAACTGATTGATGCCGTGCAAGCTAATCACGTTGCCCACGCTCAACTATTTGCCAGCAAACCTGGTTCTCTCAATTTAACGTTAGCTCTTGCCTATGCAACATACTTACATTGCCAAAACAAAGGACTCACCGATGCGTGCGGAACTTGTGCGGCATGCTCAAAGAGTCTGAAATTTATTCACCCTGATACAAATTTCGTTTTTCCGCTTGGCAATGTAAAAGGAGATAAAGACGAAGATCGATTCAAAGCAGAGATTTTAAAAACATGGCGGAGCTTTCTCATTGAACAACCTTTTGGTGATTTGGGTGATTGGATTGGCGCCTATGGAGGAGAAGATAAGCAAGTGCTAATTTCCAGAGAAGAAAGCAGGGAGATTGTAAAGATGTTGACACTGAAGCCGTTTGAGAGTACGTATAAGATCATGATTATCTGGCAGCCCGAATTCATGCACCCGTCTGCTGCCAACGGCATTCTCAAAATTTTAGAGGAGCCACCTAAAGACACGTTTTTCATTCTCGTTACAAATGCCATCGAAAGATTATTGCCCACGATTCTTTCACGCACACAAATTGTACAAATACCACTATTGGATGACGTGGAGATTGAAAACCACTTGGCCACCAAAGGCGTAGCCGGTAATCGTCAACAAGAAATCGTGGCATTGGCTGAGGGGGATTTGAATCTGGCAATAAAACTGATCGACTTTGAGCAGGATCACTTTCAAGAGAAATTTTCGGAATGGATGAGATCTTGCTTTAAGCGAGACTATGGCAAGATGGTAGAACAAATGGAGGAGTTTAATGAACGCGATAAGTTAGGCCAACGAAATTTCCTACAGTATAGTCTCACGATGATGCGGGAAACACTCATTCATTTATCGGGCGCTTCTAAAATCAGTCGTGTAAAAGGAAGCGAAGTAAAATTTGTGCAAGACTTTGGCAAAGTAATGAACGTGAGCAAAGTGGAGAAAGCCAATCAACTCATCTCAGATGCTTCTTATCACCTCGAAAGAAACGGAAGCGCCAAAATGATTTTTCTTGACCTATCGCTCCAAATTTCAAAAATACTCAATCCTTAAAACACGGTTTGACAGCAACGCGGCATTTTCTATTTTTGTCGCTGCAAAAAATAAACACCCAAGGTAAATCCTATGAACAAATCCGTCATATTCTTATTTCTAGCTTTCACATTAGCCACCAGTTGCGCACAAAAATCCGACCATGTGGTAACGATCAAAACCAATCAGGGTGAGATGATCGCTTTGCTATATGACGAAACACCCAAGCATAAGGCCAACTTTATCAAACTAGCAAAAGAACATTACTTCGATAGCTTGTTGTTTCATAGGGTAATTGCTGGGTTCATGATCCAAGGTGGAGATCCCAACTCTAAAAAGGCTAAACCCGGAGAACAGTTAGGCAATGGCGGACCAGGATATACAGTTGACGCAGAATTTAATCCAAAATTCTTTCACGAGAAAGGAGCATTGTCAGCAGCACGTTTGGGCGATGGACAAAATGCTACCAAGGCATCCAGCGGCAGTCAATTTTATATTGTGCAAGGCACCATCATACCAGAATCAAACATGGACGATTTACGAATCGATCAGATGAAACTAAACATGGGCTTTCGCCAGCTGATGCAAAATTCTGCTAACAAACCGCTTATTGATTCGTTGAATCAAGTGTACATGGCTGGAGATATGGAAGCGTACAAAAGAAAAATCTTTGCCTTAGTACCACGCATTGAAAAAGAAACAGGGATGAAGATAACGAAAGACGTCTCACCTGAGAAGATCAAAGCATACACCACGGTTGGTGGTGCCGCACATCTGGATGGCGATTATACCGTCTTCGGAAAAGTAATAAAAGGTTTGGACGTGATCGATAAAATAGCAGCGGTACAAACCAGTAGTGAAAGGCCGTTAGAAGACATTCGGATGTTTGTTACAGTGGAAGAAATGTCAAAGAAAAAGATCACCAAACTTTACGGCTACGTTTATCCGGAAGTAAAAAAATGAGAATTCTTGTTACTGGTGCGAACGGACTTCTAGGTCAAAAATTAGTTGAGTTGATCTCAACCAAGAATGACTACCTGATCGCTACTGCCAAGTCAAAATTGGTCATTGACCTTCCGTGTGGGGAATACCATTCGCTTGATATCACCAATCGCAACCAAGTAGAGAGCGTAGTACAGGCCTCTAAGCCCGATGTCATTATCAACACGGCTGCGATGACGCAAGTGGATCAATGTGAAACGGAACAAGACAAGTGCTGGCTGAACAATGTTACGGCCGTAGAAAATCTTGTTCACGCCTGCGAGCAAACAAAAACACACTTCATCCAGGTATCCACTGATTTTATTTTCGATGGAACATACGGCCCTTTAGATGAAACAGCAAAGCCAAACCCGATTTCTTTTTACGGCAAAAGCAAATTAGCCGCAGAAGAGGCCGTTCAAAAAAGCAATACTGACTGGGCCATTTTACGAACGGTGTTGGTCTATGGCGTCACCAACGACATGAGTCGATCGAACATTGTGCTGTGGGTGAAGAAAAGCTTGGAAGAGGGAAAAACCATTAATGTCGTAAACGACCAATGGCGTACTCCTACATTGGCAGAAGATTTAGCGATGGGTTGCTATCTGGCTGCTACCAAGAAAGTGAAAGGTATTTATAACATCTCCGGTGATAACATGATGACGCCTTATGATATCGCCATTAAAACGGCCGATTTTTTTGGCTTGGATAAGTCATTAATTAAGCAAACTGATTCAACCCAATTCAAGCAACCTGCCGCCCGCCCGCCTAAGACAGGTTTTATCATTGACAAGGCAAAAAGAGAACTGGGCTATCAGCCGCATCGTTTCATAGACGGTCTGGAAGTCTTAAATGCCCAGCTCAGTCGACTATAACGATACAGTCCTTGGTATATGGACTATCGACCTAGATCATTGACCATGGAATTGTGTTTGCTACTTCCTGTAATTCTTCTAATCTTCACGCACTTTAATCAATTAGTATGACAGAAAATCGCGCCCAGTGGGGTTCTAAGTTTGGTTTCATCATGGCTGCAGCCGGCTCGGCTGTGGGTCTTGGAAATATCTGGAGGTTCCCATACCTAACGGGTGAACACGGAGGAGCTGCATTCGTTTTGATTTATATCTTCTGCGTGGTGTTGGTGGGGGCACCTATGCTGATCAATGAAATAGCGCTCGGCAGGTTCACCGGCAAAAATCCGGTTGGGGCAGTTCAAAAATTAAGTGGTAATAAGGTTTGGGTACTTCTTGTTGGAGTGCTTCCCCTAATCGTTACGTTCGTAGTGCTCAGCTATTACAGTACTATCGCAGGTTGGACAGTCGGTTATATTTTCACATCGCTTTTTTCAATAAAAACAACTTTCTCAGAATTCATTGCCAACCCTGCCATCGTGGTGCCACTAGGTGCAGCCGTTATTCTAATGACTGCGTTTATTGTGTTGGGTGGGGTGTCTGGTGGTATCGAGAAAGCGACAAAAATAATGATGCCCCTGCTTTTCGTTTTGTTGATCGTTGTGATCATTCGAAGTGTAACGTTGCCAGGGGCGGGCAAAGGAATTGAATATTACCTCGTGCCTGACTTCTCAAAAATCAACGGCCACATTGTACTGGCTGCGTTAACGCAAGCATTCTTTTCATTAGGTGTGGGTTGGGGCATGATGATTACGTATGGATCTTATCTGCCAAAAACACAAAACATTGTTACCTCCAGTCTGTGGGTAGGAGCGATGGATACTTCCGTAGCATTGTTGGCTGGCTTTATGGTTTTCCCTGCCGTTTTTGCTTTCAATCAATCACCTGCAGAGGGTCCAACGCTTGTGTTTACTGTTTTGTCAAATGTATTCCAACAGATGCCACTTGGTAATATTGCCGGGGCATTGTTTTTTCTGTTGCTTTTCTTTGCGGCCATTACATCCACCATTTCAATGTTGGAAGCTCCCTCTGCTTATTACATGGATCAGAAAAAATGGAGTCGAAAAAAAGCCGCCTGGACCGTCTCTATCGCTGCATTTGTTTTTGGAATTCCCTCAGCTCTTTCGACAGGCGCAGTTGAAAGTCTATCCATCATGCAAGTGAATTTTCTTGGAGTAATCAAGACCAGTTTTATGGACATCTTCGATTATTTATTCGGAAGTCTGTTAATGATGGTGGTAGTGATGTCTACGTGCCTATTCACCGGATGGTTCATAAAAACCGAACTATTGGTAGATGAAATAGAACAAGGTATGCCTTCTTTTAAGACAGGAAGTATTCTTGGAATAGCCCCCTATAAAATTTGGCTTTTTATGGTGCGGTTCATTTGTCCAATTATCATTGGGCTCGTTATTCTAAATATGTTCGGGGTGTTTGGAAGTTAGAAGTTCGAGGTTTGATGTTTGACGACTAACGCCTAAATCAGAAAGTATAAAGTATAAAGTGGGAAGTTTAGGTTAGGAAGATCTTAATCCAAGATTTCAGTAATAGGTTGCCCCGTGCACCCACTGGGGAATTTGATCTTTAGCAAGACCGACAATGTGGGGGCAATATCAGTAATTGCGTGATAAGAAGACGAAGCACCTTGCTTAATTCCCTTGCCATAAAATAAAATGGGCACGTGCGTGTCGTAGCTGTAAGCAGAGCCGTGTGTAGTACCCTGTGCGCCACCTCCACTAATCCAACTTGGTTCGAGTTGGTAAGCAATGTCTCCACTTCGTTTGAAATTGTATCCGCGCACCATCATCCCTTTAATTCCTGTTTCATTGTAGGCTCCTTGCTTCAGAACTGCTTTTGAAAAAACCTGGGCTACACCTTCAACCGATTGAAGATAGTTAGTGATAAGTTCGGTGGCAATTAACAAATCAATGCCAGCACTTTTTGGGTCGCCAGCAAACAAATCCTGATTTAGAAAAATCTGATCATTGCTTATTTTTTCAATGATCTTCTTTCCGGGAAAATATTTTTGTAAAAAATCATTCAGATTAACTTCCAGCGATGACACCGCAAAATTTCCAGCGGGAATTCGATTATCTTTTAAGTACTGCGGCACCTCAGCCACTGCATGATCTGCCGTGAGGAAAACCACATAATTATTTTCACCCACTTCTTTATCAAGGGTTTTCAACAAGTCTTCTATGTTCTTATCCAGTCTTATATACGCGTCTTGTATCTCGATTGAATTAGGGCCCATTGCATGACCAATTAGATCCGGGCAAGAATAAGAGATGGCCAGAAAATCGGCATCCGAATCTTTGCCCATTTGCTCACCGGCTATCGTTGACTTTGCAAATTCAGTCAGTAAATCATCTCCAAACGGTGTAGCCGCGAGCAAGTCGAAATCACCATTTGTTTTTCTCAGCTCCTTTAAGTTGTAAGGGAACACCGGCTTTTCCTTGCCTTGCAATTTTCTTTCATAAGGTGATTCATCTTGACTACTTTCAGTATACTGCGAGATCGGCAATACGGTATTCCATGTTTGGTTGAGATAGGAATCTGCCAACTTTAATCCGTTAAATGTTTCGACCCACTGTGGCAATGTGTTCTTGTAATAGGTACTCGTAATAAACTTGCCGGATTTGCCATCATACCAGTATGCACCATCTGCCATATGGCCGGCCGGAAGCACGGCTCCTCGATCTTTCACCGAAATACCAATGACTTTCGACCTTTTCTGTGTGCCTATTTTCAATTCATCCGTAATAGTCGATGATAACATTCGCCATGGCGATACATCGCCATTTCCTTCCGGGTTTCCAACTGGCTTTTGACGATCGTCCTCCACACAATTCACTTGTTTCTTTAGGCCCTTGTCCCACCAATCATTTCCAATAATGCCATGGACAGAGGGTGTTGTTCCGGAATATACAGATGCATGCCCAGGCCCTGTATAGGTAGGAACATAATTGTAGTGTGCGTTGGTAAGCATAAATCCCTTTCCCGCCAAACGCTTAAAACCACCTTCACCAAACTTACTTTCAAAGCGATACAAATATTCCTGGCGCATTTGATCCACCACAATCCCAACAACTAACTTGGGCTTTGTCTCTTGCGAATAGCTTAATAGCGAGCGACTAATAAAAATTAACAAAAGAATTTTTTTCATACTGTTTAATTCCATTTGACGAAATATCAATCGGTCAATTCAACTCTCGAACTGCGCCAAGTTAATCCAAAACTTCATAAAAGTTTGCAGGTCAGTGTTATCAAAATATTGCTTGTTAATCTTCACATACAATTTTTTCAAATTCGGTTTCTTCATACACCTGTTTGCGTATCAGTTTACCGAATTGGTCGTAATAAATTACAACCTGTATTTGCGCTTCCTTCACATCCTTTCTCGTAAAATAAAGAGGATTCTCGTCCGTTCCTACATTATTGATTCCATTAAACGCAGTAGGTATGATAATCCCTCTTTCAGAACTTATTACCCCATAGAGGTTTTCTCTTCGGATCAGCATGCACTTCTCAGTTGATGTATCTGAAATTGTGGCAAAATCCTTAACGCGGTCTATTTCTACCTTGCCCGATCGAACGTCTAACAAGCTCCATTGTGCATTCTTTCTGACCCAAACCAAATCGCCCGTCCAAGGCAGCATCTCGTCAAATTCAAATGCAGTGAGTGCCTTGCCATTCCAACTGGTCAATCCAAAGTGCTCGTCTTTAAAAACGATTAGCACTTCGCTATTTAGCATGCTAATATTCCGACTATAAACAGGTTTTACAAGTCTGCTTCTTTTCCAATCGAACAAACCAAATTTCTTGTCTTTATAAATAGACCAATAGTCATCGTTCAATTGAACAAGCGCCTCATACTCAACTGGCAACACTAGTGTACCAGTTTTAGCAATAAGGCCTCGCTTTCCATTCCGTGAAATCAAAAAAATCTCTTCACCGAACGACTCTATGATTTCAAACTCATTTGTAAACAGCCGCTGGCCTGTAGCGATATCGTATACTGTTTTTTTTAGTTTCGATTCCGTGTAAAAGTACCGAACTGAATCTCGTGATTTGACAAAATGTACTCGATTCTCATTTGAAAAGGTAAGTGTTCTAAGCGAGTTGATATGAACCCGAACTGAATCCTTCTGTTTGGCGAAGGCCAATCCTCCTGCAAACCAGCAACTGTCTGAGTTTTCAACGATTCTTTTACTATTCAAATCAAATAATTGGTGTGACAGTCCCCGTTTTAGTAACAACCACTGCTTAGAGAAAAAAATATTGTCCCACCATTTTCCTTCCAGCTCTTCGGCCAGATCCGCCATGGAATATTGATCGTTCACCTTTCTAACTAATCCAAAAGGACGTAGGCTAAGTGTCTGGCGCCCGAAGGGTACGACAAACTCAAGCTTTGAATTGATCAATCCCTCCAGCGACCCATTGCGAACAAGCAATCGATCAACCGCTACCCTACTTACTTCATCAAAAACCAATTCCTCCGAAACGAGATTTCCGTCTGCGGATGATTCGATTGATGTGAGGTCCAAGACTATCTTTTTGCCCAATCTAGAAAAGACAAACACACCCTCTACCCTATCAATCGCATCCCATGTGTTCTCCCCCAAAAGCTGCCGCCCTGTTAATGTTACTAGTTTCCAGCGCCCGTTTTGTTTCACTGCAAAGAAATGAGCACCCAACAATTTGACTTCCTGCACACAATCTTTGACCACCCACCGCCCTGATTTGTGAATCACTTTAATACAAGTGCTGTCGCCAACTTTATAAAACCCAAAGCCCAATGATTTTTGAATAGAACTGTGCGCAAAAATCAACCTTCCATTTCGACTGATCAATCCCTCATTAGTAAACAGCACATCATCAAAAATACTTCCGCACAGGTAACGTTCTTCAATAGTTTCAAATCTAGGCGCAAATGCTATGTCTCCACTTGAATTTATAAACCCAAATTTTCCTTTGTCGAGAATTGGCGCCCAATAACTTTCGTTTAGTAGGATAACTTTTCGAAGCGAGTCATTTAGGAATCGGTGAGGGATTTTCCTTTCATAATCAATATAAAAGTGGAAAAGCCAATCGATGGCGGCTGGCTTCCATTTGTTGGCCGGAAATTCCTGGACGAATTGAATAAACGAAGAAGTGTCTCCACGAGCTGTTGCAATTTCAAAGATTTGTTGATCCGCCAAATCGCGAAAGGGGCTAGTTGGAAACTCGCGAACGAACGAAACATAGCTTTTTAATTTTCGGTCTTTCGTTTTCGATTCAAAAAGCAGTTTGTCAAATCTATTCTTGGCTTCAATGACCCGTTGCGATGTCGGGTATAGCCTGATATATCGTTCAAAACTTTGATAGGTGTTTACTTTTAGTGCTTCTAAAAAGCCGACTTCATCCCGTAATTCAATTGCCGTGGCGCGAAGTTTGGAACCAGGAAATCGTTGGACAAATGATTCGTAACCTCTTTCTGTGTTCACTTCCTTCACGTCAGCAAAGGCTGTACTGTCGATCTTTTCACTAAAAGAAAGAAGCGATGCGCTATCGAGTCCAAGGCGCGCGAGGCGATACTTAGATCGTCCTTCAAGTTGAACCAATAGTCGAAATGCCCGCTGACAGTAATGATACGCGGAGTCTATTTGATAGCTCGGATTGGTTTTACTAAAAAACCAACGAGCCCATGCCACAGATAGCTCTGCGCTGGCACTGTCTTTCTTCGCAACTTTTTTTAACAACTCCTTTGCCTCAAACCACTTGCCTTTCTCCATATGGTTTTCTGCCTTCTTGAGTGCCGTTTGTGCTGAACTCAGACTTGTTAAAAAGAGCGATAGAAAAACAAAAAGGAAACGCATGGGTTGATAGGCCAAGATATTTTGAAAAAAGAAAAAGGCAACCTATTGGCTGCCCACTCTTTTGGTCGAGGTGAGAGGATTCGAACCTCCGGCCTCCACGTCCCTAACGTGATGCGCTAACCGGGCTGCGCTACACCTCGAAGTATGATCTTTAATGGGATCAATCCACAAAAAGAGTCGCAATAATAGTAAAATTCAATCTAAAAAAGAGAGATTAGGTAGTAGCTATTTGTTCTTCTTTTTCTTCAGGTCTCTGATAAACCTGGCCCATTTTAACGGGTCTAGAAAAGGATTGAACTGGGGCCTGAATTGGTTGCCCGGTGAACTTGCCCACTGGTCCATATAATTTCGGTAATTGCCCAACCCGTCCATAGGGGTGGTACGCGCCATTAACGCAATCATTTCCGAATTTAATGCGCGTGCATCAAGACCGTTGTCCATTGGGATATTCATAGCCAAAACAGCTTCTTTAAAAAGCTCCTCCGTGGGAAGGTCAGTTATTACTACCCCTTTCAAAAACGTGATATCGGTAGCAAGTTCCACAAAAATTGACCATGAATCCTTTGGTTGGTCAGGCACGATATAGTGCGCACGCTTATATCCAACAGCACTAAACACGATGCTATCACCTACCAGCACGGGCAGCGTAAAAAACCCCACTGCCGTGGTTGGTGTGCCTCGCCCGGCTTTGGGCACGTACACGTGAACACCTGGCAAACCAACTGAGGCCGAGTCGGTTACAAAACCAGACAATTGAATGATTCTGCGCTTGGTTTGCGAGAATACCTTGCCAGTCGAAAAAAGAATGGCTGAAACAACAAAAGCAACAATTACACCCCTCATATAACTTGGCAAAGGTAACATTTCAAATGGTAAAGTGTATACGTTTTTGTTTGCTGAAATGAGTCAAAGTCATTCAAAGATTATTGCCAGCATCCAAAAGTTTCAGCGCATGCAAAAATATTGTCTGTATTTTTACGCATAATGCGGTTAAAGCAATTTAATATCGAATTGGGTGCCCAAATTTTTCTGGCTAGCTCGGATACATCACGTCTGCGCATTCTTAATCTTATTTTAACCAATGGTGAAATGTGCATTACCGATCTGGAACGAATCCTTGAGTTCACCCAAACAAAAACCTCGCGTCACCTATTGTACCTAAAAAATTCCGGAATCCTCACTTCACGAAAAATAAACCAATGGGCCTTTTACCAAATAAAAGACGAAGTTTTTGATCTCGTCAAGCAAATCTTGCAATTCGTGAGCCGCGATCCGGTAATGCAACAAGATCAATCCGTCTTTAAAACCATGTATAGTAACCGCGAACTCTCCCTTAATAAATTAAACCTCAAACCTCTTACTTTTTGAAGCACAGAGTTCCATGTCGCGTCTCAAGGTCTCATGTCTAGCGTCTTACATCTCACGTCTAATTTCCAATGAAAAAATATAAAAGCATTTTCTTCGATCTGGATCACACACTCTGGGATTTTGAAACGAATTCGCGCGAAGCGCTTACAGAACTACATCATAGCTTTCAACTTGCCAGGAAGGGCATCGAATTACAGGCCTTTCTTGTCGCATTTAAAAAGGTTAATACAGGATTGTGGCATCTTTATGATACCGGTAAAATCAAACAAGATGTCATTCGCTTGCAACGTTTCCACCGCATCTTTCAAGAGTTTGATGTAGAAGAGTACGAACTATCTCTTACGTTTTCCTCTGAGTACGTGAGCCAATCGCCCAAAAAAGGCAACTTATTGCCACACGCGAAGGAAGTGTTGGATCACTTACACCCTATTTATCCCATGCACATCATCACCAATGGATTTAGCGAAATACAGGGCGCAAAAATGGCCTCATCGGGTATAGACAAGTATTTTCAAAGCGTGGTCACTTCTGAAAAAGCTGGGCATAAAAAACCCTCCAAAGAGATCTTTGAATATGCACTCACGACTAACAACTTGCTGGCAAGTGAAGTGGTAATGATTGGCGACAACCTGGCTACCGACATGGGCGGGGCAAAAAATGCGTCTATCGACACCATCTATTTTAACCCGGAGAAGACTGCCCACGATGAACAATTAACTCATGAAATCGAGAGCCTGATTGAATTAAAGCAACTATTATAATCACCATCTAATCGCTAATTTGCAGCTCGATTCTAACGTCTACTATATAACATCTAATATCTACATCATGTCTACTGGATTTTTTCACATCCCTGCACCAAAAAACGAACCCGTATTGTCTTATGCACCCGGTAGCAAAGAACGTGCTGCCTTAAAAAAGGCGCTCGAAGAAGCACGCGCTCAAGTCATTGACGTGCCCATGTACATTGGTGCCGAGGAAGTACGTACTGAAAATAAAAAGCCTCTTATACCTCCTCACGACCACAAACATATTCTCGGGCATTTCTCTGAAGGAGATAAAAGTCATGTGGAGCAGGCGATTAAGGCAGCCATGGCCGCCAAAGAATTGTGGGCAGGGTTGAGCTGGGAAAATAGAGCGAGCATATTTTTGAAAGCGGCTGATTTGTTAGCTGGTCCTTACCGTTATAAAATCAACGCGGCTACTATGTTGGGGCAATCCAAGAACGCATATCAGGCAGAGATTGATGCCGCCTGCGAATTGATCGATTTCCTGCGTTTCAACGTCCACTTCATGGGCGAGATTTACAATGATCAACCACAATCGTCACCCGGTGTGTGGAACCGATTAGAATACCGCCCGCTCGAAGGGTTTGTGTTCGCATTGACCCCTTTCAACTTCACAGCTATTGCAGGCAATTTACCAACCAGTGCTGCACTGATGGGCAATACGGTGGTATGGAAACCAGCCAACACACAGATCTACGCTGCGAACGTGATCATGCAGGTATTGAGAGAAGCTGGCTTGCCGGATGGTGTGATCAATTTGATTTATGTCACTGGCCCTGATGCTGGCGATGTGATTTTTAAACACAAAGATTTTGGTGGAATCCACTTCACGGGCAGCACAGGCGTGTTTCAAAATATCTGGAAAACGATTGGGCAAAATATTCATCAATACAAATCCTATCCACGCATTGTAGGTGAAACGGGTGGAAAAGATTTTATCATGGTGCACAAGAGTGCTGATGCGAAGCAAGTGGCCACGGCCATTGCGCGCGGTGCGTTTGAGTACCAGGGCCAAAAGTGTTCTGCTGCATCCCGTTGCTATATTCCTTCCAACCTGTGGGGCGATGTGAAAAAATATTTGCTCGAAGATTTAAAGAGCATGAAGATGGGGCCAACGGAAGATTTTGGCAACTTCATCAATGCGGTCATTGACGAGAAAGCGTTCAACTCTATTACTGGCTACATTGAAAAAGCGCGCCAGAACCCAATGAACGAAATCATTGCGGGTGGTAAATACGACAAGAGTAAAGGCTATTTCATTGAACCTACAGTTGTGCTAACAAAAGACGCATCGTCACTTACCATGTGTGAAGAGATTTTTGGGCCAGTGATTACCATTTATGTTTATCATTCCGAAAATTTTGAACAAACACTAGAGTTGGTTGATCAAACATCACCCTACGCGTTGACCGGCTCGATAATGGCACGCGATCGCTTTGCCGTAGAGATGGCCACCAAAAAACTCAGCAACTCAGCAGGCAATTTTTATATCAATGATAAACCAACTGGTGCAGTTGTAGGTCAACAACCTTTTGGGGGAGCCAGAGGCAGCGGCACGAATGATAAAGCCGGAGCGAAAGTAAATCTGTTGCGTTGGGTATCGATGCGCACGATCAAAGAAACATTTGTTACGCCTACGGATTACAGGTATCCGTTTTTGGAACTTTAACTTTTGACTAATGTGACACTACTGAAGGTAACGCATAGCCAATCGTGAAATAAGATTAGTTGATATAGCAAAAAGTCGAATCTTACTATCAAATCCTGTATCCGCCTTTATCGTTTTCGAATGATTTTATTTAATAAACGGACAACTACATACCCTGCTGGTAATGATCATGGGTATACTAAATGCAACCTTATGCAAGGTTGATGCGTCTATGAATAAAACTCATTGTTTATGCGCCATCTATTCACTTCCATACTAGTGCTGGTTGCTTCTTTTAATCTAAAGGCTCAGACCGAACAGGTAGCCATCGGTACTTTTAAAGTCGTCTACGTTTACGGCCCTTTTAAAGTGAATTTTATTAAGTCAACTACTTGTAGAATGGAGATTGACTATAATGGGATTGAGAAAGAAGAAATAATCATCAAATCGAAAGATGAAGACCTTCACATCAAACTTAGGAACCGCAGTTTTTTTGACTTTAACAATAATTCATGGGAAAGCAAAAATAGCCGATATGCGCAAGTGAAGATCTATTATACTAATCTGGAAGCGATCGAAGCAAGAGCTGGTGCTCGTATCCGTTCTTCAGAAACCATCGTCTCCAAAGAGATTTTCTTAGTGAGCAAAATGGGTGCAGACATGAGACTGGACATCAATACTCAAAACCTTGAGCTTGACTCTTCGATGGGAAGCGAGGTTAACCTGACGGGAATGGCTGAAAAAGTAGAAATCCGATCAAAGATGGGAAGTCATGTGGATGCTTCTTCTCTAAAAAGCCAGCACGTAAATGTAAGTTCCTCGATGGGCTCCGATGTTTCCATATTCGCAGAGCAAGAATTGAATGCATCCGCTGATTTTGGAGGCTCTATTACCTACAAAGGCAATCCATCTATGAAACATACGTCTACGTTCCTGGGCGCTGATGTCCATAAGATCAAGAACTAAACCTAAGTAAAATCAGAGATTCAGTTTTATAGCATTTGCACATCTCCGAGAGAATTTACTATGTTGAACAACCTCTCTGCATTCGATGTAAATGTATCATTTGCACTTGATTGGGTTATGTTTTAAGGGCATCTCTAAAAGCCCATGCTAAATCTACAATAATTGGTTAACGGTTCTATGTTTGGAAAAAGAGAAAGAAATGGGTCACACAACGCGCGGATTATTTGATGAGCAGTTTCGGTTAGAAAAGATAAGCAAGCAAAACGATCAGCTTGAAAAACTGCGGGCTCATATAGGTTTTGAGTTTTTCCGTAAGCCGTTGGAAGATTATTTCAAGAAGGAGATATAGTGAAAGGTGAGAACAAAGGAGGCAGGCCACCTTACGATTACGCACTGATGTTTAAGATCGTCATCCTTCAGCGTTATTATAACCTAGGTGATGCCAGTACCGAGCGAGTACGCCATTTTGGACCGGTTGTCGTTCATGCGCTTTTTAGGGTTGACCCTTTCCCATTACAGGATGCCAAGACGATCTGGAATTTTAAGAATGAGTTGGCCAAAGGGGACATGGTAAATAAACTGTTTAAAAAACTGGACAACCGATTAGAAAAGGAAGGGGTGATTATCCATGAGGGCAAGATGGCCGATGCCATCATTGTAGAGACACCCCGCCAGCGGAACAGCAGGGAAGAGAATGAGCAGATCAAAGCTGGTGAAGTGCCAGAGGATTGGAAAGAAAACCCGAACAAACTCCGCCAGAAAGATGTTGATGCCACCTGACTTAAAAAAAACGGGGAGACATTTTACGGCCACAAAGATCACATCAAAGCCGACACTAAGACCAAACTGATCACCGAGTATGAAGTGACATCGGTCAGTGTACATGATTGCGAGATGAAATCAGAGCCTTTGCTGCCGATTGCTTTCAGGAAAATAACAGTTTATGGAATGGGTGCCAGACATTGATAAACAAAATATTTAAACACGTTGAATTCAAGGCTGGCTTCACTACCGTATTTACCCCTGTAGAATCGGTATTAAAACTACGTAAAGGAGTATGTCAGGATTTTGCTCATTTGATGATCGCGTGTTTGCGAAACATAGGTTTACCAGCTCGCTACATGAGCGGGTGCTTGGAAACATTTCCTCCACCCGGCAAAGAGAAGTTGTTGTGATCTGATGCCTCTCATGCCTGGGTAGCTGTTTATTTTCCAGATCTTGGATGGGTAGAATTTGATCCAACCAATTGCATTCTTGCCTCTCGTACTCACCTGATGATTGCCTTTGGCCGTGACTATTTTGATGTCGCCCCTATTACGGGAATTGTTTTTAGTTCAGGGAACCAAACCCTAAGTGTTAAAGTAGACGTAGAGCGCATGGCAGGTTGAAATAATGGCGTGTGGGGAACTTCGCCATCGTAATAAAGGTTGAAGCTACTATTTGACTTTCTTTGAAAAGAGTCTTTAATTCAACGAAAAGAAGGTTTTTTTGCTAAAATTAATTGCCAAGGGTGACGTAAATCACCAAGTTTCGTTTAGACGATGCTTACATTTGCGCAATATTAACTGATCTAAAATCCTATGTTTTTTCAGCACGTATACGATAAGTCGCTCGCTCAGGCCAGCTATTTTATTGGTTGTCAAAAAGAAGGTGTCGCCATGGTGATTGACGCCAAGCGTGATGTGGATACCTACCTCGAAATTGCGAAGCAAAACAAAATGAAAATCACGCACATCGCGGAGACGCACATCCATGCGGATTTTTTAGCAGGATCGAGGGAACTCGCTAAACTAACGGGTGCTGCGATGTACTTATCAGATGAAGGTGGAGAGGGCTGGCAATATGAATTTCCCCATGTAGCGCTGAAGGATGGTAGTGTTATCAAAGTGGGCAATCTCACTTTAAAAGTAATGCATACACCGGGGCACACGCCCGAGAGTATTAGTTTTCTGCTAACCGACAATCCTGCGAGCAAAGAACCAGTGATGTTATTCACGGGCGATTTTGTTTTTGTGGGTGATGTAGGACGGCCAGATCTGCTAGAGAAAGCGGCTGGGTTTGCAGGAACAAAGGAAGCCGGTGCAAAGGAGATGTACCAATCGATTGCTAAATTCAACGCACTACCCGATTTCGTTCAGGTTTGGCCAGGACACGGAGCCGGCTCTGCCTGTGGAAAGGCATTGGGTGCAGTGCCGAGTTCCACAGTTGGTTACGAAAAAGTTAGAAACTGGGCGTTTCAATATCCGAATGATGAAAATGGATTTGTAAAATATCTATTGGAAGATCAACCCGAGCCACCGAAATACTTTGCGATGATGAAGAAGTTGAATAAAGTAGATCGGCCATTACTTACCGAAATTCCAAAGCTGAAGAAATTGAGCAATGCCGAATTCAAGGCAGCGTTCGATAAAGGAATTAAGTTGATTGATGCGCGTAACAAAGTCGATTTCGCAGCTGGCTTTATTCCGGGAAGCATCAACATACAAGGTAACAACGCTTTTGCCACATGGGCCGGATGGTTTTTGAAATACGATGAACCGTTTATGCTTGTTGCAGCTGAAAGCCAGTTGGAAGATCTCACTCGAAAACTGATGCGCATTGGACTCGACAATATCTATGGCTACATCGAAAATGTGACTCCCTGGATAGAATTGGGAAATACGTTGGAAAAAAGCAACGTCATTTCTTTGGACGAGTTCAAACAACTTTATGCCAACAACAATATTCAGTTGATTGATGTACGGGGTGTTTCTGAATTTAATGCAGGCCACATAAAAGGAGCCACTAATATTTTTGTGGGCACGCTGGGTGAAAACTTGAATCAGCTGAAGAAAGACAAACAAATTGTAATTCAATGTCAATCAGGTGACCGAACAGCGATTGCCTATTCTCTTTTGGCGAAATACGGATTTAAGAATGTGAAGAACTACGGAGGCGGAATGAACGAGTGGGTGAATGAAGGTAATCCGGTAGTTACTGAAAATTAATGACCACTCTCGGTTTTGGTCTAATCGGGGTATTCCGCAGGAGACCCCGATACGCTCGAATGTGCAAACGGTTTTTATGTTGGCCACGAATGCACGAATAGGCACGAATGAATAAAAAAAAATTCGTGTGGCTTTGTGTTATTGGTCTAATCAGGGTATTCCGAAGGAGACCCCGATACGCTCAAATGTGCGAACGGTTTTTATGTTGGCCACGAATGCACGAATAGGCACGAATGAATAAAAAAAAATTCGTGTGGCTTTGTGTTATTGGTCTAATCAGGGTATTCCGAAGGAGACCCCGATTTTATTCCTCGCAGAGTCTCCGTTTTCGGGACTCTGCGCACTCTCAACTCAAAACTTTCTGCCCTAAACTTTTCGTAGTGCTTTTGTCAAATCAATATCCGCCAGTAAAGCATAGCTCATTGCCTCGTAAATGCCCTGCTCTCCTGTGGCGTAGTACTTGGCCGAGCTATGCATATAGCACTCTGGGTTCTTAGCCAAGTTCCCTTGTTATTGTTGGTCTACCGACCAACAATCTTAAATTTCTGAATAATGCGTAAGAAACCTTGTTATTGTTGGTCTCCCGACCAACAATCGTAAATTTCTGAACAATGCGTAAGAAACCCAAATCTGTCTTCACCAATGTCATAGAAACTGGCAGAGCTATACTTGTAATCTTCAGATAGTGTTGCCAGCTGCCAATGCGGCTGGCAAGGATTGTTGTGAAGATACTCAAACTTTTGCTTGAAAAACCACTCGTGAATTAAATCAATGCTCATAAAATTCCCTTGTTATTGTTGGTCTCCCGACCAACAATCTTAAATTTCTGAATAATGTGTAAGAAACCCAAATCTGTCTTCACCCTTGTTATTGTTGGTCTCCCGACCAACAATCTTAAATCTCTGAATGATGTGTAAGAAACCCAAATCTGTCTTCACCAGTGTCATAGAAACTTGCAGAGCTATACTTGTAATCTTCAGATAGTGTTGCCAGCTGCCAATGCGGCTGGCAAGGATTGTTGTG
>VYMD01000036.1_pt1 | contig 51403 bp, 32 predicted proteins | sample 5115311 | NCBI WGS metagenome assembly VYMD01 (sample SAMN12291779, study PRJNA351875) | freshwater metagenome | isolation source: freshwater lake | place: USA: Michigan, Wintergreen Lake | collected 2013-08-08
CTGCAGCGCGCGACGCAGCACGCTCACGTTCACCGCGCCGGCCTGCAGCGAGCCCACCGCACTCACAGCGCCGACCAGAACAAAAAGTGCGAGCGGGTGCATGGGCGCTCAGGCCAGTTTGCCGTATTGCGGCGCGCGAAAGAACCGCCGGATGCGCCGCACGCCCTCGGCCACCGTGAGCGTAGTTGCACCCTGACGCAGGTGGTGCCGCGCGATGCGCGCCACCACGCCCCAGTGTTCAAAGCAGCTGCGATAGGCCTCGGCCAGGCTCGTCTCGGGGTCATAGACATGGCCTGGCTCAGAGATCACGCCATTCAGCTCGACGACGATGAACTCACCGCGCTCGAGGGCCTCAGCCGAGGGGGCGCGCAGGTCAAAGCGCCCGTACCAAAAACCCTCGACCTGCTTGGCCAGCGCGTCGAAGGTGGCCGTGAGCGCGGGGGTGATGAGCGCGCGCCCGTCAACGAACTTGGTGCCGCGGCTGTGGTTGCCGATCTGCTCGAGCAGCACGCGCTCGCCCGCCGGGATGACCTCGCCCCAGCGCGCCGCAAAGCGCTCGGCCAGCCGCTCGGCCTGGAAGCGCGCGCGCTCGGTGGCCGCCACGAGTTCAGCGAGCGTCGAGCGGCCGTCGCCCGTGACGGTGAGAAATTCTTTCACGACAACAGACGACACGCGGCCCATCGCCTCGCCCGGCACGCGGTAGTAAAACACCCCCGCCTCGAAGGGCCAGTCGATAAACTGCTGCACCAAAAAGGGCTCTTGCCAAAGCGCCGCATAGCGGGCCAGGGCCTCGGGGCTGTCGAGGCGCTCGACGCCACGGCCGCGCTCGCCCACATCGGGCTTGGCCAGCACGGGGTAGCTCAGGCCCGACTGCCCCACGCGCTGCACCACCTCGGCTGGGTCGGCCGGATGAGCGAAGAGTAGGGTCTGCGGGATGCGCGCGGCGGGCAGGGCCTGATAGATCACCCACTTCGACTCGCCGATGAAGCCGCCGCCGTCGAGGCCGGGGTTCGTGGCGGTGAAAAACATCAGCCGCCGCGCCCGCAGCGCCAGAAATGCGAAGTAGATCAAGATGGGCACGTAGAAGACCCACTGATTCCAATACTCATATTTAGTGAGGCGCACCCACCAGAGCGGGGGCGTCGCGCGCGCAGCAGTGGCCATCACTGCAAATCTACGGCGCGGGGCATCGGCGGGTTGTCGGCGCCCTTACACCACGCTCAGGCCGCCTCGCTTAGGCGCACCAGGAAGAAATTGTTGTAGCCCTCGCTGACGCGCACGCGGATCAGCTGCTGCGCCACGAGCTCGAGCACCGCTAGGAACGAGAAGACTAGAAACATGCGGTCGGGCTGGCGCATCACGAACGAGACGAAGTCCACCTGCCCAAGCTCGGTCAGGCCGTCTTGGATCATGCGCTTGACCTGCTCGGGCGTGTAGGGATAGCGCTGGATCACGTGGCGCGGGCGGGCATTCTCGGCCTGGGCCCGCTGGATCAGCTTCTGATAGACCTGCAGAATCTGGTAGAGGTTGAGGCCGAAGAGTTCGTCCTGTGGTAGCTCTTCTTCGCGCACGGCGGCCAGGTCGGCGGCGGTGTAGCCCCGGGGCAGCCAGCGCTCACGCTGCTCGGCCATCGTGTCGAGCTGAGTGCTCGCCTCGCGATACTGCTTGTATTGCAGCAGGCGCTCGACGAGGTCGCGGCGCGGGTCTTCGGGGTTGCCCTGCGCATCGACCTTGGGCCGTGGCAGCAGCATCTGCGCCTTGATGCGCATGAGCTCGGCCGCCATCAGCATGAACTCTGCCCCGAGCTCGATCTGGCTCTCTTCGGCCGCGCGGATGTAAACCAAGAAGTCAGCCGTGATCTTGGCGATCGGAATGTCATAGACATTCAGCTCGTCGCGCTGAATGAAAAACAGCAGCAAGTCAAACGGCCCCTCGAACTGAGGCAGGTGAATCTGGTAGCTGTCGGGGGCGCTGGCCATGGTCGAGTCGGCTTGCTGCGCGGGGGTGAGCTCAGTGAGCTCGGCGGGGGTGGGCATCACCTGTCAAAGTTCGGCAGGGGCGGGGGGCCACCGCCTGGCCTGTGGGAATTTCGGAGGGCCGTCAGCTGTCTGATGCTGTGGATAGCCACTAGTTTCGGTGGATTCTGTGCAAAACTCTCTCCTACCCCGCCTGTGACACGCCGCGCTCGCCTCGTTCGTCAGCTCATCCGGGTGTCAAGCCTGGGTTTGGGCATCGCCGTGTCGGTGGTGGCGTTGCAGGGCTTCATCGTGCCCAACAGCTTCTTTGACGGCGGCGTGGTGGGCATCTCGCTGTTTTTGGCTGAGCTGACGGGGGGCTCGCTGCCGTGGCTGATGGTGCTCATCAACGCACCCTTTATCCTAGTAGGCTGGCGGCAGATCGGGTGGCGCTTTGCGCTCGTGTCGATCGCAGCGGTGTCGGGTTTCGCGCTGGCCCTGGCTGTGGTTCATCTGGCCCCGATCACCGGTGACAAACTGCTCGGGGCTGTCTTCGGGGGCTTCTTTTTGGGGGCAGGCATCGGCCTGGCCATCCGCGCCGACGCCGTGCTCGACGGCACCGAGATCGCAGCCCTCGTCATCAGCCGCCACAGCTCGCTCACGGTGGGCAACGTGATTCTTGCCTTCAACCTCGTGCTCTTTGCCACCATCGCGCTCGTGCTCGACGTCGAGCGCGCGCTCTATTCGATGCTCACCTATTTCGTGGCGGCCAGGGCCATCGACCTGGTCGTGCACGGCGTCGAAGAGTTCAGCGGCGTGCTGATTATCTCGCAACGTAGCGAGCCGATCAGGCAGGCAGTGGTGGCCGAGCTGGGCCGGGGCGTGACCGTGCTCAACGGCCGCTCGGGCTATGTGGGCACCGAACTAGAGGTGCTGTTCGTGGTCATCTCGCGCCTCGAGATCACGCGGCTGAAGGCGCTGGTGGCCGACCATGACCCCGAGGCCTTCGTGGTGCTGCACAAGGTGGACGACCTCGTGGGCGGCACGACGCCGCGCGCGCTCAAACTGTAGGCTCTGCTTAGAATACCTCGCCGACGTTCAGCAGCAGGTTGCTGGCGCCGTAGAGGCCGAAGCCCCAGTCGAGACTGATGTTCGCCCGCGAATACTTGTTGAACTTCATCCGCAGACCGGCGCCGCCTGCAGGTGCTAGGCGCTCGAGCCGCTGCACCGGATAGCCCGCCAGCGACTGCACACTGCCGAAGACCACCATGCCGAAGAGACCGTTGCGCGTGAGCTGGATGCGGTATTCGGCCTCAAGATCCACGAAGGTGCGCCCTCGGAAGCGGCCACTGGGATAGCCACGGCCGGTGTTGTTGGCCTGGTCAAGGCCTGTGCCAGGCAGGTCGATGTAGTGTGGCCGACCGGCCATCACCGTCGAGGCGTAGGCCCAGACGGCGATCACATTGCGCGAGCGGCGGGGCCATGTGCGATAGGCCCGCAGGTCGATGAGCAGCGTGCTACTGGGCGTGGTGGTGCCAAAGGCTGCGGGGTTGTGGCGCAGGGCGAGGTTGGCGTAGTGGCCGCCGGTGGGGTTGAGCGAATTGCGCCGGGTGTCGTAGAGCAGTTCGGCGACGAGGCCGGCCGTCATGGCGGCGCTGCGCAGGCCATAGGCCTCGGCGGGCGAGGGGCTGAGCTCGGGCGGCACCTCTGTCTCGCGCACGTTCCAGAAGTAATCCAACTGCACGCCGCCACCCACGAAAAGGTCGTGCCCCAGCGCGCGAAAGAGGACGCCGTGCACCCGCACGAAGTTGTACACGAACACCGTGCGGGCGGCCTCGCTGGTGCTGCTGCCGAGGCCGAAGTTGTCTTGCACGTTGCGGACGATGCGGACGTCGGAGACGAGGTTGTAGCGGTTGTCGCGCGTCCAGATCGAGGTCTGAATCGGCAGGTAGATCTGGCCGCGCTGGGTGAGCGTGGGCGAGAGGAAGATGGTGGAGAGGTTGGCCGTGGGCCCGCCCCAGGTGAGGAAGGCGAGGTTGATCGTGCCCGCGAGGCCCAGGCCCGTCTGCTGGGTGTAACCCGCGGCCGCGCCGAAGGCCAGGTAGAGGCGGCCGGGACGCTTGGCGCTGTCGGTGCGCGTGAAGGAGCTATCGCGGCGGAAGACGTAGTTATAGAGGTCGATGATGTCGCGCTGGCGGCGCATGTCGGTGGTGTCGGCACCTGTATGCTGCGCCAAGGTGGGCACTGCCAGCAGGTGCACCAGCACGAGGGCCACACCGAGTCGAAGCAGGCTGCGCACGGCCAAAGGTATCGCGCTCGATGGGGACCTTCGTACCTTTGCCACCCCATTGGTCGCGCAGGCGACGCGCTCCCCATCCGACCCGTGCAGACCGTCTCGTTTTACACCCTAGGCTGCAAGCTCAACGCGAGCGAGACCGGCACGCTCGCGCGGCAGTTTGACGCGCGCGGCTATCGGCGCGTCGAGTTCTATGAGCCAGCCGACGTGGTGCTGATCAACACCTGCTCGGTGACGGAGAACGCCGACCGCAAGTGCCGCAAGGTGGTGCAACAGGCCCGCCGCCAGAACCCCAACGCCTATGTGATCGTGGTGGGCTGCTATGCGCAGCTCAAGCCGCAGGCCATCGCCGAGATTCCGGGGGTGGCGGCGGTGCTGGGCGCGGCGGAGAAATTTTCGCTGTTTGAGCACATCCCCACGTTTCGCTTCGAAGGCACGCCCCGCGTGCACCGGTCGGCGGTGTCGGCGGCCGACACCTTCGTACCCACCCACGCGCTCGAAGACCGCACGCGCGCCTTCCTCAAGATTCAAGACGGCTGCGACTACAGCTGCTCGTTCTGCACCATCCCACTGGCGCGGGGCGCGAGCCGCAGTCTGACGCCCGAGGCCGTGCTCACGGCCGCACGTGAGCTGACCGCCCAGGGCGCCAAGGAAATCGTGCTCTCGGGCATCAACCTCGGCGACTATGGCGCGAACATGCCCTGGCAGAGCACGCTGCTCGAGGTGCTGCAGACGCTCGACACGGCCGAGGGCATCGCCCCGCGCCTGCGCCTGTCGTCGGTCGAGCCCAACCTGCTCAGCAACGCCATCATCGACCTGGTGGCGCAGTCGGCGCGCTTCGTGCCGCACTTTCACATTCCGCTGCAGAGCGGCTCGAACGCCATCCTCGGCAAAATGCGGCGGCGCTATCGGCGCGAGCTCTATGTCGAGCGCATCGGCCGCATCCGAGCGGCCATGCCCGATGCTGGCATCGGGGTGGACGTGATGGTGGGCTTCCCGCAGGAGACCGAGGCGGAGTATCGTGAGACTTATGAGTTCCTGACTGAGCTCGAGGTGAGCTACCTGCACGTGTTCCCCTATAGCGAGCGGGCCGACACGCTGGCGGCCGAGATGCCAGGGGCCGTGCCCCCCGCCCTACGCGCCGAGCGCAGCGAACACCTGCGCCAACTCAGCCACAAGAAAAAGCACGCCTTCGCGCGGCGCTATGTGGACCAGGTGCGAACTGTGCTGTGGGAAGAGACCCCCAAAGGCGGACGCATGTCGGGCCTGACCGACCACTACCTGCGCGTCTATGCGCCCTATGACCCCCTGCTGGTGAACGAACTCGTGCCCACGCGCCTAGAAGCTGTGACCGACGACGCCGAGCTGATGGGCGAGCCCGTGCTACAGCCCGAACTGCTGCACGCCTAGGCGGTCGAGTCGAACTAGGCCGCTGGCCGCGTCTCATAGGCGCCCAGCACCCACTCATCGGCCCGTAGGCGCTTGATCAGCGCCGGATAGTCGGGCAGCCAGCGCTCGACCTGCGCCCAGAAGCGATCGGAGTGGTTCATCTCGAGCCGGTGCATGAGTTCGTGCACGATCACATAGTCGGCCACGGGGCGCTCGAGCAGGATGAGGTACCAGTTCAGGTTGATGTTGCCCTCATAGGAGCACGAGCCCCATTTCGAGCGGTGGCCCTTGACGCGGATGTCGTTCACCGTCACGCCGACGAGCTCGGCCAACTGACGCGTGCGGCGGGTGAGGTAATCGGTGGCCACGCGGCGCAGCACGGCGGTGACCACACGCTGGCGGTCGGCGGGCCGCGTCTCGAGGCGGCGGGCCCAGCGGGCGTTGAGCACCACGGTGAGCTGCTGGCCATCGTAGCGGTACCATAGCTTGGGGCCCGTAACGAAGGCGATGGGCACGGTTCGGCCGAACAGGCGCGCCTGGGTCAGGCTGCTGCGCCGCAGCTCGGCCAGCGCATGACGCCCCTGCGCCTGCCGCTGAAACTGCCGCTGCAGCCAGCGCTCTTTCTCACGTAGGAACTGCGCCTCGGCCGCGCCCCAGCTGCCCGTGGGCGACTCGAGCACCACCTGCTGATCGCCCAGAAACAGGCGATAGCTGCGTGGGCTGCCCCGGCGCACCACCACCGGCCAGCGCACATCGGCCGTCAGCGCCACCCAGGCAGGGATGGTTTCGGTCAGGCCGACGGGCACCGCGCGCAGATTCATGCCCTAAAGAACGGGCCTTATGCCCCCACCGCGTCAAGAATTCATCCACCCCCGAAGCAGCAGGCGGCGGAAAAATGTGGACAGCATTGCCGTAGTTTCGGCGCTTGAATCTCAGAACGCCCCTTTCCATGCGCCTCATTCGCCGGCCCCTGACCCTCTCGCTCGCGGCTCTGCTCAGCCTGCTGGCCCCCACCCTATGGGCCCAGGACAAACCCATCACGCTCGACGATATCTTCGTGCAGGGGCGGTTTCGTCAGCAACTCGGCGGCAGCCTGGCTTTTACAGCCGACGATCGCCACGTGACCGAGCTGGTCGAGGCTGGCGGCGGTCAAGCCCTCATCAAGCGCCCAGTTGAGCAGCCAGAGCAGGCCGACACGCTCATTCGCCCGCGCGAACTCAGCGGCCTCGATGTGGATCAGTATGTGATGAGCACTGACGAGCGCCGCGTGCTACTGATCACCAACTCATCGCCCATCTACCGCCACTCGTTCACGGCCGTGTGCTATGTGTTTGACCTCGTCACGCGCACGCGACAGGTGGCCTTTGAGGGTCGCCCGGTGCAGAACGCCGCGCTGAGCCCCGACGCCTCGCGCCTGGCCTTTGTCTATCAGAACAACCTCTACGTGCAGGAGCTGCCCAGCAGCAGCGCCGCACCCAGCGCCACCGTGCAAGTGACGACCACCGGCGAGAAGAATAAAATCATCCACGGCGCCACCGACTGGGTGTATGAAGAGGAATTCGGCTTTGCCGAGGGCTTCTACTGGTCGCCGGATGGCGCACGCATCGCCTACTACAGCTTTGACGAATCGGCGGTGCCGGTCTTTGGCATGGACATGTATGGCGGGCTCTATCCCAAGCGGGTCGAGTTCAAATACCCCAAGGCCGGCGAGAAAAATGCCGTGGTGAAACTGACGGTGTATGAGCTCGGTTCGGGCAAACACGTGGCGGTGGACGTGGGCCCTGAGCCTGATCAATATCTGCCCCGTGTACGGTGGACGAGCGACCCCTTTCGCCTGGCCTTCTTGCGGCTGAACCGGCTGCAGAACCGCCTCGAGCTGCTCACCGCCGAGGCCCAGACCGGCGTCAGCCGCGTGGTGCTGACCGAGCAGAGCGACACCTATCTCGAAGTCGAAGACCACACGATGCACTTCCTGCCCGGCGGCGCCGAGCTGCTGTGGCTGAGCGACCGCTCGGGCTGGCTGCAGTATTACCGCTATGACTTAACGGGCCGCCTGCTGGGCCAGGTGACCAGCGGCGAGGCCGACGTGGCCGGTCTGCTGGGCGTCGACGCCAAAGCCAAGACCCTCTACTACGCCGCTGCCGACCCCGACCCACGCGAGGTGCACGTCTATGCCGTGGGTCTGAATGGCAAGGGCAAGCGCCGTGTGACCGAAGCGGGCCTGCACCACTCGGCCACCTTTAGCCCGCAGTGCACCTATTGGCTCGACCGGGCTTCGGCGCCGATGGTGCCCACCACCGTCACGCTGCGCAAGGCCAGTGGCAAAACGCCCGGCGCCGTGGTGCGCGTGATGGAAGACAACGCCAAGCTGCGCCAAGCACTTAGTGAGTTCGCGATGGCGGTGCCGCACTTCTTCGAGTTCACGAACGCCACTGGCACAAAGCTGCACGGCTGGCTGCTGCGCCCCGCCCAGTTCGACAGCGCGAAGAAGCATCCGGTGCTGCTGTTCACCTACGGCGGGCCGCACAGTCAGAACGTGACGCGCAGCTTTGGCGCTACGGCCAACGCGTGGTTTCACCACCTCGTGGGCCAGGGCTACCTCGTGGCCTGCGTCGACAACCGCGGCACCGACGCCCGCGGGCGCGACTTCAAGAAGGTGCACTACAAGCAGCTGGGCATCGTCGAGGCCGAAGACCTCGTGGCCGCCGCACAGCACCTCGGCGCCCAGCGCTATGTCGACCGCCAGCGCATCGGCGTCTATGGGCACAGCTATGGGGGCTATATGACCCTGATGGCCCTAGCCAAGGGGCCCGATGTGTTCAAGATGGGCATCTCGGCGGCGCCGGTCACCTCGTGGCGCTACTATGATACGATCTATACTGAGCGCTATATGAGCACGCCGCAGCTCAACGCCGAGGGCTATGACCGCACGGCGCCCATCACCCTCGTCGGCCAGATCAAGGCCCCCCTGCTGCTGCTGCACGGTACAGCCGACGACAACGTGCACTTCCAAAACTCGCTCGATCTGGTCGAGGCCCTTGCCAAGGCGAACGTGGCGGTGGACATGGCCTTTTACCCCAACCGCAACCACGGCATCGGGGGCGGCCGCGTGCCCCTGCACCGTTTCACTAAAATGACACGCTTCGTGCTCGAGAAGCTCTAGCCCGTCGAGCTTCCTGACGAGCCTTCAGTTAATAAAACGGCCCAGCTGATCGGTGGGCCGTTTTTCATAGAGCAAGTGTCTTAGACCACCTGCATACCCATGACGAGAATGTCGTCGGTCTGCGGCATGTCTTGCTTCCAGTTGAGGAAGAAGTTGCGGATCAGCTCTTCGTGGTCTTTGAACTCGTGCGTCACGATCACGTCAAGCGTTTCTTTCCAGCGGCGCGAGAGCAGCTTCTTGCGGTCATCGCCACCGAACTGGTCGGTGATGCCATCGGTGAACATGTAGAGCAAGTCACCCTTGCCCACCTGCACCGTCTGCGTCTCAGTGCTGAATACCTTCTCGCCGCCGATTGAGTGGCGCGCGCCCGGCAGGATGGTCACGCCATCCTTGTGATACCAATAGAGCGGCCGCCGCGCCCCTGCGAACTTGAGCACCTGCGACTCGGGGCGATAAACCACCAGGGCGAGGTCCATGCCGTCGTGATTGGCCTGCACGCGGCCAGGGTTGTGGCGCAGGGCGTTGCGCAGCAGCAGGTCGAGCTGCGTGAGTAGGTCGCTGGGCTCGTCAGACTTTGAGCTGTTCACCACCTGGTTGAGCAGGCTATAGCCCAGCACCGCCATGAATGCGCCTGGCACCCCATGGCCCGTGCAGTCCACCACCGCGAAATAGATCACATTGTCGCGGTGGTAGAACCAATAGAAATCGCCCGAGACGATGTCTTTGGGTTCGTAGAACACCGTGAAGCGCGGCACCTGCGAGTTGATGATGCTGTCGAGCGGCAGGATCGCCTCTTGAATGCGGCGCGCATAGATGATGCTGTCCGTCAGGTCTTTGTTGATGACGTGAAGCACCTTGTTCTTTTCGCTGATCTCGGCTGTGCGCTCTTGCACGATCGTCTCAATGCGCATGAGCTCTTTCCAGGCGCGCAGCGAGCTGATGACGCTCGTGATGAGCTTCTGCGCAGTTAGCTCGGTCTTGGCCTTGTAATCATCGATGTCGTAGTTCTCGATGACATAGCGCTCAGGTGCGAGGCCCGGCTGACCGGTGCGCAAGATGACGCGCACAATGCGATCGTTGCGCTCCTCGCGAATCCACCGCACGAGCTTCAGACCGGCGTCATCGCTCTCCATGACCACATCGACGAAGGCCACGCAGAAGGTGTTGCCTTGCTCTTCGTAGATGTCCATGGCCTCGCGGGCCGAGAGGGCCGAGACGATCTCGAGCTCTTTGTTGTCGTAGGTGAACCCGTCGAGGGCGTAACGAGTGGCCTGGTGGATGTCGGGCTCGTCATCCACTAGCAGAATGCGCCAGCGCTCTTTGGGTGCGTCAGAGGCGTCGTCCTCTCCGAACACCAGGAAATCGTCGTCTTGCGCCACAGTTGAAGTCATGGGGTGAACATTCAGTCGGTCGGGAACTGGGCTTAGCTAGACTCGTGAAAAGGCATTACCCGGCGCGGTCCAGACGCGGGCAATGCAAGTTAGTGGGTGGCTAGCGCACGGATGCGTACCGCAAACTGGGTAGTAGCCTGCACGCCCTGCAGATAGTCACTTAGCAATTTACGTTCGGGCGGCGAGAGGAAGTTGTCTTGATCACTGCTCTCACCCGAAAAGAAGAACACCCCCGCCGGGTGATGCTCGGTGCTGGGGATCGCGTGAATCGCATAACTGCCGCGGAAGAGGTCCTGCCCGTGGGCAATCGCTTGCTCCAGATCACGCCGAATCTCATCCTGCCCAATGGTGCTGATCGGCCGGCCCATGAGTGGCTCATAGCCACCGGTCGCGGCGATCACCACCGGCACGCCCTTGACGAGGCTCACGGCCAGCGCCCCTGCGGGCTCGCCCATCGAATGGTCACCTAGTCGGATGAGGCTCTCGACCTGAATCAACGCCCCGCTAAGGAACGAGTCCACCGCGCGCTCGATCACTTCGTTCGAGAACGAGAGCAGCATACGGCGTAGGCCCTGCTGGCTCTCTTCGAGGCGCATCAGGTCGTCAAACGAACGTAGCGCCGTCACCACCGCCGAAAACAGCTTGGTGGCCGTCAGTTCGGTCTTCGACTTATAGTCGTTGATGTCATAGTTCAAGATCACCTTTTGCTCAGGTGCCTGGCCAGGCTGACCGGTGCGCAGAATGATGCGGGTGAGCCAGTTCTTCTGCTCCTCACGAATCTGTCGAATGGCGTCGAGGCCAGCCGAATCAGTCTCCATCACCACGTCCATGATGATGAGCGCCACATCGCTGCGCCCCGCCATCATCGCCACTGCCTCGCGGCCCGAATAGGCGTTGAGCAGTTTGATGCCCCGGCCCTTGAACTTGAAATCCTCCAGCGCGAAGCGTGTCACACTGTGCACCTCTGGTTCGTCATCGACGACCAGCACATTCCACGATTTGACCGCAGCCGCGGCTGAGGGATCATCATCTACGAGATTGAGCAACTCGTCTCCGGCAGACATCGGCAAAGTTTAGGTTGGGTGGTCGGTTTAAGTTACGCCGGTCTGTCTGCTGTACAAGCATTGCGAGATGGTTAGTGGCTTAAGCCACAATAGGCATCGCGATGGTGAAGGTGGTGCCCTTGCCCAATTCGCTGGCCACTGTCAAGTTTCCTTTGAGGTTCGAGGCCACTAGGTTATACACGATGTGCAGGCCCAAGCCACTACCGCCCTTCGAACGGTTGGTGGTGAAGAAGGGATCAAAAATCTTCGGCAAAACCTCAGGCGGAATGCCTTTGCCGGTGTCAGCAATGGTGAGCTTGAGCTGCTCGCCAGAGCGCTCGAACGCGATGCGGATCACACCCTCCTGCTCGTTTTCGAACGCGTGGGTTAGCGCGTTCATCACCAGGTTAATCACGATCTGCGACAGGCTGCTAGGCGAGGTCACCAGCTCAAGGTCATGCGGTCCGTTGAGTGCCACGTTCACCTTGCTCTTCTTGATCGAGGGCGATACCGAGACGATCACCTCGTGCAGGTATTCATACAAGTTGATGCGGCGCTCGTCATCAGCGCTTTGATCCACTGCCACGCGTTTAAAGCTCTGGATAAGCTCGGCCGCCCGGTTCAGGTTCTTAAGGATCATGTCGCAGCCCTCGACGGCGAAATTCATGTAGTTGTCGAAGTCTGACTTTCGCACCTGGCCTTCTTTGACCTTCGCGGCCAGCTCTTTGGTGCGCAGCTCGAGCTTCGAGGCAGCCGTCACACCGATGCCCACGGGCGTGTTGATCTCGTGAGCCACACCAGCCACGAGCTGACCCAGCGACGCCATCTTTTCTTGCTGAATGAGCTGATCCTGCGTGTTTTTCAGGTCATTCAGGGCGGCGTCAAGCTGAGCATTTTTCGCGTCGAGCTCATTGTTTTTGACCTTGACTTCGCGCAGGGCAGAGTCGAGCTCGCTGTTTTTTCGGTCCAGCTCTGTGTTCTTCTTGTCGAGCTCGCTGTTCTTCTTGTCGAGTTCTGAGTTCTTGGTGTCGAGCTCTTTGTTTTTCACGTTGAGCTCGACCACTTGGGTCTCGATCTTCTCTTTCTGCTGCTTGACCTCACGCGTGCGGTCTTGCACGATCTGATCGAGCGCGATGGCGCGCAGCTCGGCGTTGCGGGCCAGCATCTTGCCTGCGCCAAGCACGAGACCCACGCCGAGCAGCACATAGACGGCGATGGCCCACCACGTCAGATAAAAGGGTGTAGGGATGCTGATGCGAAGCGTGGCTGGCTCAGTCACATAGCCATAGGCGTCGCGCGCCCGCACGCTAAAGCTGTAGTCACCCGGCCGAAGGCCCGCATAGGCCTGCTCGGCGGCGGTCGTCCAGGTGCTCCAGGCCGTGTCGCGGCCCGCCCCCGCGAAGCGCACCTGATAGTGGTTCGCCTGCGCCTGATCAAACTGCGGCAGGGCATACTGCAGCTTCACCGCGTTGAGATCGGGGCCGAGGCTGATCTCAGCGGGTGCGCCCTCACTGCCCTGACGCAGACCTCGCCACCAGGTCTCGCCGGCCATTAGAGAATCGCGCGCGCCAGCCGACACCGTCACTAGAATCGGTGGCGTGGCCTGACCGGGCACGTCCAGGCGCAGCGGCAGGTTGTAGAGTTCGTCCTGCAGGGCGAGGTAGAGGCGTCGCCCGCCGAAGGCAGCCACCGCCGCACGGCCTGGCACGAGGTGGGCCCAATCGGTGGGGTTTAGGCGCAGCTGAGCGCCCTGCAGCAGGCCCACGCGAGGCCCCTGCGCCGTGGCAATCACCACGGTGTCGCCGGCTGCTGCGAGAGCCTCGACTCGGCCGTAGTCACCATCAGGCAAGAGGCTGACGCTCTGAGCCTTAGCCCCCGGAGCATCGGCGTAAAACAAGCCCTGGCGGGTGGTGAAGAGTAGCCCAGTTTTCACCGCAAGTGCCGAGGCGCCCCCCGTGGGGTAACCCTGCAGCGTGTCAGTGGCCACGCTCACGATGCCGCTGCCATCGAGTCGCCACACGCCCTGATACGCTGTGTGAATGAGCAGGTCGCCCGAGCCGGCCACGCTTAGGCCGCTGATGTCGTCGGCGGGCACGTCGATTTTGATCGCGGGCTCGAGCTGATAGCCTTTGTCCGCGCGCTGCAGACCCTGCACGCCGTCAGCTGTCACCACCCAGCCTACACGCTGGCCTTTGGCAGTGGGCAGCGCCACGAGGTCGGTGGCATAGCTAGCCTCAACCACGCGCTTGGCTGAGTTGCCGGTCACACGATAGAGGCCGTCATTCGCGGCGGCAAGCACATCATCGCCAATGCGGGCCAGGCGCCAGCATTCGTTACTCAGCCCCGACACCGGCTCAAAGGCTCCACCTGCACGACGGTAGAGCCCCTGCACGGTGGCCAAATACAGTTCGCCTGCCGTAGGCAAGACTGCACTAACTGTGCCACTTAGGCCATTCTCGCGGCGGTAGTGCTCCACTGGGGCCTCGACCATCAGCCGCGTCAGGCCGCGGCCGTGAGCCACCCACAGGCCGTTCTCACGGTCGACAAAGAGCGCATAGATGTTGTCGTCCGGTAGGCCGGCGCCACGTCGCAGTGGGCGCCGCAGGTTGCCGTCAGCGCCTGCGAGACCCACCCCACCCTTCAGTGTGGCTAGCACGAGCGAGCCCCCACTGAGCGCCACCAGCTCGAGGCCCTGATGCTTTTGCGCATAACCGGTCAGCTCTTCCAACCCCGCAGCTTGCAGGCCGCCGCTGCGGCCCAGGCGATAGAATCGGTCGGCGCTCGTGAGCAGCAGCCCGTCGCCCGAGGCCAGCGTCACGCCCGCCACGAGTTGGTCTTCGGCCAGGGCCTCGCCTCCCGCCACGGCCTTGGCGCCAGAGGCCGCTAGACGATGTAGCCCCTTTTCGGCGATGTTGACCACCACTTGGCCATTGACCACCGCGCTGCCGTCGATGGGGCCTGGCAGGCCGATGGGGGTAATTTTGGGCAGCAGCTTGGCCGATTCAAATAACCAGGCGCTCGCCTCCCCCACCGCCATCACCCCAGATGCGGTAACATACAGCTGGAATTCGCGTTCACCTAAGGCTGCCTTGGGCAAGAGCGCTTGCAATGAGGCATACCGCAAACGTTGGTCAGGCCCGAGCACCAGACGACCAAGGTCGCCCACACAGCCGACGTAAACAGTGCCATCGGCATCTACTGCCAGTGCACGCACCGGCCGATCAGTGGGCACCAGGCGCCAGCGAGCGCCGTCATAGATCAGCACGCCGTCATTGTTCGCGGCATAGAGCACCCCAGAGGGGTCTTGCGAAAATGCCCACACAAGCGGACTTGCCCCCACGCGTTGAGGGTCGTGCTGTGCGCTGAGGTAAGCGGGCGCCTGACCGCGCGCGAGCCCACCGACTAGCCCCGTCACCAGCAGCGCGAAACGAGCTATCGTGCGGAGGAGGTCGAAACGAGAAACGGAGAGATGGTTCATGGTTAGCGGGCGTATCCCCCTAATGGGCGATCATCGGCGTCGACGACAGGGGAGTGAGCGCTACCCGGCGAGGTTTAGGTCTATCTGGCCCAAAACTAATGGGTTAGTCGCTGTCTAAATACAAATGCCTTCACCGATTTCATGCCTTGACCACAGCCCTACTGCTGTGGATGGCATACCTTTGGCTTACAGTTCTTTCGACCAACCTAGACTCGTTCCGCACTGTGTGAAGGTGCGGGCTCTCGCTTCGCTTATGGCACTTTCTATTCAGCGGTTTTTCGGTGCGCTCGGTGGGCGCATGGCGATCGCCCTGCTCGCGCTGAGCTTCATCGTCCTGCTCAGCTCCCCGAGTGTGCACGCTCAGCGGCCACGCGTCACGAGCTTCAGCCCGCTTTTCGGTCCGCCGGGCACCATCGTCACGATCAGCGGCGATTCATTGCTCAGCGCCGACGAGGTGCTCGTGGGTAGCACCCCTGGCTTGATCCTCAGCCGAACTCAGACGCAGCTGCGCTTCATGGTGCTTTTCAGTGGCACTGGCACTTCGCGATTGTTTGTGCGCCGCACCACGCCGACACCGCTCTCCGATTCCACCACCACCCGCTTTGCGGTCACACGCAGTCAGTCGCCGGTGTCGCTACAGTCCACCCCCACGCTGTTCGACGCTACGCGCATGCAGGCCGAGCAGGGCGAGGCGGTGTCGCTGAGCGCCGAGGGGCGCTGGGCCGTGGTCGGCGGCAGCCGCGATGCCCGCAGCACAACGCCAGGCCAGCTCGGGCGCAGCGTGGGCAGTGTGTCGATCTACGAGCGGGTGGGGTGCACCTGGACGCGCCGAACCGCGCTGACGCCCGCCCTATCAGCTGATCTGCCGCGCTTTGGTCGCGCGGTGGCCGTTTCAGCCCTGGGCGAAGTGCTCGTCGTGGGGGGCCCCGATGCCAGCAACCGCGTAGGCGCCTTCTGGATCTTCCGCCGCTCGGGCGCCACTTGGGTCGAGGAGGCCCGCATCGTGCCCCCCGACGTGCGCCCCGGCACCACCAACAACGCCGGCAGTGGCGTGGGCAGCAGCGTGGCGATTTCTGCCGACGGCAACACCGTCGTGGTGGGTGCCCCCCGCGATGGCGAGAGCGCCACCAATGCCCAACAGGGGGGCTTTTGGATCTACCGCTTCGATGGCGTCAACTGGAATCCGCTGCCGCTCGTCGGCGGGGGCCCTAGCGCATTTCGCCATACTCCTGCTGGCGCCATAGCCAATGACCGTGTCGGCACCTCGGTGGCCATCTCGGCCACCGCCAATCTCATTGCCGTCGGCGCACCTGGCACTTCAGGCGGCGATGGTGCTGTGTATGTCTATCGCTTGAATAGCCTGACCGGCCTCTACGAGCCCAACACCAGCCCCGCTGCCTTCCGCGCGCCGGGCATCGCGGGGCTTGAGCGTGCCTTTGGTGACGCCGTGGGGCTCTCAGCCCGTGGCAACAACCTTGCCATCGGCGCCCCCATCGAAAACCTGCAAGAGGGTCGTGTCTACGTCTTCACGCGCAACGAAGCCGGTGTATGGAACAGCGCCCCCCAAGTCATTGTGCCCAACGGCGCATTGGGCGGCGCCCTGTTCGGCAATAGCATTGGCCTTGCGGCCGATGGCAACGAAATCGTCGTTGGTGGACCAAACCAAAACACGTTTAGCAGCACCAACATCGGCGCGGCCTGGATCTATGCTCGCAGCGGCACGCAGTGGAGCTTGATCGACTTGATTCAACCCAGCGAGAGTCAAGGCTCCAGCGGCGAGGGCGCTAACATCGGAACAGCGGTGGCACTCTCCGGCGATGGCGGTACCGCGCTGCTTGGTGCACCGCGCAACGCACAAGGTCAGGGCGCCGTCTGGGCTTACAGCGAGCCCGCGCCTACCTTTTCAGCCGTCTCGCCCCGCCAGGCGCTGACGGGCCAGACCGTGTCGATCACTGGCGCGAACTTCCGCGATGTCACGTCGGTCACCGTTGGCTCAGTGGCTGCCGCCTTCGAGGTTACCAGCTCGACTACTATTCGAGCGACGGTGCCCGCCTCGGCCCCTCCAGGAACCACGACGGTTAACGTAAGCACAGCGTGCGCTTCAGGCCCGGTGCCTACGAGCTTCACCGTGCTGCTGCAGCCTGTGGTTGACAGCATCGTGCCCAATCGCGCCGGTCGTGGAGCCCTTGTGCGCATCTATGGCCGCAACCTACAGCTCACAAACCTCGTCACCCTCGGCGGTGTGCCAATCGCCAATCTTCAGGTGAATCCGAGCGGTCTTCAGCTCGAGGGCCGCGTGGGCTCAGGTGCCACAGGCTCGCTGCAGGTCGTGACTACGAACGGAACGGCGACCATTACCAACGCTTTCACATTTGTTCAGCCCCCGTCGCTCGTCTCTTATTTCCCCTTCGAGGCAGGGCCAGGTCAGTCGATCACCCTGACCGGCACCAACTTCATTGTTGGTGAGACCAACGTCAACTTTGGCGGCACGGCTGCCGCGAGCGTTAGCGTCAGTTCACCTACCCAGCTCACGGCTGTGCTTGGCAGCGGCAGCACCGGCTTGGTCATCGTCAGCACGCCTGGGGGCGCTGATACGCTCGCTGGTTTCACCCGCGTCATTCCGGTGCCCACCATCACGCGTTTCAGTCCGAATCCCTATGCCACAGGCGACACTGTGCGCATCGTTGGCACCGACCTACACTACACACCCTCCGTCACATTCGGCGGTGTGCCAGCGGCGAATCTGACACTGGTCACACCCACTGAACTGCGCGCATTCGTCGGCCCCGGGGCCACAGGTGAAGTGTGCGTCGCAACTCTGGGAGGCAGCTTCTGTCGCGTCGGTGGGCTCTACGTGCCCCCTCCGGTTGTTACAGGCTTTAGCCCTGCCTCAGGACAATACCTCGATACAGTCACCGTCAACGGCTCGCAGCTCGCTGGCGTCACGCAGGTACTCTTTGACGGCGTGCCCTCGCCCTGGGTGCGCAACCTCAGCAGCACAAGCGTGCGTGCCGTGGTGGGCCAGGGGCGCTCAGGCCGCATCAGCGTCCGCACCCGAGGCGGCCTTGGGCAGAGCAGTAGCGATTTCAGCTTCGCCAGTCCCGCCCCGAGCTTGTCGAGCATTACCCCCTCTTCTGTAGCACCGCTACAGCGCGTCGAGGTGCTAGGCAGCAACCTCGGCAGTGTGCAGTCTGTGAGTGTGGGACCCACGGGCGGCCCTTACATCGCCGCCAGCTTCACGGTGCTGAGTGGCACGCGCCTGAGGGTCGTGATGCCCACAACACTCTCCATCACCTCCACCGAACTCCGTGTCGAGGCGCTGCAGCCTGGCACTGTGGGCGCACCCTTTATCCTCACCCTACCGATCACGCCAATTTTGGCTGCGCCGACGATCAGCGCTATCTCGTCTATCGACATCGGCCCGGGCGGCTTCATTTTCGTAACCGGAGCCCATCTCGGCAATGCGACGAGCGTCGACCTAGGCCTGCCCGGCAGCCCCACACCCGCCACCATCATCCCCATCAGCAACGACTCGTTGCGGGTCAACATGGGCACGGCAGTCAGCGGTCAGCTGCGTGTCTGCAACCCGAACGGCTGCGCACTATCTGCCGCGCTGACGGCCCACCCGCCGATGACCATCACCTCGTTAACCCCCGGGGCCTGTGCGGGCGACAACATCAACATCAACGGAACAAACTTCTTAGGTCGCGACCAGATGCGCATTACGCTCGGCGGTCATCCGGTGCGAATCATCAACCAAGGCCTATCGAATGCGGTTAATATGAGCGTGGTCGTCGACACCTGCTGCGACGGACAGGTGCGCATCGAGGGCCCCCTCGGCGTGGCCACTAGCGCGCCGAATGCCTTTGCTTATTTCTGCAACGGTTCGATTACTGACTTCTTCCCCAGCGGAGGAGTGCCAGGCGATTGGATCACTGTGCTCGGGCGCTTTCAGGGCATCAGCAGCATTCGTGTGGGCACAGGTGTCGTGCCCGCCGACACCGCGAACGTCCGCTACACGGGCGCCATCCCCGGCAACATCCAGTTTCGAGTTCCGCATGGTGGCAGCACTGCTCCCTTCGAGATTGTTTCCGTGCACGGCAACAACTTCAGCCCACGACCTTTTGTGTGGGCGGCACCTCTGCCTGTGATCACCGGCTTTTCACCTGATTCAGTTCGTGGCGGCGACATTTTCAAAATCATTGGCCGCGACTTTCAAAACATCACGAATGTCTCAGTAGCCGGTTCTGCCTGTCCGGTTTACACCGTGTCGCCCGACTCTATTCTCATCTCCGTCCAGATTCCAAACTTCACGTCTGGCGGGCGCATCAGTGTCAGTAACACCACGGGAACGGCGTTTTCAGCCGACACCCTGTTCATGCGGCTACGCCCCACGATCGGTGGCTTCAGTCCCAATGTCGGCACACCGCTCTCCACTTTCGACCTGACCATCAACCCGGCCATTGATGTGCAAAACATCTCTATCGGCACCTCTATTCCCACGCGTTACACTCAGCTCAATAGCAATACGCTGCGTGTCACGATCGAGAAGCCACCCGTGCGACCGATGGGGCCAGTGGTCGAGTCGCTTTACATCCTAACTCGAAATGGGCTAATCGTGTCGTCCATCCCGACATTTGGCGCGTTTACGTTCACGTTCCCTTTACCAACGATATCAAGCGTTTCTCCCACTACGGCCACCGAGGGCACTGTCATCCGGGTGACCGGCTCAGCCCTCTATCCCCCCGATGTGGTGCGCGTGGCAGGCGTGACCTGCTCGAACTTCAGCGTCAGCCGCACCTTCGACACCCTTTGGGTCACCGTGCCGCCCCTGACGGTTGACACGAGCCTCGTCGGGCCGGTTACCGTACAGATCAGCGGCGCACAGGCCACCTCGTCGCAAATAGTCACCCTGCTCCCCCCACCCGTCATCGAAACGGTCGAACCCGCGATCGCTAGTGTGGCCAGTGGTCTGATTGTGCGAGGCCGCAACCTCGCGCAGGTCTCTGCCGTCAGTGTCGGGGGACTCAACGTCACGGCCTCGGTCACGCCAGCCGACGACCGTCAGTTCAGCATTGCGCTAGACACTCTCATTCCATCGGGTAATCAACTCTTGCGCCTTATCAATGTCGCGGGAGAAGACACCATTGGCATCACTTTCGCCCCCCCGCCCAGAATCTTCGGCTTTTTGCCTAAAGCAGCCACTCCGGGTGACACTTCCAAAGTCATTACGGTGACAGGCAAAGGCCTCAGTTGGCTCAAGCGCCCGGGTTGCACCGAGTGCCGATTCTCCGTTGCTGGCCTGAACATCTCTTTAGCCTCCATTCAAGCCATTGGTGACAACCAACTCCGCTTCCTGATACCGTTGCAGGCCAGCCCGTCTAACGGACCTATTAGCCTGACGACGCAAGGTGGCACTGTAACCTCCAGTGACACGTTTAAAATTCAGGGCCTTCAGATCACCTCGAGCGAAGACCTCTCCAGCATCGTCACCTTCCCCAATCCGACTACCGATCAGATTACAGTTAGAGGACGCTTGAGCCCTAGCTCTGCCAGCCTTGAGCTCGCGCTATTCAACCTCTATGGTGCTCAGGTCCTGCGGCAGCGTAGCTCCAACCCTGCCAACGGCACCGAGCAGAGCACGACCCTCGACCTACGTTCGTTGCCTCCGGGCACCTACTTCCTGATCGCCACTTTCGGGCGCGCGACACGTCGCTGGATCGTGACCAAACTCTGACCCACATCTTGACAGGCACCGAGGGCATGCCCCATTCAGGGGATGCCCTCGGTGCTTTTTAGGGGAATCTTCTTCAGGCACCGGCGGCAACGATTGCCAGCTCACTACCGACGTGTAACTTTCGTGAACTTCGAGAAGCTCGCGCGCCAGGCGCTCGAAGTCACGATCAACCTCACGTTCTGGCCGACTGTTGCATGCGCTTATCCCTTGTGCTGAAGACCCTCTGCAGCCTGCTGCTGCTGCTGGCTGTGCTCGTCCCCGACGTCGCTGCCCAGAAGCCCAACGTGCGCAAGCGCCGTGAGCGCCGCAAGGCCCAGATCGAGACCCCCACGCCCACACCGGATCCCGGCGTGACCACCACCGAAGCCGCCCCTGACAAGAAGGGCGATCAGGTGTATAAAGGCCGCTTTTTCACCATTAGCGGTACCGTCGTCGATGCGCGCGATAAGTCGCCCCTGATCTCAGCCACGGTCAAGTTTCGCGACAACCTCATCGGCACTCTCACCGACTTCGACGGTAAGTTCAAGATTCAAGTGCCCGCTGGCTCACGGCCCGACCTGCTCGTCAGTTACATCGGCTATGCCACCCGCGAACTCAGCCTCAAGCCCGGCAACCAAGAGGTCAAAGTGGAGCTGTCAGAGGGCGCTGTCATGACCGAAGAGGTCGTTGTGTCAGCCTCGCGCATCTCAGAGCGACTCAAAGAGAGCAATACCACCATCAGCAAAGTCACCCTCGCCGAAGTGCGCAGCTCGACTAGTGGCACCGTCTATGAAAACGTCGCCACCATGCGTGAGCTCGACGGCGTCAACATCGGCGTCGGCTATCGGGTGTACAACGCGCGTGGCTTCCTCGCCGTCATCAATAACCGCTTCTCACAGCGCTTTGATGGCATGGAGTTCTTGATTCCTGGCAACAACGCCAGCGCGGGTAACCTGCTCGGCCCGGCCGACATCGACGTCGAGAACGCCGAGGTGCTCGTCGGCCCTGCTTCAGCCCTCTATGGCTCGAACGCCGTCAACGGCCTGCTCAACGTGCGCACCCGCTCACCGTGGGATTTTGAGGGCCTGACCTACAGCGCCAAGATCGGCGCTACCCACATCGCCAGCCCTGACTTCAGCCCACAGCCGATGGTCGATGTCAACGTGCGCTATGCCGGGAAGATCAACAAAAAGCTCGCCTACAAATTTACTGTGGCCAGCTTTCTCGCCACCGACTGGGTGGGCAACACCACGGCCGACGGCACCAACTATGCCGGCACCAGCAACGACAGCCGAGGGCTCGCCTCGGGGGTCGGCAATCCTGGCTACGACGGCACCAATGTCTTCGGCGACGAGCTCAAGTTCGTTTTCACCGAGGCCAATTTCCGCGGGGCTGAGTTCCGCGATTCGCGCCCACTCACCAACGCTTCTGAGGCCCTGCGCCTCGCCCGCGACGGCTATCTCGAGCAGCAACTGGCCAACTACGACTTCCGCTCCTACAAGGTCTCCTTCGCCTTCCACTACCGGCCCAAGCCCAACCGCGAGTTGATCTGGTCGAGCAATGCCGCGCTCACCAACACGATGTCGCTCATCGTGACGCGCGATCAGCTCAACAACATGCTGTTTCACCAGCACCGCATCGAATATATCACGCCGCGCTATTTCGTCCGTCTCTACGCCACGCTGCAGTCGAACCCCAACATGGTGAACATGAACGCGCTGGCTGCCCGCCTGAACCGTTCGTATAAGAATGACTTCGACTGGTACGTGCAGTACCTGATGGCCTATGGCCCCGAGAACTCGTACCTCAACGCACGCCTAGCCGAAATCGGCCGCCCTGGCATCGCCGCCGGCAACGACGCCGCTGCACGCGCCTTTGCCAATAGCGACAACCGCCAGCTGCAGCAGCTGCTGCAGCAGCTAGACAACCCCATCGCGGCCTACTTCGGTGGCTTCGCGCGACCCATGCCCGGCTCTGCCGAATATCAGCGTGCGCGTGATCATGCCCTAAACACGGCCATCACCGATTCGGGTGGCGCCCGCATCAGCGACTATACTGGTCTCGTGAACCTCGACTGGCAGTATGAGCTCACCAAGCGCAAGTCGAATAAGCTCAAGGCTCAGGTGGGCGGCACCGTCCGTGTGTACCGCATCTCTTCGCGTGGCACCTACTACGCCGATGCGGCCGGCGCGCTCTACCCCTACGAGTACGGCCTCTTCGGTCAGCTGAACAACGAATACCTCAAGGGCCGCCTCAAGGGCACTGCCTCGCTTCGCATTGACGGCAACCAAGACATCGCCCCGCAGTTCAGCCCGCGTGTAGCTTTCACACTTGCGCTCGACAAAGACCGCCGCGGCTTCTTACGTGTGTCAGCCCAGCAGGCCTATCGCCTGCCCTCGCTCATCCAGCAGTTCCAAGACGTGGACCTCGGCAGCTTCCGCCAGGTCAGCACCAGCAGCGCTAGCATCGAGAATTACAACCTGCGCAACAACAACTATCTGCTCAGCTCGATCAACACCTACACGACCTCCTTCGTCGCGGGCACGCAAGACACCTCACTGCTACAGCGCTTCAGCTTCCAGAGCTCCCTGCGCCCCGAGCGCATCCGCACACTCGAGTTCGGCTTCCGCAGCTCCTTCCCACGCGGCAACACCTACATCGACCTCTCGTTTTACTACAACACCTTCGTCAACTTTATCGGCCTAGTGCCCGTTGTCGGCGGTGCCGTAACCAACACTGGCTCAGGACGCGAAGTGACCGCACTCAACTCGACCAACGTACTGCGCTACAACAGCATCCAGAACTATCAGGTCTGGGCCAACCTGCCCAACTCCTTTGAGAGCTTCGGCTATGCCCTGGCTGTCGAGACCTATCTGCACCCCAAGGTCAAGGCCGTCGGCAACTTCTCCTACATCCGCTTCCAAGAGTTCGGCGACGCCCCCGCCATCGGCCTGGTCGATGCCTTTAACACCCCAACCTTCAAGGGTAACCTCGCCGTCTATGGCACCCAGCTCGCCCGCAACTGGAGCGCAGGTCTAAGCATGCGCTGGGTGAATGGTTTCGAGTTCGTCGTGCCCAATTTCCGCGGCTCGGTTCCGAGCTTCACCGTACTCGACGCCGTCGTGGGCTACACCTTCCTCGGATCAGGCTTCCACCTCAAGCTCGGGGCCAACAACTTCCTCAACAACCGCCACGTCGAGGTCACCTTCGGCCCCACCGTCGGCGCCAGCTACTACCTGCAGCTGGTCTTTGACCCGATGGTGTACCGCCGCTAAGTGGAACAAAGTTGAGCGAGGGGCAGGCCTCAGGCCTGAATGCCCATCACTAGGATGTCGTCCGTCTGCGGATAGGGTCCGCTCCACTCGATCACAAAGTCGCGCAGCGCCTGCTCGAGCGCGCTCGGCGGCAACCGATGACGACTGCCCAGAAACTCTTTGAACGCGCGCGACGACAGCTTGCGCCCACGATCGCCACCGAACTGGTCTGTGATGCCGTCGGTGTAGATCACCACCGTATCGCCAGGGTTTAGGCGCGTGGTGATGCGCTCATAGTTCACCGCGTCGATGCCGCCAATCGAGCGGCGGGTGCCCACATACGACTCGAGGTTGCCATCTGCCCGATATATGAGCATCGGCCGTCGCGCCCCAGCGAAATTCAGCTCGTTGGTCTCAGTGTTGAGACTGCACAGGGCGATGTCCATGCCATCGGCGGTGCCCACGCCCTCGCGCTCGGTGCGGGCTAGCGCACGGTGCAATTCTTGGTCGAGGTTGGTCAGAATCTCATCTGGACTCAGCACGTCTAAGAAAGCCACCACCTGGTTCAGCAGGCTGTAGCCCAGCACCGACATAAACGCGCCCGGCACCCCGTGACCCGTGCAGTCCACAGCAGCGATCAGCTTGACCGGACCCCTGGAGTGAAACCAGTAGAAATCGCCTGAGACGATATCCTTGGACTCGTAGCACACAAAGAAATTCGACAGGTGCGTACGAATCAGCGCATCCACCGGCAAGATCGCCTCTTGGATCCGCCGCGCATACTGAATCGAGTCCGTCAGGTCGCGGTTGATCGTCGTGAGCGTCTTGTTCATCTCGACGATAGTCGCCGTACGCTCCTCCACCACCCGTTCAATTCGCTTCACCTCTTTAAAGCCCCGCAGCGAGGCCACCACCGTGCTATACAACTTGGGCACTGTCAGCTCGGTCTTGAGCTTATAGTCATCCACGTCGTAGTTTGTGACGATGTCGCGCTCGGGGGCCATGCCCGGCTGACCTGTGCGCAACACGATGCGCACATGGTGATCGCCTAGTTCGTTGCGCACATACTTGACGAACTGCAGGCCGGCGTCGTCGCGCTCCATCACCACGTCGAGCAAGATTAGCGCCGTGTCAGGGTGCTCGCGCAGCACCTTTCGCGCCTCTTCGCCCGAATAGGCGGACACAAACTCTAGGCCCTTGTTGTCGTACACAAAGTCAGCCAGCGCCATCTTGGTCACGGTGTGGATCTCGGGCTCATCGTCGACGAGCATGATCTTCCACAGTTCCTTGTGCCCGCCTGCCTCATCGACCGTCTCGTCGTTAAAGACTAAGAAATCGTCGTCGGGTGCGGTGGCGGCTGACATGGGCAGGGCTTCTCCGGCGGCTAAGGTCGTTTGCAGGCTCAAAGTTAACAGCCGCGAGGCCCGGTAAACGCCCCACTGTTCTTCGCTATACCGATGGCAGGCTAAGTGTGGCTACGGTGCCGGGCCGCACTGCTGGGTCTGACACCAGCGTCACCGTGCCCCCCAGACGCGTCACGATGCGCCGCACCAGCGGCAGCCCCACCCCCGAGCCCGAAGCCAAGCCTGCGCTGCGTCGCCCCCGATAGAACAGCTCAAACACGCGCGTCAGCTCGTCGGGCGTGATGCCTACCCCGCTGTCGCTGATGCTGAGCTGCCAGTTGCTCTCCTGCAACCACAGGTTCACCCGCACCCGGGCCCCTGCAGGCGAGAACTTCGCCGCATTCCCTAGCAGGTTTTTGATCGCCGCCGCCAGCAGCACCCGGCTGCCCCGCACCCAGGGCTCGGGCAGGCTCGCGCCCTCTACTGACCAATGCTCTTCGCTGCCCGGCCGACCAAAGTGCAGCTCGACCGGCGTGGCCGGATAGCGCAGTCGGCAGCGCGTGATGGCGTCAAAGGCCGCCTCGTCTAGCCGGGTCAACTCCTGCGGCACGCCCCCCTGCCCCAGCGCAGCGTCGAGCTCAGCGAGGCCGATGAGCTGCGCCACTAGGTCTTCGATCGTGTCGACGCGGTGGCGCGCCTCGTCTAGGCGCAGCAGGGCCCGCGCTAGGTCGGGCGCTTTGGCCACCTCTTCGAGCTCTGTTTTTAGCAGGGTGAGCGGCGTGCGCAGCTCGTGTGCTGCATTGGCGATGAACGTGCGCTGCACCTCGTCGAGCGCCTCGGCGCGCTGCCGCATGTCGGCTCCTCTGAGGCGATCCCAGAGCTTCGATACACGTTGCCACCACCGCGCGCCCATGCTGCGAAACTGCCGATTTAGCCGCAAACAGCGCTTATTCCCCCGGGTCAGGGTCAGCCGCGATGCTCTGCCCATGCGGCGAGGCGTGACCACCGTGCTCCTGCGTGAAGCCCGTGTCGTCGCGCAGCACATAGCCCATGCCCGTCACGGTGTGAATCAGCTTGGTCGCGAAGGGCTTGTCCACTTTCTTGCGGAGGAAGTTGATGTACACGTCCACCACATTCGTGCCGGGGTCAAAGGATGTGTCCCACACGTGCTCGAGAATGTCGACCCGCGACACCACACGCCCCCGATGCGTCAGCAGATATTCGAGCAACGCAAACTCGCGTGCGGTCAGCGTGATCGCCACGTCGCCGCGCTGCACGGACTTCGACACCGTGTCGAGCACGAGGTCAGCGCACTGCAGCAGCCCGTTGCGCTCGCGGCTGGCGTGCGATCGGCGCAGGAGCGCCCGCACGCGCGCCAGCAGCACCGCAAACTCAAACGGCTTGGTCAGGTAATCGTCGGCGCCCGAGTTCAGGCCCTTGACCGTGTCAGCAGAACCGTCGAGTGCGGTCAAGATCAAAATGGGCAGTTGCGGGTAGGCCGCCCTGAGCGCCTGACACACCTCGAGCCCGCTGCGCCGGGGCAGCATCAGGTCGAGGATCACCAAGTCATAGCTCGTGCGACGCGCCATCTCTTCGCCCTCGCGGCCGTCGCCGGCCACATCGACCACAAAGGATTGCTCGATCAGCCCGCGTTGGATGAAAGCGGCCAGCTTGGGTTCATCCTCTACGACGAGCAAGCGCATACCCAAAGATGGGGAACCGCCTTCGGGGAGTCAAGGCCTCCTACCGCCTTTCTTTGCTAAAAATGGCCTGTCACTGCGCTATGCTTACAGGCGATAGCCCACCGTCACATACCAAGTTCGCCCGTCTGCCGGCAGGATGCCCGGGCCCGGATAGCCGCCCGCCCGCCGCGTGAAATAGCGCGCGTCGGTCAGGTTGTTTACCCCCGCCATCAGGCGCAGTTGATCCGTTAGGCGCCAGGTCAGGCTCGCATCCCACACCGTGTAGGCGGGGATGAGTCCGTTTACCCCATTGCCGATGGGGTTCTGGGGGGCATTGTTGGCGTCTGCGAAGGCCTCATCTACTGAGCTGCCCTGCACCGTGACTGAGAACGCCCGCGTGCGGTAGCTCAGGCCCGCGCGCAGCACGTTGCGCGGGGCGTTGTCCACCCGACGGCCCTCGAGCGGGCCGCCGATGACGCGCGCGTCGGTATAGCCCCAGCTGCCAAAGAGGCTCAGCGAACCATACTTCACTGGGTCGCCCAGCGCGCGGATCACGTCGACCTCGACGAAGGTCTCGAGGCCGCTGTGCAGGCTGCGGCCGAGGTTCGTGCGCAGGTTGCGCGTGGGTGAGAGGGCCACCGTGCCCACGCGGTCGGCATAGTCGATGACAAACGTGCTCACGTCGAAGCTCAGCCAGTCGCCCACCCGCCCGCGCAGGCCGAGGTCGGCGCTGTAGCCCGAGGCGTCTTTCAGGTTCGGGTCGATGCTGTCGATCACCGCCGGCGGCGTCAGGTCGCTGAAAAGTACAGGGCGATAGTTGCTGGTCGCGTTGGCATAGGCCTCGATGCCCGGCGCCACCTGCACGGCCGTGCTCAGGCCAACTAGCAGACGTGTGCGGCTGCTGGCCTGCGGGGGCAGCAGGGTCTCGGCGCGCGTGGTTCGGTTGAGGGCGTATCGGCCATCAGCGGTCTGGTCGATCTGCTCGAGCCGCAGGCCCGGCGTGAGCGTCCACCGGCTGGTGATCTGAAAGGCGTTCTCGACGAAGGCCGCCCAGTTCTGCGTGACGAAGTTCAAGCTGCGGTTGTAGGCGTCCACCTCGATCAGGTTGTGGTCTGCGCCCGTGGTGCCGATACCGCCCTGGCGGCGCTCGGTGGTCGCCCGCCAGGCCCGCACACCCGCCGCCAGCTTCTGCTCACGCCCAAGCAGCGTATAGCTCGTGCCCAGGCGCAGCTCAGCCCCGATGTTTCGATAGCGGTCACGGTCGAGCTGGCGCGTGTTGAACTGCCGTGTGGTGAGGTTCACGGTGTCGGCCACGTTGGGCGCCGCCACGAAGCCCACGCTGTTGCGCTCGCCCATCAGGCCATACACCTTCAGGCTCAGCTTGGTACGCGTGCTCAGCTGATAGTCGGCCGTCAGCGCTGGCACCAGCCACGGCGCGCTAAACCAGTTGCGCGTGCGCACCGACTGCCGCGCATCCGCCGCGAACTGCGCCTCGGTCAGCCCGCCCGGCTGCCGCAGGCGATAGTCCATCCACGAGACCTCGATACCGAGTGTCAGGCGCGCCGTGGCCTGATACTCCACGCGCCCGTGGGCCCACTCGGCCCAGTAGTTGCCGTTGGGTCGCCAGCCATCTGCCGCGCGACGGCTGTAGTACGCCGTGTAGCGCCACTTGCCCCGCGTGCCGCCCAGCCAGGTCGTGCTGTTGAACAGGCCGTAGGCGCCCACCGTCGTCAGCTGCTCGACGGCCAACACGCGTGTGGGGTCGGGCCGCTTGAGCACATAGTTCAGCAGGCCGCCGAACTGTGCCCCATACTGCAGTGCGGCTGCCCCGCGCACCACGTCAACGCGCTCGACGGCCTCGAGCGGCGGTGCGTAATAGGCCTCGGGGTAACCAAACACATCGGCCGCGACGTCGTAGCCGTTCTGCCGCACGTTGAACTCCCACGAGCGGTTGGGGCTCAACCCGCGCGAGGCCACGTTGATCTGCAGGCCAGTGCCGTCGTTCTCCCACGCGTGAATGCCTGGCAGTCGGCCTAAGGTCTGGCGCACGTTCGACAGTGCCAGATGGGCGTCTATTCGGTCGAGGCGCAGGCTCTCGACCTTCTTGCCCTTGAGCAGCGTGAGCCCGTCAGCAGGCGTGCTGAACTGCACCGTGGGTGGCGGCGCAGCCGTGATGACCACATCGGCCAGTGCATAGCCGCCGTCCACTGTCAGGCGAATCTCTAGCGCTTCGTTCGGCTTTACTTCGACGGCTTGCCTGATCGGCTGCTGGCCCTCGATCGACACCTCGAGCGTATAGCGGCCCGGCGCCAGGTCGTCAAGGGCGAATCGACCGTCGGCATCGGTGCGTGTGGTCGCGCCGGTCTCGACGAGGCGCACGGTCACCTCGGGTAAGGCGCGGCCCTGCTTGTCGGCCACACGGCCGGTGATCGCCGCTTGGGTGTGGCTGCCGACCTCGGCTTTAGCACCTGCTGAGTCCCCTGCTGTGCTCAGCGCCCCCGCCTGGCCGGCCAGCCGACCCACATGACCGCACAGCAAAGCGACGACGAGCAAAGGGGTAAGGAGGCGCATAGCAGGTGGCACTAGACTGTCTGAAAGGAGCCGCGAAACTAGGAAAAGCTTGTTTACTTAGACTCAGTCTAGGTCTTCATATGGGCTTCAATATGTTGACTTTCTATGGTAGGCATCGAACTATTCCCTTGATAGACAAGTGCTTAAGACTGTGTGGAAACGGCAAAGCCCAGCCTCACAACGAGGGCTTATCCTCGTCGCGGGGCCGGGCGGTGCCGGATATCTCGCTACTGCTCTCCCGGCTGGGAGGGGGCGGTAGTGGGCTGATCAGCCCTGGGGTGCTTTCGGCTCTTGCGAGCCTTCAGCGGTTTTGTGTCTCCCGACGCTAGCTAGCGTGTGGGTGGGAAAGCAGTCTAAGCTCGGCCGAGCAAAGCCCGTGATTCCAGAGTTGTCAGTTCTGGAAGACCGCCCTTGTGAGGCGGTAGTGGATTACGGACCTGACCACCTGAGCGCGGTGAAGCGCCTCTGCAACAAAGGTGAATGGTAGGTGGGTGCAGTCGTCACTTTGTCACACGCGGGTTTGTGCGCGGGGGCGGAGGGGCGGGAGGGGAAATGGTGGGCGGTGACTGGCGCGTGCGCCCGCTAGGCCTCGACGCGGCTCACGCCGCCGTTCACCTTGAGCCGGATCACCTCGACCGCGTCGAGGCCCTCGGTGTCGACCACCTTTACGGCGATAGCGTGCGTGCCGGTCTTGAACTTGCGCACCTGCACGCCGTCTTTGTCGAAGAACACCTCGGGCTTGAACCGCTCCTGCTCGTCGTAGGAGAAATCCCAGGCGTAGAACTCGATCTCGGCGTCGCTGGTGCCCACGGCTGTGAAGCGCACCTCGCGCATCCCCTTGGCGTCGGTGCCAGCATCCTCAGCCGTCAGTGTCACCTTGGGCCGGGTGGCGATGGGCACGATGGCCCCCACCTCGCGCAGCTCGATGATCACGTCCTCTTCGTTTTTCAGGCGGGCCACTTCTTTCACCGCGCCCTTGCCGAAGGAGAAGGCGATGACCACGCCCACGGCTTGCTTCGCCGCCTTGTTCTTCTCAAACAGCTTTTTGTCGTGGCGCTGGATGGCCGCGTAGAAGTTGTCGATCACGTTGCGGCCGATGTCGTCGGAGCGCTTGACCTGCACGGGCGTGCCGTCGCGCAGTCGGCCGTCGATGCCCAGCTCGCCGCGCTGCTTCACGTTGGCGATGCCCCCGGCCTGGCCCACGATCCACGCCTCGAACTCGAACGCATCCTTATACCGCAGCGTGTCGTAGTCGTATTTGTGCAGCTGCACCGTGAAGGGGGCGCTAAAGAGGTTCTGCTGGCGCTGCAGGCGCAGCTCGGTCACCTTGATGGCGGCCACCGACTGGTCGATGCCCACCCACTGCCGGGCGAGGCGGTCGGCCACGGCCACGGTGGTGCCCCCACCCACGAAAGGGTCCATCACCACATCGCCCTCGTTCGAGGCCATCTGGATGATGCGCTCGAGCAGGGCCTCGGGCTTTTGGGTGGGGTAGCCTATTTCTTCGACCTTGGAAATATTTGGTATGTCTGACCAAACGTCAGAAATGGTTTTCCCTTTAGAATCATCAAGGTAAAGCTTATACCTTGGAACACCACCTGGCTTTGATTGAATAATCAAGCCATCATCAAAAGCTTTTTGCATTCGTTCTTTTGTCCATCTCCAAACCCTTTTGACTCCAAGAAACTCATAAGTTAAATTCGGCCTATTATCATTGGGATTTAGTAAAGGCATTGTTGTATACGGCCGTCCATTCTCATCAACCAACTTGTATTGTTTTGCTACGTATTCCTCATCATGTTTAGCATATACTTTGTTAAAAATGGATTTTTGCGACTTGGAATATCTAAATATAGAGTCTTTGCAATTAGGTAGATTTTTTGAATGCAAACTCTTGGGGTTTGACCTTACCCATACTATTTCATTTCCAAATTGTTGATCGCCAAAAATTTTGTCCAAAATCTGCACTCGGATATATGCATCGGCGTGCCAGTCGCAGTGCAGAAAGATCGAGCCGGTGGGTTTGAGGATTCGGTGCATCTCGGCCACGCGCTCTTTGAGCCAGGCGATGTAGTGGTCCACGCCGCCGCTCCAGCGGTCTTCGAAGCTGCGCACCTCGCCCGAGTCGCCCCAGATGACCTCATAGTTGCGGTTGGAGAAAAAGGGCGGGTCGAGGTAGATCAGGTCCACCGATTCGCTGTTCCAGGCCTTGAGGATCTCGAGGTTGTCGCCGAGGATGAGCTGGTTCATGGCGGGCGCAGGGTCGCGGTTTGGTTGACGGGGCAAGATATGGGGCGGGGGCTACGGGCGGGCCGGTATGTTCCCGTGCGGTCACACCGGAACGGCGCGGCACACGCGGTAGTTTTGCAGAAGGAAGGGCGCGCGCCGCGCCTGCGGATCGCCACCGCCCCTCTGCCGAATCAAACCGCCTATGTCCACCGCCTCGTCGGTGGCGGCTGCGCCTGCCCCGCAGGCCCCCGCCCACACCGCCCCCACCCCGGCCCCCGCGAATCAGCCCTATCAGAGCCGTCACAAGATTCGGCTGGTGACGGCGGCGTCGCTTTTTGATGGGCACGACGCCGCCATCAATATCATGCGGCGGATCATCCAGGCCTCAGGCGCTGAGGTGATTCACCTGGGGCACAACCGCTCGGTGGCTGAGGTGGTGGAGGCCGCGATTCAAGAGGACGCGCAGGCCATCGCCATGACCTCGTATCAGGGTGGTCACGTGGAGTACTTCAAGTATATGAAAGACCTGCTGCGGGAGCGCGGCGCGGGGCACGTGCGCATTTTTGGCGGCGGTGGCGGCACCATCCTGCCCAGCGAGATCGCCGAGCTGCATGCGTACGGCATCGACCGCATCTTCTCGCCCGACGACGGCCGCGCGATGGGCCTGCAAGGCATGATCAACTATCTGCTGGAGCGGTCGGACTATGCGACGGTGGAGCACCTCAACGGCGAGCGCAAGCAGCTGCAGAGCCGCAACGCCCTGCACCTAGCCCGCCTGATCACCCTGCTCGAGAACAGCAACGAGGCGCAGACCGACGCCCTGCTGACCGAGCTGGCCAGCGAAAACAAACTCGACCTCGCTCAGGCGCGGCGCACGCCGATCCTTGGCATCACGGGCACGGGCGGCGCGGGCAAGTCGTCGATCACGGATGAACTGGTGCGCCGATTCGTGCTCGACTTCGGCGACAAATCGGTGGCTGTGCTGAGTGTGGACCCCTCGAAGCGCAAGACCGGCGGCGCGCTGCTCGGCGACCGCATCCGTATGAACGCAATCCACCACCCGCGCGTGTTCATGCGCTCGTTTGCCACCCGCGAGGCGAACCTGAGCCTGAACCGCCACATCGGTTCGGCCGCACGGCTGATGCAGCTGGCGGGCTTTGACCTGGTCATCATCGAGACGGCCGGCATCGGCCAGAGCGACTCGCAGATCACGGAGCACGCCGACGTGACGCTCTATGTGATGACGCCCGAATACGGCGCCGCCACCCAGCTCGAGAAGATCGACATGCTCGACTATGCCGACGTGGTCGCGCTGAACAAGTTTGACAAGCGTGGCGCCCTCGATGCCCTGCGCGACGTGCGCAAGCAGGTGCAGCGCAACCGCGGCCTGTGGAACCAGCCGGTGGACGCCATGCCGGTGTTTGGCAGCATTGCGAGCCAGTTTAACGACCCTGGCACCAACCGCCTCTACCGCGCGGTGATCGATCGTGTGGTCGAGAAAACGGGGGCGCCGCTGCACACCTCGATGTCGGCCGACCAGGCGCTGAGCGAGAAGATCTACATCATTCCGCCCGATCGCACGCGCTATCTGGCCGAGATCGCCGAGAGCATCGACCGCTATGATGCCTGGGCCGAGCAGCAGGCCACCTTGGCCCGCCAGCTGCAGCAACTCAAGGCCGCCCAAAGCCTCGTGAGCGAGCTGAGCACGATGCCCGCCCTGCAGCAACGCATTGAGGCAGTGGAAGGCGACCTGGCCGGCGAGGTGCGCCGCCTGCTGGCCGACTGGCCCGCCAAGCTGGCGCGCTATCGCGGCAAGGACTTCGTGTACACGGTGCGAGGCAAAGAGATCCGCGTGCCGAACCACGTCGAGAGCCTAGCGGGCACGCAGATTCCGAAGGTGGCGCTGCCGAAGTTCGAAGACCACGGCGAGATCGTGCGCTGGAGCCTGCAAGAGAACGTGCCGGGTGAGTTCCCGTACACGGCGGGGGTGTATCCGTTCAAGCGCACGGGCGAGGACCCGACGCGGATGTTTGCCGGTGAGGGCGAGCCCGAGCGCACGAACCGCCGTTTTCACTACCTCTCGCTGGGCATGCCCGCCGCGCGCCTCAGCACGGCCTTCGACTCGGTGACGCTCTATGGCGAGAACCCCGCCACGCGCCCCGACATCTATGGCAAAATCGGCAACTCGGGTGTGAGCGTCGCGACGCTCGACGACGCCAAGAAGCTCTATTCCGGCTTTGACCTCTGCGCGCCCTCGACCTCGGTGTCGATGACCATCAACGGGCCCGCGCCGATGCTGCTCGCGTTCTTCCTCAACGCCTCCATCGACCAGCAGGCCGAGCGCTACATCACCGCGAACGGCCTCTGGCCCGAGGTGGAGGCCAAGGTGAAGGCCCTCTATGCCGCGAAGAAGGCCACGCGCCCCGCTTACCACGGCGAGCTGCCCGAGGGCAACGACGGCCTGGGCCTGCGCCTGCTGGGCGTGTCGGCCGACCAGGTGCTGCCTGCCGAGGTGTATGCCAAGATCAAAGCCGACACCCTCAATGTCGTGCGCGGCACCGTGCAGGCCGACATCCTCAAAGAAGACCAGGCGCAGAACACCTGCATCTTCAGCACCGAGTTTGCCCTGCGCATGATGGGCGACATCCAGGCCTACTTCACCGAGCAGCGGGTGCGCAACTTCTACTCGGTCTCGATCAGCGGCTATCACATCGCCGAGGCGGGCGCCAACCCGATCACGCAGCTCGCCTTCACGCTGTCGAACGGCTTCACCTTCGTCGAGTATTACCTCTCACGCGGGCTCAAGATCGACGACTTCGCGCCGAACCTCTCGTTCTTCTTCTCGAACGGGATGGACCCCGAGTACAGCGTCATCGGCCGCGTGGCGCGCCGCATCTGGGCCAAAGCCATCAAGCACAAATACGGCGGCAGCGAGCGCAGCCAGATGCTGAAGTATCACATCCAGACCTCGGGCCGCAGCCTGCACGCACAGGAGATCGCCTTCAACGACATCCGCACCACGCTGCAGGCGCTCTACGCCATCTACGACAACTGCAACTCGCTGCACACCAACGCCTATGACGAGGCCATCACCACCCCCACCGAAGAGTCGGTGCGCCGTGCGGTGGCCATCCAGCTGATCATCAACCGCGAGCTCGGCCTAGCCTTCAACGAGAACCCGATGCAGGGCTCGTTTGTGATCGAGGAACTGACCGACCTCGTCGAGCAGGCCGTGCTGACCGAGTTCCGCCGCATCACGGATCGCGGCGGCGTGCTGGGCGCGATGGAGACGATGTATCAGCGCGGTAAGATTCAAGAAGAGAGCATGCACTATGAGATGCTCAAGCACGACGGCACGCTGCCCATCGTGGGCGTGAACACGTTCCTGTCGAGCGAGGGCAGCCCGACGGTGCAGCCGGCCGAGGTGATCCGCTCGACCGAAGACGAGAAGCAGCGGCAGATCGCCGTCATCGCCGCGCAGGAGGCGCGCAACGCCGCCGAGGCCAGCGCCGCCCTAGCGCGCCTGCAGCACGCCGCCGTGACGCACGGCAACCTCTTTGCCGAGCTGATGGAGGCCGCCAAGGTGTGCACCCTGGGTCAGATGACCCACGCCCTCTACGCCGTCGGCGGCCAGTATCGGAGGAATATGTAGGGCAAATACGCGGGGCTTGTGATGCGTTATATTTGTGTATGAAACGCTTACTCTTGGCCTGCCTACTTGTGTCCTGTGCGGGGCTGTGCCAGGGACAGACGAAAGAGGCTGCGCCGAAAGATGACCCCTCGGCGGATCGCGCTATCCCCTACACCTTGGCGGATCGAGATCGTGCCGTGCGGATGGAGGAAGCCATCCTAAACCAAGGCCGCCGCATGGACGAGCTGCAAGGTCAAATGAGCACTTTTTTCGGAATCACGCTTGCAGCTATTCTGGGCCTCGTGGGTCTGATCGTCTGGGATCGGCGTACGACAGCCGCGCTCTCGGCTCGAGAAGCCACAGGGCCCTTTCGCAAAGAGCTGGACGAGCACCTGGCGCTCATTCAAAAGTTGCAGAATCGCATTGCCGAGCTAGAGAAAACGAAGCCCTGACCCTGGGCCAGATGACCCACGCCCGCTACGCCGTCGGCGGCCAGTATCGCCGGAATATGTAGGGGGCCGATACCTTGGGTAATGAAACGACTCATCCTTGCATTCCTTTTCGTACTTCACACAGGGTTATGTGTTGCGCAGTCTGACTCCGTAGCTGTAGCCATTGCACATGAGATATCGCCGTTGCTTGCCAAGCACAAAGTGCCCGGCCTCGCCGTGGCTGTGGTCGCTAAAGGAAAGCTGTTATGGCAAGGAGGCATTGGCGTAGTAGAGGTGGGCACATCAGCTCGGATCACCGACACCACTCGCTTTCAAATCGCCTCCATCAGCAAGCCCATCACGGCGCTGACCATGCTGCGGCTCGCCAAGCAGGGCAAACTCAACCTGGACGAAGATGTGAACGTGGGGCTCAGCTCTTAGAAGCTGCCACCGTCGAAGTATACCCTGACGCAACCGGTGACTGCACGGCTACTGCTATACCACCGAGCAGGGATCAATCTCGACGGTTCGTGGGGCTTTAACCGCGACGAACGCCCACGCCCAAGCCTTGTTGACTTTTTGAACGGTCAGCACTCGCGCAGAGAAGACCCAGCCGTGAAATCCATCGCTGAGCCCAACAAGAAGTATCGGTACTCTGGCGGAGGCTACGCCATACTACAACAGTATCTGGAGGACACCCAGCACGAACTGTACAGTGCGCTGCTGCAACGCGAGGTGTTTCCCCCTAGTGGTATGAGGCAAGCCTGCGTGGTGACCGACCCAGAACCGACGAGTGAAAGTGATTTTGCGGCTGGGCATAGCCGAAGCGGCGCAGTCATTGCAGGTAAATGGCGATACTACCCCCTCGCGTCAGCGGCAGGCATTTACGCTTCGATAGACGACATGTCGCGGCTAGCGATCGCCGTGCTGGATGCCTACCATGGCCGAGACTCGACGTGGCTGAGTCGAGCTGACATTCTCGACATGATCCGATTGCCCTACGCAGACAAGGGCGACTATGCCTTAGGTTGGCACGTCGTAAAAAGCGCCACCGATGGAACTAGCATCGTGCACAGCGGCCTGAACTCAGGCTTCATTAGCGTGCTCAAAATCGATTTAGACAAGGACTAGGCAGGCATCGTGCTGACGAACGGAGAGAAGGGAAATGAGATTTGGCAGGCCGCGATCTCAGCTGTGGTTAAGGCGCATAAACTTGTAAGACAGATCGACTGACCATGCCTAAGAAATCGGCCATTCAGAAGCGCGACGCGGCCCCGGCGCCGCGGGTCGAGGTGCTCAGCGAGCCCAAGGGCGCCAACTACCCTCCGGGGCGCATGCTGATCAGCAGTCTAAGCGCGATCGCAGAGCTCAAGCAGGGGCCAAGCACGCTGGGTCAGATGACTCACACCCTCTACGCCGTCGGCGGCCAGTATCGCCGGAATATGCGAACCATGCTATGAAGGCCATACCGATCTTTCGCTGCTCTCATTTTGACCGTGCGCTTCGGTTCTATACCGAAGTAATAGGATTTGAAGTGTTGTATGTCAATTTGACATTTGGGCATGAACAGCATTTCGCACATCTGCACCGCGACGGCCTTAATCTCTACCTTTCCGATTTCGACGGTCCTCCGCGAACAGTATGCACGGTGCGGGTTGAGCCCCCTCTGGTGGACGAGCTCTTCGAGCAATTCTTAGCGGCGGGGTTGGACGTGTCGGCCAAGCTAGACTCCCCTGTGCACCAGTCACCCGTGGATCAGACTTGGGGCATGCGCGAGTTTTATGTGGAAGATCCCGACGGAAACACTTTGCGCTTCCAGCAAGAAATCAAGTAGTTAAGTGGCGAAGAAAACCCCCATCCAGAAGCGCGACGCGGCCCCGGCGCCGCGGGTCGAGGTGCTGACCGAGCCCAAGGGCGCCAACTACCCTCCGGGGCGCATGCTGATTAGCAGTCCACGTGAGATCGCGGCGGTGGTGGCGGGCATCGCGCGGGGGCAGGTGCTGACGCTGGGGGCAGTGCGGCAGCAGCTGGCTCTGGCGCACGACGCCGACTATACCTGTCCGCTCACCACGGGCATCTTCTTGCGCGTGGCGGCCGAGGCGGCTGAGGAGGAGGGCGCCGTGCTGCCCACCTGGCGCGTGGTGCGCGACGACGGCAAGCTGCTCGACAAGCTGCCGGGTGGCCCTAGCGCCCAGGCCGAGCGCCTGAGGGCCGAGGGGCATCGGGTTAGCCAGCGTGGGGCTAGCTGGCGCCTCGAGGCCTAAGCGGGCGTATCTGGGGTGGGCCCTTGCGCTGTAGGGCCGGGGCATCGTACCTTTGCCCTCCCTTTGGCGGAGTGGCGGAATTGGTAGACGCGCACGTTTCAGGGGCGTGTGTCCAAAAGATGTGTGGGTTCGAGTCCCACCTCCGTCACCAAAGGCAGAAATCCCGGCGCGAGTCGGGATTTCCTCATTTTCAGGGGTCTAGGTGTGGCGGAGGGCAGCCAAGGAGGTGGCCGGAGCTCCTTTAGACGGGTTAAAAAGGCAGCTGTGGGGAGCTCTAGGCGCTTTTTAACTTGTCCGATTAAGGGATTATTACCAAATCGCAGGGTGGATTGGTTCCAGAGGCTTCGGGCTCTGGGCTCAGTTTTAGCAACTTTTCTTCATTAACGCATGAAAAATCTGTCCTCCTTGCTGCTCTGCGCGTGCATGCTGGTGACCGTGGCTTATGGCCAGGGTGACGTGCGCACGCGGGGCGCGGGTGCTGCTGGCGCAGCGCCCACTCAAACCACCCGCAAGGTGACCGGCCGAGTGGTTGACGCCGCAGGCCAGCCACTGGCGGGCGCCTCGGTGTCGGTGCTCGACGCTGCTGGCGGTGTGGTCGGCGGTGTCTATTCTGACGCCAACGGAGCCTTTACGGTGAATGTGCCGGACGGCACGGGCTATCGCCTGCGGGTGAGCTACGTGAGCTTCGGCACGTCGACGACGGCTATCCAGGCCTCGGGTGACCAGACCCTGCGCATTGAGATGCAGGAAGAAGGCACCACGACGGATGAGGTGGTCGTGATCGGTTACGGTACGCAGTATAAGCGCGACATTACCGGTTCGCAGGGCTCAGTCAAAGGTTCTGACATCCAGAACGTGCCGGTGCCCTCGATCGACCAGGCCATTCAAGGCCGCGTGGCCGGTGTGCAGATCACGAGCTCGAGCGGTAAGACCGGCGGCGCTGTGTATATGCGTGTTCGCGGCCCGAAATCAATCACCGCGAGCAACCAACCCCTGATCGTAGTTGACGGTGTGATCATCAACCAAGAGCTCACGAACGCGACGACCATCAACAACGAGCCCCTCAACCCGCTGAATGACTTTGGCCCGAACGACATTGAGGACATTCAGATCCTCAAGGACGCGCAAGCCACGGCCATTTACGGTTCGCGCGGCGCCAACGGCGTTATGATCATCACGACCAAGCGCGGCAAAGCTGGTCGCGCCACTACGACCATCGATTATGCGTATGGTCTGCAGAGCCCCTCGAAGTACCGCGAGTTTTTGGGCCAACAGGACTACATCACGCTGCTGAACGAGGCCTATCAAAACACGCAGACTTCGGCCTCTGGCCCTTGGTTTGGTCAGCAAATCGGCATCGACGTGATTGGTTCGGCCTCACCCTCTGCCAATCGCCGCTACATCGCTGGCACGAACGTAGACTGGCAACGCGAAGTGCTGCTGGAGAATCGCCCGATGAACCAGCTGTCGATCTCGACGCGTGGTGGCACGGCCAACGGCACCCGGTTTAACCTCAGCTTCAACCTGTTTGACCAGCAGGGCATTCTGATCGGTAACCGTATGAACCGTGTCAACGGCCGCATCAACCTCGACCACGACATCAGCTCGAAGTTCACGGTCGGTGGCATGCTGATGATCTCGCGTGTGCTGAACGAGCGTCAAGCTGACGACAACGCCTTTAGCAACCCGCTGCAGGCTGTTGCCTTCGTGCCGGTGGACGAGAAGTTCAACCCGGATGGCACGATTCGCGCTGCGAGCCGCATCACGGGCTATCCGAACCCGCTGATCGCGATGGAGAACTCGTTTGCAGTGAACACCACCCTGCGCACCGTCGGCAACTTCTACGTGCGTGCCAACGTGCTGAAAGACCTGACCTGGTATGCTGACCTCGGCATCGACCTGCTCGACATGAGCGAGAACGCCTGGCGCGGCTATCGTATGGTGGCCTTCACGGGCATCGCTGATGGCTCGGCCACCGCGAGCGGTGACCGCATCTATAACTACCAGACCAACACGTATGTCAACTGGACGCCCAGCATCTTTGGCGAAGACCACAAGCTGGATATGACGGGTGGCTTTGCCTTCCAGTTCGGCGAGCGCGTGACTGAGTTTGTGACGGGCGAAGGCCTGCCGGTGGGTGACAAGTTCCGCTTTGTGAACGCGGCCTCGCGTTTCACGGGTGCTAGCTCAGGCGTCACGGGCTACCGCTTCGATTCCTACTTCGGTCGTGCCAACTATAAGTGGCGCGAGCGTCTGCTGATCGGCGCCAGCGTGCGTGTGGACGGTTCGTCGCGTTTCGGCTCGAACAATCGCTACGGTACGTTCTATGGTGTGTCGGCTGGCTTCATTCTGACCGAGACCGAGGCCCTCAAGGGCGTCGAGTGGCTGAGCTTCCTCAAGCCGCGTATCAGCTATGGCACGACGGGTAACGCTGAGATCGGCAACTTCGCCTCGCGTGGCCTCGCTGCCCCGACTGCGTATAAAGTCGCCCTCGGCACCACGAATGCTCAGCTTGGTGTTGTTTACAACCAACTTGGCGAGCCCGACTTGCGCTGGGAGACCACCAACAAGCTGGACATCGCCGTTGACTTCGGCTTCTTCAACAACCGCCTGACCGGTACGTTCGACTACTTCGTTGAGCGCACCAAAGACCTGCTGCTGTCGGTGCAGATTCCGACCCAGACCGGCTTCGGCGCGGTGCTGCGCAACGCAGGTGCTATGGAGAACCGCGGCTGGGAGCTTTCGCTGACGGGCCGCATTCTGACCGGTGACCTGAAGTGGGAAGCCAACTTTAACATCACCCAGGTGGCCAACACCGTGACTGGCGCTGGCAAGAACCCCGACGGCACCGACGCCCGCGTGTTCGCTGGCAGTGACGTGCAGTCGGTCGCTCAGGTGGGCGATGCCATCGGCTCGTTCTACGGTGCTCGGTTCTTCGGCGTCGACCCGGCCAACGGCGATGTGCTCTACTACACGGCCAACGGCGGGCTGACGAACGACATCGGCGCCGCTCAGCGTCAGATCATCGGCAACCCGAACCCGAACTTCTTCGGTGGTGTGACGAACACCCTGTCGTACAAGGGCTTTGACTTCAGCATGTTCTGGCAGTATGCTGTCGGCCACGACGTGTTCAACAACGGTGGTCAGTTCATGACTGCGGGCTTCGGCGGTGGTCGTGACAACCAGACGGCTGACCAACTGGGCCGCTGGACGACTCCGGGTCAAGCCACGGCTATCCCGCGGATGTATCTGTTCGGTCTGGGCTCTGCCTTCGACACCGAGAACGGCTCCATCTCCTCGAGCCGCCACATCCAGGATGCCTCATACTGGCGTCTGAAGACCCTGACGATCGGCTACACCCTGCCCGAGTCGCTGACGCAGAAGTTCTACGTCCAGCGCCTTCGCTTCTACGTGACGGCTCAGAACCTGATTACGATCACGCAGTTCCAAGGCTGGGACCCCGAGGTGAACACCACCTATAACGCGACCTCGAACCAGGCGGTAAACCTGATTCAAGGTTGGGACTTCTATACGGTGCCGCAGCCCAAGACCTGGCTCTTTGGCGTTACTGTCACGCTGTAACCCTTGACAACCCTAGACCTTATCACTTCTCTGGTAATGAAAACCAAACTTCTCAAGTCCTTCGTGGCATCGCTGATGGCGGTGTCGCTCATCGGACTCTCGGGTTGCCAAAATGCCCTTGAGGTCAACCCGACGCAGTCGGTCGACATTTCGCAGGCGCTCACGAATGTGAATGACCTGAACGCCTTCTTGACCGGCACCTATTCGACGCTGACTGCCCAGGGCGGAGGCGCGTGCAACTACATCCTGCTGCCTGACCTGCTGGCCTACCAGCCGGGTGTGGTGACGTTTAACGGCACCTTTGGTTCGTATGGTGATCTCAATCAACTGGGTCATATCACCACCAATGCGGAAGCGCAGCGGGTGTGGGGTACCTCGTATAATGTGATCAACCGAGCCAACATCGTGCTGGCGAACATCGCGATCGCCCCTGCGGGCTCGACTCGGAACCGGATTCAGGGGGAGGCGCTGGCGCTGCGTGCCTATGCCTACTTCAACCTGGTGCGCATGTTTGCGCGTCAGTATGATCCGGCGACGGCCGCGACGGCGCCTGGTGTTCCGTTGCAGCTGACGGCCATCACCGACTTCCCTGCGGCGTCGGCCACGCGGACCCCGCGTGCCTCGGTGCAGGCGGTTTACACGCAGATCGTCAACGACCTGCGTCAGGCGCGCCAACTGCTGCCCCTAAACCAAGCTACTGAGCTAGTCGACCGCCGTGTGGCCTATGGGCTGCTCGCCCGGGTACACCTGCAGCGTGGCGATGCCGGTGACTATGCCCTAGCTGGTGCGTATGCCGATAGCTCGATCTCGACGGCCGTCGGCACGGGTGCTGGCGTGCTCAACGCGGGCCCGGTGACCGTGTTTACTACCAACGGGACGCCTGAAGGGATCTGGGAACTCGGCCAAGACGCCACCAACAACGCCGGCACCGACGTGGCCACCTTTGTGGCGGCGCAAGAGTTCGGCGGTCGTGGTGACGTGAGCATCGATGATGTTTCAGCCCTTGGCTACGGGGGTTCTGACATCCGCGGCGCTGTGAACCCCTCATTTGGCGGTCAACCCTCAGGGTCACACATGCTTTATGCGGGCACCGGCCTCGTGGTGGACCCGATCACGACCTACAAGTTCTTCCCGGCCAACCCGGCGAAAAACGTAGTGGTGATGCGCGTGGCTGAAATGCGCCTGATCCGTGCCGAGTGCAGCATCCGCACCGGCATGAGCATTGGCGGTAACACCCCCCTCGATGACGTGAATGCGGTGCGCACCCGCGCTAGTGCTACGGCTCTCGGTGCCGTGGTACTGGCCGACGTGTTTGCTGAGCGCCACCGGGAGCTGTTCATGGAGGGCCAGTTCCTCTATGACGTGCTCCGTCGTCGGGTGACTGATCCCTCAGTTACCATTCGTGGCGGCATCGATCCGTTTGGTACGGCTGGCAACGCGCAGAAGCTGATTCTGCCGATTCCGCAGCGCGAGCGTGACCTCAACGCCAACCTCGTGCAGAACCCCGGCTACTAAGCCGAGCGCTCTGCGCACGCGAAGGCCTCACCTCGGTGGGGCCTTCGTCATTTTAGGGGGGCCGAGATGGTGCCCCACATGAGCGCGGTGGGGCTAACTTGGACGCGTGCGGATCATCTATCAGCTGCCCGACGACTGGCCCGATGGGCAGATTGTGACGCGATTAGCCGCCCTCAACCCGCAGTGCGAGTTCGTGCCGCTGGCTGACATCACCCGTGAGGGGGTGGGCACGGGGCGCTCGCAGCTGTTTTTGCTGTTCACGCACGAGCTGTCGAGCAGCGACTTTTTGGTGGCTGACCTGCTGCGGCCGGTGCCGACGCTGATCGTGTATGCCACCCTCGGGGCGGGCCCAAGCGACGCCGAACTGGCCCTGGACAACCTGGTGGAGCTGATCCCCTTCCGAAGTGAGGCCGGATTTGATGCGCATCTCTGCCTACAGCTGCGGCACGCGCGCGAGGCGCGACAGCACACGGGCTTCCAGCTCGATGCCCTGCTCGATAACCTCAAGACTGGCATCCTGTTTGAAAACCCCGAGCGGCGCATCGAGCACGCGAACGTGCGCTTCTGTGAGCTCTTTGACATCGCCTCGACGCCCGATGTGCTGCGCGGGCAGTCGGGTGAGGCGCTCGCGCGCCGCATCAGCGGCCAGTTTGCCGAACCCGAGGCCTTCGTCGCGCTGACGGAACGGTCAGCCGCCGAACGCCGCGTCTATCGCGACCAGGCGCTGGTGAGCGCCTCGGGACGGCAGTTCGTGCGCCACTATACGCCCATCATCGCCGAGGGGGTGTTTGTGGGGCACCTGTGGCAGTATGACGACGTGACCTGGCAGACGCAGATCGCGGCGCAGCTGCGCGGCGCCAACGAGCAGCTGCAGGCCGCTAACCAAAGCCTAGACGAACAGAACCGACTGCTGGCGCAGGAGCGCGAGCAGATTGAGTTTGTGCTCACGAATGCCGACACGATCCTCTTCGTGCTCGACGGAGCAGGCACCATCGTGCGCGCCCGTGGCAAGGGGCTGTCGAAGCTGGGCCTCGACCCTAGTCGCTATGAGGGCATGTCGGCCTATTACTACACCAAGTATGCGCCTTCCTTTCAGGAGGTGCTGGATACGGCGCGCGCGGGTCGACCGGTCACGCGCGAGGTCGAGCTGAAGCCTTATGTGTTTCTCTATACGCTGAGCCCGGCGCTCGACGCCCAAGGGCAGGTGGAACTGATGACGGTGTTCATGACCGACATCACGGCGCGCAAGCACATCGAGCACGACCTGATTCGCGCGCGCGAGCTGGCTGAGTCGGCGGTCGAGGCCAAAGAGCGCTTCTTGGCGTCGATGAGCCATGAGATTCGCACGCCGCTCAATGGCATTGTGGGCCTGACGAACCTGTTATTCACCACCCACCCGACCGACGGGCAGCGCGAATACCTGCGGGGTCTGCAGGCCTCGGCCGAGACCCTGATGGGCATTCTCAACGATGTGCTAGACCTGTCAAAAGTGCGCGCGGGCAAGCTGGACGTCGAGCGGGTGCCGTTCTCGCTGCGGAGCATCGTGGCCAACCTGCGGCGGACGCTAGAGCCCAAGGTGGGGCAGCAGCGGGTGCAGTTTGAGGTGAAGGTGCCGAGCGAGGTGCCGGCGGTGCTGTTGGGCGACCCCACGCGGGTGAGCCAGATCTTGTGGAACCTGCTGGCGAACGCATTCAAGTTCACTGAGCGGGGGACGGTGACGCTGCGCATTGGCGTGATGGAACGAACGGCGCGGCGGGCGACGCTCGAGCTGGCGGTGAGCGACACCGGCATCGGCATTCCGGCCGATCGGCTGACGGCGATCTTTGACAGTTTCACCCAGGCCTCGCCCGACACGAGCCGCTATTACGGTGGCACCGGTCTAGGCCTGAGCATCGTGCGCGAGCTGACCCACCTGCAGGGCGGCACCGTGGGCGTGGAGAGCAGCGAGGGGGTGGGCACGACGTTCACCGTGCGGATGAGCTTTGACATCGCGCCCGAGGGCAGCCAGCCCGCCTCGACGGGCTTCGTCGATTGGGCGAGCGAGTGGATCGGGCCCTATCAGGCGCTGGTAGTAGAAGACAACCTGGTGAACCAGCTGATCGCAAAGCGCCTGCTCGAGGGCTGGGGCCTCGAGGTGACCGTGGCCAACCACGGCGCCGAAGCGATGGAACTGCTGCAGACGCAGCACGCCGACCTCATCCTGATGGACCTGCGCATGCCCGAGATGGACGGCTATGAGACCACTCAGCGCATTCGCGCGCTGGGCACGCCGCAGGGGCAGGTGCCCATCATTGCCATCACGGCCCAGGCCCTGCGCGAAGAGAAAGGGCGCTGCCTCGAAATCGGCATGAACGATTATGTGGCGAAGCCCTTCGACCCACGTCGGCTCTTTCAGGCGATCATCCGCCACCTCAAGCCGCAAGAGCGGGCGATGCCGCGCTCGACCAGGACGAGCACAAGCGAGACTGCCGCGCCCAAGCCCCCTACCCCACCCGCACCGGTGAGCGATGCGCCGCGGTTCAGCCTCGATTACCTCAAGCGCTTCTTTGACGGCGACGAAGCCATGGTGGCCGACATCGTGCGGCTGAGCATCGACGAGCTGGGCAAAGACCTCGCACGCATGGCCGAGGGCTATGCCGCGGGCAACCGCGATGATGTGTCGCTGATCGCCCACCGCATGAAGACCAACCTAGCCCAGCTCGGCGACGCCTCGGCCGCCCAGCAGCTCGAGGCCATCGAACATCTAATCAAGCGGCACCAGGGCTGGCCCACGCCGGACGACATGGCCCGCGCCCAAGCCGAGGTAGAGCAGCTGCTGGGGCAGCTGCGGGTGGCCTTCGGGGTGGTGGGGGCCTGAGGGCCCACCATAAGGCCATTCACAGGAAACTAGGCCGGGGCCTCGCTGCGTTATATTTGCAACACTATGGAAGCCACACTAGCCCACCCCACCGTGGCGGCGCCGATTACGTTTACGCCGCAGGCCATCGCCGCCATCAAGCGCATTCGCACCGAAGAGGGCCTAACCGAGGGCCACGCCCTGCGCGTAGGTGTGAAAGGCGGCGGCTGCTCGGGCATGTCGTATGTGCTGGGCTTCGACGAGGTGACGGCCAACGACGACATGTATCAGATCGAGGGCGTGACCCTGGCCGTGGACAAGCGCCACCTGCTCTACATCGCCAACATGGAGGTGGACTATCAAGACGGCCTCAACGCGCGCGGCTTTGTGTTCGGTAACCCGAACGCGAAGAGCACCTGCGGCTGCGGCACCTCCTTCTCGGCTTAAGGCAGACGATAGCATCCAACGCGCGCGCCAGCCGGTGCGCGCGTTTTCGTTTACGCCGTTCTCTAAACTAACCTTAACCTCAGCGCAGGCGGATGACGAGCGCGGCGCCCAGGCCATAGCGGCCGCTGACGTCGGGCTCGAGGGCGGCGATCTCGGGTCGGCCTGCCAGACGGCGCTTGATCTCGGCGCGCAGCGTGCCCGCCCCTCGGCCGTGCAGCACCACCAGGCGGTCGGCGCGGCGCTCGAGCGCGGCCATCAGCTGCGCCTCGAGATAGGCCAGCTGGGCAGCTAGGGCGCCCTCGCGGTCGGCCAGGGCCTGATAGCGCTCGGGCAGCGCGGCCAGGTGCAGGTCGAGGGCGGCGGTGGGTGGCGTCGGCGCGGTCCCACGCGGCTGGCGCTGCGTGGGGGCATGCGACTCTTTGCTACGGCGGGGCAGGTGGCGCTCGGGTAGCTCGGGCGCCTCACCCACGACATCGTCGAGGCTGAGGGTGAGTTCGTGGCCGTCGTCGGTGCGCACGGTGAGGCGGCGGCGGGGCAGCAGGGCCGTGACCTCGCCCGCCCAGGTGGCGTGCAGGGCCCGCACGCGGCTGCCGACCTGAATCATACTTCATTAACCTCGAAAGCCCGCCTCGGGTGCCGCGCGCAGGTGGGCGGTATAGCGCTCGAGCGCATCGGCAGCGGGCAGCATGCGGCTGCCGTACCAACTGAAGGCCTCGCCATCGACCCGGTCGACGGGCAGGCGCAGCGCGGCCGCAAGGGCATCGGCATCGGTCGCGGTGAAGGCATAGGGCTCGCTCGAGAGCAGCACGCGCTGCACGCCGAGAGCCTCAAGCTGCTCGAGGGCTAGCTCAGGATAGCGACCGGGCATGGCCGAGAGGACGTTGACGAGGCCGAGCTGCGTGAGCACGCTGTGGATGTAGGTGGTGGCGCCGACACCCATCCACGGTTCGCGCCAGATGAGGTAGGCCACGCGCAGGGGGGGGGCGGATGTGAGGCGCTTCCAGCGCGCGCCGATAGCGGCCGACAGCGCCGCCGCCTCGGCCTCGGCGCCGATAAGCGCGCCCACCTGGGCGATCATGGCGTGGGCGTCGGCCACCGACTCAATGTTGGTGACGTAGGTGGGGGCGATGGCCTCGACGTCGGCGATGAGGGCGGGGGTGTTCTCTTCTTTCTCGCCGAGGATCAGGTCGGGGGCGAGCTCGGCCACGCGGGCGCGGTTGACCTTTTTGGTGCCGCCGACGGGCGCGACGGCGTTCACCTCGGGCTGGGGGTGGATGCACCAGCGGGTGCGCCCCACTACGCGCGAGCCTGCGCCGAGAGCAAAGAGCAGCTCGGTCTGCGAGGGGCATAGCGAGACGATGCGCTGAGGCGGATGCACCGTCAGCGCGACGGTGCGGCCGAGAGGGTCGGTGAAGCGGCGGGCCACCCTGCGAAGCTAGCGGCGCTCGCGCTGCAGCGGATGCACGCTGTGGTCCGCTGTTTTCTTGTCGTGGTCTTCGTAGGCCTGCAGGATGTTTCGCACGAGCTTGTGGCGCACGACGTCTTGCTGGGTGAGGCGGACGAAGCCGATGCCGGGGATGTTCTCCAGAATCCGCAGGCCCTGCAGCAGGCCCGAGCGCATGGTGCGCGGCAGGTCGATCTGGGTCTCGTCGCCGGTGACGATGATTTTCGATTCCATGCCCAGGCGAGTGAGGAACATTTTCATCTGGGGCTCGGTGGCGTTCTGGGCCTCGTCGAGGATGATATAGGCACTGTTGAGCGTGCGGCCGCGCATGTAGGCCAGGGGCACGATTTCGATCAGGTTCTGCTCGAGCAGGGCCTGCAGCCGCTCGGGCATGATCATGTCTTCGAGGGCGTCGTAGAGCGGGCGCAGGTAGGGGTCGATCTTCTCTTTGAGGTCGCCGGGCAGGAAGCCCAGGCTCTCGCCGGCCTCGACCGCAGGGCGCACGAGCACGATCTTTTTGACGCGCTTTTCTTTCATCGCGCGCACGGCGATGGCGACGGCGGTGTAGGTCTTGCCGGTGCCGGCAGGGCCTACCGCAAAGACGATGTCGTTCTGCTCAGAGGCCTGCACCATCTCGCGCTGGCCGGGCGTACGGGCGCGGACGGAGAGGCCGTTCACGCCCTTGAGAATCTCGCTGCCCTCGGGCTTGGGCATGGGGCGGGCGCCGCCAGGCGGGTGGGCCAGCAGCTCGATCACGCGGGCCGAGGCGATGGGCCCGTGCACGCGGATCTCGTTGAGCACGGTGTCTAGCAGGCCGGCGAGGGCCTCGAGCTTCTCGGGGTCGCCCAGGGCTTTGAGGGCATTGCCGCGGGCGACGAAGCGCACATCGGGGTAGGCCTCTTTGATGAGGTTGAACTTCTCGTTGTTGACCCCGTAGAAATCGAGGGGGTTGACTTCGTCGAGGCTGAAGTCTTTTTCGAAGGCCGTGGGGGCGGTGGGGGTGTGAGCCAAGGGCGCGCGAGAGGGATGATTGCCTATGTCGAAGTAACGCAGGGCAGCGGCGCCGCACACCCTGCGGCGGATAATATAATCGTGCTGAGGCTGAGGGCCTTGGCTGCCCACATCCGCGTCGGCGCTACGGCGTGGGTTGTGCGCAGTGGCGCGAGCCCCTACCCTACTTCGTGAGCAGAAAGTGGTGGTGGAAGAGGGCGATGGTCTCGATGCCCTTGAAGTAGTTGAAGGTGCCGTAGTTCTCGTCGGGGCTGTGCAGGGCGTCGGTGTCGAGGCCGAAGCCCATGAGCACGGTGGGGATGCCCAGCACCTGCCGGAACAGCGCCAGGATGGGGATGGAGCCGCCCTCGCGCGCGGGCAGGGGCGCACGGCCGAAGCTCTGCGTCATGGCGGCCTCGGCAGCGCGATAGCCGCGCGCGTCGAGGTCGGTGACGAAGGGCGCGCCGCCGTGGTGAGGCGTGACCTTCACCTTGACGGTGGGCGGGGCGATGGCGGTGAAATGCTCGGTGAATAGGCGCGTGATCGTGTCGGGGTCCTGATCGGGCACGAGGCGCATGGAGATTTTGGCGTGGGCTTTGGAGGGTAGCACGGTCTTGCTGCCCTCGCCGGTGTAGCCGCCCCAGATGCCGTTGACATCGAGCGTGGGCCGCGAGGTGGCCTGCTCGAGCACGCTGTAGCCGGCCTCGCCACGCGTGGCGCCGATGGCGAGCTTGCGCTGATAGTCCATCTGGCTAAAGGGGATGCGGGCCAGGCCCTCTTTCTCCTTGGGCGTGAGGTCTCTGACGGCGTCGTAGAAGCCGGGGATGGTGATGCGATAGCGCTCGTCTTTGAGCGAGGCGATCATGTGGCAGAGCACGTTGACGGGGTTGTCGACGGCGCCGCCATAGACGCCCGAGTGCAGGTCGCGGTTGGGGCCGGTCACCTCGACCTCGAGGTAGGAGAGTCCGCGCAGGCTGACACAGAGCGAGGGCACGTCGTTGGCCACCATCGAGGTGTCAGAGATCAGCAGCACATCGGCGGCGAGGCGCGCTTGATATTGCGTGAGCGTGGGGCCGAGGTTGGGGCTGCCGACCTCCTCTTCGCCCTCGATGAGAAACTTGACGTTGCAGGGGGCGCCGCCGTGCTGCACGAGGGCCTCGAGCGCCATGACGTGCATATAGACCTGGCCTTTGTCGTCGCAGGCGCCGCGCGCGAAGATTTTTTCTTCGCCATTGACCTGCCGGAGGGTGGGCTCGAAGGGGGGCGAGGTCCACAGCTCGAGGGGGTCGGGCGGCTGCACATCGTAGTGGCCATAGACGAGCACGGTGGGGCGTGCGGGGTCAACCACGAGCTGGCCAAAGACGACGGGGTGGCCGGCCGTAGGCCAGATCTCGACCGTCTGGCAGCCGAGGCTGCGCAGGCGCTGGGCGAGCCAGTCGGCGGCGCGCTGCATGTCGGGCTGGTGTTCGCTGCGGGCCGAGACGCTGGGGATGCGCAGCCACTCGAAGAGCTCGTCGAGCAGGCGCTGGCGGTGAGTGGTCAGGTGGGCGCGGAGGGGGGCGTGCAGGTCGGCGGCGGTCATGGCTAGAGCGTGGGCCGTAAAGGTAGAACAGACGCCAGGGCCCCAAAATGCCGACGCCCCGCTAGGCGGGGCGTCGGGGCTGGGTGCACTCGAGAGGATTCGAACCCATAACCTTCTGATCCGTAGTCAGATGCTCTATCCAGTTGAGCTACGAGTGCGATTTGGGAGTGCAAAGATAGCGGAAAGGGCCGTGGGGTCAAGGGCCCGCGCGTCGGATTCTTGGGAAGGGCTTTAGAATCAAGTGCTTCTGCTCAGCTAATCGGCACCTGGGCGAGCAGGCGGCGCACGACCTCGACGGGCGTGACGGCGTCGGCCTCGGCCTCGTAGGTGAGGATGAGGCGGTGGTTGAGCACGTCGGGGGCCATGGCCTTGATGTCGTCGGGCAGCACGTGGTCGCGCCCCTCAAACAGGGCCAGGGCGCGCGCGGCGAGGTTGAGCGCGATGGTGGCGCGGGGCGAGGCACCGAACTGAATGTATTCGCCGAGCTGGGGCAGGCCGTGGGCGGCGGGCTCGCGCGTGGCGAGCACGAGCTCGACGATGTAGCGCTCGAGGCGCTCGTCGAGGCGAACCTGCTCAATGAGGCGGCGGATATTCAGAATCTGCTCGGCGCTAAGCAGGGCCTTGAGTTCGGGCGCGGCGTGGGTGTGGGCCATGCGGCGCATGATCTCGAGCTCTTCGTCGCGGGTGGGGTAGCTGACGAAGACGCGCATCATGAAGCGGTCGACCTGCGCCTCGGGCAGAGGGTAGGTGCCCTCTTGATCGAGGGGGTTCTGCGTGGCGAGGACGAGGAAGGGGCGGTCGAGGGGATAGGTGGTGTCGCCGATGGTGACCTGCTTCTCTTGCATGGCCTCGAGCAGGGCGCTCTGCACCTTGGCTGGTGAGCGGTTGATCTCGTCGGCGAGGACGATATGGGCGAAAATGGGCCCCTTCTTCACCTCGAACTTGAGCTCGCGGGGGTTGTAGATCAGCGTGCCGACGAGGTCAGCGGGCAGCAGATCGGGCGTGAACTGGATGCGGCTGAAGCTCAGGTGCAGCACCCGCGAGAGCGAGCTGATGGTGAGCGTTTTGGCCAAGCCGGGCACGCCCTCGAGCAGCACGTGCCCCCCGGTGAATAGGCCAATGAGCAGGTTCTGCACCATGCGGTGCTGGCCGACGACGACGCGGTGCACCT
>VYMD01000057.1_pt1 | contig 50870 bp, 43 predicted proteins | sample 5115311 | NCBI WGS metagenome assembly VYMD01 (sample SAMN12291779, study PRJNA351875) | freshwater metagenome | isolation source: freshwater lake | place: USA: Michigan, Wintergreen Lake | collected 2013-08-08
CAGCGCCGGCGCGCCTGCGGTAGCAGGCGCCGCCGCGCGGCCCCCCGCGCGCGTCGCGCTCGTGTCGCTCTATGGCACCACCGAGGCGCCGCCACCCGCCACGATCGCCGACCTCGATGTGGTGCTGTTTGACATCCAAGACGTCGGCGCGCGCTTCTACACCTACCTCGGCACGCTCACCCACGTCGTGGCGGCCTGCGCCCAGGCGGGCGTGCCCCTGTGGGTGCTCGACCGGCCCAACCCCAACGGATGGGCGGTCGATGGCCCCTCGCTCGACACCACCACCGACGCCCGGGGCAAACACCTGCGCGGACTGACGGGCCTGCATCCGATTCCGGTGCAGCACGGCCTGACACTGGGCGAATACGCTAGCCTGCTCTGCGGTGAGCGCTGGGTGGGCACGCGGCCCTGCCGCCTGCGCGTGATCGCCTGCGAGGGCTATCGCCACGACATGACGTGGGAGCAGACCGGCCGCCTCTGGGTGCCCCCCAGCCCGAACCTGCCCACGCCCGCCTCGGCACGCCTCTACCCCTACCTCTGCTGGTTCGAGGGCACGCAGGTGTCGGTGGGGCGGGGCACCGACCGGCCCTTTGAGCAGGTCGGTATGCCGCGGGCGCTGCTCGAGCGCGCGGGCCGCCTGCCTCGGGCCATGCAGCGCGACAGCCTGCTGCTCGAGCCGGTGAATTTCAAGCCGCTGAGCATGCCCGGCCGCGCCGCCAAGCCCCCCCACGAGAACGCCACCTGCGCCGGCCACCGCCTCATCGGCAGCGAGCGCCGCTCCGCCTCACTGTGGTACACCAGCCTGCTGCTGCTCGAGATCAACCACGCCGCCTGGGCCCGCGTATCCAAACAGCCCTTCTTCAACGCCTACTTCCCCAAGCTGGCCGGGCAGCGCGACCTAGCCGAGCGCATCACCCGCGGCGAGAGCATCGAGGGCATCTACGACAGCTGGCAGCCCGCCGTCGCGCGTTTTAAGGCGCTGAGAGCCCGTTACTTGCTCTACCCCGCCGCGCCCGCTGACTGAGGGCCTAGCGCCGAGCCCCCGCCCTGCCTAGCTTTGCCCTTCCATCTGCCGCACTCTCCCGGCCTAGACTGACGGAACCGCCCCGCGCTATCCCTTCGCCTGCACAGCCTGCGACATGAAAAAAATCCTGGTCATCGAAGACACGCTGGAATACCGCATCGTGGTCAAGCACATCTTGAGCAAGAAGCAGTTCACAGTGTTTGAGGCGGCAGACGGCACCACGGGCCTCGACATCGCCCGGCGCGAACTGCCCGACCTGCTCGTCTGCGACATTGGCCTGCCCGATATGACGGGCTTCGACGTGCTCGACACCCTGCTCAAAGACGGCGCTACCGCAGGCATCAAGACGATCTTCCTGACCGCGCTCGAAGACGAAGAGAGCATGAAGCGCGCCATGCGCCTAGGTGCCACCAACTTCTTGAGCAAGCCTGTGACGGCGCCCGAGCTGCTCGAGGCCGTTGAGCACGTCTTTAGCCTCGACCGACCCGAAGAGGTCGTGCTGTAAACTGCACCTGCCTAGGACTAGGGCTTAGCGGGCACGTCAAACGTCAGCGAGGCCCAATAGCTGCGCCAGTCGGCCCCGTCGCCCCGCTCCGGGTGATAGGCGTCGAGCCGCACCATGTGCACAGCCGAAATCAGCCACCGCCCCGGCCGGTCGAGCGGCAGCAGCACACGCCCGCGCCCGTCAGTTCGCCCCTCGTGCCGCGTCAGCTGATCGCCGTCGCGGTGCCACGCCACCACCTTCACCTGGCCTTTGGGTTTGGCCAAATAGTTGAGCCGAATGCTGACCGGCCCCGGCCCCGCGGGCAGGCTGTCGAGGCGCAGCTCGAGGCTGAGCCCGCGCCAGTGCTGGTGCAGCTGCCGTGCGCTCGGCGGCGTGCCCGGTGGCACCACCACAGCCACCGCACAGCGGCTATACCGTTCGCGCCCAGGCTTAGCCAACTCGCCCCGGCGGGCGCGTTCGGTGATGATGCGTTCGAGGCCGTCTTCGCGCAGGTAGGCATGAAACCGCGCCGTGTCGAGCTCGATGAAGCTCGGCTCGCTCTCATAGGCCACAAGGTGGGCGCCAGCCTGCCACAGCGGCACGCGCACAGCCGCCACCGAATCCACACCCGGCCCAAACGTGGCCTGCACGATCGTATAGGCCTCGCCCTGCGGGGGGCGCGCCTCCAGCGTCCGCGTCCGCGCCCGGTGAAAATGGCGCGCCTCGCCTCGATAGCCCTCGCCCACCCACGCCTCCACCAGCGCCTGCGCCTCGACCCAGCGCACCGTCAGCCAGAACTCATGCGCCTGCCCCACCAGAGCTAGGCTGATTATCCCGAGGGTGGCGAGCAGCGCGACGCGTACTTTCATGCCCAAACTTAACCCAAGCGCCGTGTCTGCCCTCACCCCCGAGCCTATCCGCATCGCCGTCTTCGCCTCGGGCTCGGGCTCGAACGCCGAGGTGCTCATCCGCCATTTCGCCCAGAGCCCTCTAGGCCGCGTGGTGCTCGTCATCGGCAATAAGGCGGAGGCCGGCGTGGTCGCCCGCGCCGAGCGGCTGGGGGTGCCCTTTGAGCTCGTCACTGGCCGCACCACCCCCGCCGACGTGGCCGAGCTGCTCGACATCCTCGCCGAGCACGCCATCGACCTGATCGCGCTCGCGGGCTATCTGCGCCGCGTGCCGCCCGAGGTGGTGGCGGCCTTCCACCGCCGCATCGTCAACGTGCATCCCGCCCTGCTGCCCCGCCACGGCGGCCAGGGGATGTATGGCGAGCAGGTGCACCGCGCCGTGCTGGCCGCCGGCGACGCTGAGTCGGGTGTCACCCTCCACTGGGTCGATGCTGACTATGACACCGGGCCTATCATCCGCCAGGCGCGGCTGGCCGTGCAGCCGGGCTGGGGGCCCGCCGAGCTCGCCCAGGCCATTCACACCCTCGAACACCGCCTTTACCCAGAGGTGCTGGATAAGATTTGTGCCGACCTGCAGGCCCAGCAGGGCAGCGGCGTCGCTACCTTTGAGCAGTAGGTGGTGAGGAGCATCCAACGCGCTCGACACCAGTGGCTAACGCATGGCAGATCAAGCGCTTAAGATCAAATCAGCCCTCGTCTCGGTCTATCACAAGACGGGCCTCGACAGCGTCATCACGACGCTCAACGACCTCGGGGTGCGCCTCTATGCCACGGGTGGCACTGCCGACTTCATCCGCTCGATGGACATCATGGTCGAAGACCTGTCTGACCTGACGGGCTTCCCCAGCATCCTCGGCGGGCGGGTCAAGACCCTGCATCCCCGCATTTTTGGCGGTATCCTCGCCATCCGCGGCAACCAAGAGCACGACGCCGATGTGCTCACCCACGGCATCGACACCTTCGACCTCGTCATCGTCGATCTCTACCCGTTCGAGGCCACCGTCGCCGCCGCCAAGAGCCCCGCCGAGATCATCGAGAAGATCGACATCGGCGGCATCTCGCTGCTCCGCGCCGCAGCTAAGAATCACGACCACGTGGTCGTCGTGCCCTCTCAGGCTCACTATGCCGAGCTGGTGCGCCTGCTGCGCAGCCAGCAGGGCGCGATCACCGCCGAGCAGCGCCACGATTTCGCGCGCGCGGCCTTCGGTGTGACAGCGGGCTACGATGCGGCCATCCACGCGTGGTTCGCGGGCCAGAGCGCCCCCTCGCTACCCCTGCGCTACGGCGAGAACCCCCACCAGGCGGCCAGCTTCGCCGGGCGCCTCAGCGAGGTGGTGCAGCAGCACAGCGGCAAAGAGCTGTCGTATAACAACCTGCTCGACCTCGACGCCGCCCTGCGCCTGTTGGCCGAGTTCGCGCGCCCCGAGCTAGCCCATGGCACGGCCTGTGTGATCATCAAGCACACCAACCCCTGCGGTGTGGCCATTCGCCCCAGCGCCCTTGCGGCCTGGACGGCCGCCCTGCAGTCGGATCCCCTCTCGGCCTTCGGCGGCATAATCGCCCTCAACGCCGAGGTGGACTTGCCCACGGCGCAGGCCATTGGCGAGCTGTTCTTCGAGGTGCTCGTCGCGCCCAGCTATGCGCCCGAGGCCCTCGCCCACCTGCAGCAAAAGAAAAACCGCATCCTGCTCAGCTACCGCACGCTCGAGCTGGCCCCACGCCTGCAGCGCACCGTGCTCAACGGCACCCTGGTGCAGGATGCCGATGCGGGCCTGGTTGCCGCCGCCGACTACCGCGCCGCCACCCGCCAGGCGCCCAGTCCGCAGCAGCTCAACGACCTCGTCTTTGCCGAGGCCGTGGCCAAGCACCTCAAGAGCAACGCCATCGCGATCGCGCGCGGCGAGCAGCTGATCGGCGCGGGCATGGGCCAGACCAGCCGCATCGACGCCCTGCGCCACGCCCTCGAGAAGGCTGCCGAGCGCGGCTTCGACGTGCGGGGGGCTGCCCTAGCTTCTGACGGCTTCTTCCCCTTTCCCGATTCGGTCGAGGCTGCCGCCGAGGCGGGCATCGGCAGCATCCTGCAGCCCGGCGGTTCGGTCAAAGACGCCGACGTCATCGCTGCCGCTGAGCGCCTCGGCCTCCCGATGGTCTTCACCGGCAAACGACACTTCCGACACTGAGTTCACCCCCACCTATTCTGTTTTTGCGCATCGCCCATGGGTCTGTTTGACTTCCTGACCAAAGACGTGGCCATCGACCTGGGCACGGCCAACACGCTGATCATGATCAATGACCGCGTGGTGGTGGACGAGCCCTCGATCGTGGCTCAAGACCGCCAGACGGGCAAGGTCATCGCCGTCGGCCGCGACGCCCTGCTGATGCACGAGAAGGTGCATGATAATTTCAAGACCGTGCGGCCCCTCAAAGACGGCGTCATCGCCGACTTCACGATGGCGGAGCACATGATCCGCGAGTTCATCAAGCGCATCATGCAGGACCAGCGCTTTTTCACGCCGAGCCTGCGCATGGTGATTTGCATCCCGAGCGGCATCACCGAGGTCGAGAAGCGCGCCGTCAAAGACTCAGCCGAGCAGGCCGGAGGCCGCGCCGGCGAGGTGTATATGATTCACGAGCCCATGGCCGCCGCCATCGGCATCGGCCTGAACGTAGAAGAGCCCGTGGGCCACATGGTGGTCGACATCGGCGGCGGCACGACCGAGATCGCCGTCATCGCGCTCTCGGGCATCGTGTGTGATCAGTCGATCCGCATCGCAGGCGACGACCTGAACATGGACATTCTCGACTATATGCGCCGCCAGCACAACCTGCACATCGGCGAGCGCTCGGCCGAGCGCATCAAGATCGAGGTGGGCGCCGCCCTGCCCGAGCTCGACAACCCCCCGCCGAACATCGAGATCCGAGGCAAAGACATCATGACGGGCATCCCCAAGACGATCTCGATCTCGTACAAGGAAGTTGCCCACGCCATCAACAAATCGATCATCAAGATCGAAGAGGCCGTGCTGCGGGCGCTCGAGCTGACGCCGCCCGAGCTCTCGGCCGACATCTATGAGCGCGGCATCCACCTGACGGGCGGGGGGGCCCTGCTGCGCGGCCTCGACATTCGCCTGAGCGAAAAGACCAAGCTGCCGATTCACGTCGCCGAAGATCCCCTGCGCGCCGTCGTGCGCGGCACGGGCACGGTGCTCAAGAACCTGCAGAAGTTCCAGGCGGTGCTCATCCGCTGAGTCCTCTCATTCCTGCCCTGACGACCCATGCAGCGGCTGCTCGCGTTTCTGGTGGCGTATGGGGCAGTCTTGCTCTTCGTGGTGCTGCAGGTGGTGGCAGGCCTGCTGCTAGTGAGCAGTCAGAACCGGCGGCACAATCAGCGCTTCGAGGCAGCGGTGCTGGCCGTGCGCGGGCGCATCGACGCCCAGACGGCGCGCATCACCGGCTACTTTGACCTCACCAGCGAGAATGCCCGCCTCCAGGCCGAGAACCAGCGCCTGCGCAGCACGCTCGTGGCGCGCGAGGCCGAGGTGGCAGCCCTACGCTTTCGCATCCCGCTGCGACGCGACTACACCACTGTGCCCGACTCGGTGCTGCCGCGCCAGCGCTACACTTTCATTCCCGGCCGAACCATCGGCAACAGCACCAACCGCGCCTACAACTTCATCACCCTCAACATCGGCGCGCGCCACGGGCTCAAGCCCGAGATGGGCATCATCACGGCCGATGGCGTGGCCGGCCTCGTCGTGGCCGTGAGCGAAGACTATGCGATGGCGATGAGCCTGCTCAACCGCGACTTTCGCCTCAGCGCGCGGGTCAAGCGGGCCGGCATCTTTGGCACCCTGCGCTGGGCGGGCGACGACCCCACCGAGGCGGTGATCGAAAACATTCCGCTGCACCACCGCATCGCCGTGGGCGACACCGTGTCGGTCAGCGCCTACAGCTCGATTTTCCCCGAGGGTCTGACCATTGGCCGGGTGAGCGATGTGCGGCCCGACGCCGATGGCGGCTTTCACCGCGTGACGGTGCGCCTAGCCACCGACTTTCGCCGGCTCGACTATGTCTATGCCGTCGAGTTCTCCGGCCAGCGGCAGCTCGACTCGCTCGTGGCGCCCTACCTCAACCGCAGCCCCCTGCCCACCCGATGAACCCCGTGATCGCCGCCGTGCTGCAGGCCCTCGCGTTTGGGCTGGCGCAGGTGCTGCTGTTTCGGCACCTCGGGCTGGGCGGCTGGGCCGAGGCGCACGTGCACGTGCTCTTCCTGCTGCTGCTGCCCTCGCTGTGGCGGCCGATTCCACTATTGCTGATTGCGTTCGTCTATGGCCTGCTGCTGAGCGTGATCGACGTGCCGCTCGGGGCGCATGCCGTGGCTGCGCTGAACGTCATGGCCGCCCGAGGCTGGTGGCTGACAGTCATCACCCCCGGCCTGAGCACCTCGCGCGAGGCCCTCGAGTTCGACCGGCAAGACATCGGCTGGTATCTCACCTATCTCTTCCCGCTCATCGGGCTCTATGAGCTGAGCTACCTGCCGGTGGCGAACCTCGAGTTCTCCTTCACCCTGCTAGGCCGGGCGGTGCTGAGCACGGTCTATACCGGGGCGCTGTGCCTGGCCATTGTAATTTTACTCTACCGCCGCCGTTGAGAGGCTTACGAGCATGAACGAATCACTGCGCGACCGCCGCTGGATTCTCGCCATCGCTATGGCGCTGGTGGTGCTCGTGTTTGTGGTGCGCCTGTTTTACCTGCAGGTGCTCAGCCCCGACTACGCCGCCTCGGCCGACCGTAACGTCATCAAGCGCGAGGTGCTAGCCCCCACGCGCGGGGTCATCTATGACCGCAAGGGTGAGATCTACGTCACCGTCTCACCCGTCTATGACCTCAAGGTGGTGCCGAGCGAACTGGTGATTCCTGACACATCGGTGCTCGAGCGCTACCTACGCCTCGACCGCGCCGAGCTGCGCCGCCGCCTCGCCGCCGCCCGCGCCTACAACCCCAACAAGCCCTCGCTACTCGAGCGCCAGCTCGACGCCGAGACCTTCGCCGCGCTGCAAGAGCACCTCTGGGCGACCAAGGGCATCTACCCCGAGGTGCGCAACAAGCGCGACTACCTCTACCCCGTCGGCGCCAACTTCTTGGGCTACATCAGCGAGGTCAACAAAAAAGACATCGAACGCTCGTCGGGCTATTACGACCAGGGCGACATCATCGGCACCTCGGGCCTCGAGCGCCAATACGAGCCGGTGCTGCGCGGCCGCAAGGGCGTCAAGATGACCCTCGTCGATGTGCACGGCCGCGAGGTAGGGGCCTTCTCGGGCGGGCAGCTCGACACCACCGCGCTCAAGGGCGACGACATGATCGCCAGCATCGACGCGCGCCTGCAGCAGCTGGGCGAGGCCCTCATGGCGAACAAAATCGGCTCGGTCGTGGCCATCGAACCCGCAACCGGCGACATCCTGGCCTTCGTCAGCGCACCCTCCTACGACCCCAACCGCCTGACGGGCCAGGCCTATAACCACAACTGGCGCCAGCTCAGCGCCGACTCGCTGCTGCCACTCTTTAACCGCCCGCTGATGGCGATGTATCCGCCGGGCTCGATCTTCAAGATTCTCAACAGCATCACAGCGCTCTCGGCCGGCACGCTCAGCGAACACACGCTCTACGGCTGCGCGGGCGGCTTCCTGCGAAACGGCGGTCGACCCAAATGTCACGCCCATCCCACGCCGCTCAACCTCGAGGGCGCCATTCAGCACTCGTGCAACGCCTACTTCGCGGGGTCGTATGTCGACATGCTCCACAGCAGCAAGTTTGAGTCCTTCAACGAGGCCTATAACTATTGGCGCGAGACGATGAGCCGCTATGGCGTGGGCCACCGCATCGGCGTCGACATTCCGAACGAAAAGCCCGGCAACCTGCCCAGCGACCGCTATTACAATAAGATCTATGGCAAGAACCGGTGGTTCGGCATGACCATCGTGTCGAATGCCATCGGTCAGGGCGAGCTGCTCATGACCCCCCTGCAGATGGCGAACGTGACGGCCACCATCGCCAACCGCGGCTATTACGTGCAGCCCCATTTTTTCAAGGGCTATTACCGCCAGCAGCAGCGCCAGCTCGCGCGCTTTGACACGATTCGCGTCGAGGCCAACCCGCGCCACTACGACCTTGTCGTCAACGCGATGGAGAAGGTGGTGAGCTCCGGCACGGGCTTCCTAGCGCGCATCCCCGGCATCGAGGTGTGTGGTAAAACCGGCACGGCCGAAAACCCACACGGCGAAGACCACTCGGTATTCATCGCCTTTGCCCCCAAAGACAAGCCGCAGATCGCCATCGCCGTCGTCGTCGAGAACGCCGGCTGGGGCGGCACCTGGGCGGCGCCCATCGCCCGCCTGATGATCGAGTATTACCTCAAGGGCCAGATCAGCGATAAGTGGGCGCTGCAACGCATCCTCGACGGCGATTTTGTGCACCTCAAGGTGCCCGCGCCCGAGCAGGCGCGCGCGCAGGCCCTGCGCCGCTTTGCCGAGGGCACCTATGTGGCCCCCGAGCCTACGGCGCGGCCACTGCTCGCCGCCACCGTCGCGCCGCAGCCGATCCGGATGGAGTCGATCGCGCCCGCCTCGGCCTTGCCCGCCACGAAACCGACCACCCCGCCCATTCCACCCCCCGGCGGCGGCGAGCCTCAACCCGCGCCCAAGCCCGACGGCGCCCCGCGCTAATCACAGCAGCCGAAACGCGTCCGCGTCGGTATAGAACGGATACTTCTGTCGATAGGCGATCAGGTCGGCCCCACGCAGGGTCTGCACCAGCACACCCTCGCTCGTCACGAGCTGGCCCAGCGCCTCGCCGTGATAGTCATACAGCGCCGTGTCGCCGCGATAGTGCAGGCCCTGACCGTCGGTGCCCACCCGGTTGACAGCGGCGAGGTAGCATTGGTTCTCGATGGCGCGCGCGGCGGCGAGGCGGCGCCAGTGGTGGCTGCGCGCCTCGGGCCAGTTGGCCACGACGAGGGCTAGGTCATAGGCCTCCGTCTGCTGGCCCGGGCGGTCGTCGCGCGCGTCAGCGGTGGGGTTGATCAGCCGGTTGCGCATCCACACCGGGAAGCGCAGGTCATAGCACACGAAGGGCCGAATGTGCCAGCCCTGCCAGGCCAGGGTCAGGTTTGTCTTTCCGTCCGAATAGGCCCGGTGCTCACCCGCGAGCGCAAACAGGTGCCGCTTGTCATAGTGCAGGCGCTCACCCGAGGGGAACTGCGCAATGAGCCGGTTGTAGTGCAGCTCGCCCTCACGCACGATGAGCGAGCCCACCACCAGCGCACCCGTGCGCGACGCCAGGGCCTGCAGCCACGCCTGAGCAGGGGCGGCGTGTGACCAGGGCTCGGCCAGCTCGCGCGCCCGCATCGAAAAGCCCGTGCTGAACATCTCGGGCAGCACGATCACGTCCACAGGCCGCAGGCCCTCGAGCAGCGCGTCGAGGTGGGCGAGGTTGGCGGCGGGGTCCTCCCACCGCAGGTCGGCTTGCACGAGAGCGAGGCGCAGGTCAGTCATGGCGAGCGACGATAGTGACTAAGTGGTGATGGGGTGGCGCTGATGCAGGGCGCTCAGGCGCTCGGGCTGCAGGCGCTCGGCGGCGGCGGCCAGGGTCTCGTCACGCTTGGCGAAGCAGAAGCGCAGCACGCGCGGGTCGTGCCCATCGGCATAGAAGGCCGACACCGGAATGGTGGCCACCCCGGCGTGCTCCGTCAACCACAGCGCCATCGCCAGGTCGCCCACGGCCCCCGAGCTCGACCACAACGCATCGTAGCGGTAGAGCTGAAAGTACGTGCCCCCCGTCGGCAGCGGCGTGAAGGGCGTCGCCTGCATCAGCGCCGCGAAGTGATCTCGCTTCGCTTGGTAGAAGGCACCCAGCGTGGCGGCATAGTCGGGCCGCGCCTCGAGGTAGCGTGCGATCGCCACCTGCGTGGGCGTGTGCGTGGCGAAGGTGAGGAACTGGTGCACCTTGCGCAGCTCGACCGTCAGCGCGGCGGGGGCGCACACATAGCCCACCTTCCAGCCCGTGACGTGCAGGCTTTTGCCAAACGAGCCGATGACGAAGCTGCGTTCGCGCAGCGCCGGGTGCTGCGCCACCGACGCGTGCGCCACCCCGTCGAAGGTCAAGTATTCATACACCTCGTCGGCGATCACCCACAGGTCGTGGCGCTCGGCGAGCGTGGCCAGCTGGGCCAGGTCGGCCACGTCGAGCCGTGCCCCCGTCGGGTTGTGCGGACTGTTGACGATGATCGCCCGCGTCGCAGAGGTCACGACCGCCGCCACCCGATCCCAATCCACGGCGAAGCTCGGCGCGCGCAGCGGCACGTGCACCGGTCGGCCGCCATTCAGCCGCACGGCGGGGGCATAGCTGTCATAGGCAGGGTCGAGCACGATCACCTCGTCGCCCGCGTGCGTCACGGCGGCGATGGCGGCATAGAGGGCCTCGGTGCCCCCTGAGGTGATGGTCACCTCAGCCTCAGCATCGTAAAACACGCCGTGGTGGCGCCGCTGCTGCTCGGCCAGCGCGCGCCGCAGCGCGGGCAGGCCCGCCATGGGCGCATACTGGTTGTGACCCTCGGCCAGCGCCTCGCTCACGAGCTGCAGCAGCGCCGGGTCGGCCGCGAAATCAGGGAAGCCCTGCGACAGGTTGATGGCTCCCACCGCTGCGGCATGGGCCGACATGCGTGTGAAGATGGTGGTGCCCACCTCGGGCAGGCGCGACGTGAGCGTCGGGGCAGTGCGCATGGGGGCTTAACGTCTGACGATCCACCCGCAAGGTACGCCGTCGCGGGCCGACGCCTAGCTTTGCTGCCCATGTGTGTGCGCCTCTGCCTGCTCATCACGGTGCTGCTGCCGCTCGCTGCCGTTGCTCAGAACTATACCCTCGACTCGCTGCGGGCCTCAGCCCTGCGCGGGGGCGATGGCGTGGCAGCCCTAGCCTTAGCCGAGGCCTACCGGTATGGGCGGCTGGGCCTCAGCGTCAGTGCCGACAGCGAGCGGGTGTGGGTGGCGCGTGCGGCGCGCCTAGGCCAGCCCGAGGCGCTCTACCTGCAGGGGGTGGCCCTGCTGCGCGGTCAGGGCGTGAAGCGAAATCTCGGCTCGAGCCTGGCCCTGCTCGACAGCGCCGCCCGCCGCGGCTACCTACGCGCCGCGCGCCTGCTCGTTGAGCTCTATGCTGACACCACACACCGCACCTTCGACGCCGAGGCGCGCCCACCGCTCGACTGGCGCCGCGCCGCTCACTACGCGCTCATAGGCGCCGAGCGCGGCGATGCGGCCCTCGCCTATCACCTCGGCTGGAGCCACCGCTACGGCCGCGGCGTGGCCGAGAGCGACAGCGCCGCCATCGCCTGGCTCGACACCGCCGCGCGCCGCGGCGAGGTGCGCGCCCAGCTGCTGCTCGGCGACCTATTCCTGCAGGGCACGCCGCGCCGCCTGCCCGAACTCGAGCGCGCGGCTTACTTCTACCAAATGGTAGCCAAGCATCCGTACGCCGAGATCGAGTTCACCACGGCGGGGCGAGTGGGCCTGCACCACGTCGAGCAGCTGCCAAGGGGCGCGTTCAACCATGCGCTCAAAGCCAACCCCCTCTGGCCCTGGGGCGCCCTCGACCTACGCTACCGCAAGTAGCGGCACTCAATAGCCCACCACCTCGTACACGAGGTCAAAGCGCCCGAGCCGCACACGCACACTGTCGGGCCCCGTCTGACCGGTGGGTGAAAAGCCCCGCCACGCGTTGAACCAAAACGTGCCCGAGACAATGCGCCGGTCTCGATCGAGGTGGGTGATCACGAGTTCGCCCACGCTCGAGTGCGTGGTCGCGTAGGGGATGTTGAGGTCGCGCGGGTTGACCGAGGCATTCTCGACATAGGTCGACCAGGTGGGCGATAGGCGTCGATTCCGCGCGAGAGGATACGTGCCCACCCGCAGACTGTCGAGGGTCACATAGATCTCGACGGCCTGAAAGCGATCAGCACAATCTTCGGCGCCCATCATCAGCGCCAGCTCCCCTCGGCCGGTGCGGTGCTCGGCGATGGCGTAATAGTCGCGTGTTAGATACCAGCTCGCATAGCCCGGTAGGTAGGGCACGCCCTCGACGAGACAGCCCATCGTGCCCCGCCCGCTGTGGGTGGCCTCGGGCAGCGGGCCGTTCGGGATGTAGCGGTTCTCGCAGGGCCCCTCGCATTGTGAGCCGCCACCGCCGAGGCCCATCATCAGCGTAACAAATGCCAGTGCAGAGAGGCGCATGGTGCTTGTGTTTGCTAATGCCAAGTTACACCGACTGACGATGTGAAACCAACGCGCGGCCCCCTCGCGGACGAAGGGGCCGCGCGTTGCAGAGCGCTCCTTACGATGCAGCGCTAGCGCAGCTTGAAGCTGTACGAGATCCCCGGCATCGGGTTCACATACCACAGCCCATTGTCGGCCGCCGTCGTGCTCACCCCCAGACGCAGCGCCAGGCCGCGCCACACCACCCACCGCACGCCCACGTCGAACAGCGCCGCCTGCCGAATGCGCACCGTCGTGTTCGACCGCGTCAGATACGAGGCCGACACATAGAATGCACTCGGGGTGCCTTGCTTGCCAAAGGGCAAAAACCAATAACTCGCCCCAAAGCGATAGAACGAATTGTCCTGGTCTTCGCCGTTGCTGCCCGTCGCCAAGATCGTGGGGTAGAAGCCCACATGCGCTGACACACGGTTCCACCGATACTCGACGCCGGTCGAGGGGTTGCGAAAGCCCACCACGCTCAGTTCGTGCCCCGTCAGACGACTCGGGCTGTCTTGACCACTCAGGCTGGCGAACGACACCCCGAGTGCGATCGCCAGCATCGCCACCGAGTGCTTGGGCGTCGCCTGGTTCGGCTGCACCTGCGGCACAAACCGCGACCTCGACGGCGGCAGCACGAGGCCCACGCCTAGGCCGAGTAGTGCTAGGGGCAGCAGCAGGTTGTTGACGTCGGCCACTACCTGAGCCACCTCGCTAAACGGCCGCCATGCGCCCACCTCACCCGACACGGCCGTCAGCAGCAGCGCCACGCTCAGCCAGCGCGGCAGGCGCTTGGCCGCCAGCACCGCTGCTAGGCCGATCCAGGCATAGAGCAAGATTTCGCCCAGCAGCTCGCCCACGAACGTGCCCAGATAGACGTTTGCCGCGTCGAAGAGCAACGCGATCGACGACGGCGAGACCTCACCATGTGCCAGCTGCTCAGCCAGCAGCCAGTGCAGGCTTGGCCATCGAATCAACCCCAGCATCAGCGCCAGCGTCGCCAGCGCCGCAGTGCTCATCAGCGCCTGCCGCAGGCCCTTAGACGCCTGCCCAAAGCGTTGAACGAGTAGCGCCGTGATCGGCACCAGCAGCAGCGGCAGCAGCGCATAGACCAGCCACGTCAGCCGCAGCGAGGCCCCGCCCGCCAGCAGCTGCGGCAGCACCTGCTGAGCAGAATAATCGAGCACATCAGGATAGCCAAACCGTGACTGCAAGACCGTAAACACCGCCGAGAAAGCCAGCGCCAACACGATCAGCAGGCCGCCCGTCAGGCGCTCGAGCTGACGAGCCGTGAGAGAGAGTGAAAACATAAACGAGGGAAAAAGGAACGCCACAAAGCTCAGCGTCGCACCCCCCCTCGCTCCTGAACAAAGGCGAAGAACTGCCCCTAGTGCCCCTCGGCCATCGCCCGCCGAATGCGGCTCAGGTGCTGCGCACTCACGCCCAGCACATCGGCGATCACGTGCAGCGGTGCCGCTCTGATCGTCTCGGGCTCTGACGCGAGCAGGCGCTGATAGCGCTCGGCGGCCGTGAGGCTGATCGCCTCGCGCCGACTGTCGTCTACACATGCCAGTTGATATTCGAGCAGGCGGGCATGGTCGCGCCAGCCCTCGGGTCGCCCCTCTACCCACGCGTAATAGTCGGCGCGGCTGATCTCATAGAGCTGTGTCTCCACCACGCTCGCGATCTGCTCTGCCGCTGGCCGCTGATAGATAAAGCTGCTCACCGCGGTGATGAGCGCCCCACGCGTGGCGATGTAGCACGCCTTCTCTTCCCCATCGAGGGGATAAAACTGCGCCAGAGCCCCCTGCGCCACGATGCCGATGGCCGATGCTACGCGGTCCCGCGCCAGCCAAACGCCCTGCTTGGGCAGGTGGCGCAGCTGAGCCTTTGCCAGCAGCGCATCGACTACCTCCGCACGAATGCCGAGCTGCTGCAGCGCGGCCGAGGCTTGATCGAGGGTGAGCAGCATGCAGTGTGCGACTGGCCCCTAAGTTGAGCCTAGATTGCTCGCCGCCGCTATTATGCCACAGAAAACGACCAAGCCTACGCTCGACCAGCGCGAGCACGTCACCTGCCGCACGCGCGCCGAGTGGCGCGCCTGGCTCAGCCAGCACCACGCCCACTCGCCGGGCATCTGGCTCGTCTATTTCAAAAAGGGCAGCGGCGAGGGCACGCTCACCTGGCCCGAGATCGTGCAAGAGGCCCTCTGCTTCGGGTGGATCGACAGCAAGCCCAACAAGGTGGACGAGGCCCGCAGCAAGCTGCTGCTTACCCCCCGCAAGCCTACTAGCAGCTGGTCGGGCGTCAACAAGCGCTATGTCGAAACGCTCGCGGCCCAGGGCCTGATGACGCCCGCAGGACAGGCCCTCATCGATGCCGCCAAAGCCAACGGCGCTTGGGATGCGCTCAACGAGGTGGACGCACTAATTCTACCGCCTGACCTCGAGACGGCCTTTGCGAAAGCGAAGAAGGCCCTGGCCTTCTTCGAGGGCGAACCCAAGAGCTATAAGCGTGGCACCCTCGAGTGGCTCGGCTCCGCCAAGACGCCCGAGACGCGCCAGAAGCGCATCACCGAAATCGTCGAGGCCTCTAAGCGCGGCGAGCGCGCCAACCAGTGGGTGAAGAAAACCTAGCGTATCGGTAGAGGGGCGCACTGCAACGGCAATACCCGGCCCCGCGAACGCAAACGTGCGTTTGACCAAACGAGGGACTGACGCTGAGCGTGACCTCCCCCGCCCCGATTGCTATCGGGGCGCCCCCTCCTCAGGTAGGCCGGGCGGTGCCGGAATTCTCGCTACTGCTCTCCCGGCTGGGAGTGGGCGGTAGTGGGCTGATCAGCCCGGGGGTGCTGTCGGCCTTGTGAGGCCTTCAGCGTTTTGTGTCTCCCGACGCTTGCAAGCGTATGGTGGGAAAGCAGTCTAAGCTCGGCCGAGCAAAGCCCGTGATTCCAGAGTTGTCAGTTCTGGAAGACCGCCCTTGTGGGGCGGTAGTGGATTACGGACCTGACCACCTGAGCCGCACCTCTGCTTGCGCGGAAGCGCGGCCTCTGGTTCAAAAGTGCTGTGGTTGGCAGGCGGAGGCAAGGGGCGGTGTCGCAATGCGGCGGAAAGCTGTCGCAATCATGCGGCGGGGTGCTGGAATGCGGCGCATCGGCTCGTGCCGACCGACGCCCCCAGGCGGGTAACTTTGCTGCCCTGACTGGCGTTCGGCCTGTCAGTCGCTCATCGCTATGCTCGAACGCACCGCCGTCTTGCCCGCGCTGCCCTATCCGGCCGCCGAGATTCTCAACGATTACCGCACGGCCTATCGCAGCCGCCAGGCCAGCCTCATCGGCCGCCGCGAGGTGCTGACCGGCAAGGCCAAGTTTGGCATCTTCGGCGACGGCAAAGAGCTGGCCCAAATCGCCATGGCCAAGGCCTTCCGTCGGGGCGACTTCCGCTCGGGCTATTACCGTGACCAGACGTTCATGTTTGCCGTGGGCGCGCTCGACCTGCGGCAGTGGTTTGCTCAGCTCTATGCCGACCCCGACGTGCGCCGCGAGCCCGCCAGCGCCGGCCGCCAGATGAACGGTCACTATGCCACGCGATCGCTCGACGAGCGCGGCCACTGGAAGAACTTAACCGAGCAGTTCAACTCGGCCGCTGATTGCAGCCCGACGGCCAGCCAGATGCCGCGTCTGCTGGGCCTAGCCCAGGCCAGCAAGCTCTATCGCAGCCAGGCGGCGCTCAAGCTGCTGCCGGAGTTCAGCTACAACGGCAACGAGATCGCCTTTGGCACCATCGGCGACGCCAGCACCAGCGAGGGCTTGTTCTGGGAGACGATGAACGCCGCCGGTGTGATGCAGGTGCCGTTGCTCATGAGCGTGTGGGACGACGGCTATGGCATCAGCGTGCCCATCGAGCACCAGACCACCAAGGCCAGCATCAGCGAGGCCCTGGCCGGCATGATGGCCACCGCCGACAAGGCCGGCCTCGACATCTATGTCGTGCGTGGGTGGGATTACCTCGCGCTCTGCGACACCTATCAGCGCGCCGCCTATAAGGTGCGCACCGAGCACAAGCCGGCGCTCGTGCACGTGATCGAAGTGACGCAGCCGCAGGGCCACAGCACCAGCGGCAGCCACGAGCGCTATAAGTCACCCGAGCGCCTGGCCTGGGAGGCCGAGTATGACTGCCTGGCCCAGCTGCGCAAGTTTGTGCTGAGCTATGGCCTGACCACCGAGGCGCAGCTGGCCGAGTGGGAGGCCGCCGAAAAAGACGAGGTGGCCACCGCCCGCCGCGCCGCCTGGCAGGCCTTCTCCGGTGGGGTGAAAGACGAGATCGACGAGCTCGTGCCGATTCTCGACCGGCTGGCCGCCGAGGCCCAGAGCCCCGAGGTGCTCACGGCCAAAGACGAGCTGCTCAAGACGCTCGACCCGATTCGCAAGGACCTCTACGTGGCCACGCGCCGCGCGCTGCTGGCCACCGCCCGCCTGCCCCAGCTCGAGGGCCGCGCGAACCTCATCGCCTGGCGCGTGCGCGCCGACGCGGTGAACCACGACCGCTATTCGTCGCACCTGCAGAGCGAGTCAGACCAGTCGGCCCTGCTCGTGCCGCACATCCCCGCGCGCTACGACGCTGATGCTAAGCTGGTCGATGGGCGTGAGGTGCTGCAGGCCTGCTTCGATGCGCTGCTGGGCCGCGACCCCCGCGTGCTCGCCTTCGGCGAAGACCTCGGCCGCCTGGGCGACGTGAACCAAGCCTTCGCCGGTCTGCAAGAGAAATACGGCGTGGCCCGCGTGAGCGACGTCGGTATCCGCGAGGCCACCATCCTCGGCCAGGGCATCGGCCTGGCCCTGCGCGGCCTGCGCCCCATCGCCGAGATACAATACCTCGACTACCTGCTCTACGCCCTGCAGATCATCTCAGACGACCTCGCCACGCTGCACTATCGCACTAAGGGCGGACAGAAGGCGCCGGTGATCATCCGCACGCGCGGCCACCGCCTCGAGGGCATCTGGCACTCGGGCAGCCCCATGGGCGCGATCGTTCACGCCTTCCGCGGCGTGCACGTGCTCGTGCCGCGCAACATGACGCAGGCGGCGGGTTTCTACAACACGCTCATTCGCAGTGACGAGCCCGCGCTCGTGGTCGAGGTGCTCAACGGCTATCGGCTCAAAGAGCGCATGCCGTCGAACGTGGCCGAGTTCACCGTGCCGCTGGGCGTGCCCGAGACGCTGCGCGAGGGCAGCGATCTGACGGTCGTCACCTATGGGCCCAACTGCCGCCTGGCCCTTGAGGCGGCCGAGCTTCTTGAGGCGCAGTTCGGCGTGTCGCTCGAGGTGATCGACGTACAGAGCCTGCTGCCCTTTGACATTCACCACCACATCGCCCGCTCGGTGCAGAAGACCAACCGGGTGATCTTCTTAGACGAAGATGTGCCCGGTGGCGCCACCGCGTATATGCTGCAGCAGGTGATCGAACGGCAGGGCGCGTGGCGCTGGCTCGACTCGGCCCCGCGCACGCTCACCGCCAAGGCGCACCGCCCGGCGTATGGCTCTGACGGCGACTACTTCAGCAAGCCGAACCTGGAGCAGCTGCTGGAGCTCGTGGTCGAGGTGCTGCACGAGGCCGAGCCGGGCCGGGTGCCGCGCTTCCACCGGCCCTGAGCGCGTTAAAACGCGCCGAATGAAGCCCTGGGGGCATTCCCCTAGGCATGGCTGATTCAGGGCCCCAATTGGTGGATAAGCTAGGTGAATGAGCTATATTTCGCCTGTTTTCGATCAACCATTTGCGTCAATTCGGTCGTATGCAAAACCTGTTTCGCGCCCTCACGCTGTTGCTCGCGCTGGTGACGGCCCCGCTGCTGCTCGTCGCCCAGCCTGTGGGCCAGCCTTGGATGCAGCACTATACGCCCAAAGATTACCCCGGCGAGGCGGTGGTCTGGATGATCGACCAAGACTCGAGCGGCGTGCTCTACATGGCCAACAACAGCGGCGTCATGGTCTATGACGGCGCCACCTGGCAGATGGTCAAGACCCCCAGCCGCGTGCGCTCGCTGGCCATCGGCCCCGACCAGCGCGTGTATGTGGGCTGCAAGGGCGACTTTGGCGTGCTCGAGTTTGACCCGCAGGGCCGCCTGCGCTATGACAGCTACCGCGCGGGACTCAGCAAGCAAGAGAGCGTGCGCGACGTCGAGCGCACTTATGCCACGCCCACAGGCATCTATTATGTGACGGTCGACCGCATCTTTTACATCAACACCGAATCGACGCTGCGTGACGTGCGCCCGGTGAAGCTGGCGGGCGACATTCTCGGCTCGGCACTAGTCGGCAAGACGGTGGTGGTCAATATATCTGGCAGTGGCCTTTACCGGATGAATGGCATGAAGCCCGAGGCCTTGCCCAGTGGGGCGGCCTTTGCTAACGCCGAGCTCATGTGCTACACCAATCGCGAGCCGGGCCGCGCCATCATCGCGAGTGACAAAGGCAAACTCTTTGCCCTCACCGAGAGCGGCAACCTCAGCGCCATTCCCCTGGCGCCTGAGGTCGAGCGCTACCTCGTCGAGCATACCGCCTTTGACATCACCATTACCGACGCGGGCCATTATGCTATCGCCACCGGCAACGCCGGCATCATCCTAGTGAGCAAAGACGGACGCGAGGTGGGCCGCATCACCCGCGAGCAGGGGCTGCCGGACAATGTGCTCTTTGCCAACTTCCGCGACCTGCAGGGCGGCATCTGGGTGGCGCACAACAAGGGCCTGACCCGCATCATGGCCGACTATCCGGCCCGCACGCTCGTCAACGTGCCCGGTCTGACGAGCAAGATTTATGCGCTGCTGCGCTACAACGGCAAGCTCTATGCCAGCACCCGCAGCGGTGTGGCCGTGCTCGATCTGGCCAAGCCCAATGCTTTCCGCATGATCCCCGGCATCACCCGCGACTGCTGGGACCTGGCCGTGGTCGATGGCCGCTTGGTCGTCGCCTCGAACGAAGGCGTATTTGACATTTCGGGTGAGCGTGCTCAGCCCATCGTCGAGGGCTCGATCGCCATCGTGCTGCACGCCTCGCGCGCCAACCCCAAGCGCGTGTACATCGGGCACTACGACGGCATGCAGGTGGCCGAGCACCGCGGCAATGGTCGCTGGGAGGCCCGCGCCAAGGTGAGCAACACGACCTTCAGCCCCGAGGTGACCTCGCTGCTCGAGATCGACGCCAACACCGTTTTCGTCGGCTCGCAGGTGCAGGGCGTCTATCAGGTGACCATCACCGACGAGAAAACCTCGATCAACCGCCTCGGCGCGCGCCAGGGCCTGCCTGAGGGCTTCACGGTGGTGGGCCGTGTGGCCGACAAAACTATCGTGCGCACCAACGAGGGCGTGTTTAGCAGCGGTGGCGTCGGCAGCGCCTTTGCCTACGACTCGGTGCTGACCACCCTCATCGGCGACCGCACCGTGCGCTACACCGAAGACCGCCAGGGCAACCTCTACCTCAGCACCGAGCGCGGCTTTGCGCGCTATGCCAAGGCTGAAAACGGCGCCTACACCGCCACCGACTTCGCCCCCGGCGAGATCTATCAAGAGCGCCCCGATCACCTCTACCTCGACGGCAACACGCTGTGGATGGCCCTGCAAGACGTGGTGGTGAACTATGACGTGTCGCGCCAAGTGTCGCCCGAGCCCCGTTTCGGTGCGCTCATCCGCCAGCTCGCGCTCACCAAAGACTCCACCTACTTCCACGGCATCTACCTCAACGCCGTGAACGAGCGCTCGCTGACGCAGACGCCGCGCTTCACGCCCACGATGAACTACAACTTCAATTCGGTGGCCTTCACCGTGGCGGGCACCTCGTTTGACAACGAGCGCGCCAACCGCTTCAGCCACCGCCTGGCCGGCTTTGAAACCAGTTGGACGCCCTGGACGCGCCAGACCGACATCTCGTACACCAACCTGCCCGCGGGCAGCTATACCCTCGAGGTGCGCGCTCTCAACGCCCTCGGTCAGGTGTCGGCCCCGACCAGCTTTGCCTTCACCATCACCCCGCCGTGGTATCAGACGCTCTGGTTCTACATCGGCGCGGGCGTGGCGGCGCTGCTGCTGATCTGGCTGCTGATTCGCATCAATAGCGCCCGCCTGCAGGCGCAGAATCAAAAATTGGAGGGCATCATCCTCGAGCGCACCCGCGAGGTGAACCGCCAGAAGGAAGAGATTCTCAAGAGCAACCAAGAGCTCGAGTCGACGCTCACCGCGCTGCAGTCGACACAGACGCAGCTGGTGCAGAGCGAAAAGATGGCGGCTCTAGGTCAGCTCGTGGCCGGTGTGGCGCACGAGATCAACACCCCCCTGGGCGCCATCAACGCTGCCGCTGGCAACCTCGACAAGTCGCTGCCGACCGTGCTGGCCAAGATGCCCGACCTCGTCAAGAGCCTTAGCCCCGATGTCAAGACACAGTTCTACGCGCTCGTTGACCGTTCGCTCAACTTCCAGGGCACGCTCTCGAGCCGCGACGAACGCACCTATCGCAAGCAGGTAACCACCGCCCTTGAGTCCCTCGGCTTGGGTGAGCGCGCGCCGGGCATTGCGCAGGGCCTGGTCAAGATTGGCGTCTTTGACAAGCTCGAAGACTTTAAGACCCTCTACGACCACCCCGACTCGGAGAACATCATCGACATGGCCTCGAACGCCGGTAAGCTGCGGATGAACATCGACAACATCAACCTGGCCGTCGCCAAGACCCAGAAGATCGTGTTTGCCCTCAAGAGCTATAGCCACCGCCAGGCGGAGGATGTGATGGTGCCCTCGAGCGTGATCGAGAACCTCGAGCTCGTGCTCACGGTGTATCACAACCAGATCAAATACGGCGTCGAGGTGGTCAAGAATTTCGATGGCAACGTGCCCGAGATCCTCTGCCTGCCGGACGAACTCAACCAGGTGTGGACCAACATCATCGTGAACGGCATCCAGGCGATGGATGGCAAGGGCAAGCTCACCTTTGGCGTGCACCGCGAGGGAGATCACGTCACCGTCACGATTGCCGACAGCGGGCCGGGCATTCCCGAGCACGTGCTGCCGCGCATTTTCGAGCCCTTCTATACCACGAAGAAGCAGGGTGAAGGCTCGGGTCTGGGCCTTGACATCTGCCGCAAAATCGTCGAGAAGCACCGCGGCACCATCTCGGTCAAAACGAAGCCCGGCGAGACGGTGTTCACGATCAAGCTGCCCATCAACCCCAACGAAGTGGCCGCCCCCGCCGCCGTCACGGCCACGGCCACCGCTTAAGCCCCGCTTAACGCATTGGTAACCCCTAAGCCGCGATTCACAGGCCTCAGCAGCCGTTAACTTTGTATGCCTAAATAGGGCACAGCACCTGCTGGCGCTCCGTATCTTGCCCCTTCATATACCCGATCAACGGTCTTTTTTTTTACGCTCATGAGCACCGCTACCAAAGCCAAGCGCGCCATTCTCTGCGTCGATGACGAGAAGATTGTGCTCGACAGCCTGCAAGAGCAGCTGCGCACCACCTTTGGCGACCGCTTCGAATACGAAATCGCCGAGAGCGTAGAAGAGGCTTGGGAGGTGATCGAAGACCTCGTGGCCGACGGCTATGAAATGGTGCTCGTGATCTCAGACTGGCTCATGCCCCGCGTCAAGGGCGACACGTTCTTGATCGACGTGCACGGCAAGTATCCAGAGACGGTCAAGATCATGCTCACCGGGCAGGCCGACCCCGAGGCTGTGCAGAATGCGATGGACAACGCCAACCTCTACGCCTACATCCGCAAGCCCTGGCGCGAGGCTGACCTCATCGCCTATGTGAACAAGGCCCTGGCCCAGATGGGCATCCAAGAGTAAGCTTCTCATCCGCTGCGCACAGGCGTCCGCCCGATCGGCCCCCGATGAAAAAACCCGTTATCCTCTGCGTCGACGACGAGAAGATCATTCTCGATAGCCTCGAAGAGCAGATCAACGGGCGCTTGGGCCGTGAGTTCAGCGTCGAGCTCGCCGAGCGTGGCGAAGAGGCCCTCGAGATCATCGCCGAGCTGGCCGAAGACGGCCGAGAGCTGGCCGTAGTCATCTCTGACCAGCTCATGCCCAGCATGAAGGGCGATGAGTTTCTGATCAAGGTGCACGCCTCTCACCCCGAGACGCTCAAGATTCTGCTCACGGGTCAGGCCAGCATCGACGCCGTGCGCAACGCGATCAACAACGCGCGCCTCTACCGCTACGTCGTCAAACCCTGGGAGGAAAACGACCTGATGCTGACGGTCGAGGAGGCCGCCCGCAGCTATCTGCAGTATCTGCAGCTGCTTGAGCACAACCGCCTGCTGCGCAGCCTAAACAAGGCCACTCAGGAGATTTCGGGCGAGATGGACCTCAAGCGCCTGGTCAATCGCTTCATGCAAAACGTGATCGACAACACGGGCGCCGAAAAGGGCTTCCTGATCGTCGAGCGCGAGGGCAAGCTCAACGTCGAGGCTGTGGCCTCGGCCATTCAAGAGGAGGCACGCTTCCTCAACCTCAAGCTCAGCAACGAGAGCCCCGCCCTCACCAACGAGGTGCTGACCCACGTGGCCGACACGCTGCAGAGCGACACCTTCCCGGACTATCGCATCGTCACCCCGATCTCGAAAAAGGGCAAGAACCTCGGCTATCTCTACCTCGAGAACCCCTCGACGCGCGACACCTTCAATTACAACCAGCGCGAGATTCTGCAGATGCTCGCCTCGCAGGCCGCCATCTCGATCGAGAACGCGAACCTCTACGCCAGCCTCGAAGAGGAAAAGAATAAGGTGGAGCAATCGAAGCTCATCATCGAGCAGAAGAACGAAGATATCACGGCCAGCATTCGCTACGCGCGCCGCATCCAAGAGGCGGTGTTCCCGGCGCCGGGGCACCTGAGTGAGCATGCCGGCGAGTCATTTGTGCTGTTTCGGCCCAAAGACATCGTGTCTGGTGACTTCTACTGGTTCTCGGATAAAGACGCGACGTTTATGATCGCCGCCGCCGACTGCACGGGTCACGGTGTGCCGGGGGGCTTTATGTCGGTCATGGCCTCGAACTTCTTGAACCAGATCGTCAACGAAGACCACGTGACCGAGCCCTCAGAGGTCATCGCCAAACTCAATAACCGCATTCGCACCGCGCTCAAGCAGGACACCGGCTCGAGCGAGAGCGCCGACGGCATGGACATGGCCCTGTGCGCCATTCGTCGTGGCGAAGGGAAGCTGCAGTTCTGCGGCGCCAAGCGCCCCCTGCTCATCTACCGCAACGGCGAGATGGTCGAATACCGCGGTGACAAGCAGTCGATCGGCGGCCGCCCCGACGACAACACCGAACCCTACGAACAGAACACGGTCGACATCGCTGCCGGCGACCGCATCTACCTATTCTCTGACGGTTACACCGACCAATTTGGGGGCGACGAGTCAAACAAAAAGTATGGCAGCCGCCGCTTCAAAGAGTTTCTCGAGTCGCTGCAGAGCCAGAGCCTAGCCGAGCAGAAAGCGCGCCTCGAGGCCGAGCTCGACACCTGGCGTGGTCAGACCGAGCAGACCGACGACATCCTCGTCATCGGCCTGCAGATCTAATCGCCGATCTCAACCGCTATTCTTTCCCCATGACTTTCCCTGCCGAATTGCTCTACACCAAAGACCACGAGTGGATCCGCTTTGAGGGCGACATCGCCACCGTCGGCATCACCGACTTCGCCCAGGGCGAATTGGGCGACATCGTCTTTCTCGACGTGAACACCAAGGGCAAAGCTCTCGCCTCCGGCGCCGTCTTCGGCACCGTCGAGGCCGTCAAGACGGTGTCAGACCTCTACCTGCCCCTGGCTGGTGAGATCACCGAGGTCAACCCCGAACTCACCAACGCCCCCGAGCTCGTCAACAGCGACCCCTACGGCAAGGGCTGGATGGTCAAAGTCAAGCTGGCCAATGCCGCCGACCGCACTGGCCTGATGAGCGCCGCCGACTACCAGGCCTCGCTCAATCTCTGAGATAGACGATGTCAAGCACAATGCCCAGCCAAACGGCTGGGCATTGTGCATTTGGGAGACCGGCGATGAGGCGCTTTACTCTTCTTTTTTCTTCTTGCCGACGGTCATGTGGTTGTACGCCTTCACCACCATGAACACCGAGAAGGCGACAATCAGGAAGTTGATGATCTCTTGGACGAACTTGCCGTAGGCAATCTTCACCTCGGTGCCGGTGAGCGTAGGCAGGCCGATGGCGAGGTCTTTGAAGTCCACACCACCGATGAGATAGCCGATGGGGGGCATCAGAATGTCGTTGACGAGCGAGTTGACCACGGCGTTGAAGGCCGCGCCGAGGATGATACCGACGGCGAGATCGACGACGTTGCCTTTGTTGATGAATTCCTTGAATTCTTGTCCAAGTGAAGCCATAGCAGGTTGCGGATTAACGTGAGAGGAATGCTACGAACCTAGCCACAGCCGCCGTATCTGTCTAGGCTATCTGTCACTAATCTTTTTGCAGCGAGGGGGCTACTTCTCGCGGCTGATGGTGTAGAGCACTAGGTTGCGCAGGCTCTCGCGCGCCGGCGAGTCGGCGAAGCGCTGCAGCAGTGTCAGCGCCTCGTCGGTGAACTGCCGCATCATATCATAGGCATAGCCGATGCCACCGTTGGCGCGCACATAGTCGACCAGCCACTGCACTTGGCGTGCATTGCGGCCCTTGTCTTTGACCACGCTGATCAGGCGCCGCCGCTCGAGCCAACTGGCGCGGTTGAGCACGTGAATCAGGGGCAGGGTGATCTTTTTCTCACGAAGGTCAATGCCCACCGGCTTGCCGATGGTCTCGGCTTCGCTGCGGGGGCCGTAGTCGAACAGATCGTCTTTGATCTGAAAGGCCATGCCCACCGCCTCGCCAAAGCGGCGCAGGGCCTCGCGGTCGTCGGCGCTGGCGCCCGCTGAGGCCGCGCCCGAGGCGCAGCAGGCCGCGATGAGCGAGGCCGTCTTCTGCCGGATGATGTCGAAATAGACCGGCTCGTCGATGTTCAGCGTGCGGGTCTTGGCCATCTGCAGCAGCTCGCCCTCGCTCATCTGCTTGACGGCATTCGACGTGATCTTGAGCAGCTCGAAATCATCTGCCTCGAGGCTCATCAGCAGCCCACGGCTGAGCAGATAGTCGCCCACGAGCACAGCGATCTTGTTCTTCCACAGCGCGTTGATCGAGAAAAAGCCCCGGCGCTCATCGGCCTCGTCCACCACGTCGTCGTGAATCAGCGTGGCGGTGTGCAGCAGCTCGATGAGGGCGGCGGCGCGATAGGTGGCGGGCGTGATGCCCCCGGCCACCTGTGCTGACAGCAGCGTAAACATGGGCCGCATCTGCTTGCCCTTGCGCCGCACGATGTAGTGCATGATGCGGTCGAGCAGCATGACGCGGCTGCGCAGGGCGCCCTTAAAGTGCGCCTCGAAATAGTCGAGCTCGTCGGCGATGGGGGCCTTGATGGCGTCGAGGGTCAGGTTCGACGGCAGGGTCGGCAGTTCGGCCTGGTTGGCAGGCGAGGCGGTGGCGACGGGGCCCATGGGCATAAAGGTACGCAGGGTGCGCGGGGCAGGCAGAGCGGGCGCTGCGCCTTAGACGGGGTCTGCCTGGCTGGCGCGGCGGCTCTAGCTCAGCAGGCCCTGGCTGCGCACGAGGGCAACGAGTTCGCGGGCCTCGGGGTGGGTGCGCCAGAGCCAGGCGGCATAGGTGCTGGCATAGACGGCGGCGGCGAGCCCGAGCGCAGCATAGGGGTTCGTCACGAGCAGCAGCACGAGGGCCGTGGGAACCGCCGCGATGGCAGCGGCTAGGGTGTAGGGCGCGAGGGGGCTGAGCCACTCACCCAAAGAGGCACCGGTGTAAGGTCGAATGTGGCCAAAGTATTGCGTTAGGGCGAGCAGGGCGATCTGCATCGTGACTGCCCAGGCCACGCCACCCACCCCCCACTGCGCGCCGATCAGCACCGCTGCTAGGCCCGAGACGGCAAAGCCCAGGTTCCACCAAAAGGCGCGAGCGGCAAGTCCAAGGGCCATCACCAGAGGCCCAGCCGTCATCGCGAGCACGCGTGCTATGCCCATCAACGCGAGCACGGGCAGCAGCGGAATGGCCGAGAGCCACTGCTTGCCCAACACCACACGAACTAAGGGATCGGCGGCTAGGGCCATTCCTACGAATAGTGGCAGGTTTACTGCGTAGAGCAGGGTCTGACTGCGTATGAAGGCCTGGCGCAAGCGCGACCGATCGTCGACCACGCGCGCGAGCACCGGCGTCATCACCCGCTGCAGCACCGGCGCCGTTATGAGCATGGGGCGCATCACCAGATTCTTGGCGGTGTCGAGCAGGCCGAGTGCTGGCAGGCCAATGAGACGCCCTGTAAGCAAGGTATCGGCCTGCAAGCCTAGGAAGGATAGCACCACCGTGGCCAGCTGATAGGCCCCGAAGCGGAGGTAGCCCACAGCTTCGGACCAGCGCGGAGGCGCCCAGGGGTGTAGCGTTCGACCTGGCAGGATATGCCCCACCGTGCTGACAGCCGCGCGCGCCACCGCCCCCCAGGCCAGCGCCACCACTCCAAAGCCGAGTAGCACCAGGCTGAGGTTTACTGTGGCGGCGGCAATGGCGGCGAGGGTCTCGACGGCGGCGAGGGTTTTAAAGCGCAGCTCTCGCTGCAGCAGCGCTCGATAGGTGACGCCCGGTGACGCCACGACAAGCGAAAGGCCCACAAGATCCAGCAGCGGCTCGAGATCAGTGCGGCTGTAAAACGCAGCGATGGCCCCGCCGCCCAGCGAGAGCGTGGCTGCGAGCAGAGCCGCGCTGACCAGACTCAGTAACCAGAGCAGGCTGATAGCCGAGGGCGAAACGCGTGGCGCGCTGATGAGGGCATTGCTTACGCCCAGGTCGACGAAGGCCAGCGCAAGCTGCCCGACGGCGAGGGCGATGGCAGCCAGGCCCAGCTCGGTGGGGCTCAGCCAACGCGCCAAGATCAAGAGCTGCGCCGTCTGCAGGAGTAGGCTGATGATCGTGCCATAACTAGTCCAGCGGGCGCCGCGCAGGGCCTGCGCCTTGAGCGGCGAGGGGGTGGGAGCGCTCATGCGGGCAATAACCTACGAAGGACCCCATGGGACCAAGCCTTGAATCGCTCGCGTGGGGTCGCACGCGGCAGCACATCGGCCAAGCCCAATCGCGCAGCGTCAGGATATGCCCGGGCAAACAGGGGGGCCGTGGCGCTGCGCTCGGCCTCGCTCAGCCGCACCAAGCGCTCGCGCCAGAAAGCCTCTAGGTCATAGCCGCTGCGCAGGGCCTGCTCGGCGATCAACACCGACCCCCGATGAAACTCGGCCTCGCGGTGGGCAGAGGCTTGGGCCGCAGCCCAGTTGCCACTGTGCCAGCGCACGCAGAGGCTCGGCAGGGGGTCATAGACGACCGGCCCCTGGGCGGCGAGGTGCGGCAGCCAGATGCGATCGGCACTATACCACACCGTGTCAGCTAGACCGGCCGCGCTGGCGAGCGCAGCCTCACGCCGCACGACAAGGCTCGAAAAATGCATCGGGGCGTGCACGCGGCAGACGGCCGTCATCACACGTGAATTGATCAGCCAGGGCACTAAGGAGTCAGGGCGCCCCAGAGCCACATGTAGCACAGGCGAGAAGCCCAAGTTATGCGCACGGGGAGAATCGGGTGCCTCGACATGGGCATAGCCTGCTGCTGCGGCGCTCGCCTCAGGATGAGCAGCGAGCAGTCGTTGGGCATTGGCTAGGTGACCGGGCAGCCACCAGTCATCGTCGTGCAGGATGGCTAGGAGGGGGCTCTCTGCTCGCTCGATTAAGCGCAGCAGATGCGACTGGGGGCCACACTCCGGCTGCTGTCGAATGTGCGTCAGCACCGGGTGAGCCAGGGCGCGCACCACCTCAGCAGAGCCGTTATCGTCAGAATTCTCAGAAACGATGATCTGATCAATCTGCTCAAGCACCGACTGCCGCAGCACAGACTGTAATGCGGCGACAAGCGTGTCGGGCCGGCGGCGAGTGGGGATAACGACAGTGAGGCGTGCTGACACGTGGTATGCGCGGCGCGATGGGCTGCAAAGCTAGCGTAGCTTCGCGGCATGTCGTTGCTATCCCTGTTAGCGCCGCTGGTGGCGCGGCGGCGGCTGCGCCAGGTGCGCCGCTGGGCCCTGCAGCCCGAGCGGGCGCAGCGCCGACTGCTCGAGCAGCTGATCGCCCAAGGGCAGCGCACAGCCTTCGGCCGCGACCACGACCTGCGCTACGTGCGCGACTACCCCGAGTTCCGGGCGGCGGTGCCGGTGCGCGACTATGAGGCGCTGCGGCCCTGGCTCGACCGTGTGGCGGCGGGCGAGGCCGACGTCACCTGGCCGCGCCGCCCCCTTTATTTGGCCAAAACCTCAGGTACCACCTCGGGCACGAAGTACATCCCGGTGTCGCGTGATGGGGTGCCGGGCCAGATCAGTGGCGCCAAAGATGCCCTGCTACACTACATCGCGCGCACGGGCGATGCCCACTTCCTCGGTGGGCGGCTGCTGTTTCTGTCGGGCTCGCCTGCGCTCGAGACGGGGCCCGAGGGCATCCGCGTCGGGCGGCTGAGTGGCATCGCCCAGCACTTCGTGCCGAGCTATCTGCAGCGCAATCGCGTGCCCAGCTTTGCCACCAACTGCATCGAAGACTGGCCCGAAAAGGTGGCCGCCATCGCCCGCGAGACGGTGACGCAAGACCTGCGCCTCGTGTCGGGCATTCCGCCCTGGGTGCGCATGTTCTTCGACGAGGTCACGCGCCTCACCGGCCGTAAGCCCGCCCAGGTGTGGCCCAATCTCAAGCTGTTCGTCACCGGTGGCGTGGACTATGCGCCCTATGCCGAGGTCATCGCCGAGTCGCTCGGCCGCGCGCCCCAGGTGGTCGAGACCTATCCGGCCAGCGAGGGTTTTTTGGCGATGCAAGACGGCGCCTATGGCGAGGGCCTGCTGCTGCTGCTCGACACGGGTCTCTTCTACGAATTCATCCCCCTCGAGCAGGTGGGGCGGCCCGACGCCGAGCGCGTGCCGCTGTGGCAGGTTGAGCTCGGCCGCACCTATGCCGTGGTGCTCACGTCGGTGTCGGGCCTGTGGGGCTATGACATCGGCGACACGGTGCAGTTCGTCGCCACCGCCCCCTATCGCGTGAAGGTGACCGGGCGGGTGAAGCATTTCTTGAGCGCCTTTGGCGAGCATGTGATCGAGGCCGAGGTGAATGCCGCCCTGGCCGCAGGCGTGGCGGCCTCGGGCCTGCGCGTGAGCGAGGCCACCGTGGCGCCCTGGGTGGCGCCACAGGGCAGCGGCGAGGCGAGCTATCACGAGTGGTGGCTGCAGCTCGAGGCCGATGCGTCAGCCGAACAGCTCGCTCGATTCGCCGAGGCGGCGGATGCCAGCCTGCGCACCCGCAACAGCTATTACGACGACCTGAGAAGTGGTGGTATGCTCAGCCTGCCGCGCCTGCGCCTGCTCGCGCCCGACGCCGTGGCGCGCTATATGGCCAGCGTGGGCAAGCTCGGCGGGCAGAACAAATTCCCGCGGCTGACGAACACGCGCGCGCTGGCCGAGGCCCTCGCTCCGTTCGAGCGCCGCTAGTTGCGAATCATACCGACGCCCAGCGCGATCAGCCCAGCCACGAGCACGGCGGTGCCCAGATAAACGAGGTTGATGAAGCCATTTACGCTGCCGTCGCGCAGGGGCACCACGGCGAGGATGAAGCCCGCGGCGGTGAGCACGGCTGCTGTGGGGGCGGCAAGGCGCACGAGGTGCTTGGTGCGGTCGCTCAGCAGGGCGTCGTCCACATACTGCAACAGCACCAGGGCCAAGATCAGCAGGACGATGGCGTGGGCATAGGCCACCGGAAAGAAGTCGTCGGCCAGGGGATTCTTGGCGCCCGTGGCAGGGTCGCGCAGCAGCATCAGCACGAGCAGGCCGCCGAGCAGGGCGGTGGGATAAAAGAGCAGGATGAGTCCGGCGGTGCGGCGTGAGCGGGGCGACATCATAGGCAGGGCCAAGTTAGCCCCGCGGGGCCTTGGCCGCGCGGGTGGGGGTGGGCGAGGTTAAGTTTTCGTCAAGGCGCTGTTACTGCCCCGACGCAGGTGTGCGGTAACCCGCACACGGTCAGCCAGATGCAGAGCTCGCAACGGGGCGGGCCGAAAGACACCTGAGGGCTCAGCCTCAACAGCGATGCGGGCATGAGCGATTTTGGGGCTGGTCAGCTGCTCGGCCATCCGCCGGGCAGGATGCCCCTGCGTGTTGGAAGCCCTCGATCGACCCCCCCAGCCGCTCTTCCCCCAGGTGCGCGTGCTGCCGGCGCCGCTGGCCCTGCCCAGCCTGCCAGCCGAGCGCCAGGTGCCCGCGCGCGCTGAGCTGAACCCCGCCCTGCTGCAGGTGGCCGACCCGCAGTGGGCGCTCGAGCTGATGCTGCGCGTGACGCAGCAGACCGACGTGCGCGCTGTGGCCCATGTGGTGCTGAGCGAGATCGCCAGCCACCTGCGGCCCGACCTCGTGGGCTCACTCTTTTTGGTCGAACCCGAGGTAGGCAAGATGCGGCTCTATGCCAGCTATCGGCTGAACCTGATGGATAGCGAAGAGCTGATGTTCTATCCTCAGGAGATGTTTGGCCGCGTGGCCTATGAGAGCCTCAGGCCCTCGCGCACCGACGCTAGCGAGCTCGCGCCGATTCTCTCAGCCGAGGTGCTGCAGCACCACCGCGGCCGCGCGCCCCAAGAGGTGGTGGCGCTGCCGCTGATCGACGAGGGCCGCTGCTTCGGCCTGCTCAACCTCGAGCACTATGACCGCCTGCTGCCGCTCGACGAGACCGACGTACAGCGCGCGGTTGGTTATCTAGCACTCGTGGCGCCGGTGCTGCGCCAGGCTCAGCTGTATGAACAGAGCCGCATGCGCGAGCTCGATTTAATTCAGCTCAACAAGGTGCTGCACGCGGTCAATGCCACGCTCGACATCGAAGAGATTCTCAAGACGATCCGTCGTGCGCTCGGCCACAGCTACCGCTTCGACAGCATCGCGGTGCTGCTGATCGAGCCCGAGCAGCACGAGCTGCGCTTCCAATACGTGCACGGTCATCGCGTCACGCCCGAGCAGCAAGCGCAGTATCGGGCCCTGCGCCTGCCGCTGACCGGCGACAGTGTGCACGTCAGGGCCATCGCCCGCCAAGAGCCCTTTCAGATCAGCGACCTCGAGCCGACCGAGCCGATGTCCCCCTTTGACCGCGCGGCCTATGAGGTGGCGCCCTTTCGCAGTGCGGTGGTGTTCCCCCTCGTGCTCAAGGGTCAGCCCATCGGCACCATCGCCTTTGTCAACCGCGCGGGGCGCACGCAGCTCGTGCCGGGTCAGCTGGCCTATCTGCAGCGCTTCGTCAGCCAGGTCGTGACGGCCATTGAGAACACGCGCCAGCTCGACGGCGCACGTGCCGCCCAGCGCGAGCTGCAGATCAAGCACCTGGCCATTCAGAGCCAGAGCGCTGTGATCAGCGCGCAGCACAGCGAGCTGGTGAAAAAGTCAGAGGCGCTCTTTGAGCAGTCGCGCGAGCTCGAGGCCCTCGTCAAGATTCTACAGGTCGTCAACGAAGAGATGGCCCTGGGCCCGACCATGCAGGCCGTGCTCGACGAGGGGCTGCTGCTGATTCCGGGCGCCGAGCGGGGGGCCTTTATGTGGTTTGACCCCGAGGTGCGGGCCTTCCGCTGCGCGGCGCAGCGGGGTTATCCCGAGGGCTCGCTCGACGCGCTGCGGCTGGGCTGGCGGCAGGCCACCGAGCGCTTCACGCCGGCCGAGGGCGAGCGTCACCCCGACCTCTATGTGGTGTCAGGCGCGCAGCTCGAGCCCCTGCCCAGGCTCGAGGGCTTTACGCAGCCGGCTGCCATTCTCACCCTCGCACTGACGGTCAAGGGCGCCCTGCAGGGCTTCTTGGTCTTTGACAGCATCCAGTCGGTGCGGGCCTTTGACCGGCTCGATGCGCCCAAGCTGCAGCGCCTGCTCGAGCACGCCACGGCGGCTTTCTACAAAGCGCGCTACCTCGAGCAGATCGAGGCGCAGAAAGAGGCCCTGCAGTCAGCCTCGCATAAGATCAACGACAGCCTGGCCTATGCCCGCCGCATCCTGCAGGCCATCTTGCCCCGCGGCAAAGACCTCGCGGCTGCCCTGGGCGAACACTTCGTGCTGTTCGAGCCCCGCGACGTCGTCTCGGGCGATTTCTACTGGCTCAGCACGCACCACGGCCGCGTGATGCTGGCGGCGGTGGACTGCACAGGCCACGGCATCCCCGGCGCCTTTATGTCGGTGTTGGGCAATACGCTGCTCAACCATGTGGTGAACGAAAAGGGTATCACCGACCCAGGGCAGATTCTCAACGAACTCGACACGCGTGTCAAGCGGATGCTGGGGCAGTTCGACGCTGAGAGCGACACGCTCGACGGTATGGACGTTGCCCTCTGGACGCTCGACCCGGCCACGGGCCTGCTACAGTTCGCTGGGGCGAACCGCCCGCTGCTGCACTGGCGCCGCGGCGGCCTGACCGAACTCAAGGGCCAGCGCAGGCCCGTGGGCGGGGTGCTGCGCCACGGCACCGAGAGCTTCAAGACGCAGAGCCTGCAGCTCGAGGCGGGTGACATGGTCTATACGTTCACCGACGGCATCACCGACCAGTTTGGCGGTCAGCCGCCCAAGAAATTCCTATCGGCGCGCTTCCGCTCGGTGCTCGAGTCGGTGGGCTGGCTGCCAGCCGCGCAGCAGCGCTCACGCCTGTGGGACGAGCACCTGCAGTGGCGTGGCACGCACGCTCAGATGGACGACATCCTGGTGCTCGGCGTGCGCTATGTGCCCGAGGGCGCTGCGTAGCTTTGCAGCATGTCGAGTTCAGTCTCTTCGGCGCAGGTGTCGGCCGACCTGCAGGCGGCCTATGATGTGCAGTATGGCGATGCGGGCTTTGGTCAGTGGCGGGCGGTCAGCGCCCAGGCCAAGGCCGCGCGTATGCTCAGCCTGATCAACCGGGCGGGCCTCAAGCCCACGAGCGTGCTCGAGGTGGGCGCGGGCGAGGGCAGCCTGCTGGCGGCGCTGGCCGAGGGCCTGCGTGCGCGCGGCGCCCAGCCCGAGCTACACGCGCTCGAGATCTCGCAGTCGGGCGTCGAGGCGATTCGGGCGAAGGGCCTACCTGGCCTGGCGCGCGTCGAGCGCTTCGACGGCTATCGCCTGCCGTATGCCGACGCGTCGGTTGACCTGATCGTGCTCAGCCATGTGCTCGAGCATGTCGAATATGAGCGCACGCTGCTGCGCGAGCTGCACCGGGTGGGCCGCCGCCTGCTGGTCGAGGTGCCCCGCGAGCTGCAGCCTGGCGCCGACCGCCGCTGGCGCCACTTCCTCAGCTATGGGCATGTGAACCTGTACACGCCGGCCAGCCTGCGCTTTGTGCTCATCACCGAGGGCTTTGACATCGAGAAGGAGCATCTGGGCGTGACGCACCCCTCGATTCTGGCGGCCAACCCGACCATCCCCATCACGCTGCGCGCCCGCGTCGAATATGCCGTGCGTCGCCTGCTGATGGCCCTGCCGCTGCGCAGCCTGCACGAGCGCTTCTGCAACACCATCACGGTGCTGGCCCGCCCCGTGGAGCCGCCCAAGCTGCTGGGCTAGTGCCTCACACCGTGCGCCGCGCCGTCATGCCATAGCCGACCAGCACGAACAGCACACAGGCCCCGACTGCGGTGAACTTCACCGCTGCGCAGACGGCGGCCAGCACCGGCCACACCGGCCAGAACGAACCCACCAGCAGCTGATAGAGGGCGAGGTTCTCGACGGCGTCGAGGCCCGCTGCGGCCAGCGCCACCCAGGCCATGCGCTCGGCCCACACGAGGGTGAGGCGACTGCCGCGCGTGCCTACCCACAGGCAGGCCAGCGCCAGCGTGCTGCCATAGATGAGCAGATAGAGGTAGTCGAGCCCGAGGTTAAAGGCCGCCTGCACGCGCGCGGCCTCGCCCCAGCTCTCGATGATCGCCCGCGCCGTCGTCAGGTCGCCCGCGAACTCGAACGACACGATGCCATAGGGCGCTGCCTCAGACTGCAGCGCCCGGCCGGTGTGCGACAGCGCCGTCATCAGCGCGATGGCCAGCAGCACCAGCGTACTCATGGCGGGCCCGAAGCTGGGGCCCAAGAAGGGGGCCAGCGGGTGACGATAGCGTTGACTCGGTAGCACGGCCCAAAGCTAAGCGCCGTCGGACGCAACGGCGCCTGTCGATATTCGCGCATGATCTCGTGGTGGGAGCGCGCCCTGGCCGCACCGGCCCCATCGGCGCTGCCCGAGCGCGCTGATGCCGTGGTGGTCGGCGCGGGCCTGGTCGGCCTGGGCGCGGCTGAGCGCCTGCGCCGCCTGCGGCCCCACTGGCGCGTGCTGCTGCTCGAGCAGACACCCACCCTGGCCAACGCCAGCACCCGCAACGCGGGCTTTGCCTGCTTCGGCACCGCCGGCGAACTGCTCGACGAGCTCAGCACCCAGCCCCAGGCGGCTGTGCGCGCGCGCCTCGAGGCCCGCTGGCGCGGCCTGCTGCACCTGCGCCAGACCCTGGGCGAGGCGGCCATCGGCTATGAGCCCTGCGGCGGCTATGAACTGTTCACCGACGCGGGGGCGCATCGGGCCGCGCTCGAATTCCTACCCACGTTGAATGCGTGGCTGGAAGTGCTCACCGGCGAGCGCGAGGTCTATCGCCCCGCCACCCACGGCGGCCACCCCGTGATCGCCAATATGCTCGAGGCCGCCCTCGACACCGGTCGGCTCATGGCGGCGGCCCTCGCCTGGGCCGCCGCCACTGGGGTTGAACTCCACCTGGGGGCTGAGGTTAGCGGCTTAGAGCCCGGCGCGCTCGTGCTCGCTTCGGGCGCGCGCGTGGCCGCCCCCCACATCATGCTCGCCACCAACGCCCACACCGCCCGCCTCTGCCCCGACGTGGCCATCGCCCCGGGCCGAGGCTATGTGTGCCTGACCGAGCCCCTGCCCGAGCTCGCCTGGCAGGGCACCTGGCACTATGAGCGCGGCTATGTCTACTTCCGCCACGTCCACTCGCCCGAGGGGCTGCGCCTGCTGCTGGGCGGTGGGCGCCACCTTGACTTCGCCACAGAGCGCAGCCTAGAGTCGATCGTCAACACTCGCATACGCGACTATCTATTCGACTTTGCCGAGCGCGTCTTGGGCGTCAGCGTGCGCGGGCGCGTGGCGAGCGAATGGGTGGGCGTGATGGGCTTTGGGGCCGAGGGGCCTGTGCTGCGCGAGCAGGCGCCGGGCCTGTGGGTGGCAGCCGGGCTGGGTGGCATGGGCGTGGCGCGCGGGCTCGCCTTCGGTGCCGAGGCAGCCGAGCGCATCGTGGGCGCCACGCCCTAATGCGGTATGCACGATCGATTCGATCGCACCTCACGACTTCTCCGCAGAATCGGCGGCAGACCGGCGCCTATATTGCCTCTCCCATGAAAGATGCCTCGCTGAGCTTCCGCTCGCTGCCGTTTCTCTTTGTGATCCTCTCGGCGCTGGCGCTGGCGCTGCTCAGCGCGGGCTATGCGTTCGGCGTCGGCTGGGGCCTGAGTCAGGGTGAATATCTGATCGTCGGCGGCGCGCTCACGCTGGCGCTGATCGTGGCCACCTATGCGTGGCTGCGCCGTCAGTTACTCATGCCCCTCGAGCAGATGTATCACGCCCTGCGGCGCCTGGCCCAGGGCAAGCCCACCGTGCTCGAGCTGCACGACGACAGCCCCAGCGACCTCGTGCGCATGATGCGCGTGGTGAATCAGCTCTCGGCGGGTCAGCTGCGGCTGGCGCGCTTTGCTCAGCGCGTGGGCGAGGGTGAGCTCGATGCCAAGTTTCACCCCCTCAGCACAGCCGACGAACTCGGCAACGCCCTGCTCGCCATGCGCGACAACCTCAGGCGCAGCGCCCAGCGCGACGCCCAGCGCAGTTGGCATCACAATGGCCTGGCCCAGCTCTCGGTCAAGCTCAGCGTCGGCGAAGACTACCGCCAGGCCCTCGCCGATGCCCTCACCGACCTCGCCGATTACTTAGGCGTCGCCCATGCCGCCGTGTATGCCGTCGATGCCCACGGTTATGTGGGCGTGGCGCGGGGGGGCTATGCCGAGGTGCCCGAGGCCGACCGCCTGCTGCCGCTGCAGACGCGCCTATTCGACCAAGCCCTCGCGCAGGGCCGGGCGGTGCCGCTGAGCGACCTGCCCGCAGGCGCCCTGCCCGTCATCACGGGCCTGGGCCCCGCCCCCCTCAGCCACCTCGTGGTGGTGCCCCTGGGGGGCACGCGGCAGCCGGGCGTGGTCGAGCTCGGCGGCTTTCGGGCGCTCGATGCGCCCGAGGTGGCTTTTGCCGAACAGGTCGGTGCCCTGCTGGGCAATGCCCTGGCCGTAGGCATGGCCAACGCCCGCACCCGCGAGCTGCTCGAGCAGAGCGAGCGCCTCAACGCCTCGCTGCAGCGCCAGCGCGAAGAGCTGCACCAAAACCTCGAGCGCCTCGTCGCCACCCAGCAGGACATGAAGTATGCCCAGCGCCTGCTGCAAGAGGCCTCTGAGCTGAACTCGAAACTCTATGAAGAGGCCCAAGACGGCAAAGGCATCAGCGACGGCTACATCTTCAGCGACTGCAATGCCACCCTCGTGCAGCTGCTGGGATCGGGCGACAAAGACACCGTCAAGGGCCGCACCCTGCTCGAGTTCTCACCAGCGCAGCAGCCCGATATGCGGTCGAGCGATGTCGTGCTGCGCGAGCACGTCGAGCTCGCCCTAGCTGAGGGGCGCGACGATTTCGAGTGGCAGTTCGCCCGGCCCGGCGGCGGCTCGTGGTATGGCGAGGTGAACCTGCTGCTGCTCTCGGGCGACCGCACCCGCACCCTCGTCTACAGCGTGCGCGACATCACCGCCCGCAAGCGCGCCGAGCTCGACATGCGCCACATGAACGCCATGCTGCTCGAGCGCGAGAACGAGCTCTGGCAGAACATCGTGGCCCTGACCGAGGCTCAGCAAGCGAAGTCGAAAGCTGAAAGCGAGCTGTCAGAGACCGAAAAGCGCCTGCAGCAGATCTCGAACAATGCCCCGGCCATCATCTTCCGATTCGTCACCGACCGCGAGTCGGGCGAGTCACGCTTCCTGTTCGTGTCGGCCGCGGCGCGCCGCCTCTCGGGCCTGGCCGTCGAGCAGTGGATGCAGTTCTCGTTTGGCGACTTCCTCGAGCTGTTGCACCCCGCCGACCGCGACAACCTGCGCACCCGCTCTGAGCAGTCAGCCGAGCAGCTCAAGCCCTTCGAGGGCGAGGCCCGCCTGCGCACCGCCTCGGGCGAATACCGCTGGATCAGCATCCAGTCGAACCCCACCGCCGTCAGCAAATCGCGCATCGTCTCTGACGGCGTCATCAACGACATCACCGAGATCAAAGAGCTGATCTTCCAGATCGAGGAGAAAAACTCAGAGCTGCGCTCGCAAGAGGAAGAGCTGCGCCAAAACGCCGAAGAGCTGCTCTCGGTGAACGAAGAACTCGAACGCCGCAACTTCGAGCTGCAGCAAAGCCAGACCGAGCTGCGCCAAGCGGTCGACAAGCTGACCGAATCAGAGGCCCAGCTCGAGCGCAAGGTGGCCGAGCGCACCGACGAGCTGCGCCGCGCCAAAGAAGAGGCTGACCGCGCCAACCAGGTCAAGTCGCTCTTTTTGGCCAACATGAGCCACGAGCTGCGTACACCCCTGAACGGCATCTTGGGCTATGCGCAGATTCTGCACGACGCGCCGCAGATGCCCGACGCCCTGCGCGACAAGATCGCCATCGTGCAGCGCTCGGGCGAGCACCTGCTGAGCCTGATCAACGAGGTGCTCGACCTGTCGAAGATCGAGGCAGGTAAGATGGAGCTCGTGCCGCGCCGCTTTAGCCTACCGAACTTCCTGACTGAGGTGCGCGACATGTTTGCCCTGCGTGCGCAGTCTAAGCGCCTGCAGCTGAGCCTGCAGGTGTCGCCCGACCTGCCCCAGATCGTCGTGGCCGACGAGGTCAAGCTGCGCCAGTGCATCGTCAACCTGCTGTCGAATGCGATCAAGTTCACCCAGCAGGGCAGCGTCACGCTCGAGGTCTATCGCCAGCGCGACGGGCGCATCCGCTTCTCGGTCAGCGATACGGGGCGCGGCATCCCCGCCGAGCGCATCCCTGACATCGTGCGCCCGTTTAAGCAGCTCGCCAGCGAGCTCAACACCGAGGGCGGCACCGGTCTGGGCTTAGCCATCACCAAGAGTTATGTCGAGATGATGGGCGGCCGCCTCAGCATCACCAGCGAGGTGGGCCGTGGCAGCACCTTTGCCTTCCCCATTCACCTCGAAGAGGCCGACCCCACCGCAGCCCTGCAGCCCCTCGACCACGACGATGGTCATGCCCGCCGTGTCGTCAGCTATACGGCCGAGCGCCCCATGCGCATCCTCGTGGTCGACGACAACGAGATCAACCGCGAGGTGGCCATCGAGCTGCTGCGCTCGGTCGGCTTCGAGGTCGAGCAGGCCGTCGACGGCGAGCAGGCCATCGAGCGATTTGAGGCCACGCACCCCGACATGATCTTGATGGACGTGCGCATGCCCGGCATCAGCGGCCTCGAGGCCACGCAGCAGATTCGCCAGCTGCCCGGTGGCGCCGACGTGAAGATCTGCGCTGTCACCGCCAGCGTCTTCGAGGGCGAGCGCAAGACGATCTATAAATACGGCTGCGACGACTACCTGCCCAAGCCCTTCAAACTGGCCGAGCTGCTCGGCATGGTCAAGCGCCACCTGCCCATCGACTACGTGACCGAGCGGGTCAGCTCGCCCCAGGCCGAGGTAGCCTCGATCGTCAGCGCCGAACTCGACTACCCTTACCTCGCCAAGCACCTGCCGCGGGGCTATATCAACCACTTCATCGAACACCTCGAGGTGGGTGATTATGCTGAGGCCACGCGCCGCACCGAGGCCCTCAAGAAGGATGACGAGCAGGTGCAGGCCTTCAAGCGCTTGGTGCTCTTCCTGTTGCACGAGCTGCGCACCGAGCAGCTCGATAGCGTCGTCATGAGCCTGCGTCAGGCGCGCTAGGTCGCTTTTTCACTAGCTTGAGGTCCGATCAACCCCATGCCTCCACCGCCTGCGCCGAGTAACGAGGGCATCCGCATCCTGATTGTCGAAGACAATCCGGTCAACGTGAAGGTGCTCATGTCGAGCCTCGAGCCGCTGAACTATAAGCTGCTCGTGGCCCCGACGGGTCCGCGCGGGCTCAGCATCGCGCGCAAGGCCCTGCCCGAGCTCATCCTGCTCGACGTGAACCTGCCCGAGATGAGCGGCTTCGAGGTGTGTGAGGCGCTCAAGGCCGACCCCACCACCGAGCACATCCCGATCATCTTCCTCTCGGCCCTCGATGACGCCCAGAGCAAGGTCAAAGGCCTCTCGGTCGGCGCCGTCGACTACATCACCAAGCCCTTTTACAAAGAAGAGGTCGTCAAGCGTGTCGAGACGCAGATCAAGCTCTATCGTCTGACTGAAGACCTCAAGGAAAAAAAGCGCGAGCTCGAGCGGCAGAACCTCAAAATCAGCACCGCCTTTGAAGTGCTTAACCAGCTGCAGAGCTCGACTGAGCAGTCGTATCGCCGCGTGGCCGACAGCATCGAATACGCCCAGCGCATTCAGTATGCGCTGCTGCCCGACGCCAGCGAGGTGCGCCGCCACTTTGCCGACGCCTTCATCTTCTACCGCGCCAAGGCCGTTGTCAGCGGCGACCTCTATTGGATGGGTCACCTCGAGGGCAAGACCGTACTGGCCGCCATCGACTGCACGGGCCACGGCGTGCCGGGTGCGTTCATGTCGGTGATCGCTCACACCCAGCTGAATCATATCATCCACGAGCAGCGGGTGATCGATCCGGCTGAGGCCCTGCAGCTGCTCGACGCCCGCGTTTATGACATGCTCAATGCCCACCACCACCCCGACGACGACCGCGCCGTCGACGGCATGGACATTGCCCTGTGCGTCATCGACCGCGAGGCCCAGACGGTCAGCTTCGCCGGCGCGAATCAGTGGATGGCGGTGGCCAAAGACGGCGGCCTCGACGAGATCAAGGGCGACAAGCATGCCATCGGTGGCCACAAAACCAGCGAGAAGCTGTTCACCACCGTCACGGTGCCCTATGCGCGGGGCGACTGGTTTTACCTGTTCACCGACGGCATCGGCGACCAGTTCGGCGGCGAGATGGGCAAAAAGCTCACCCGCGTCAAATTCCGAGAGTTTCTACAGGCCCAGGGCCAGATGGCGGGTGACGACCAGCGCGAGCGCATCGTCGATTACTTCGACGTGTGGCGGGGCAGCCACGATCAGGTCGACGACGTGACGGTCATCGGCTTCCGCCCGTTCTAGCGCAGCGCGCCTCAGGGGTGGCGCTGTCAGTGATGGCCGTGGTCGCCGTGCTCGGCGCCCGCCGCCTCTACCGCGGCTGGGATGCTGCGCCCATACTGCCGCAGCACGCCCTCAGCCTGCTGCACCGCGCTGCCCACCTGCTGGCTCATCTGCTGCACCTGCACGAGTTGGCCTGAGATGTAGGCCAGCGCCTGCGTGCCGTCGAGGTTCTTGGCAAAGTCGCCATCGAACTGCTCCATCCAGGTGTTCATGGCATTCTCGCTCGCGGTCAGGGCCACCACGGCGCTGTCGATCGGGGCGGTGGGCACCTTAGCCTGCACCAGCGAATCGCGCAGGCTGCTCAAGCTGGCGCGCATGGCCGTGAGGCGCTGCATTTGGGGCATCACCTGGTCATGCGCCTGCATCACCTCAGCCTGCACCTGCTCGAGGGCCTGCTGGGCGGCCTGTTCGCAGCCGGTGGTGAACGTGAGGGCCGCAGCGGCTAGGGCGAGGGCTAAGAGGGTCGCTTTCATGAACCAAAAATAGGGGGGCGACGTCCTAAAACGATACCGCACTTTCGTCGGCTACTAGACCCTTTCCTGCGCTGCCCATTGCCGGGGGCCGCGTAACTTCGCCCCAGACTAACCTATACCCGCCGAGTAATCCCCCCTATGCTCAATGACCTCGTGATACAGGGTGGGGCCAAGACGCCGCTCGTGCGGTTCATGGCCAGCACGGGGCATTTCTCTATCTCAGGGCGTTCCATTCCCGAAGACAGCGAGGGCTTTTATTCCAACCTGATCGCTTGGCTCAACGAATACTTCGGCCAAGACCGTAAGGAAACCTTCACGCTGCTCTTCCACCTCGAATATTTCAACACCGCCTCGTCGTGGCGCATCTTCGACATCCTCAAGATGCTCGAGCAGCGCTACAAGGAGGGCCGCGACGTGCGCATCGTCTGGGCCTACGACAGCTACAACTATGACATGGAGGCCATCGGGCAGGACTATCAGCAGCTGCTCAAGTGCCCCTTTGAGCTCAAGCGCATCGAAGAAGAAGAGCCCGCTCGATAAGCGGGCTCTTCGGTTCTTAGGGCTTAGAGACGAAGCGGCACCTGCTTAGCGCACCATCTTCAAAAAGCGCTTGGTCAGCTCCTTTTCCATCGCACTGAAATAGACGCGCTCGTTTTCGTCGATGCCGTCTTCGCCCATCACCTCTTCGAGCATCTCCATCAGGTTCGTCACGTGGCTGCGTGTGAAGCCCGAGAGCGCGATGAACTTATCCAGCAGGTCGAGACCCGAGCTCAGGTGTTCGTCTGAGCGCCAGCGGTCATAGCTCAGATCGCTGCGCAGGAACTCGATCTGCTCTAGCACCTTGCGAAACGAGCAGGGCAGCTCGTCTTCATACTGGTGCGAGAGCTGAATCATCTTCAGCTCCTCTTGGGTCGTGATGACGCCGTCAGCCTTCATCATGCCCAAGAAAAAGTGGGCCATCGCCTCGGCGGCGAACTGTTCAGCTTTGTGTGCGGTGGCGGTGGCCATGGGTGCGGGCAATGCGGGCCTTAGGCCCTGAGTCTCAACGAGCAAAAATAACGCCAAGCCCGTCCGGTTAGTTGCCGCGATTGTGGGCTACAGCAGTTCGCGTATCAGCTCGACCAGGCGCCACACCTCAGCATAGCGGTTGTAGAGCGGCACGGGCGCCACGCGAATCACGTCGGGCTCGCGCCAGTCGCCCACCACGCCCCGCGCCGTCAGCGCCTGATAGAGCGCTTTGCGGTGTGCCCCCACGCGCAGCGAGAGCTGCGCGCCGCGCTGGGCAGGGTCGCTCGGGGTGATCACCTCGACCTGGCCCGCGGGCAGCGTGGCCAGGCGCTGCTCAAGCAGGCCCGTCAGGCCGAGGCTCTTCGCGCGCAGGGTTGGCAACCCCACCGCCTCAAAGGCCTCTAGCCCCGCTGCCAGCAGCGCCAGCATCGGCGCCGGCGGGCTGCTCATCACCCAGGCATCGGCCCCCACTGCCCCCTCGAACCACGGCCGCATCAGAAAGCGCCCCTCGGGTGCATAGCCCCACCAGCCCTCGAGCCGCCCTGAGCTCACCCCGTGGTGCCGCCGGTGCACATAGAGGCCCCCCACGGCACCCGGCCCGGCGTTCAGATACTTATAGCTGCACCACGCCGCGAAGTCGACCCCCCAGCGGTGAAGCTCGAGGGGCACATTGCCGATGGCGTGCGCGAGGTCCACACCCACCACGATGCCGCGCCGCTGCGCGGCGGCGACGATGGGCTCGAGCTCAAATAGCTGCCCGGTGTAATAGTTGATGCCAGAGAGCAGCAGCAGGGCCACATCGTCGGCCCGCTCGAGCGTGGCGATGATGTCGTCGGTGCGCAGGGTGCTCTCACCGTGGCGGGGGCTGAGTTCGACCAGGCCCGCGCGCTCGTCATAGCCGCGGGCGCGCAGCTGGCTCGCGGCTGCATAGCGATCGGACGGGAAGGCTTTTTCCTCTACCAAGATCTTCCAGCGTTGGGCCGTCGGCTGGTAGAAGGCTGAGAGCATGAGGTGCAGGTTCACCGTCAGGGTGTTGGCAGCGGCCACCTCGTCGGGGTGTGCGCCCACCAGCCGGGCCAGCGGTGCTTTCACCCGGTCGGCATAGGGCCCCCAGCCCCCCTCGCCGAAATAGCCCGCGATGCCCTGCTCAGCCCAGGCGCGCATGAGTTCGGCCATACGGTCATGGGCGGTCTTGGGTTGCAGTCCGAGCGAGTTGCCACAGAGGTAGAGGCAGGGCTGCCCATCGGGCCCCGGGGGAATAGAAAAGCGTTCGCGCCAGGGCGCTAGGAGGTCGGCGGCATCTAGAGCCTCGGCCTGTGCAAGCGAATTGACAGATACCATTTTCTGAAAAATGTCGTTAGATTAGCGACAAGTTACCTGAGCCCATGCCCAAGTCCTCTGCCTCTAAGCGCCCAAAGGTCGCGCATTCGGCGCCCCCAACGGCGCCCCCGCTGGCCCAAGAGCCGCTGGTGGCCTATGCCCCCGCGCTGCCGCCTGCGCCCGCCGTGGCTGACCTGCAGCGCGTGATGCGCGTGCAGGGAGGCCTGGCCACGCGCGCCCTCGAGCGCCTCGAGGGCAGCACGGCCCTGTCAGATGACGATATGGCGCGGGTGCTGGGCATCTCACTGCGCACCCTGCAGCGCAAACGCGCGCAGCCCCGCCTCGACCCCCAGCTGTCTGACCGGGTGCTACAGCTCGACGATCTCTATGCCTATGGGGCTGATGTGTTTGGCTCGCTCGAGCGCTTTCGACTGTGGGTGAGCGAGCCCACGGCGGCCCTGGGTCACCGCCGCCCCGTCGATGTGATCGACACGCACTCGGGTGTCGAGCTGGTCGAGGCCCTGCTGGGCCGCATCGAGCACGGCGTGCTGGCATGATCGCCTATCGCATCGCGCGGACGCGCTTCATCCGCGACCTCTCAGGTGAGGGCGCTCGCCTGCACGGCGGCCGATGGAATGCCACCGGGGTGCCGATGCTCTACCTGGCCGAGTCGCGCGCGCTGGCCATCCTCGAGACGCTCACCTACGTGCAGGTCAAAACGCTACCGATTGACTATCAGCTGGCCGAAATCAGCTTCCCCGCCGACGCCGTCACCGACCTGGCAGAACCCCTGCCCGACGACTGGGCCCGCATTCCGCATGGGCAGGCCACCGAGCGCTTGGGCTCGGCGTGGGCTCTGGCGATGCGCGGCCTCGTGCTGCGCGTGCCCTCGGCCCACGTGCCCGAAGAGCACAACTACCTCGTCAACCCCCGCCACCCGCGCAGCGCTGAGGTGCGGGTGGTTGGCACGCGGCCCTTTGCCTTCGACGCGCGCCTGCTGCCGAAGCAGTCCACCGCCGCAGTAACTTAGAGTAATGTCCACCATCACCCTTGCCACGCTTTCGCCGAGCAGTCCGGCAGCGACTTCGCATCGCTCACGCCCCGAGGCGCTCACCGAGGCCTATGTGGCTGCCATTCGCGCAGACTTCGACGCCGTGCTGCGCGGCGAGGCCGACGAGGTGCATCACATCAACGTGTATGCCGACCGCCTGCACGTGCACCCCACCCACCTGTCCAACACGATTAAGGCCCAGACGGGCCAGTCGCCTTGCGATCTCATCAACGTCCTCTTTCTCGATGAGGCTCGCCGCCTGCTGGCGCACACCAACCTCACCATCGCCCAGATCAGCGCACACCTCAGCTTTGGCGAGCCGACCAACTTCAGCAAATACTTCAAAAAGCACCTTGGCCTGAGCCCTAAGGCCTATCGCGACCAGCTTTCGTCGCCCACGCCCTGATCCATTTTCGGAAAGTCTCACCCTTCTTTCGGAAACTCTCACCTGTCGGGGGCTGCGCCCGCGCCGTCACTTTGTGCTGTCACAGCACGTGACCGATTCCCCCACACCAATGAACGTTCGCACCCTCGGTTCCTATCCCCAGCCTGTTAGCGCCCTTGGTTTGGGCTGCATGGGCATGTCTGATTTCTACGGCCCCGCCGACGAGGCCGAGTCCATCGCCACCATCCACGCCGCGCTCGAGGCGGGCATCACCCTGCTCGACACGGGCGACTTCTACGGCATGGGGCACAACGAGATGCTCATTGGACGCGCGCTGCAAGGGCGCAGCCGCGAGTCTGCCATCCTGAGTGTCAAGTTCGGCGCGCTGCGCACCCCCGGCTATGGTTTCACGGGCTACGACAGCCGCCCCGTCGCCGTCAAGAACTTCTGCGCCTATTCGCTCAAACGTCTGGGTGTCGACTACATCGACATCTATCGGCCCGCCCGCCTCGACCCCGCCGTGCCGATCGAAGACACCATTGGTGCTATCAAAGACCTAGTTCAAGAGGGCTATGTGCGCCACATCGGCCTGAGCGAGATGTCGGCCGAGACGATTCGCAAGGCGCACGCCGTGCACCCCATCGTTGACCTGCAGATCGAGTACTCCATTCTCAGCCGGGGCCTCGAGCGCAGCATCCTGCCCACCCTGCGCGAACTCGGCATTGGCATGACGGCCTATGGTGTGCTCTCGCGCGGCCTGATCAGTTCGACCACCGATGTGAAGAATGTGCCGGGCTTCCGCGCCATGATCCCCCGCTTCCAGGGTGAGAACCTGCAAAAGAACCTCGGCCTCGTCGCAGCACTGACGCAAATCGCCGCCACTAAAGGCATCACCGTGGCGCAGCTCGCCATCGCCTGGGTGCTCAGCCGGGGCACTGACATCGTGCCGCTGGTGGGCGCACGCAAACGCGAGCGCCTGACCGAGAGCCTGGGCGCCCTCGAGGTGAGCCTGAGCGCCGCCGAGCTGGCCCAGATCGAGGCTGCGGTACCCCCCGGCGCCGCCGCCGGCGACCGCTACCCTGAGCAGCAGATGCGCACCATGGATAGCGAGAAAGGCTGAGGCAGACGACGCGTCGAGCAGCTGCCACCTGCGGCTGCTCGACTCATTTTAAATCGCCTAGGTGGGTGTGCTTGAAGCCTGTTTCGTACTTCAAGCCATACCCGAACAGCCGATCCATGGCGCTATGTCCGAGCAGCACGATGCCTGCCGCGATGATGTGTGGTGATGGCAGCCAAAGGCCTGCAGCCGCCACGGCCAGCGCGAGCGCCTTGCTGTGGGCGATGTTGTAGGCACCCGCGCCGATGCGCGGCCCCGCGAGGTAGCCCAGCATTGCCAGATCGGGCAGCAGTAGACAGACCCAATAGCCCCACCACGGGAGGCCTGTGAGAGTGTAGAGGTAGATCGAGGCGGCGAAGATGGCGAGCTCTTCGAGGCGTAGCTGGGTGCTGATTTTCATGAGACGACGGGTGTGTGCGTGGCTAAGATCATACGCACGCACACTAACAGGACCCATCAATCGATCGGGGTGACAGGATTCGAACCTGCGGCCGCTGGTGGTCCCGCTCCACCATGAACGCACGAAAGCCACCCAGAAAGGTGGCTTCACGTTTACGTCAGTCGGGGTGACAGGATTCGAACCTGCGGCGGCTGGTGGTCCCGCTCCTCCTCGAAAGCACAAAGCCACCCTAAGGATGGCTTTATGTCAAGATTAGTCGGGGTGACAGGATTCGAACCTGCGGCCTCTTCGTCCCGAACGAAGCGCGCTACCGGGCTGCGCTACACCCCGCGATTGAGGGGGCAAAGATACGCAAAAGCCTCAGCGCCTCGCCGCCCCAAACTCGCGGCGGTAGATCAGGCTCGCCACCACGGCATAGACCACAAACGTCGCCGCGCCTAAGAAAGCACCCGTGCCCGGTGCCCATTCCGGGTGCTGACTCACCCACATTCCCAGCAGCACCTGCAGCAGGCCCATCGGCCAGAACACCCAGTGCCCATAAGCATAGACGAATGGGAAGTAGTGCACCCCCACGATGATCAGATAGCCGGCGAAGGTCCACTCCGGGCCCAGGGCCGACGCCGCCCACAGCAGCGGCACCGATGCGGGGATGATAAACGATGACTGCATGAACAGCGGCCCGAGGTTGTTCTGAGGGCTGACCGGGTGGCGCTTGAGCATCCAGTTGACCAGCAGCTGCACCGGATAGATGGTGACGCCCAGTAGAAACAGCGCCACGAAGCCAGCCTTGGGTGAAACGGCATTGGCGATAAGTCCGGCTGAGGTCCAGATGAGCACATCATAGAGCGCGCCGGGCACAGCCATGAGGTGGGTGTGGCGCATCTCGCGCGTCATCTCGGCGTGGGTCATAGGCTAAAAGGAAAGGGGTCTGTTAAAGACCCCTTTACATCACAAAGGTTGCGCGATGCCTCAAACCACCACCCGTGCGCCCACCAGCGCCCGTGCGGCAGCGGCGATGCCCGCTACGTCATAGCCGCACTCGGCCATCTGCTCGGCCTGCGTGCCCTGCTCGATCACCCGGTCGGGGATGCCCAGGCGCTCGACACGCGCCGAATAGCCGTGGTCGGCCATCCATTCCAGCACGGCCGAACCCATGCCGCCCTGGCGCACGCCGTCTTCGACCGTCAGCACGCGGTCAAAGCGCGTGAACACCTCGTGCAGCAGCGCATCGTCGAGCGGCTTGACATAGCGCAGGTCGTAGTGCGCGGCGTGAATGCCCTCGGTGGCGAGCTGACGCAGGGCCTTGGTGGCGCTGTGGCCGATAGGGCCCAGGGTGATCACGGCCAGCGCGTCGCCATCGCTCAGGCGGCGGCCCCGGCCGATCTCGACGGCTTCGAGCGGGCAGCGCCAGTCGAGCAGCACGCCGTTGCCGCGCGGGTAGCGAATGGCAAACGGCCGCGGCTGTGCCTGGTTCACCGCTGTGAACATCAGCTTGCGCAGCTCGTGCTCGTCCATCGGCGCGGCCACGATTAGGTTCGGCAGGCAGCGCATGTAGGCGATGTCAAAGGCGCCCTGGTGCGTGGCGCCGTCGTTGCCTACGAGCCCGGCACGGTCCATGCAGAACACCACCGGCAGGTTCTGGATCACCACGTCGTGGATCACCTGATCATACGCCCGCTGCATGAAGGTGCTGTAGATGTTGCACAGCGGAAGCATCCCCTGCGTGGCCAGCCCCGCCGAGAATGTCACCGCGTGCTGCTCGGCTATGCCCACGTCGAAGCAGCGGTCGGGCATCTTGGCCATCATCTCGACCAGGCCCGAGCCGCTGGGCATGGCGGGCGTGACGGCCACCACGCGCGGGTCGCGCTCGGCCAGCTCGATCGCCGTCTGGCCAAACACATCTTGATACTTCGGTGGGGTGGGGGCGGCGGGCTTGAGCTGCGCCACGGCGGCGCCCGTGATCTTGTCAAACTGATAGCTCGGCGCGTGCCACTTGGTCTGCTCTAGCTCGGCTGGCGCGAAGCCCTTGCCCTTCACCGTCACGCAATGCAGCAGCTTGGGGCCCTTGATTTCTATGAGGTCGCGCATCAGGCGCACGAGGTGGTTCACGTCGTGCCCATCCACCGGGCCGAAGTAGCGGAAGCCCAGCGCCTCAAACAGCTGCCCCGGCTTCGACGACGACAGGAAGCTGTCTTCGATCTTCGCCGCCACGCGCTGCATCTCGTGCCCTAGGCCCTTGAAGCGGTCGAGCAGCTTATACACCTCGTCGCGCAGGCGGTTATAGGTGCGGCTGGTGCTGATGTCGGTCAGATATTCTTTGAGCGCGCCCACGTTCGGGTCGATCGACATGCAGTTGTCGTTGAGGATCACCAGCAGGTCAGTGTCGGTGGCGCCGGCGTGGTTCAACCCCTCGAAGGCGAGGCCGGCCGTCATCGCGCCGTCGCCGATCACCGACACCACCTTGCGCTGCTCGCCGCGCTGCTGGGCGGCGATGGCCATGCCCAGCGCGGCCGAGATCGAGGTGCTGCTGTGGCCCACCCCCATCGTGTCATACACCGACTCGTTCCGCTTCGGGAAGCCCGCCACACCCTTGTAGGTGCGGTTAGTGTGAAAGCGGTCGCGGCGGCCCGTGATCAGTTTGTGCCCATAGGCCTGGTGGCCCACGTCCCACACCACGAGGTCGTGCGGGGTGTCATACACATAGTGCAGGGCGGCGGTGATCTCGACCACGCCCAGGCTGGCGCCGAAGTGCCCCCCATAGATCGAGCAGTGCTCGACGATGTAGTCGCGCAGCTGGGCGCAAAACGCGTCGAGGTCGGCCTCGGCGATGCGCTTGAGGTCGGCGGGGTGGTTCACCTGGGCCAGCAGGGGCCCGGGGGTAATCGGCTTCAGGTCGGCCATGTATGGCGAATGAGAGAGAGGGACTGGTCTTCGCAACGGCGCCTAAGATGCGCTTAGTTTCCCGGCCAGCCCATAAAGTTCGGGCGAATCGACGTTCGGCTAACTCGCTGCGGTGCTCGGGGTCGCCGCCGGGCCGTCGAACTCGTCTTTGAGTTCACCAAAGATTTCTTCTAAAATGTCTTGCAGGGTCACCAGGCCCGCCACGGCACCGCCCTCGCTGATGACGATCGCCAGGTGGATGCGCCGCTGCTTGAACTCACTCAGCAGTTGCGGCACGCGCTTGGTCTCGGCCACGAAATAGGGCGTGCGCAGCAGGCGGCGCCAGTCGAGCTCGGCCGTCCCGACTAAGGGGAGCAGATCTTTGGCTACTAAAATGCCACGAACGGTCTTGCCCGAGGCGTCGGTCACCGGATAGCGTGAATAGCCCTCGTGGCGCACGTGGCGCAGCACCTCGGGCAGGCTCATGCTCGTGGTGAGCGTGCGCATCTGCGCGCGCGGGCACATCACGCTGCGCACTGGAACCTGGTTGAGCGTGATCAGCGATTTGAGCAGGGCTTTTTCTTCGACGGGCGAGTCCACCTCAGGGGTCTCGTCGATGGTCTGCGCCAGGCCCTCGAGCTCGACGGCGCGCTGGTCGGGCGTGGGCGCCTCGGTCAGGCGGCGGTAGAGCGGCGCCAGCGCGCGCGTGGGCAGATAGAGCAGCGGCGCTAGCAGGCGCAGCACGGCCGCGCCGAAGGTCAGTGCCGGCCCGGGCCGCCGCTCGGCCACGCGCGCTGTGCGCAGGGCCAGTAGCACCAGCAGCACCACGAGCACCGGCACCAGCCACAGCAGGGCCCGCAGGTCGGCCCCTAGGCGCTGCCAGGCCCCCAGCGCCAGCAGCAGCGCCGCCAGCCACAGGCCCAGCACCGCCACCTGCACGGCCACCGCCGCCCGCTGCAGCGGGCGCAACCACTCGGGCAGCTCGGGCGAGAGCACGGCCCCCTCGCGCCCCTCGGGCTGGAAATAGACCGCCTCAAAAGCCATCACCCGCAGCGCCAGCGCGCCCAGCA